>Ga0306922_10000320_pt1 | contig 38935 bp, 38 predicted proteins | sample sta12Cox44000082_FD_203758 | JGI IMG/M metagenome (GOLD analysis project Ga0306922, IMG submission 203758) | Lab enrichment of tropical soil microbial communities from Luquillo Experimental Forest, Puerto Rico - statoxic.12C.oxic.44.000.082 (v2)... | ecosystem: Environmental > Terrestrial >... | reverse complement strand
TTGAACATAGCGTGGGTGCAAAGGAAGATTCTCGTCATTGTGCCGATAACGGCGATGTTGACGCTTCTGTTCGCGGCTTTCCTTGGCTTGGCCGTCACGCGCAGCATCACTCAGCCACTCCGGCGGTTGATGCAAGGCTCCAGGGCTTTGGCGAGAGGTGAGTTCGGCCACCGGGTCCTGGCTGGTGGAAATGACGAAATCGGGCGGCTTGGGAACGTTTTCAACGACATGATTGTAAGACTCCAAGAACTCTACCGCGAGTTACAGAGAAAGGAGTCGTACCTTGCCGAGGCTCAACTCCTGAGCCATACCGGCAGCTTCGGCTGGAATGTTTCGAGCGGAAAGATTCACTGGTCGCTCGAGACCTTTCGGATATTTGAATACGCGCCCGGGAGCGAGCCTACGGTCGAAGGGGTGATCGAGCGAACGCACCCGGACGACAGGTCGCGTGTGCAGCAATTCGTGGAGCGGGTTTCCCACGACCGGGAACAGTTCGATCTTGAACATAGGTTGCTCATGCCTGACGGGACGGTGAAGTATTTGCACGTCGTAGGCCGTCCCTCAAGCGACGTTTTGGATCGCTTCGAGCTTGTGGGCGCAGTCACAGACATCACTGAGCGGAAGCGCGCGGAAGCGGCGCTGCAGCAAAGCAGCGAGGAGCTGGCTGCACAAAGGGCACAGCTCGATGAGCTTTTCGAACAAGCGCCTGAAGGCATCGCTCTTCTCGACGTGGAAGACCGTGTGCTGCGGATCAACGCTGAGTTCACCAGGATCTTCGGCTACGCGCCCGAGGAGGCGATTGGACAAGCTATTAATGATCTCATCGCCCCCGAAGAACTCCGCCACGAAGCAGAGGAATACACGAACCGCCTAATTCACGGAAAGACAGTGAATGCCGAAACCATCCGCCGCCGAAAAGACGGCGCCCGTGTCCACGTTTCACTGCTGGCCGTTCCCATCTCCGTGCCGGGCGGGCAGATCGCAGAATATGCCATCTATCGCGATATGACGGAGCATAAGATGGTTGAAGGCGAGCTGGCGAAACAGAGAGCTCACCTCGATGAACTCTTTGAGACGATACCGGAAGCGATTGCACTGGTGGATTTGAGGGACGTGATCGTTCGTGTGAATGCGGAATTCTCGAAAATTTTCGGCTATTCGCGCGCCGAGGCCGTCGGACGTCCGCTCAACGAGTTGGTTGCCCCCGGGGAACTTCGCCGGGAAGCCGAGGAGTTCACCAGACTGGTCACTAGGCGTGGCCAGACCTTGAATGTTGAAACCATTCGTGGGCGGAAAGATGGCTCGCGTTTTCCGGTCTCGATTCTTGGCGTACCTGTGTCCATTGCCGGCAGCCAGGTCGCGGAGTACGCGATCTATCGCGACATTACCGAACGTAAGCGCGCAGAGGAGGAACTTCAGCAGCTCGTTGATTTCGTTCCGCAGGTGATTGTGGTGCTCGGACCCGACGGCAAATGGATTCATGCAAATCGAGTCGCGCGGGAATACACAGGCCTGACGATTGATGAGTTTCGATCGGTGGACGTGATCGGCAGAGTCATCCATCCCGACGATGCGGAGAGGGTGCGCGAGGTAAGGAAGCTGGCATTTTCCGGGAGCAGCCCGTTTGAACAAGAGGCCAGATTGCTCGGAAAGGATGGCGTCTACCGATGGTTCCTGTTTCGTTACAGTCCCTTGATAGAGGAAGGCCGCGTCAAAAGATGGTACGGTACCGCCACAGAAATTGAGTCGCGGAAAAAGCAGGAAGAGCGGGTCCGTCAGGAAAACGTGCTGCTCGAAGACCGCAACCGAATTGCCCAGGAACTCCACGACACCCTTCTCCAGAGCTTCTTGGGCGCCTCGATGCAGCTCGACGCGGCCATGAAGAACCTGCCGTCCGGTTCGCTGGTCAAGCCAAAGTTGGAGCAGGTTCTTGAGCTCATGGAGCAGGGGATAGAGGAGGGCCGGGCCACGATTCAGGGTTTGCGTTCGTCCGACTCCCGCGCCTGGGACCTGGTTCTGGCGCTGTCCGGGGTTCAGCAGGAACTAGGGCTGCCGTCCGATAATATCGACTTTCGCGTCAGCGTCGAAGGCCGCGAGCAACCACTGCGACCAGCCATCCGGCAGGAGATTTACCGCATTGGTAAAGAAGCGCTGGTCAATGCGTTTTGTCATTCCGGAGCTAAGCGGGTCGATTGCGAACTTGAATACACCGATAGTGACCTGCACATGCGGGTTCGCGACAACGGATGCGGAATCGATCCTCAAGTGCTAGACGCGGGGCGCGAGGGACACTGGGGGCTCTCAGGCATGCGCGAGCGAGCGACGAGAATTGGCGCCGTACTCAAAATCTCGAGTAGCGCAGCTGCCGGGACGGAGGTCCAATTGTCTATCCCCAGCCGTGTTGCGTTCACGCTATCACCCAGCGATCAACCTCGTGAATGATTGACTTTGTTAGAGCGGCGTTCGGAGAACACCTCACTCGCGGGTGCAACGCGGCTCGATCGTTTGAAATTGCTGGAGTCGGATTTTGGCTGCTGGCTCGAGACGGTCTGCGACTACCTGTTCTACTTCTTCCTGTTGGTCGGAATGACCAATGGACAATTGAGGACCTCGGGATCGAAGGCTTACCTGTTGTGGGGAGCTCTTCTGCTCCTGGGTGCCTTGGCGAGCTTCCTCGCGCTTGGATGGCAGCGACAGCCTCGCCGCCGAACGTCCTGAGCAGCTTTTGGGCATCTGGCATAACCACCCCGAAGAGTCGGCCTTCCAATCCCCTCGTGTACGCGGCGCGACATATGGAGTTCATGGTGCGTCGCTGCTTTTTTCCTATGCCTTGCTCGCCTTTGCGCTCCTTAACATTAGTAATGTGGCCTTCGTGCTGAGCGTGATCGGGGCAAACCTGGTCTGGCCCGTCGCGCTTTACTCGTCCAACATTTTCGCCGGAGCCCGAAGGGCCGCGGTGATAACGCCAATGGCCTCCGAATAGAACGATTGCCAGAAGCGGGGACGGTCAGGGCGCGGAAAAATATGGCGGACTAGGCTCACACTTGGAGCACTCCAGTGGGGTCCGACACGTAGAGTATCGGGTGGTTTTTTTTGGTATGCTCTGGTACCGCGATCACCTCGATGTGCGCGGTCAGCCTTCTTGCGGAAGTCGGTGCCAGCCAGGAAGCCAGCTGGTTCCTCAGCGTTACGTCGGGAACGTTGTGCAGATCGACCTTGAGAACAAAAGACTCAACAGACCCGTCATGAGCCAGCCATGACGTTAGAGACTCGTTTATCGTCGAGCATCCGGACCACGCTTCTGCGCTACAGTCTTGCGGTTGTGTCCGTGGCAATCGCTCTCGGGATTAACCTCTTCCTGTTCAGCCGCAAGATCGAAGGCGTAGAATTCCCCATCTTTCTGATCGCTATCGCGCTGACGGTCTGGTATGCGGGAACAAAACCCGCCATTCTAGCGCTTATACTCTCGACCTTAGCCTTCGACTATTACTTCACCCAGCCGTATTACAGTTTTTACATCACATGGGCCGACGTTCCCTATTATGTGATGTTCATACTGTTTGCGTTACTGATCACCTGGTTCAGCGGAATCCGCCGCCGCGCTGAACGGGAACTCCTGCGGTCCCGCGACGAACTGCAAAAGGAAGTAGCCACGCGCACCCAGCAGGCGAGCCTGCTCGATCTCGCTCACGACCCCATCTTTGTTCGCGACATGCACGGTGTGATCACTTATTGGAACCGCGGCGCACAGGAGTTATACGGGTGGACAGCGGAGCAGGCAGTCGGGAAGCGCACGCAGGACCTGTTGCGGACGGTTTTTCCCAAACCGTTCGACGAGATTCAGAAGGACTTGCTTCAGACCGGCCGATGGGAAGGAACGCTCGAGAAGACAAAGGCCGATGGAAGAAGTGTCTCAGTGGCAAGCCGATGGTCGTTGCAACAAGACGAAAACAAGAAACCAATCGCAATCCTGGAAAGCGAAAACGACATCACCGAGCGCCAGCGGGCCGAGCAGAAATTCCGAGGCCTTCTCGAATCGGCTCCGGATGCCATGATCGTGATGGACCGGCGGGGCCAGATCGTACTGGTCAATGCCCAGGTGGAGAAGCTGTTTGGGTACCGGCGGGAGGAGCTCCTGGGCCAAGAGATTGAGATTCTGGTGCCGGAGCGGTTTCGTGCCCGGCACCCGGAGCACCGCACGGCGTTCTTCACCGAGCCTCGAGTGCGGCCGATGGGTGAGGGTTTGGAGTTGTATGGACGGCGACGAGACGGGACGGAGTTTCCGGTGGAGATCAGTCTCAGTCCGCTAGAGACGGAGGCGGGCACGCTGGTCTCCGGCGCTGTCCGTGACATTACCGATCGCAAGTACCGGGAGATGCATATTCAGGAACTCAACCAGGAGCTCACAAAGCGTTCCACGGACCTCCTAGCCATAAATAAGGAACTGGAAGCTTTTGCCTATTCCATATCTCATGATTTGCGTGCGCCGCTTCGCCACATGGTTGGCTTTACGGAGCTGCTGCAAAAAAATTCCTTGTCGCGTCTGGATGAAAAGGGTCGCCGGTATATGATGATGATCCTGGAATCGGCGAAACGCATGGGGGCCTTGATTGATGACCTGCTGGCCTTTTCCCGCATCGGGCGTGCGGAGACCCGTGAGACCATGGTGAGCCTGGATCAGTTGGTAAAAGAAGTTCAGAACGAAGTATCGAGCGAGACCGAAGGGCGCAACGTAACATGGAAGATCGGGCCGCTGCCCGATCTGTATGGAGACAGATCGATGCTTAAGCAGGTGCTCGTGAATTTGATTTCCAATGCCGTCAAATTCACGCGTACACGCCAACAGCCTGAGATTGAGATCGGATGCACCGAAAAACGAAAGGAAGGGGTGGTGGTGTTCATCCGGGACAATGGGGTCGGTTTTGATATGAAGTACGTCAATAAGCTATTCGGCGTATTCCAGCGTCTCCACCGAACTGATGAGTTTGAAGGGACAGGGATTGGACTGGCGACAGTGCAGCGTATTGTTCACCGCCACGGTGGTCAAGTTTGGGCCGAAGCACAGGTGGGTAGCGGTGCAACTTTTTATCTGTCATTACCACGGCATTAGGAGATTGAGACTATGGCGACTATAGGGCGTATTTTGCTGGTGGAGGACGATCCAAAAGACGTGGAACTCACCATGACGGCGCTCGAGGAATACAACCTTAGCAACGAGGTTGTGGTCACAAGCGACGGGGAGGAGGCGCTCGATTACCTCTATTACCGTGGAAAATTCCAGCGGCGTAGCGGCGAGAATCCTGCGGTTCTGTTGCTCGATCTGAAATTGCCGAAGGTTGATGGCCTGCAGGTGCTGGAAACGATTAAATCGGATGAGAAGTTGAAAATGATTCCGGTGGTCGTGCTCACGTCTTCGCGGGAGGAGCGGGACATGGTGGCAAGCTACAAACTCGGCGTGAACGCGTACGTGGTGAAGCCGGTCGATTTCCATGAATTTGTTAACGCCATCAAGGAACTCGGCGTCTTTTGGGCCATAATCAATGAACCGCCCCCTGGAAGCGTAAGAAAGAAATAGCGAATCACCTGGGATTTCAATTTGCGAATTCTCTACCTCGAAGACGACCCCAAAGACGCAGAGCTTGTTCAGGCAAGCCTGCAAGCCGAAGGCCTTGACTTCGAGCTGACGCGTGCGGACACGCAGCCCGGATTCCTGGCATTCCTTCGCCAGGGGGGATTTGACCTGATACTCGCGGACTACACTCTTCCCTTATTTGATGGCATTTCCGCATTGAGAATTGCACAGGAAACGTGCCCCGAGGTGCCATTCATCTTCGTGTCTGGGACCATGGGCGAAGAACTTGCGATTGAAGCACTCAAGCAGGGCGCCACGGATTACGTCTTCAAAACGCGTCTTTCGCGAATTGCGCCTTCAGTTCGTCGGGCATTGCGCGAAGCCAAGGAGCGAACCGAACGCAAGCAGGCCGAGGAGGCGCTGGAACGCAGCGAGGTCTATCTATCGGAGGCCCAGAGGTTAAGTCACACGGGAAGCTTTGGCTGGCGAGTTTCGAGTGAAGAGATTTATTGGTCCGAAGAAACCTATCGCATCTTTGGACTCGAGCTGACGATACGACCGACGTTGGATCTGGCACTCGAACGAATCCATCCAGAGGACAGGCAACTGGTCCAGGAAGTAATGCGGTCCGCTGCGCAAGGAGAACATGATTTCGATTTCGAACATCGTTTGCTGATGCCGGATGGTTCTGTGAAGTATGTTCGCGCCGTGGGCCACCGGACCATGAACACTGGATCAGATGATGTGGAATTCGTAGGCGCGGTAACGGACATCACCGAGCGCAAAAGAGCGGAGCAGAAATTCCGAGGGCTTCTCGAATCGGCTCCGGACGCCATGATCGTGATGAACCGGCAGGGCCAGATCCTGCTAGTCAATGCCCAGGTGGAGAAGCTTTTTGGATACCAGCGGGAGCAGCTCTTGGGTCAAAAGATTGAGATTCTGGTGCCGGAACGGTTTCGTGCCCGGCACCCGGAACACCGCAACGGATTCTTTACCCAGCCTCGGGTACGGCCGATGGGCGAGGGACTGGAGTTGTACGGACGGCGGAGAGACGGGACGGAGTTCCCGGTGGAGATCAGCCTCAGTCCGCTAGAGATGGAGGACGGCGTCGTCGTCTCCGCTGCCGTCCGAGACATCACCAGGCGGAAGCGGGCGGAAGAAGAACTTCAGCAACTTGTGGATTTCGTCCCCCAGATTGTAGTGGTGCTGTCACCCGAAGGCAGTGTCATTCATGCGAATCGTGTCGCCCGGGAATACGCCGGTCTGACGCTCGATGAGTATCGCTCGGTGGACGTGGTCGGCCGCGTCATTCATCCCGACGATGTGGAGAAGATGCGAGCTCTGCGTAAGCATGGACTTTCTCGGAATGACCCGTTTGAAGTCGAGGCCAGAACGCTCCGAAACGACGGCATCTACCGCTGGTTCCTGTATCGCTATAACCCCTTGGTGGAACAAGGCCGCGTCAGGAGATGGTACGCCACGGGAACAGAAATCGAGTCGCGGAAACAGGAAGAAGAACGGGTCCGAAAAGAGAATGTGCGCCTCGAGGAGCGCACGCGAATCGCCCAGGAACTCCACGACACACTGCTGCAGAGCTTCCTGGGCGCTTCGATGCGGCTCGGTGCAGCCATGGATTGCCTGCCGTCCGACTCGCCGGTCAAGCCCAAATTGGATCCCATTCTTCAGCTCATGGAGCAGGGAATAGAGGAGGGCCGGAACGCGATTCAGGGTCTCCGTTCGTCCGTCTCCGGCACGTTGGACCTGGTTCTGGCTTTGTCCGGGGTTCAACAGGAACTCGCGGTCGAGCCCGATGTGGACTTTCGCGTGAGTGTCGCCGGCCGGCAACAGCCGCTGCAGCCACCCGTAAAGCATGAGCTTTACCGAATTGGCCGAGAGGCCCTGGTCAACGCCTTTCGTCATTCCGGAGCCAAGCGCGTGGATTTCGAGCTCGAATATGCCGACAGAGACTTGCGCCTGCGGGTTCGCGACAACGGATGCGGAATCGACCCTCACGTGCTCGAGGCCGGGCGTGAAGGACATTGGGGCCTAGCCGGCATGCGGGAGCGGGCGACGAAGATCGGAGGGCTGCTCGAAATCTCGAGTAGTGCAACCGCTGGGACAGAGGTCCAACTGTCCATCCCGAGCGTTGTGGCGTTCCAACGCTCACCGACGGATCTATAAAATTCGTCGGCAAAAAGATCGTGAAATCGCGAGGGACGACGAGACTTGCTAGCAGCGCCCGGAACCTAACTTCCTACCAGGAGGCAGGGTTAACTCGTTCCCTGCTCTTATCGTGATCCCGCGATCCTTCCGGGACTAGCGTTTCGCGGGCGGACGCTTTGGGACTGCCGGGGTGCTCGTAGCGGTTGTCTTTAGTCCGGCTCTGACCAGGAATGAATTGCGTCCGGGGCGAGGATGACGGCTGGCCTGCATCCCACAACCTGAAACCTCCGAGAAATGCGTTGTGGTTGTCTCCGGCACGGCATTTCGGCGGCAGCAACTTCAGTCTCTTCACGGTGCCGCCTCCGAGCACGACTTCGTCGGGTTCGAGAGCGGCCGTGAACAGCGCGACCACGTCCGCGACATGGTGGCACCACGTCTTTGCCCCTCCCTGAACAACGCCTGGTTCCCCACATGGCTCTGTGCAATAAACATGCCACTCATAAATGCTTGAAAATGAGATTTGTCGCTCGAACGCCGGCTGACAAAGCCCTAGCACACGACAAAGGTTTGGCACCATCGCTCACACGGAAAAACCGCATCAGACGCTCACCACCGGACAAGGTGAATCGCGCACGAGCGAGTAGGTCAGATCATCGAGTCGCCCAGACACGCCGCGTGAGCTTCTTCCGATCACTAGAACATCGGCAGACGCCTCCCTGACATCGTTCAGCAGCGCATCCTTGACGGGGCCGGTGACTATGCACACGGCTGCGTCGGAACCTGTCTTGCCCTGAAGCTCAGCAATCCGCTGCCGCGCCATTTCCTCTTCGTCCAACATTGCCGTGCCAGACCGCCCGTGAACTGCGTGAATCACGGAAAGCTCGGCGCCGGCGGCCGACGAGACGCGCTTCGCATAATCGCGGACTCTTTCAGAATCCGGGCTCAACCCGAGGGCGCAGGCCCACCTTCGATGCTCGGTGGGCCGCGGCGGCGCCGTCTCCGCATGCTGCGTCGTCAACACTAGGCAGTCGGCCTCGTTGAGCACCCTCGCCGTTGTCGAACCGAGGAGCATCCGCCGAAAGCGTCCCGCATGCGTTGGCATCATGATGAGGTCGAATTTGACCTTCTTGGCACGAAGTGATTGCGCTCGCCGCATCACCCGTCAGCAGCAACCTCCGGCACGTAGCAGGCGCGAAGCTGGACTCTAGAAAGAGCGCGAGCCTGTTCTTCGCCAGATTCCAGTGGTCCTCGGCGATCTCATCGCTCCGCCGCGCATAGAGCTCAAACCCATTGTGACTTGCGAGATCACACACGTGGGCGATGGTCACATTTGCACCGAAAATCGCCGCCGCCCGCTCGACGTAGGCGGCCATCGCGATACACGAAGCCGAAAAATCAACCGGAAAAAGAATCTTCTGAACCATCTGTGATTGTCGTCAGCTAGACGAGACTTTCTGGCTTCTAAAGTTTCCTTTCGAGTGAATTAAGCTCCGTGCGGCAGGCAAGCGTGTCGAGATCCAGCTTGGTAGGTGTCATTGACATCACTTGGCCTGCTTTCCGAAGCGAACCGTTCGCCTTCCTGCGGCTCATCGCTACGGGAGCACGGTTTTACACTTCCAAATTGTCGCTACGCGGCTTCTCGTTTCTTTCGACTTCCTGCTTCTGTTTTCGAACTCCGGCGGTAAACGTTCGTGCGGCGCTTTTTGCTGCTGGCCGGCGAACCATCCTTTTGCCGCTCTGACCGTTCAAAAAATCGCCCCAGTTCGGCAGCCGCCTGGAGGCAACAGCCGAAGGTGCGACCCCCCGCGCCTCCGCACTCAACGTGCATCTCACTGGCAAACACTGGCATTTCCTTCTGAGGCCCCGGGGAACGTTTTCCTTGTCCCGATCTCGCAGGCTCTCGCCGCCGCGGAGCAGATGAGAAAGCCGCGTCGACTCGCCCTCGTATGACCGACGCCAGTTGATCCGTTATGGCGTGGTAACCGGCTTGGCCGGCCTGCCCCGCGGAAAGATCGTCCGTAGCGTGCCCCTGCTTGAGTTCGAATCCGATATGGTCGGAAGCAAGCCCTATCCGCACGATTGCCCCTCAACAGTCGTTCGACCGGTAGTGCAAGGCGCTTGCCAATCAGCCACAACCCTGCCCATGCCAAGTGGCTTACGGTAAACGCCAAGCGCGAGGAGGAGGAAGCCTGCTTCATTCCCAGGTCCCTCGCGCGTCAGGTGCTCGACTCTACTGTCAAACACTTGTCGTGAATCGCGGGACACGTGAGATTCTCGCGCTTCACTCGAAGCCAGTACGATTTTTCGATTGAAAACAGGGCGGTTGCCGATCCTCGGCCGGGCCCCATTCATTGGACCGAGAGATGCTCCATGAACAACGGTCTAAGCGGAGATTGTCTGTGAGCGACGTAACTAGGAATTGTGGCCCTTGCATCCGAGCATCTGCCGGCCGCTCGGGAAGGTTAAAAAGATCGAGCTAGAACGACCGCCTAACCGACCGTCCGGCTAGTACGGCGGTACCGCTTTCACCGGAAAGCCGGGAGTGGCAAGCGTTCGAGGAAATGTTTCTGGCCTCTCGAGCGAAATTTCTGGGACTGGCCTACGTGATCTTGCAAAACGAGGAAGACGCTGAAGACGCCATCCAGGATGCGCTCGTTTCGGCCTATGTTCATTTGCGCAGATTCGAAGGCCGGTCCGCGATCAAGACCTGGTTCACCCGCGTCGTCCTGAACTCGTCCTTGATGATCCGGCGAAAGCGCAAGCCTGCGCACGCCGGGTTTGCTCTGGAAACGACGGGCGCCGATGACCCCCTCGGGATAGACCAGATTCCAGCCTCGAACCCTGATCCGGAAATGTATTGTGCGGAGAATGAGACGCTTCATCTGGTCGATGTCCTGGTCGGCGAACTGAGTCCCGCACTTCGTCAGGCCTTTCGGATGACTTACTTCAAAGAAATCTCCGCCAAACAGGCTGGGGCTCTGTTGGGCGTTGCCAACGGAACCTTCAAATCACGCCTCTGTCGAGCCAAGAAACGCCTCAAGCAAATGGCCGAGCGCGCGCTCGTCGCTCCCATCCGCCGGGCGAGTTCTTTCCCGTTTTTCCATCGCCAAGCTGATTTCGAGGACCTTCGAGCAAAGACGGCTGAAGTGTGGTCCCGCGAAATGGCCTTCTGAGGACCACGACGGGCTCACTTAAAAGGAGCCGCCGGATTCTCGTTTCGAACGCCCTTTTCCATGGTTTGTCCCGCACGACGCGGCCGATTCCAGGCCATCCCGCCTCTACAGGGAATTTCTGCCTGTAACGAGTTCGTAGGTTCGGAGGCAACCACCTGGGCCAAAGACACTTGCTGCGCGACGCGAAGGCTAGGGACTTCCGTCAGACGACGCGACATGACGGGATTTTGACAGCATGGTCAAAACCTTGAGGTCCTTGACACGGGCCCCGGACCGCCTTGCCGGCCGGAAATCCGCCGAATCCCGTAAGTGCTTCTGGAGCAATTGAAAAGCGGCGCTTTGCGAATGAAGTCTCGAGCCAAATTTGGAGAGTTAAATGCAATCTCTCTCCGTAACGCTCCAGAGCCACCTTCCGACACTGGCGGGGGCAGGGCATCAACCGACTCTGCCTCCGCTGGCCCACCCTCCCAGGACGTAGCAGGGTCAGGCAAACGGAGCCCCGCAGAATTTCTGGTATGAAAGTGTCGCGAAAAACGCCTTCAGACAATAACAATATCGGATGGGGGCCGTTCTTTTGGAGCGAGAAGCGCTGATGAGATATTTCTTGGTGCAGTCCGATTCCGCTGTCGATTTCGACGTCGTTCTCCGCCGGATAGGGTCAGTCGAACAGCTCTTGCAGCCTGTCAAAATCCCTGCCGAGGAGCCATCGCTCCGCTGCTGCGGAGTTTTCGCCATTCTCGAGGACATCGAGGACCGCGCGATTCACGATGGCCAAATAGAGCTCGCTCGTGAGCAGAACACGAACAAAATACGACCGCAGGAGAAGGATAGGCACAAGTGCGCCATAAAACCCCACCGTGCCTTTGCCTTTGGAATCCTTGAGGTAGCCCACGCCCTAATTCCTTCGAATCCATTCTTCATGATCGTCACCTGTGGTCCTTGTATTTCTCATCGCACTCCGCGAGACGCCGGAGTATTGCATTCGTGCCGAAGCTCTCATCGAGCCGGAGAGCCAGGGTCGAGTGGTGTCGAGGGTGATTAAACAGAACGTAAGCGGGTTGATTGTGTTCCGGCGAGGGGACTAGCACACCGACAAAGTCTCCGCCGGCATGCTCTACAATAACGGCCAGGATCGTCTTAATCGCTTCGCTCGGGTTGTCCGGAGAGATTGAGGTAATCGTCGTTGCCATCGAAAGACCTACCTTTATCTAGAGAGTCGCCGTGCCGCAGGCGCTCCTACCTGTCCTTGAGGACTGGAAGGATCACGAGCTTCTCCTGTCGCTCCCGTTCCCGGGGTGCGCCCAATGGTCCGTTGGAGTTCGGCCCACGCCAGGAGATAGCCGAGATTGGCCTGTAGCAGGTCCGCCTTGGCCTTGTAGTTTGCGGCGGTGGCATGCCGCACATCGGAAATCAGGATGACTCCCTGCTGTTGCTGGTTGTTTGCCAGACGCTCGCTCTCTTCGCGGAGTTTGGCGGCCTGGGCGGCGACGTTGACCATGCTCCGAGTTCGCTCGAGCTTGTTATAGCTGCGTTCGACGGCCACGGCGACCTCCTCTTTGAGGTGCTCCAGATTCTGCTCGGCTTCTTCGAGCTGTGTTTGGCGTTCCCTGACGGTGGCTCGCCGTTTGCCGAAATCGAACACCGTATAGTCGAGGTTGATGCCGACGGTTCCGAAATTCCTCACCAAGAACGGGACACCGTCCTGATAACTGTGCCGTGCAAATGCCGTTACATCGGGAATGTAAGCCGTTTTCGCAGCAGCCACGCCGGCTCGCGCCTTCTCAATCGTCGCCTGGGCGGCACGGATCTCGGGGTTCTCGTCCCACGCCGCGTTTACATACTCGGCTTTACTCAAAACAGACAGATCTGATATTTCCTCAGGCACCAGTTCGAGTTGCGTATCGAGGGGAAGGCCGAGCAGGTCATTCAGTTCCGAGGTGTAGTCCTCGATCTGGAGCTCGGCGGTCAGGGCGGATTGCTGCGCCTGAAGGAGCTCCGCACGGCTCTGGATCACGGAAACCTCGAGCGCGCTTCCTCCGCTCACATCGTTTTCATGCTCCCGCAGAGTCTCCGAAGCGAAGGATGTCTCCTGCTCGGCGGCTTTTTTCTGCATCTGCGCGACGAGAATCCCGTAGTACAGCGTATGCGCCTCGAGGGCGACTTCATTCTCGCCCTTCTTGAGCTCGTCGCGGGAGGTCGCGATATCGGCGGCCGCTGCGCGATTTTCTTGGTGGACGCGCAAGAGTTGCGTCAACGGCTGGGCGATCATCGTACCGCTCGAATAGAGCGTCTGTTTGCCCTGTTGCAGGTTGGTATTCACCGCTGGAATAGGAACGCCGGAAACCGTGCCGAAAACACCAGGAGGCACGTTGAGGGCCTGAAGTTCGCTGATGTGCAGGGCGTTCGATTGGTTGGTGATCGTGGGGAAGTAATCGGAGCGGGCCGCTTCCTTCCTATACTCGTTTTCCTTGACTTTGAGACGGGCGATCTTAAGCGAGCGGTTCTGTTGCACGGCCAGTTGGACCGCTTCCTCGAGCGTCAGCCGGCGGGGTTCTCCGCCAAGCGTCGACGTGGTGGAAACAAGAAGCCCTACTGCGATGGCAAAAATCCGAAGTAACCTTACGGAAGTCATAACCCCCTCCTTGAAGCAATAGGCCCGGTCCTTGCGTTCACGCTTTTGCCTCCTGAGGTGCGAGCGGTTGCTGAGCAGCACTCAGGTCGCCGTAGCTCAGGGGGGACTTGCGCAGCAAGGCGATCAACAACAGAGCGACTACGCAGGACCAGGCAAGTAAATGGAATCCATCGATAAACGTCAGCGTGTAGGCCTCAAGCCTCAGCCGCCCGCTCATCACTCCGATCGCGCGGCCGGTTGCTGCGTCGAGTCCGTATGATTTCGCGAACAGGCCCGCTGTCAGGTGCCGAATGCTGCCGTCCGCGATCCAGTTCCCACGCTCCACGTGCAGACCAAGCAGGTTGGAGTGAAGTTTCTCTCGTTCTGCGATGAAGTGGCCCATGAAGACCGCTCCGATTTGTCCGCCAAACAAGCGAATGGTGTGGAAATACGCCGAGAAAGTCAGAATCCATTGCGGCTTCGATAGCCCTCCGGAAAAAATCCCTTGAAGGATAATGGCCGAGACCAGGCCGATAAAAGCGAACGACTGCCCGACGCCCAGAAGCAACTCCGTACGGTAGTAGTTTGAGGCGGACCACGCACTGGTGACTTCGGCATTCAAACAGGCCGCGAATGCCATGCACGCAAATCCAGCCCCGAGGAGCAGGCGACAATCGAGGTTCTCCCGTAGGAGGAGCCCGGTCGCAAATGCCAGAGGCAGCAGGGGTATGGCGCTCCAGATGATGGCTGGCCCGATTTGACTAGCTTCGAAACCGTGTATCCCGAGGGTTTGCGGGATAAGGATGATGGTCGAAAGCAGATTGAAGCGGAACACGATCAGACCAACGCCTAGGAGCAAGGTGTTCCATTGGCGAAGGTAAGGCAAGTCCACCAACGGGTTCGCGCTCGAGAAACGTCGCACCAGCGAGCACAACAGGAAGAACGACCCGCCCACGAACAGTGCGGTGAAGACTCCGGAGCGCCACCAATCAAGTCGTTCGCCTTGATCGATGGCCGCAAATAACATGGCAAGACCGGCGCCGGCATACAGAAAACCCTTAAAGCTCGGCGCCGGCGATGATCTTTTCGCCGCCGGATTTGCTGGTATGCCGAAATAAATGCACACCGCCATGAGTGGGGTGATGATCGCCGAGTTCCAGAACATCCATTCCCAGGAGAGATGCTCCCGGTACCAGCCGTAAAGCGACGGCGCGATATTCACGGCACCATCGACAAAGGTCGCGTACAGGGCAATCGTGAAGGGAAGGAATCGGAGAGGGATGTTGCGCAGCGCAAAGGTAAGCGTCAGTGGATAAAAAGTGCCGGAAGCGAGCCCGGCCAGTGCCAGCGCGACGATCAGCAGGCTGTAGCTGTGGATCAATGGCAGGAACGCACAGATGATGGAGAACGCTGTCGCAGCCAAAAGCAGAACCCGCCGTGGTCCCAGCAAGGCGCCAACATACACCGTGAAAGGGCCGATGAACATAAGCGCAACGTTATAGGCGCTCCCGATCCACGCGCCTTGATCGAACCCAATCCCGACGTGACCCTTGAGATCGGCGAGGCCGAGTGTCAGCATGCGTCCCGTCAGCGTGACGATCCCCGCCCCCATGACGACACCGAGGATGCCGAGCAGCGGGCTCTTCGACAATTCACCCGGTACTACGCGCGCAACGGCCTGCGCGAGTTGCGGCGCCGCCGGTAAGGCTACGATGGTCGTGGAAGCGGCCATGGGTCTCCCTCAGTGCTTGGTACGGACGGTGGCGATGACGGAGAGCCCCGGACGAAGTGCCGCCACGATGCTGGCATCGTCGAACGCGATTTTTACCGGGATTCTTTGCACCACTTTCGTGTAGTTGCCAGTGGCATTGTCGGGTGGGAGCAGCGCGAATTGGGATCCGCTGGCGGGCGCAATCTCGCTGACTTTGCCGTGGAAGACTTTGTCCGGGTACGTGTCGATGCGGATGTCGGCTGGATCGCCGACTTTCATATTCGTGAGCTGCGTCTCGCGATAGTTGGCCTGCACCCACTTGATGTTGCTGACGAACGCGATCACTTGCGTTCCCGGAGAAACGAGCTGCCCGGGGCGGACCTGTCTTTCGCCGACGCTTCCGTCGGCCGGTGCCTCGATCTTCGTGTAGCCGAGGTTGACCCGCGTCACGGTCAACGCCGCTTCTTTGGCGTGGAGATCCGCGATGAGCTGAAGCTCCTGCGATTCCAGCACGGCCTTGGACCGCCGCTCGGCTTCAACGGCCAATTCATTACTACGCAGGAGCGTTTTCGCCTGGTCGAGGTCGGCTTCGCGGCTCGCCAACTGCGCCGCAAACCGCTGCTCGTCGGCGACTACCTGCTCGACTTTCTGCGGTGTGCTTGAACTCGCGAGCAGCAGCGCCTCTTGTCGTTTGCGCTCCTTCTGTGTGCGGACCACATCGGCCCGCACCGCTTCTTCGCCGTCCTGTGCCGCGGCGATTTGGGCGTTTGCCTGGTCGACTCCGGCGAGTGCACGCGCGATGCGTGCGTCCTCGAGGTCCCGCTGACGGCGGTTGTTTTCGATCGCAGCCTTCGCCGCTTCGACGGCCGCCGACGCCTGCGCCACCTGGGCGGTGTAATCTTCATCCTGAAGCGCGACCAGAAGGTCGCCCTTGCGCACCTGCTGGAAATCGGAGACCTTCACATGCTGTACGATTCCGGCGACCTTGGTGCTGAGGGGCGTGAGATCGCCTCGCACAAAAGCGTCGTCGGTACGCTGCTCGATTCGGCCGCCCTCCCAGGCGTTCCAGTTCCGGGTAATCGTCGTTACCACTGCGGCCGCAACCAGCACCACCAACACCGGGGTGGCGTACTTCTGCCAGCCGGGCTTTCGAGGTGGCGCCGGAGCCTGCTCCGGGAGAGTTCGGCTTGCCGGAGCCGCCGTGGCGGGAGTTGGGGTCAAAGCTGTCTTTTCGATGACTGACATAGTGCCTCGCTTGGAATCCTGCGCATCCGTTCGAAATTGTGCTCAATCTGCTCCGCTGTTGTCCTCGTGGTTTCGTCGTGATCTCAGGCGCGCCGCAAAACCTGACCTCAATCCTGCGAATGGTCGGTAGGCGGCGTAATGCCGAGCCGCTTCATCTTGTAAAACAGTGTGGTGCGCTTCAACCCGAGTCTCGCGGCTGCTCCACGCGGCCCACCGAGCTTCCAGTTGGCGCGCTGACATTCGGCGAGAATCTCCTGGCGGATTTTGTCTTCAAGGGTCGGGTTTGCCGTCGAAGTCTCAACCGGCACTGGTTCCGATTCTTCAGGAGGTGCTGGCTCAAAGACGCCGTCATTCGAAAGGATCACGCCGCGCGCAACGTAGTTTTGCAGCTCACGAATATTCCCTGGCCACGAATGCCGAACAAGGGAGCGCATGGTATCCTCGGGAATGGTGTCGATAGTTTTGTCCATGGAGCTCGCGAAGTGTTCGACAAAGTACCTCACGAACTCCGGAATGTCCCTTTTTCTGTCGCGGAGCGGGGGCAGATAAATGGGGAACATATTCAGGCGATAGTACAAATCCTCGCGGAATTCACGGCTCAGCACCATTTGCCGAAGATCGCGATTGGTCGCGGCGACAGCACGAACATCGACCTTCGTCGTGCGCGTGCTGCCTACCGCCTCGAACTCGCGTTCCTGCAGCACGCGGAGCAGCTTCGGTTGGAGCTCCAGCGGCATGTCCCCAATTTCGTCGAGAAACAAAGTTCCACGGTCTGCGAGCGCGAAGCGCCCGACATGGGTCGTGACGGCACCGGTGAAAGCTCCCCGTTCGTGCCCGAAAAGCTCGCTTTCGAGAAGGCCGGCAGGCATCGCGGCGCAGTTGAGCTTGACCAGATTTCTGCCGCGGCGAGGACTCAGCTCGTGAATGGCACGTGCGATGACTTCCTTGCCCGTTCCCGTCTCTCCGGTAATCAGGACGGTGGCGTTGGTGTGTGCCACAGCCTCGACTTGAGCGAGGATTGAGCGCAGGCCGCCTGTACGACCAACAATCGTCTCGAGGAAAGTGGAGTTGGTCCGTTCCGTCTTGCGCACAAGAGGTTTTTCAGCGCCATAAAGGGCGGCGGCCCTCAAGGTATTCTCGCTGGCCTCCGAAGTGTATTCAGCAACTGCAATCATGTTTCCCCCCATTCGATCGGATCGAAGAACAAACAACCCCTTAAACCCCGTCCACAACAGCCAAAACTGCGTTAGGCTCCCAGTTGCGCAACCGCAAGGTCCGTCGGCATCGCCATGACGAAAGGTACGTGCTCACGGAAAGAGCGCTGATTCTTGTCTTTGTGGAAAGCCAAGCCTTGTTCACCTGGCTGCCGGTCGATAAGGAGCACATCTCCCGACTGCACTTGTGCCGTCCCCAACAGCCTCGCGAGCGGGGAGACCACATGGCGCTCGATCGCGCGCTTCAGGTGGCGCGCCCCATATCTCTGGTCCGTCCCTTCTTCGAGCAGGAACTGCCGTCCTTCGTTCGTTATTCCGAACGAGAAGGGGACCGCCGACGAATCGAGCACCCGTTTCTGTACCTGCGCGAGCTCGATCTCCAGCACATTGGCAAGTTGCTCTTGCTTCAAGGGGTGAAACACCAGGACGTTGTCCAGGCGATTCATAAACTCGGGTGAAAATTTCCTTCGCGCCGCTTCCACAGCCGTCCGCTGCACTTTTTCGTCTAGCCTGGCCGTGGGCCGGTCCTTCGGCTGAACGAAACCCATCCGGCCTTCCACAAATTCCTCGATCTCCGCTCCGCCCAAATTGGAGGTTAGGAAGATCATCGTCTGCGAAAAGTCGACTCTGCGGTTATCGCCCAAGGTGAGCGTCGCCTTGTCGAGTATCCCGAGGAGCAGCTGCCACAGGCCATCACTGGCCTTTTCGATCTCGTCGAACAGGAGAAACGACAGTTTCAGTTCATCTGTGTGCGAAGCCGCCAGTGCCTCCTGAGTGATCAGCGGGTGGGTCTCTTTGTGCCCCAAATATCCCGGCGGTGAGCCGATCAGTTTTGCGATCTCGTGCGAGTGTTGAAATTCCGCGCAGTCGACTTTGATCACTGCGCGGCTACTTCCGAACAGAATTTCCGCGGCAGCCTCGACAATGCGGGTCTTGCCGGAACCGGTTGGCCCAAGGAACAGCAGGTTTCCGACCGGACGTCCCGGAGAACGCAGCCCGGCACAAAACACCTGATAGAGTTCGATGAGTGCTTGCACGGCTTCGTCCTGCCCTACGATCTTTTCTCGCAGGGCCTCTTCAAATCGGCGGGAGGAGGAACTCCGTTTTTTCGTGTCCAACTCCTTCTCGTGAGCCCATTGCGTTGTTGTGGCCATGACATCCTCCCTAATCGTGCCCCGGAATTTCTCGGCACCACCTTGATACGCGTGGATTGTGAAACGAAGCCGCCCGGGCGCGCATCCCTAGGATGGAGTCGCGAGCAGACTTTATCGGAGCGCGCCGAATGGCTCTCTTTTGTTGCCACGACCTACTGCTTTAGGGGAGGAACAACCGACCGTTTTGGGGGTGGGAAACTAACCCTGGCGATCTCGGATATCGATGCGCTTCCATCCGAAAATGCGAGCGTCGATCGACCAAGCGCCGGGCCCGAGCGCGGCCAGGGCAGCACCGATACTGCCCAGGAGGATGTAAGTCCAGGGATCTCCGGGCTGCGAGAAAGCACTCCACAGCTCAACGCCCACCACGAGTGCCCCGGCGATAGGCGTCCATAAGCCTGCTAGCAAGAGAATTCCCGCGCTGGCTGCGAATACGGCCAGTGCCGCTGACTCGCTCAGGCCACCTCTCCTCAGCTCGTTAACCGCTTGATCCAGCAATGCTGTGGCGGCAATGATCCTAATAAACAGTAGGCCGCCACCGGGCCAGCCGCGGGCAAATGACGAGAAGAGTCGTCGCAGAAAGAGCTCCTCGAGCGCGATTTTTCGATACTACGCATAAATTAGAGAGGATGGGATTGCCCGCTGGGAACCCCTGATTGAGGGCATTCTGTCAACCCTTTAGAGTGATGAGAGTTCGATGATCCCGCGCTTCAGCCCGATCATAACGGCGTGGGTCCGGTCGTTGGCGCCCAGTTTGGAGAGGATTTGCTTAACTCGGCTTTTGACGGTTTCTTCGCTGATCGAAAGTTGATCGGCGATCTCTTTGTTGGCACTCCCGGCCGCAATCAGCCGCAGGACAGCGACTTCCGCGGGGGTCAGGGCATCGTCCGTGGCATGCTCGGCGATCTCGTAGGAGAGCTCCGGGGAAACGATCTTTTTCCCGGAATGAACGGCGCGAATGGTTTCGAGCAGTTCTTTGTGCAACAAATTCTTTAGCAGGTACGCTTGAGCTCCTGCTTTGAGAGCGCGCAAAACCTGTACATCACCGGCATAGGTTGTGAGTACGATGATTCGGGCGTGCGGAAACTCATTGCGAATAGCGATGGTTGCGTCGAGGCCATTCAGTTCCGGCATCTGGATGTCCATCAACGTTACGTCAGGGCGTTGCGTCCGGAACAGCTCAATGGCTTCTCGTCCGTTGGCAGCTTGGGCGACTAATTTCATGTCTGGCTGATCGACCAGTAGACCGGCGATACCCTCGCGAAACACGGGGTGATCATCGACGGCTAAAATGCGAATCGGGCTCGAACCGGCCATCATGATTTTATCGCCCTTTCTAGAAAGCCACGGACCCCGCCCGGTTCTCTGGCGAGGTGTAAGCGGTTGAAGCTGGGATGCCGGGACGAGCTTACTCCAGACCGCTAGTTTCGCGCCCACAAGTTTGGCCCTTTCGCGCAGGTCACGCAAGCCCGGTGTCCCTTGCGTCTCTTTTAGATTGTCCAGCAGAACGCGAAGCGCCTCGCCGAAGAATAATGATGCGCGACAAGCTTTGGAGCTCAGAGTTTCATCTCCTGCTGTCTACGCAAGATCGAACAACTCTCGATGATCCGGGAATCCCGCGGTTTGCAGTTTCGGAAAGAGATAGATGGATAACACGCGAGGGTGCGGAAACTTTGGTGGCGGGTAGCGCCATATTTGGCCGTGGTGTCCCCCGGGAAGGCGGAAGGAAACACCTGAGACTGGCTCTGGACTCTTGCCGTCAGAGGCAGAATTCAGTTCTACGCCGAGTGCTTAGCGCCGGTCCGATGGCGTTAGGAAGGAGCGCTCTCACGGAATCTCGATTATGCCGCGCTTCAAAGCGATGGTAACCGCGTGGGTGCGATCGTTCGTGCTGAGCTTTGAGAGAATACTTCTCATGTGGCCTTTGACGGTTTCCTCGGAAATGGCCAGGCGGTCGGCGACGATCTTATTGGAGCTGCCGGCGGCTACCAACCGCAAAACCTCGATTTCTCGTTCGGTCAATGCGTCATCCGCCTGGTGTTCTGCCATGTCAATGGCGATTTCGGCGGGAATTCTTTTTCGGCCGGCATGCACGCTTCGAATGGTCTCGACTAGTTCCTTTCTCACCATGCTCTTCAACAGATACCCGGACGCTCCGGCTTTGAACGCCCGGACGGCTTGCGCGCCACCGCTATAGGTGGTCAAAACAATGATTCGGGCGTTCGGAAATTCCTCGCGGATGGCGAGAATTGCTTCGATACCGTTCATCTCCGGCATCTGCAGGTCCATAAGAGTCACGTCCGGATGATAAGTTCGGAATTGCGCAATTGCCTCGGGACCGTTGCTGGCTTCTGCCACGAGGACCATGTCTGGCTCACCCCCAAGGATCGCAGCGATGCCTCGGCGCAGCACAGGATGGTCATCTACGGTCAGGATTCGAATGGGATTGTTGGCGTTCATAGTTCGCCAGGAGTCAACGCTCGAAGATCCAAGAAACCAAGAAAACTTCTCCTTTGGTGGCGCATCCCTTGCAGGTCCCCGTGACCGTCGCGACCATCCATCTCGTTTTCGGTACCCGTGCGCCAAAGCGTCCCGCGGGAGCGAAATGGGGAAAAAGGTTTTAGCCCGATATCAACCTTACCAAGTATGGATGAGGTGTCAATTGCAGGAAGAAAACGCGGCAGTGCCCGTGACCCGTCTTCGTCATTGCGAGATCTCACCGAGCGGCCAGCGGGTTTGCTCGGCGCGCCGGTGATTCCAGCTCGGGGGCGGTCCGTCGTCGAGATCAGTAAACCTGGCGTGAATCAACCGTTGAATGACGGCAAAGATCATCGCCGTCGAAACGCCGAACATAAGCACTCCGTTTGCCGCTTCCAAGGGCCCCAGCAATCTCCACGCTGACGTCATGACGACGTCTCCATAACCCAATGTCGTGAAGTTGACCGCTGAGTGATAAAACGCTGTTCCGAATGCAGGAAACTCTCCGCAGATCACGAACATGACCGCCCACAAGGCCATTTCAACAAGGTGGGCCAGAAGCGCGTACGAAACCACCAGGGCAACAATTCCGACATCGCTCCAAAAACCCTTGCCCGTTCGTCTGAGTGTTTTCTGGTGGCGAACAAAGTCAACCGTCGCACGTAAGGGCAGCGCGTGGATAAACATGGTGCCTACCGCGGCGACCGCGCCCACCGCCAGCGGCATCCAGATCCCGAGTGGCTGAATTTGGATCATCCTTATACCTCAAAGCGCAGTAGTTGACCGTGTTCCTGAGTTCTGGCCGCCAATTGTCCTGAGCTTGCGACTGCCGAAAAGTGCTCCACCAAAAGGCAAAACACAATCTCCGAACCGGATCCTCCGGAGAGCTCGAAATCAACGGTCCTGAAGCATTCGAACTGGGGTAGGGTGCTCGCACTGGTAGCAAAGCAGAACCATGCCTCCAACCTCGATCAGTATCAGAAATGCGACCGCCGCCAGCAGTGGCCATTTTGGTCGCGACGGCGAATCAGTCTTGCCTGCCTCCATTGGTGTTGTGACCCCATCGCGAATCATTGGTTGCGTGCTCATGGGCTGCCTCTAGTTCGAATGGAAGGGCAATTTCCTGGCCCTACCAAGTGCAGCGATCCCGAGAAGCAAGCGATTGAAGGCAGAGAAGATAACGTAGAGGCGGAGCCTGACCGACGATGGGGCAGGTCATCGCTTTGACGCTAGCGTGAAGCCTTTGGCGTTGGTTAGATCGCTCCGCTCTATGCCGCCATCTGTAACTGACCGCGTTCCCCTGGGGCATTGGCAGTAAAGAAAGAATGCACGTTGCGACTTTCGCTTTCATTTCTTTGGTACTTGGTTTGCATTGGCACGTGTCTGGTAACCGCTGAAGTTCGAGCGAGCTGGATCGGTAGGACGGCGGAAAAGCCAGAAATCTTTCACGTCTTCGCAGGTGATCGAAGTGACCGACGCGCAAAAGGTCGCTTTGGTAGGGGGCAAGGATGAAAATGCAACCAAGCACGAGCTACACAGTCCGGGGCCGCGGCTCAAATCGGCGCGCAGCCTCCGGTGGCGAACTCGCGTTTTCCGGCTCAGAGTTGCTTCTCTCCGTCGAAGTCTTCGTCACTCTTATCGGTCTATCGATTTGGGTCCTTGAGCATTGCTGTGTCTTTGCGAAGTGATATGAGCCGTCGGAATTCCCTTGCCTTTGAGCGAGTCGAGAGACCGTTTCGCCACTCGGCAGACGCTACTGGCTCTGCTGGCCTCGCCCCGGTTGCGCTGGTGCCGCCCATTGGCGCAGCCAGACCGGCCATTGCGGGAGCAGTGCTCGTACCAGGAGCGATTTTTCTTGACTACGGCGCGCGCATTGCCTTTAGCAGGTCGAATTTGACAGCGCGTGGGCTGCTTGCCGCCTCCATCGCTTATTTCCTGCGGTTTTTTTGCTTTGCTCGTGATGGCCAAGAAGTGAGCCAGACTTAACACCGGCTCTCAGCTCGTGTTGCGGCCGGAAACGCGGTCCAGAGCGCAGCCACCCATTTAGGCAGGCTTCTAACTCAAGGACTTCACGTCGGTTGATTTCATTAAGCATTTCGTGTCGTCCACCGAGGTAGAAATCATGTCCTGCCATCGCTGTTCAAACAAGACCCTCGCTACTTCTACAAGGGGAGCGATACGACGCGTTCACGCTTGCTCTAAGCCCTCTCCCGCGTCGTCATTTGTAAGGGCGACAATCAGAAACGGCGGCCGAACTATTCCAGTATTCTCGGTGACCTCGCCGCTGGAGGCATCTCGAACAGCGCCGATGTGGCACGAAGCCGGAACTTGAGGTTCCAGGACCTGTCGCATTCCTCCCGCGCTTAAGCGACGGGAATTGCACCGTCGTGGTTGCTACTTAGTCTCCAGCGGAGAATTCTGAGCCTCCTGCCAAACGAAGAAGGCTGGGAACGGCTTGCGATCGGCTGCAAGCAATCCCCACCTTTCCTCGATCGCCATCTTTGACTCCTCGGCCTTCCAGTGAAGATCGAAAGCCTCGAAAGCAGCTGCGTAAGAAATCCAAACACGATATGAATCTTGACTGCGCGCAAGTCTCCCGGCGGTTACGTAGGAGGCCCAAAAGGCTCGCTGCGCTGCAGGAGAGAAATTGTCATCTCCGCCGTGCGGCATACCAGTTTCCTTCACGAGGACTGCCTTGTGTGCACTCCCGGCCAGTGACATCGCTAATCCACGGACCCAGTGGGCGCCCTCAGCCGGGCTCTTTTCGCGATGCTCAAAAATGAAGTGTATATTGGGGCACAGGAAGTCGCCGGCGCCTCTCAAATCAGCGTCTACATATTGGGCGATCGGCTCACTCGTACACAGCGGCACCAAAGTGCCTGGCAAAAGCGCCCGCAACGAGTTAATCCCCTCCCGTACATCGGCGAGGGTATAGCGGTCGAAGGCAATTCCTTCGTTTCCTACGCACACAGCAAGGGCAAGATGAGGGTGATGCTGACGGACGAGTTGAGCCGTGCCAGTTATTTCATCACTCGATTTGGGGTCCCAAATACCCAGCAGCACGGCGCGGTACCCCAAGCGCTCAGCTTCTTCGAGAATCACCGGTGTGTCCTCGTTGCTGTAGCCATACAGAATTAACCCGTCAAACCCGGGCCGGAGGGCCTGCAAGTCATCCGCTAGGGACTGTCGCGAGGGGACCCTGTGATCCTTACCGGGGCGCGGATCACCGTTGGTTGGGCTGAAGGCGACAAGGGAATGTCGAGCCGAAGGATCGGCCAAGTACGAGAAGAAACGGGATTCAGCTGGTTGGCGTGAACAACCAAGAAGAGCCAGGCATAAAAGCTCGCACACGCCTGCCTGTACTCGTTTCATCTGGGTTTCTCGATCGTGGAACAGGCGCAGTGACTCTGTGAGAAGCCGTTCCACATCGGAAACTATAGCCTAAGTGTCCCGCAAACGTCAGGGCTTTACCGAATACGCGTCGTGGGCGAAGAGTGAACGGAGCGCGGACCTCCGACCGTCTGGTAAAGCTGTTTGGAGGTGGCCGCGCGTGGGTGCGGCAGATGCCGACCATGGAAATTCAATTGTTGGGAGAGATAAGATTGAGGCGTGGCGATGCTGGGGAGCAGGCAGTTGCAGGGGCGGCTGGAGGCTGGTTAGAGCGAAGAGGTATCGCTAAGACCGTGATTGACGAAGCAGGTGGAAGGGATTTGCGCCGTGGCAAGTACAGAGGTGCGGCCGCCTAACTCATCACGCATCTCACTCCGAGTAGGCATGAAGGTGCAAGGGACTCTGATTGGTGTAGGCTGTCTCACTGCTCCAGCGGCTTCGAAGTCCGTCGGAATTTCGCGGCCGTTTCGCAGGTTGCGTGGGGGACCTGCATGAAAGTCCGCTCCATCGTCGGCGTTTTGCTGAAGGGAATGCTGTTCCTGGGGTTCTCCCTTGCCCTGAACGGTTGCCATACACGTCAGAGCGACACGCGGCCCTCAATCGAGTTCACCAAAATTCCCCCCGCCGCTCAGGGAGGCCGGGAGAGAGTCGATACTATCTCAGGGCGCGTTATTGGTGCTCGTCGGGGGCTGCAAATAGTTGTGTATGCGCGTAGCGGGCCCTGGTGGGTCCAGCCCTGGCCTGACCGACCCTTCATTCCAATTCAGGCCGATTCAACATGGAGCTCAGAGACTCACCTCGGATTCGAGTACGCCGCGCTATTAGTAGATCCGGACTATCAGCCACCCCCCACAATGGATGTTGCACCCACGGAAGGCGGTCGCGTGGTGCTGGTAAAGATCGTCAAAGGTGTTGGTGAGCCTCAGTTCGCACCCACCAAGCCGCTTCATTTCACCGGATACGATTGGAAGGTTCGCACCATTGCGAGCGATCGCGGAGGAATGAACAATTTATACGATGCTGACAACGCCTGGACGGATGTGAGTGGAGCTCTGCATCTTCGCATCAAGAAAAAAGAGGACCGGTGGTCCTGTGCAGAAGTCTTCCTTACGCGAAGCCTCGGGTATGGAACCTACATCCTGGTGGTGCGCGACACTTCTCGTCTGGAGCCTGCAGCAGTTCTGACTATGAATACGTCCGACGACTGGGCGGGAGAGCAGCATTTCCGCGAGTTGGATCTTGCGATCGGCCGATGGGGCGACGGCACCAGTAAGAAAAATGCGCAGTACGGAGTTCAGCCTTTTTACGTCCCTGGCAATCTGGTTGAGTTTACCGAGCCTCCGGGTATTATGACTCATTCGTTGCATTGGGAGTCCGGACGCGCTTCCTTCAAGACCGTCCGAGGGCCTTCCCCGTCTGGAGCGACCGTGGTCTCCGAACACGTGTTCATGTCAGGAGTACCTTCACCGGGACAGGAGGTGATCTACCTCGCGTTCTTCGTAGTTGCAAGCAAGGAGAATCCCCTGCAAAACGAGAATGAGGTTGTTATTGAGAAATTCGAATACCGCCCGTAAGGGAGGTTTCGGAAGGCGGTGGCTGGTCCATCGGTTTCTGATTGGAGTTGCGCTCGTGTGTTCAGCTGCGCCAGCCAATGCCATTGATCCTGACCGCGCGATCTCCCAGTACATTCGAGACCGGTGGGAGAGCGACAAAGGGTTTCCCGGGGCATCGGTTTCGGCGATAGCACAATCCGCCGACGGGTACCTGTGGATCGGTACCGACAAGGGCCTGATTCGCTTCGATGGACTGAACTTCCAGCTTTTCGGGCTTGCGGTCCCGAGTTCCCTCCCCATTGGTCCGATTCAGGGATTGATGGCGGACGCGGAAGGGAATTTGTGGATCGTGTTACAGAGCACCCAAATTCTGCGCTACCACGACGGAAAATTTGACCTCGGGCGCGGGGAGGCAGAGTTCGGAATCACTTCCGTCAGTCGGCGCGGAGACGGTACCGTCCTGCTCTCCTCTCTTGCCCTTGGCACTCTTGCATTCCGTGCCGGAAAATACGAAATTCTCATGTCTCCATCTGAACTATCGCCTCCGGAAGCGCCCGCAACAACGGAAGCGGACACTCGCAATACCCGCCTCAGCTGGGCCATAGGTTTCCGGCCTCAACGACTTGCCCCGCCCAACTCCGCCGTCACCGCGATGGCGGAAACCGCCGATGGCAGGGTGTGGCTTGGCACGCGGGACAAAGGGCTCTTCTACATGAGCCAGGGACGCGTGTTTGCGGTCGGCGACGGGCTGCCAAACAGCCAGATCAACTGCTTACTCGCCTTTGAAAACCGAGAGCTGTGGATCGGGACAGACCGTGGGATGGTGCGGTGGAACGGCACTGGAGTGACCTCCTCGGGAGTTCCAGACGCGCTCCGTCATATCCGGGTCTTCTCAATGATTCGCGACCGTAACTCGAACATTTGGGTGGGCACGGCCGGTGGACTCATTCGGGTCAATCCCCAGGGAGTTTCCGCGGACCGAGCTGGCCCTAAATCTAGTCACGCGGTAACTGCACTTTTCGAAGACCGTGAAGGAAATCTGTGGACGGGAGGTCTTTCGGGAATTCAGCGCTTGCGTGACAGCGCATTTGTCACCTACTCAGTAGCGGATGGTTTGCCGTCGGAAAGAAATGGACCGGTTTACGTCGACCAGCAAGGGCGCATCTGGTTTGCTCCCATGGAGGGGGGACTGCTATGGATGAAGGGAAGGCAGCAAGGAAGCGCGACGGAAGCCGGCTTGGCCGGGGACGTGGTTTATTCTATTTCAGGAAGTGAAAACGAACTGTGGGTTGGCAGACAACGCGGTGGACTTACGCTTCTTCGTACTAGCGGTGGCTCGTTTACCGCCGAGACCTATACACAGGCAGACGGACTCGCCCAAAACAGCGTTTATGCCGTGCACCAAAGTCGTGATGGAACCGTGTGGGCCGGAACCCTGGGTAGCGGAGTCAGCGCATTCAGGAACGGACACTTCTCCACTTACACGACCGCCAATGGCATGTCATCCAATACGGCTACTTCGATCACGGAGAGCCCCGACGGCACGGTATGGGTTGCGACACCGAATGGCCTGAGCGCTTTCTCGAACGGCCGATGGCGTGTTTTCACTGCTAAAGACGGTTTGCCTTCACCCGACTTGAACTGCGTGCTTGCGGATTCCATGGGAGTACTCTGGATCGGCAGTACTGCAGGGATCGCCTTTCTTATTTCAGATCATGTTCAGGTCCCGCTCGACGTGCCGGAACCGCTGCGCGAGCAGGTATTCGGAATCGCGGAAGGCAGAAATGGATGGCTCTGGATCGCGACTTCGAATCATGTCCTCCGCGCGAGACGGAACGGGCTGCTGAGCAATGGATCGAGTGACGCCGATGTGCGCGAGTATGGGCTCACCGATGGACTGCTTGGGAGCGAAGGAGTAAAGCGGCATCGGTCCGTATTTGCGGACCCCACGGGGAAAATTTGGTTCTCCATGAATCGTGGTCTTTCCGTTGTGGACCCGAATCAGGCAACTGGCAACTCTGTGCCTGCGCTGGTTCACATAGAGACAGTCACCGTAGATGGCAATACGGTCGATCGTCAAATTCCAATTCGCTTTTCGTCTGCTAATCAGAGGATCATGTTCAGCTACACGGGGTTGAGTCTTGCCAGCTCCGAGCGTGTTCGGTACCGATATCGGCTGGACGGATTTGATCATGATTGGAGCGAGCCGACGACGACACGAACCGCCATATACACGAATCTTAGCCCGCGCTCCTACCGGTTTCGCGTCATCGCTTCGAACAGTGACGGGTTGTGGAACGGCGCTGAAGCTGCCGTGGGGCTTCGAGTAACCCCAACTCTTTGGCAGACGTGGTGGTTTCGGTTGGGGCTCGTGCTTTGCGTCGGACTCGCCACCCTAGCGGTCTACCGCCTGCGCGTGCATGAGGTGACGCGGCTCCTAAACGCTCGGTTTGAAGAGCGGCTCTCGGAACGGACACGCATCGCGCGGGAATTGCATGATACCCTGCTGCAAAGTTTTCAAGGACTGTTGCTACGCTTTCAAGCGGCTTCAAATGTGCTTCCGACACATCCCGAACAGGCCAAACAAAGACTTGATAGCGCAATCGATCAGGCGGCTCAAGCGATTGCCGAGGGCCGCGATGCCCTGCAGGGATTGCGCTCCTCCACAGTTACGACCGACGATCTAGCCACGGCCCTTAGCACACTTGGGAAAGAGCTTGCGGCTGGTAAAACCAGCCAGAACCTTCCGGTCTTCGATGTGGAGGTAGAGGGCTCCCCACGGGAGCTTCAACCAATACCGCGAGACGAAGTCTACCGGATTGCAGGGGAGGCGCTGCGCAACGCATTCAGCCACGCGCAGGCGAGTCGGATCGAATTGGAAATCCGCTACGCCGAAAGCGAGTTGCGGTTGCGAATTCGCGACGATGGGAAAGGCATGGACTCACGTGTTCTCGATGGCGAAGGCAAGGCGGGACACTGGGGCTTGCGGGGTATACGGGAAAGGGCCAAACTTGTGGGCGGTAACCTAGAGGTTTGGAGTAAACCCGATTCTGGGACCGAAATTGACCTGAGTATCCCCGCCTCTACTGCCTACGCGGGATGTACTTCTCAACGACGCTCCTGGTTCTTTAGAAAACGTACGGGGGTGCCGTCATGACTGCAAATACTGCTCCGATTTGAATTCTAGCTGTCGACGACCATCCCGTGCTTGGAGAAGGTATCGCGAGTCTCACTGCGGGCCTGATTCCGTAGAACCGGTACTCGGCTGCGTTGCTAAATCGAGAGGTTCTCGTTTGACGGCGTGATCCGCAGATCAAGTCGCCCCAGTATCGTTTCCCAACAAGAATTCCGAGTTGTAAGCCGCCAGACAGGCATGACGAGAATCGAAGATCCGGTTGGCACCAATCAAGTCAATCAAACCCATGCGTTCGAGATCCGCCCGATGTTTCACGGGAACCACCACGAGAGCAAGAACGACGCCGGCTTTGGCGAGGTCCTGCTGTAGTCCTGCCACCGCTCGGCTGGCGGAAAAATCCAATCCTGTAATCGCAGTGGCGTCAATGACCAGCCAACGAACGGGCGAGGGTGAATCACGGACAAGTCTGCGCGCCTGCTCGACGAAAAAAGCGACGTTGGCGAAAAAGAGATCTGAACCGAACCAAAACATCACCAAGCCAGGTTCTGCCATTTTGCCGGGCACCGGATCCTCAAAACTTCGATTGCCGGCAGCATCACGCACGATCACTGCCATATGGGGGCGATAGCTGCGGCGGACGTGTTGCAGCAGGGACAGAACCACGGCCAGGATGATACCCGGCCCTACACCGAATACAACAACGGTGAGAGCTGTGACGAGCGCAAGAGCGAATTCCTGCGACTGGGAACGACGAATTTCGGCGAGGCCACGAAAGTCGACCAGTTTGACACCGATTCGAAAGACGATGGCGGCGAGGACGGCGTTCGGGAGGAAGCTCAACGGCCTAGTGAAAAACAGGAGTACCATTAGGACCACTGTGGCCGTCGTCAGATGGGACCACTGACTGCGGCCACCTGCGGTGTCCACCATGGCGGTCTTGGTCGGGCTGCCGTTCACAACGAAGGTGCCGCTAAAACCGGCGGCAGCATTGGCCAGCGAGAGACCCACCAAATCGACATTCTGGCTGAAGTGGTCACGATAGCGGAGAGCGTAGGCGCGAGAGGTGGCGGCGCTCTGAGCGAGGATGACGATGAAACGGGAAAATGCAACGGGAAGAACCAGAGTAACATCGTTCCAAGTCACATCGGGCAAGCCGAAGCTGGGGAGGCCGCTAGGAACGGCGCCGACAACGCGGATGCCTTGATCGCCCCAATGGAAATAAGCGCTGGCCACGGTCATTCCTATCACCGCGAGCAACGCACCGGGGAAGCGGGGGGCCAAAACTTCGAAGGCGATGATAATCGCCAAGACCGACAACACGATGAGCAAGTTCGGCAGACGCGCTTCCGATAGATGCCGAAAAGTGAACAGGAGTTGACGGAGGAATCCCTGGCCGCCCTTTTCTATGCCGAGCATCTCGTGAAGCTCGCCGAAAGCAACCTGAATACCGACACCCGACAAAAAGCCCACCAGAACGGTACGAGACAGGAAATCGGCGAGAAAACCCAAGCGCAGGATTCTGGCCAGGAAAAGTATGCCGGCAGCCACGAGTCCAATCAGACTCGTGAGTGCGACATACTTCGGCGTGTTAGCGGTGAATGACAGGGAAGTCAAGCCCGCCGCGACCATGGCTGCGGTTGCGGAGTCAGCACTGACGACGAGGTGCCGCGAGGAGCCGAAGAGGGCGAATATCAGAACTGGTAAGAAGAGGGTGTAAAGCCCCGTGACCACCGGCGTGCCGATGATCTTGGTGTAGCCCATAACTTCGGGTATGCCGAGGGCTGCAAGAGTGATTCCTGCCATGATGTCCGGCCCGATGCGAAACTTTTCAAAAGGCAACAGGCCCTGGAGCAGTGGGAGCGACAATCGCGGGTTGCTGTTCGAGTTTTGGTTGGCGGTCATCGTGACGGTTGAGATGGGCACCGATCTCCACTTTTGGTGATTTTTATCGACTGCAATAAGCGTTCAGCGGTGCATGGAGGCACGGTTGCCATTGTGAGCGCCTGGACTCTAGAGCGTCGGGAATCGAGGGCATTCCATCGGCCATATTGGCTTCGTGTTGTTTCATTTTCTGTGCCGGGTAGCGGAGCGAATGCTTATTTCGACTCCAGCAGGGCCCGTTTTGCGCTGGCGATTTCCTCGAGCCTGGCCTTGTCAACCTGGGGATAGGCGAGATCGAGGGATGCCAAGGTATCCACGACTGCCGCTGCAACCACCAATCGGGTGAACCACTTGTTGTCAGCCGGCACCACATACCACGGGCTGTGCTTGGTGGCAGTGCTCCGGATCATGTCCTCGTAGGCGTCCAGGTATTCATCCCAATGGTCGCGTTCTGCCATGTCCGAGCCAGAGAACTTCCAGTTTTTTTCGGGTTCTCGCGCTCTTTCCAAAAAGCGTCGCTTCTGTTCCTTCTTCGAAACATGCAGGAAAAACTTAATCACGACGATGCCATTGCGGACGAGATATCGTTCAAAACAGCGAATGTCCTGGAAGCGCTCCTTCCAAAGGCGCTTGGTAACCAGCGCAGGTGGAACTCTTTGCTTTGCCAGAAATTCCGGATGCACGCGGACCACCAGCGTTTCCTCGTAATAGCTGCGGTTGAAAATCCCGATGTGCCCACGATTCGGCAGAGATTTCATGCAGCGCCAGAGATAATCGTGATCGAGGTCCTCGGCAGAAGGCGACTTGAAAGAATAAACCTGGCAGCCCTGTGGGTTGACGCCCGACATGACGTGCTTGATGGTCCCATCTTTACCGGCAGCGTCCATGGCTTGAAAAATCAGCAGCACCGCCCATTTGTCCTGCGCGTAAAGCTTTTCCTGCAACTCGGCAAGGGCTTGCACGCCGATAGCTAGCGCCTCCTTGGCGCGCGGTTTGGCCTCCGACTTGAAAACCAAGGTGTCACCCGGATCCACATCCTTCAGCCGAAACTCTTCTCCATGAGAGATGCGGAACGGCTTGGCAAACTTGCGAGCTTTCTTGATCACTTTTTCGGCATTCACGGCGTTGATTGACTCCTTAACCGAGTAATCGTTCTCCGCCGGGAGTTGCAATGTAGTTGCCAGTCCGGTCAGCCGCTTGCTCTGCGACAAGTGGTTCAAAGTGAAGATGTTACGAAGAATCGCGAGCTGTGCTCCAGACTCTCACGCGTTCGTGTGTGACCCCCTCGACGTTTCTGCCAAACCTGTGTCATGAGCGACCGCCCCTACGAGATTGTTGATTCAAGGCTTCCTGCCAGCAGGCCTCGTTTCCATTGAAACGAGGCCAGATAGCAGACCTAGTGGTGACCGTTTTTGGTTGGAGATAGAGATGCACGAGGGAGCGAGGCCCACTGCTCACCCATCTGGCGTGCGCGCGGCGCCCGCTTAGGAGGTACCGTGAATCGTAGGAAGAACCCCGGTCGCGATGTGGATATCGCCAAGATTGCCGCGGTCCGAGCGGCTTGGATTCGTGCCGTGGAGGCGAGCGACATCAACGGTTTGATCGCTCTGGCCACCGACGACATTGTGGTTGTCCATGGAAACGGCAAGGCCGCAATCGGCGTCGACGCCTTGAGGGCAGATCTGACACACGACTTTGGAATATTCGATGTTGAGCCACGAGACTCATCCGCTGAGATCATCGTTCATGACAAGTGGGCAATTGAGTTTTGCGAGGTGGACCAAATGTTAAGCGGCGTAAGGGGAGGCACAGGAGTCAGGACACATTCTCGGATCGTCGCGGTGTTCTCGCGTCAGCCAGACGCTTCGTGGAGGGTTGCCCGGGTCATCGGCTTGCCTGGCTGACAGGCTTTCTCCCTATCCCGGCGATGCTCACTCACTTTGCGGTGGCGAAGATCGTTGAGAATCTTCAGGAGATAGCTGATGGCGGCAATGGCCCGCCTCTTCCCGCGTCCCAGAGCGGGCCGCGATTCCGTCCAGGTGTCAGTGACGTTCAGGGTATGCGCAAACTCCCCTGTGGCCGAATTCCCCGAATGTACGAACTTGTTCGGTCCTGCCGATCTTACCCGGACTTGACGACTGATTTTCGTCCCGTATCCGCATATCGTCAACAAACCCCGGGGGAGGTAGATCAGCAGACGAGCAAAGGTAATTGTTTGGGCTCCGGCGCGAAATACCGACTGACGAATTACTCGCGGCAAAACCGCGCACGCAAATCTCTCGCCCTAATCATATCTGATGATTTCTTCTGGTCTTCAGAACTCCTCGGTCGTATCAAGAACCCTGGTACAGAACTCTTCCGACGCCACAGAGTTGGAATGTTATCGGAATTGAGGACCGTCTTCTAGGGTGTCCTCACAAATGTGCCGACTGGAGAGATTGCTTCCGCCAATTCCAATTTAGCAGGCCAGTCCTGGTGGGCCGGATTGTGTCTGGTAAACGACAAGCTTGACCTGACGTTTTTCGTCCGTACCTTGTAGGCCCTGGGAGTAGATGAACAACTCGACACGATTTACGGTGGCCAATGGATTGCGTTGGGACATCACGACTCTCGAGGCGGCAGCGTCATCGCCCTGTCACGATTCAGAACTACGTTGCGCTTTCCTTCTAGGACTCGCATGACTCGCTCCGCCCTGTCATCCCTGACACCCACTTCCTGCAGCGCCGCCCGGAAATGTTTCAGGAATGCATCGAAATGAGAGTCGTTCAATTGTGGGAACAAGTGCGCGTGGGCGGCGCCGATATCCTGGCCCGTATACGGTTCTGGTCCGCCGAGTAGCGCGGAGATGAATATCTTGTAGTGCGCGAGCAGATGAGCCAAATCGGTACCGGCAAAGAAGTGGTTGATACTGCTATCGGCCACAATTCGGCGAAAGAAAGAGTCGCTCGCAGCCCAAACGATCTGGCGTCCGCCAATAAGACTAAAGAGGTCAACCTTCAACCGATTGGCGATTGCCCGGCTGATGTCGTCCTGCATTTCAAAAACGTCCCTCAGCTCTCGATCGTAGCGTTCGGACCAGAGATGATAGCCGTCAGAAACGTCGCTCAACTGAGCGTATATCCTTATTCGGTTAATAGACTTGTGAACGCTACCTTCTAATACGGTTCTCACCTTCAGCCGCTCCCCCACGACGCGCAGATCGACATGTTTGCCCTTGAATGGTGGAACGCCGCGCGGCAACCCGCAGCTCTTCAAATTGCGTCAGAGCGTTGACGATTTCTTCGCTGAGGCCATCCGCAAAAAACTCATTCTCCGGGTCGGCGCTCATGTTTGTGAAAGGCAACACTGCAATCGACGCTTCTCCAACCACGTCGTGCATCGCACGCCGTGAACTGGAAGACACCTGTCGCCGCAGGAGTTCCACGGCGTCGCGCAACTCCCGCGCCGAAGCATACCGCTCCGTGGGCTGCTTTGAGAGGCATCGGTCCACGATTCGCTGTAGCCCCGTCGGCAGCTCTGGCCGGAGTTCGGTCATTGGCTTCGGGGTGTCGTGCAAGATGGAGGAGGCGAGTTCCATCGACGTCTCACCGAGAAAGGGGCGCCGGCCGGTAGCCATCTCATACAATACGGCTCCTATCGAGAAGATATCGGTGCGGTGATCCGCACCGGCCCTGAAGCTGCTCTGGAGACATGTACGGCAACGTGCCCAGCGCAACCCCTGGACCTGTTAGAAGTTCTGGATCTATTTCTTGCAGTTTGCTTAACGTTAGTTCGCTTTGCTAGCGGTCGAGTGGATTTCAGCAATGTAGCCGCCCGGAAATTGCACAATTGCCGAGATTCGCTGATCGGCAGTGAAGGGGGCAACAAGAGTCTCGACCCCTGCCGCTTTAGCCTTGGCAAGGGTGTCCCCCAGATTCGCCACTTCGTATCCGGTCATTTCCCGGCCATAGGGATACGGAAGATGCCCGTCTGTGATGAACACGGTGACCTTGCCAAATTGCGATTCAAGCCTTGCCCGGCGATAGGTGTCTCCCGATCGTCCGATTTCTACGCCCGGAGCATGCGCATCGTCGGAGGCAACTGTGCCGTGAGAGAATGCAAGAAAGCTACGAACGAACTCGTCTGCCTTGTCAGTGGAGACATAGACGCGATTTTCAGGAATCGACTGAAGTGACGCGTAGGATGGCGCGGCGGTATGCCAATAGAGCTGCGTATTGACGCCGCCCGGCCACTGGATGATCGCGTCTCTCCCAATAGGATCGTTGAAGGGAGCGACGAGGACATCCGCACCAGTTGAGCGAGCTGCACGAATAGCCGCATCCAGGTCCGTGACAAGATAGTCCGTGCGCTCGAGGCCAAACGGATATGGGATGGGCGTCTTAAAACCAAAGACTGATATGGTGCCGACAGGAGTCAGCACCAATTGCGACACTGTGCTGCTCGGGGTCGGGGTTACTGTGAACACGCCCAGCTTGGTCGTTGTGCCCCCAAAGGTAGCGATTAAGCTTGCGACGAAGTGGTCAAAATCTTCTGGCGCCACATAGACGTGGGTTGTATCGTACTGGGGTGCGACAGCTACGCTCACTGTTCCGGTCGCCTGCGCAGTTTGGGCGAGGGTGTGCCGCGAATCGCTGGCAAAACCGATCGTCAGAATTATCGCAATGGAGGTTCCGGCGAGAAACTTGTTCAAGCGCATTTCTTTCTCCTGCAGATTCCCCTTTCAATTAGCAGCCTCAAGACGGGCCGTATGAGGGAAAGCAACTATGTGTCCAACGCCGAACATTCGCGTGAGAACCGGCAATCTCCCTTTGCCTTCAATAGAAAGGGGGACACGCGCGGCGCTGCGTCCAGATTGATGGATTTCTTTAGCAGCGATTTCACGCCAGGAATTTGACAATAACGTCGAGGCCTTAACTTGTTGCGAGCCTCGCATTGCGGGACGATGCAGTGGGCGCCTACAAACCCTGGCTTCGGTCCGTACAACGAAACGGGATACCGGTGTCCCAAACGGCCTGCTGTATGAACTGAATTTTTGAGTCCTAACAGGTCTGGAGCAAGGGCGAAAACCTCAGAAGGTTGGTCAATGAAAGCCTCAAAGCGTTGAGACTGCAATGGTTAGTCAGTGGAACAGGCGTGGCTGACGCCTTCTGTTTGAAACGACCGGATCGTTGCCCCGCGCGGATTCTCTGGGTGTATCATCCTCGGCATGGTTTCAGCGGGAACGAATCCGAATCGAAACGCCTCCGATTTATCATCGATTCGATTCCTCGCTCATCTCCAACGCTAAAACCACAAGGGCAGCTCAAGAAAAGGAATCATCGAAGCAGCTCTGCGAGAATGCCAAGGGCGGGTGTCCGGACCGTTGGGTGCCGCCGCGAAGCTAGGAATTGCGCTGTCCACGCTGGAATCGAAGATTCGGTCATTCAGGATTAACAAGAATCGCTTCGGGGCTTAGCCGGGAATTTGAGAACTCTCGACTCACGGCACACATACTTGGGAAGAATGCCCGCCCGCTTCGGAGGTTTACGAAGACCCGCTCGGACACATTCGCGCGTCCCTGACTGCTTAAATCGGGCCCAGAGCCAGCATTCGGACGACGTAGAACTTTCACATCCCAAACCCAATCGGAACTGGAATGTCTTTCTCCCGAAAGTAGTATCATCCGCGATTGTCGGGCAATGCAGCAGCGCTCGAAAAGGACCAAGTCATCGGCGCCCGAGAGCTTCTGGTCGATCGACCTTCAAACGATTGACAATCGCCCTGGCAATGTCCATCCTGCACTTCGAAAATGTCCTTGAGCTCGCGGTCGTAGCGCTCAGACCAGAGATGGAAGCCGTCTGCGACGTTGATCAACTGCGCCATGATTCGTACCCGGCTGCCTGCCTTACGAACACTGCCCTTTAAAACTGTTTTCACGTTGAATCGCTCCCCAACGATGCGCCGATCGACGTGCATGCCCTTGAACGAAAAGGCCGAAGCTCCCTCGGCAACACGCAGGTCTTTAATTTGCGTCAGCGCATTGATGACTTCTTCGGTGATCCCCTCGGCGAAGAACTCATTCTCGGGATCCGTGCTCATGTTGGTGAAGGGCAACACGGCGATGGATGCTTCCCCACAGTCATCAAGCATGGAGACACATCGTGAACCGGAAGACATTTCGCGCCGCAAAGATTCCAGAGCGCCGCGCAACTCTCGCGCGGAGGCATACCGCTCCGCCGGTTCTTTTGCGAGGCACCGCTCTATGATTCGCTGGAGGCCCGTTGGGAGCGCTACTTCCCGGTCCAGCCGCGTGTCCTTCGCCTTGTAAACCACACCCATCCCGCCTTTGCCCAGCTTGCCGACGATGCGGTAGTGCGAAATGGTCCGCCCGATCATGGCGTCCGGTTAATCAGTGTCGCGGTGGAAAGTCCGATTTGCATTTTGCGCTGCGGTTCCAATTGCGGTGAGTTTTGGTCCATCAACACGAAAAAACGACAAACATTGGAACTTGCAAGGTCACGAACACCATCCTCCTCGCAGGATCACTGCAAGGCGTCTGCCAGTAAGTGGGGGCTGACAGTTCCTGGAGATCGTTGAAAATGGAAGGCTACAAAAACAATCAGGTGTACTCCCCCTTCATTCATGGTCACGACTTTGACGCTTCCGCCAAACCCTCGGGGCCGACTAGGCCAGCTTCTTCCTTTGGGGGTGGCCGCAAGAATGTCCAGAGACGATTCTAGATGGTCGGCCGGCCGCTTAAAGCAACCCCTATGAGGGGCCCGCAAAAAGTCCTGCTGCTATGAAAATAGGGTTCAGCTCGCGGCCGGTGAGCAAACGAACACACGGCTACCTTGACATTCTTGGGAGGCCGTTTCGAATATCGTCTCCGCTCAGGCAGCTCTCCGTAGGAGAGCGATTTCCGCATCCACGACAACATCGCACAACTCAGGGATTATCGTCAGTACGAAATCTTACCGGATCCGAAACAAACCGCTAGAGTGCTTAGGGACGAATCAGTCTTTCTGGTTCGTAATCCCTGGAATCCAGTGTACGGCGTTATCGTGGTACAGCTAGCGGAGGACGGCGTCCGGCAGCTGCCGGCCTTGGACCTTGCATCCCTGAAATTCAACGGCGTCGTTGGCAGAAAAAAATGTCCAATCGCGCCGCTAGGTTGTCCCAATCTCGAAGGCTATCTGAATCTCCCTTAGGTTTGTATCCCAAAATCAGTGCCGTAAAGAACACGATCCTGTACTTGATCAAGAAGGCCCGCACTTTGTCGTGCAGCTGAAGCGCCAGGTAGACTGCACGGGCGGCCGTGTCATCGGCTCAGCCACGTGAGCGATCAGTGTTTTATTGCGTGCGGCGATTTTCAGCAGTCGTCGTCACATCGCGTTAGAAGCTTCCGTCGGTGTCTAGGTTCTACAGGCTCGAATTTTGGGATGACTGGGAGCGGTGGATGCCGCGAGACACCTTCGCTGATAGCTGCTGAATCAGCAAGCAAAACAGGGTCAGGGTGGCGGCCAGCACAATTCTTGGAAAAAGGCCGCCGGTACGAACCAGCTCGACAACCAGGATCAAGCTGGCCAGCACGAGCAGCGTAAGCGACACTCCGCGATGGAATCGCACAATCCCAAGTTCCAATTCGCTCAAGCTGCTTCGCTCAATTTGGCGGCCT
>Ga0306922_10000313_pt1 | contig 39311 bp, 35 predicted proteins | sample sta12Cox44000082_FD_203758 | JGI IMG/M metagenome (GOLD analysis project Ga0306922, IMG submission 203758) | Lab enrichment of tropical soil microbial communities from Luquillo Experimental Forest, Puerto Rico - statoxic.12C.oxic.44.000.082 (v2)... | ecosystem: Environmental > Terrestrial >... | reverse complement strand
CCATGACGGGTGGCCGCTGATAGCGAAGGCGAAGATCGCGCCGATGGCCACCAGCGTCAGCCCCCATGCATTACTCATGCCACTCTCCCTACCTGCACGGCGTGCCTCCCCCCGGTCGGCGGGCGGTGCCGGGCCGGCCAGCCACCCGGCCTGGTCAACCGCCCCTGCGCGGCCGGTTCAGGCGGGCGTGCGCGCGGCGGTTGCGCCGGTAGAAGCCGACGAATTCGCCGAACAGTTCATCGTAGAGGTCGCGTGTGGCGGCAGCGGGTGAATAGGTCCTGGCCACCCGGACCCGGTCGGGCACCTGGTCGAAGGTGAGCTCGCCCAGCGCCACCGCCGCCAGCAGGCCCGCTCCCCGGGCGTTGGCATTGACCGGATCCGCCACCTGCTCGATGCCGCGGCCGAGCACGTCGGCAAAAATCTGGCACCACACATCCGAGCGGGCGCCGCCGCCAATGAACCGGATCGGCTCCAGCCGGTGACGGGTGAACCGCTCCACCGCGGTGAGCAGCCAGCGGGAGTTCAGCGCCACCCCCTCGAACACGGCCCGGACCAGATCGTCCCGGCTGGCCGAGAGCGACAGGTTGTGGAACCCGCCACGCACGAACGGGTCCTCCACCGGTGTCCGCTCGCCGTACAGCCAGGGCGTGAATATCACCCCGTTGCTGCCCGGCGGTGCCTGCCCTGCCATCCGGTCGAACCCGGCGTAGGCCGCCGGCGGCGGGTCGCCGTCGTAGAGCACCCGGTCCCGCAGGAAGGTCAGCGCGGCGCCGGCGGTCTCCTGGTCATTGGCCACGAAATAGCGCCCCGGCACCGGGGCCGGCAGCGAGGCCATGTTGTGCCGCAGGTCGGTCTTCTTGAACGGGACGTGGCAGGTCAGCCACGAGGAGGTGCCGACGTACAGGTGCGGCTGGTAGTCACGGGTGGCGCCGGCCCCGATCCCCGCCGAGAGCAGGTCCGGGCTGCCGACCACGACCGGGATGCCGGCCGGGACACCGAGTGCCGCGGCCGGCCCGGCGGCCAGCGGGCCCAGGATGGCAGTGGCGGGCAGCAGATCCGGCAGCTGGGCGCGGTCCAGCCCGGCCAGCCGGAGCAGCCCCGGATGGTAGTCGATCGCATCCAGCCGCCGGTTGTCGGTCACCCAGTGCAGCGCGATCGAGTCGAACGAGGCCGCGGTCCGGCCGGTGAGCTGGGCGTTCAGCCAGTCCTTCGGCTCCAGGAACGTGACTGTGGCCTGGTAGGTGTCCGGCTCGTGGTGCTTGAGCCACAGGATGTGCGCGAGCGGGTCCTTCCCGCTGTGGCCGGGGATGCCGGCCGTGATGCGCAGCCAGCGGGCCAGCTTGTCCACCCCGTAGCCCTGCACGTTCACCGGCCCGCCGGTGATCTGCCGTGCGTAGGGCGCGCCCCGGGAGTCCATCCAGATGATCGCGTCGCGCAGCGGCCGGCCGTCGCCGCCGACGGCGACCGTGCCCGACCACTGGGCGGTGCAGGCGACCGCCACCACGTCGCCCGGCGGCACCGCCGCCCGGGCCATCAGCCGGGACGACGCACCGGTGATCAGCTCCCACCACCGCCAGGGGTCCTGTTCGGCGCCGCCGCCAGGCAGCAGGTTCACCTGGCAGGTGTCCTGCTCGGCGGCGACCACCTCGCCGCCGGTAGATACCAGCGTCACCTTGAGCGCCGAGGTGCCGAGGTCGATGGCGAGGATGTGGCGGGTCACCGCTATACCTCGAACGTCAGGTCGATGTAGGCGGCGAGCAGGTCATGGACCGTGCCCTCGGGCAGGGCGGCGGCCATCCCGTAGACCGGGGCCATGCCGGTGCTGACGTCCGGGTTGGCCCGCACCTGGGCGACCGAATCCGCCAGGTCGGCCAGGAACCGGTCGGCCACCCCGGGCAGGGTGTGCCGGAGCGTGACCGCGAGGTGGACGGCGGGCGGCCGCTGCAGCCCGTTCAGGCTCCAGCCCCGGTGGCTCATGTTCTCCATCACCTGGTACACGTCCAGGCCCTCGGTGGTACCGAACGCGATCACCCACAGCGGGTCGCCGAGCACCCGCAGGCCGTCGATGGCCGCGATCCCGTCCCGGATCGCCGCGCCGGTGGCCAGGATCCGCCGGGCCGCCTCGGTGTAGCCGCGCTCGCCGATCGACACCATCGCCGCCCAGCAGGTGGCGGACAGGGCGCCAGGGCGGCTGCCGGCGAAGGTGGGGGAGAAGTACAGCCCGCCCGGCCAGTCGGCAACCGTGTAGTACTGGTGGCGGCGCAGGTCCTTGCCGCGGTACAGCACCACCGACGAGCCCTTGGCCGCGTAGCCGTACTTGTGCGTGTCGGCCGACATGGAGGTCACCCCGGGCAGGGCGAAGTCGAAGGGCGGCACCGGATAGCTGAGCTTGCGGGCCCAGGGCAGGATGAATCCGCCGAGGCAGGCGTCCACGTGGCAGCCCACACCACGGCTGGCGGCCAGTTCCGCGATCTGCGGGATCGGGTCGATGACGCCGTGCGGGAAGCCGGGGGCCGACCCGACGATCACCGCCGTGCGCTCGGTGACCGCCGCGGCCAGCGCGGCCAGGTCGGCCCGGAACCCGGCGTCGACCGGGGTCCGCACCAGCGGCATGTCGAAGTAGCGGGCGGCCTTGTCGAACGCGGCATGCGCGGTGACCGGCGCGACGATCTCTGGCTCGGCGATGCCGCGCTGCTCCCGGGCGTGGTCGCGGTAGGTCTTCATGGCCAGCAGGATGCTCTCGGTCCCGCCGGACGTCACCGTGCCGGCGATCTCCGGGCCGCCTGCCTCGACGCCGCCGGCTCCCGGGCCGCCGTCGCCGCCGAGCATGGCCGCGGTCATGGCCACGATCTCCGCCTCGAACTTGGTCGCGCTCGGCCAGAGGTCGGGATGGAGCGGATTGCTCTGGGACTGGGCGGCGTAGACGCGGCTGAGGAAGGCGACGTGCCCGGGGTCCCCGTGGTAGACCGCACCGGAGGCGTAGCCGTCCCGCCACCGGGCTTCCTCCGCGGCCGCCAGCTGCTCGACCAGGCCGGCCACCTCGGCCCGGCCCAGCCCCTCGGCGGGCAGCCGCCGGAACGACGGGAACTCGCCCCGGTACGGCTTGAGCTGCCGCTCCAGGTCGGCGAACGGGTCGCCCGCGCCGGTCTCGGCGCCGCCCGCACCGGTCACCGGGACGCCCCTTCCGGTGCGGTATCCGGGCGGCCCACTCCGCGGGCGGGCAGCCGGAACGCGACGGCCAGCCCGGCCAGGCCCGCCACCGACAGCACGCCGAGTGACAGGTAGGGATTCCCGATCACCGCCTGGACGATCAGCACCAGCACCACTCCACCGAGATTGCCGGCCAGCAGCAGGAAGCCGGCCGCGCTGGCCGCGCGTTCCGGACCGGCGTGCAGCTCGGACCAGTCCAGCACCACCGGCAGCCCGGCCAGCAGGAAGAAGCCGGCCACGAACAGCGCCACGCCACCGGCCACCGGGCTGTGCGCGACCGCGATCACCACGAAGGCCACGGCCGTCACCACCACTGCGACCTGCAGTATCGTGCGCCGCTGTTCCCGGCGGGCGGCCAGCCCAGGCAGCACCGCGGCGCCGGCGATCCCGCCCACGGTCATCAGCGCGATCAGGTAGCCGCTGGCGCCGCCGTGCCCGAAGTGGGTGAGGATCGCATCCAGCCAGGTCGCCACCACGTTGAAGATCCCGATCCCGATGAACAGCATCCCGGCCAGCGGCCACATGAACCTGTCCCGGCGCAGCCAGCGCAGCGATACCGCGACCGACGGGTCACCGGTGAACGCCGCCGGGGCGCCGAGGGTGGCCAGCACCCAGCCGGCGGCGACGATGGCCACCGCCGCCTGCACCCACAGCAGCAGCGTCAGCCCGCCCGCGCTCAGCAGCGGCCCGCTGGACAGCGCGGCCGCGAGAATGCCCACGAACAGGGCGACGCTGCCGAGCGAGATCGCGGTGGTGCGTTCGGCCACCGGGAATTGGCGGGCCGCCACCTTGGTGATCGCGTTCAGCACGAACGGCTGCCCGGCCGATATCACCACCTGCCCGGCCAGGGCCCAGCCGAACGACGTGGGCACGGCCAGCCGCAGCAGCCCGCCGCCGGCGGTGAGCACCGCGCCCAGCCCCAGCGCGTGCGCGAACCGGTCATCCAGCCACCGGCCGGCCGGCAGCGCCAGGATGACGTACATGATCGGGAAGATAACGGCCAGGTCACCGACCGCCCCCTCGGACACCCCCATCAGCCGGTGAGCCTGGGTGGTGATCGGCGCATAGGCCAGCCACAGCAGCTGGGTGCTGGCGGTCAGCAGGCAGTACCCGGCCAGGATCACCCACCGGTTCGCCCGCACCGAGGCGAAGCCGTTCCGCGCCATCCCAGCTCCCTTACTCTCCACCCCTGATCCGGAAGGCTTTCGGTCACTATGACTGAGAATCCTTCCGGATCATGGTTAGCCGGCGGAAGGGCCCACGTGAGAGTTCAGCCAGGTACTGAGCGGGCGGGTGGCCCGGAGGAAGCCGGTGATCCGGTCGGCCGCCGCCGCCGTGCCGAGCCAGGCTTCGGCCGGCCACTGCTGCCAGGCGACCACCCCCTTGTAGCGGAGCAGCTCAACCCGGGGGTGGTCGGCCGGGTAGCCGCGCGGGGCGCTCTTCAGCGGGTCCTGCCCGTGCACCTCGATGCCGTGCCCTTCCACCTCGGCGATCACCTTGGTCAGCTGCTTGCCGGTGCGGTCGTCCGCGACCGCCTGCCGGTACCGCTCCAGCTGATCCGGGGCCAGGTGGTACATGCCGTCCCCGGCCGCCAGCCCTTCCGCGGAGAACTGCACGTACCCGTTGCCGATCAGCGCACCGATGTGAGTCTTGTACGGGGTCTTGTCCTTGCTGAACCGGACGTCGCGGTACGGCCGGAAGATCTTCGCCTCACCGAACTCCGGTGACAGCTCGGCCATCAGCTCGGTCATCGGGCCCAGCACACTGCTGTCGTACGTCTGCTTGTGCTTGGTCCAGTAGGTCTTGCTGTTGTCGGCCGCGAGCCCTTCGTAGAACTCCAGAGCCTCGTCCGGCCACCCGTTGAATGCCATCTTCGGCCGCCTCCTACAACGGAGATTGGTAGTTGCTGATCCAGTGGACCTTCATCCAGGTGATCGCGGCCAGCCAGGCGCCGCTCACCTCGAGCACCCCAACCAGCACCAGCAGCCCGCCGCCGATCCGGGTGATCGCTACCGAGTGGCGCCGGGCGAAGCCGAACACGGTCACGCCGCGCTGGAAGGCCAGGGCCACGATCAGGAACGGGATGCCCAGGCCCAGGCCGTAGATGAAGGCGAGCAGCGCACCCCGCAGGGCCGTGCCGGACATGTAAGCCATGGTCAGCACGGCCCCGAGGGTCGGGCCGATGCACGGTGTCCAGCTCAGCGCGAACAGCACACCCAGCAGCGGGGCGCCGGCCAGGCCGGCCCGCGGCCGCACCGATGGCCGGGCTATCCGGCCGGCCACCGGGAAGCGGTCGAACACCCCGGCGAACAGCAGGCCGAGCAGGATGGTGAGGCCGCCGAGTAGCTGCGTCAGCACCGCCGTGTGGCTGCGCAGTACCGCCCCCAGGCTGCCGAACAGCAGGCCGTCGGTGGCGAACACGGCCGAGAAGCCGATCACGAACAGCGCGGTGCCGGCCAGCGTCCGGCTGCGGGCCCGCCGGGCCGCGTCCGCCGAGGCTTCCGCCTGCTGGGCGTCGGTCCCGGACATGCCGGTGACGTAGGAGAGGTAACCGGGCACCAGCGGCAGCGCGCACGGCGACAGGAAGGTGATCGCCCCGGCCGCCGCCGCTATCGGCACGGCGAGCAGCAGCGGGCCAGACTCGACCAGATGCGTGACACCGGCCGTCATCGCCTGCCCTCCTTGCCTCAGGGGCAAGCTACCACCAGGTTCAGCGGTCCTGGCCTGGCCCGGCCTGCGCCAGCTTCAGCATGGGCAAGGCCGGTGCCCGCGGGGTGCGGTGCGTCATCGGATCCGCCGGCACTGGTGTCACTGCCGGCCCGGTCCCGGGCCGGGTTCCTCGCCTGGCAGCAGGACGCTGCCCAGGATGCGCCGCTTGCGGCCTGGCCCCGGCACGTTGGCCAGCCGGGGCTGGAGCACCCGGGTGAGGTCGCGCAGCAGGCCGGCGTACTCGGCGTCATCGAGCCAGAGCGCGGCCATCCGGTAGCTCACCCCGTCCCGCAGCAGGTCGATGTCACCGCGGGCCAGGTACCGGTCGAACTCACCGAGCAGGGCGGCGACGAAGGCCATGAAAGCGTGCCGGTGGTCGTCGGCGGTCATGGCCTCGACGTCGTCCAGCCCGATGGTGGCGGCCTGCAGGCGCAGCACGTAGGTCCGCTCCAGCGCCCCCCGCACCCGGCGCTCGGCGACCACGGCCAGCACCCCCGCGTCGACCAGCCTGGCCACGTGCCGGTACAGGCTGGCGGGCGGGACGTCGGCCAGCTCGGCGGCCAGGTCGCTGGTGGTCAGTGCCCGGTCGCCGAGAAATGCCTGCACGATCCGCAGCCGGACCGGGTGCAGCAGGAGATCGGCGGTGGCCACGGCCCCTACCGTAAACCATCATTCTCAGTCTTGCTAACATTAGTGATTATGAGATTGGCTGGCGGCGCCAGCAGTCAGCCCCAGACGTCGTCCGCGACCGAGACGATGAGCTCGAGCTTCGCGCGCTGCTGGTCGTGGGTCAGCACATTGCCCTCGACGGTGGAGGAGAACCCGCACTGGCCGGACAGGGCGAGCTGGTCCAGCGGCACGTACCTGGCGGCAGCGTCGATCCGGCGCTTCAGGTCGTCGGGGTTCTCTAGCTCACCGGTCTTGGTGGTGACCAGGCCGAGGACGATCATCTTGCCGGGCGGGACGAACCGCAGTGGCTCGAACCCGCCGGAGCGGTCATCGTCGTATTCCAGGAAGAATCCGTCCACCGCCAGGCTGGAGAACAGGGCCTCGGCCACGAAGTCGTACCCGCCGGAGGCGGCCCATGACGAGCGGAAGTTCCCGCGGCACAGATGGGTGGTCACGGTCAGCCCAGCCGGCCGGCCGGCCAGGGCCGCGTTGACCTGGCTGATGTAGCGCAGGTGCAGATGCTCGGCGTCCTCCCCGCGGGCCGCGATCTCGGCCCGCTGGGCCGGGTCGTTGAGATAGGCCAGGGATGTGTCGTCGAACTGCAGGTAGGTACACCCCTGCGCGGCGACCCGCGTGACCTGGTCGGCGTAGGCGGCCGCCAGGTCGGCCCAGAACTGCTCGATGTCGGGGTACACCACCGGGTCGATCGCGGCCGGGCCACCGCGGTAATGCACCATGTTCGGCGATGGGATGGTCAGCTTGGCTGTCTGCGCCGGGCTCACCACCGACTGCAAGAATGCGAAATCTTCCCCGAAGATCGTTCCGTTGAGCCTGATCTTGCCATCGACGTGGATGGCGGCCGGGGTGAACTCGATGTCACCGGCCGGGTTGTGGAACTTCACGGCCAGATTGCCGGGTGTCTTGGACACCCCGCCCAACTGGTAGATGAAGTCCATGTGCCAGGACGCCCGGCGGAACTCCCCGTCGGTCGCTGTCCGCAGGCCGGCGCCGGCCTGCATCGCCACCGCCGCCTTGATCGCGTCGTCCTCGATCGCGCGCAGCTGGGCGGCACCGATCCGGCCGGCCGCGAAGTCGTTCCGGGCGGCCAGCAGGCTGGCCGGGCGGAGCAGGCTGCCCACGTGGTCGGCACGGAACGGCGGCGTGGTACGGGGGGTCATGTTGCTCTCCTCTGGCTGGCTGCTGATCCGATTCTGCTACGGCAGCGGGGCCGGTGGACGCGGTGCCCGTGACACAGCCGCCGGCAGCGCGGAGACTGGGCACGGCAGCATCACGACGGCTCGCAGCTGGCTAGCGCCGCGAAGGGAAGCGGATGCGGACCATCAGCGGTTACCTCGACAACTCCGGCCGTGACGACGTGCTGTCCGGCGGCATCCGCATGATCAGTGTGAAAACGCCGGCCGGCCGGCACCGGGTCTGGGTGAAGCGGACCGGCAACAACCCGGATCTGCGGGTGCTGCTGCTGCACGGCGGGCCGGGGTTCACCCACGAGTACCTGCTGGCCTGCGACAGCTACCTGCCTGCCGCCGGGGTGGAGTACTACTACTACGACCAGCTGGGCTCCGGCCTCAGTGACCGGCCGGACGAGCCATCGCTGTGGGACACCGGCCGGTTCGTGGACGAGGTGGACCAGGTTCGCCGCGCGCTGGAGCTGGACTCCAGCAACTTCGTCCTGTACGGCCACTCCTGGGGCGGGATCCTCGCCATCGAGTACGCGCTGGCCCACCAGCAGCACCTGCGGGCCCTGGTGATCTCCAACATGATGTCCAGCGTGCCGGCCTACAACGCCTACGTCGAGCGGGTGCTGATGCCGGGGATGGACCAGGCGGCGCTGGCCGAGATCAAGTCACTGGAGGCCAGGGGCCAGATCGAGGATCCCCGGTACATGGCACTGCTGACCGAGCAGCACTACATCCATCACGTGCTGCGGATGCCGGCCAGCGACTGGCCTGACCCGGTGCAGCGTGCCTTCGCCCACATGAACACGGCCATCTACGTGCCGATGCAGGGCCCGAGCGAGCTGGGGATCAGTGCCGGCGCCAAGCTCGCCCACTGGGACCGCTCCGGCGACCTGGCCCGCATCACCGTGCCTGCTCTGGTCATCGGCGCCCGTTACGACACCATGGACCCGGCGCACATGGAGATGATGGCGGCCCGCCTGCCCGGCGGCCGGTACCTGTACTGCCCGGTGGGCAGTCATCTGGCCATGTATGACGACCAGGAGACGTATTTTGCCGGCCTGACCGAGTTCCTGCACACCTGCTGAGGGACGGGCCGGTCTGGGTCAGCCGTGGCCGCCACCGTTCCGGCCGATCCGCCGCAGCCGGGCCAGGTCGTCCGCGCCGATCCGGTCACGCAGCCCGATCACGGCGCAGTTCTCCCGCACCTGCCGGACGCTGGTCGCACCGAACAGCACGCTGGTCACATCCGGGCTGGCCAGCGGGAACAGCAGCGCCAGCGTGGCCGGGGTGGCGCCCAGCTCGTCCGCCAGCACGGCCAGCTCGTCCGCCGCCCGCGCGGCCGGCGCCAGCCGCGGGTCGGCCAGCGACCCGGCCTGGCGGCCGGTGGCCGGACCGGACCGGTACTTGCCCGACAGGATCCCGCCCGCCAGGCAGAATGAGGCGATGACCCCGGCCCCGGCCGCGGTGAGCGCGCCGGTCATGACCGGGTCCTCTACCCAGTCCCGGCGCACCAGGCTGTAGGGCAGCTGGACCGCGCAGGGCGGCGCGACGGCCAGCCCGGCGGCCGCCTGGACAGCTTCCGCGCATTGCCCGGCGGGCCAGTTCACCAGCGCCCAGGCGCGCGCCTTGCCCGCGATGACCAGCCCGGCGGTCGCCGCCACCAGATCGGCGACGGCCAGCCCGGGCGGCGGCGGGTTCGCGTAGATCAGATCGACGTGGTCGAACCTCATCCGCTGCAGGGACGCGTCGAGTTCTGCGGCCGCGCTCTGCTCCGGCCAGAATTCCCACCACAGCTTGTTGGCCACGACGATGTCGTCCCGCCGCAGCCCGGCCATCCGGAACAGTTCCCCGAACAGCACCTCGGAGTACCCGGTCGGGATCGGCGCCTGGCCTGTCTCGTCGTTGTAGCGGGCGTCGTCGAAGAAGGTGATGCCCTGGTCGCTGGCGGCCCGCAAGATGGCGGCGCCGTCCGCGGCCGGGAGCCGCTCGAAGGTGCGCCAGGAGCCAAGCGACAGCGCGGACACCTCCAGCCCGGACGAGCCGAGCGGGCGGGGATTCAGCGGATCGGCGGGCATGGCGCCTCCTTTCCTGCGCGGTCACCATCCGGCTGCGGCGGCCGGTCAGCCGGCCGCATGCGCCTCGGCCAGCCCGCGGGCGACCAGTACCCGGGCCAGGTGCTCCCGGTAAGGCCGGTCGGCGTTGATGTCAGCCACTGGGCTGGTGCCCTCGGCCGCATGCACGGCGGCCTCGGCCGGGGCCGCCCCAGCGGCCAGTGCCCACTCCACCGCGATGGCCCGCAGCGGGGTCTGGCCCATGTTCACCAGCGCCACCTTGCCACCCTGCACCGCGACGCCGACGATCGCCCAGTCGATGGCCCGCTTGGTGAACTTCTGGAACGACCAGCCGGTCCCGGCCGCCTTGCGGAACCGGATTTCGGTCAGCAGTTCGGCCGGCCGCAGCGCGGTCTCGAACAGGCCACGGAAGAACTCACCGGCCGGGATTTCCCGGCTGCCGCCGGGGCTGCGGGTGACCAGGGTGGCGTCGGCCGCCAGCATCACCGCGGGCAGGTCGGCGGCGGGGTCGGCGTGTGCCAGCGAGCCACCGATAGTGCCGCGGTGCCGGATCTGGGGATCCCCGACCACACCCGCCGCGTGCGCGAGCAATGGCAATTCGGTGGCCAGCAGGCCGGAGGTGGCCACGTCATGGTGGGATGTGAGCGCGCCGACCGCGATCTGGTCGCCGTCATCGCGGATGAACGAGAGCTCGCGCAGCCGGCCGATGTCCACCAGGGTGGCCGGCACGGCCAGCCGCAGCTTCATCAGCGGGAGCAGCGAGTGCCCGCCCGCCAGGAACTTGGCATCGTCGCCGCCTGCCGCCGCCAGCGCCAGCGCCTCGTCCACCGAGCCGGCCCGCTGGTAGGTGAAGGGTGCCGGGATCACCGGCCTGCCTGCCCTTCGCGGTGGCCGGCCGCGGTCAGCACGGCCCTGACGATGTTGTGGTAGCCGGTGCACCGGCACAGGTTGCCCTCCAGGCCGGTGCGGACCTGCTGCTCGGTTGGATGCGGCTGCTCGGCCAGCAGGGACACCGCCGCCATCACCATGCCCGGGGTGCAGAACCCGCACTGCAGCCCGTGCTCGGCGTGGAACGCCCGCTGCACCGGGTGCATCTCGCCGTCGCTGGCCAGGCCCTCCAGGGTGGTGATCTGGTGGCCGTCGGCCTGGGCCGCCAGCACCGTGCACGACTTGACCGACTGCCCGTCCAGCAGCACGGTGCACGCGCCGCAGGAGGAGGTGTCGCAGCCGACGTTGGTAGCGGTCAAGCCGGCCACCTCGCGCAGGAAATGCACGAGCAGGGTTCGGTCCGCCACCTCGGCCTCGAGGCGGCCGCCGTTCACAGTCATGGACACCTTCACTGGTGGTTCCTCGCATTGCTGATAGCGGCCCAGACCCGAGACGGTGTGGTCGGCATGTCGATGTGGCGGACCCCGAGATGGCTGACCGCGTCGATGACCGCGTTCTGCATGGCCGGGGTGGCGCCGATGGTCCCGGCTTCCCCGATCCCCTTGGCACCGAGCGGGTTGGTGGTGGCTGGCGTCTCACTCGCCAGCAGCTCGAAACTCGGCAGTTCGGCGGACGTGATGGCGGCGTAGTCGGCCAGGGTGGCGGTGAGCGGGTTGCCATCCGCGTCGTACATCATCTCCTCCAGCAGGGCCTGCGCCACTCCCTGGGCGATGCCGCCGTGCCGCTGGCCCTCGGTCAGCACCGGGTTGAGCACCGTGCCGGCGTCGTCCACCGTCACGTGCCGGACCAGGGTCACCTTGCCGGTCTCGGTGTCCACCTCGACCACCGCGAGGTGCGATCCGAACGGGAAGGTCGGCACCCCGTCCCGGTAGTTGACGAACGCCGACAGCCCCTCGGCGCCCGCGTGCCGGGCCACCTCGGCCCAGCTGCGGCTGGCGCTGGGGTCACCGCGCACCTGCCACCGCCCGCTGCCCTGCTCCAGTTCCAGGTCGGCCTCGCTGGCCTCCATCAAGGCGGCGGCCAGCTTACGCGCCTGCTCCTTCACCGCCAGATCGGCGCGGTGCACGGCGACCCCGCCGAGCTGCAGCGACCGGGACGCGTAGGTGCCCGAGCCCGCCGGCACCTCGTCGGTGTCGCCGTGCTTCACCGTCACCCTGGCCATCGGAATGGCCAGGTCGTTCTCGACGATCATGGCCCAGGCGGTGTGGTGCCCCTGCCCGTGCGCGGAGCTGCCGGTGTAGATGGTGACGGTGCCGTCGTCGTTGACCACCACCCTGGCGGTCTCGCCGTCGGCCGCGTCGCCGGCGGTGATCTCCACATAGCTGGACACGCCGATGCCGAGCTGGACCACGTCCCCGCGCTGGCGGCGGCGGGCCTGCTCGGCCCGCAGTTCCGGGTAGCCCGCGCCGGCCAGCACCTTGTCCAGCGCCCCGGCGTAGTCGCCGGTGTCGTAACGCGCGCCAGACGGGCTCTGGTACGGGAACCGGTCCGGTGGCACCAGGTTCTGCCGCCGCACCTCGGCCGGGTCCATCCCGATCTCGGCCGCGAACAGGTCCATCGCCCGCTCGATCGCAGCGGTCGCCTCGGGCCGGCCTGCCCCCCGGTAGGCGGCGACCGGCGTGGTGTTCGTCACCACCACCCGGTAGCCGGCCGTGACAGTGGCGATGTCGTACGGGCCCGCCGACATCAGGCTGGTCAGCTTGGGCAGGAACTCGCCCATCCGGGGGTAGGCGCCGGCATCCTGGACCACGTCGAGCCGGTAGGCCAGCACCCGGCCGTCCCGGTTGCCGCCGATCTTCACGGTCTGCCGCTGGGCGCGCCCATGGGTCATCGCGGTCAGGTTCTCGCTGCGGGTCTCCACCCAGCGCACCGGCCGGCCGGTGTGCCGGGCGGCCCGGGCGACGGCGATGGCGTCCCGGTCGACGCCGACCTTGGCGCCGAAGCCGCCGCCCACGTCCGGGGCGATCACCCGGATTGCGGCCGGGTCCAGCCCGCACGCATCGGCCAGCATGTCCCGGCCGTACTGCGCGTTCTGCGTGCTCGCCCAGACGGTCAGCTTGCCATCGGCCCAGCTGGCGGCGGCGGCGCGGCCCTCCATCGGCACCGGCGCCACCCGCTGGTTCATGATCTCCCGTTCGACCACGACGGCACAGCCGTCGAACGCGGCCGCGGCCGCGGCGCGGTCCACCGTGATGTTCGACCCTGCGTGGGGGAACAGCAGCGTCACCCCGGCCAGCGACTCGGTAATGCCCACCACCGCCGGCAGCGGCTCGTAATCGACGATGACCAGCTCGGCCGCGTCCTCCCCCTGGTAGCCCTCGTCGGTGAGGACGATAGCCACCGGCTCACCCACGAACCGCACCCGGTCCACGGCCAGCAGCGGCTCGTCCCATACCCCGCCGCGCGGCGGCGGTGCGACCTCGCTGACCGGGGGCGGCCCGCCTTCCGGCGGTGCCTGCTGCGGCGGGATGTCGTTGATGTCGGCGGAGGTCAGCACGGCGATCACCCCCGGCGCGGCCAGCGCCGCGGCCGTGTCCACGCCCTTGATCAGCGCATGCGCGAACGGGCTGCGGACGAACGTGACCTGCGCCGCCCCCGTCAGCTCGGGCGCACGGACATCGTCCACATAGGTGCCGCCGTGGGTCAGCAGCCGCGGGTCCTCGGTCCGCAGCACCCGGGTGCCCAGGATGCTCACCATCGCCTCCATCGCTTCGGCTGCCCGGCCCTGTCCCGGTCTGCGGGCGGCCCCAGGGGCACTGCCGCGGGTGCGCTGCAGCGTGCGGTACCGGCCTGGCCGCCGCTACCGCAGCCGCCGCAAGGTCATCTTCGCGCCATTGTGCCCCGCCACCACGGCCAGGGGTGGTTTCGGTCCTGCTGCGGCTCCGGTCACGAGACCGCGGCCAGCAGCTGGCCGGCGGTCAGCCGCCGGCCGGTGGCCGGGCGGCGCGGCTCTTGGGATCACGCCTGACCCCGCTCACGGTGACAGCACCTCGGGCAGTCTCACGGAGCGGCTGGGCGGGGCAGCCCGCCGCGGCGTACACACCGCGACGGGCAGCCAGGAGCCGGTGGCTCCTGGCTGCCCGCCCGCCCCCCAGCGTGGCTGACCCCGGTGACCGGAGCCACAGCCTCGGCCGTGCCCGCTCCGGCTGAGCATCAGCCCTTCCCGGGTTCCGGCCTGGCCCGTGCCCGCTGCCCCGGTTGAGCTGGCTGCGAGCATGGCCGATCGACTGGGTCATCGCCCAGTACGCCCCGCCACAGCCCCGCCACGGTTGATCGCCGGCGACGGAACTCAGCAGATGTTAGGACGGTAAGCCCCGGTGGGCGGTGCCGCATCCTCAGAAATATGTACGTTGCTATGTATTCGGTAGGCCCGAACAGTGAACGCCTCCGACGTATTGTGGGCCGGGGGGTTGGGCACAGGGAATGAGGTAGAGGAGATTCCGGCCAATCTGCCCGCCGAACCGAACAGCTTCGTCGGCCGGGCGCGGGAACTCGGCCAACTGCGCGACCTGGTAGGTACGGCGCGGGCGGTGACCCTGTGCGGGGCCGGCGGGATCGGGAAGACCCGGCTGGCACTGCGGGTGATGGCCACGGTGGCGGCTGATTTCCCGGACGGCACAGTCGTCGTCGAGCTTGCTGACCTGCGGCAGCCCGACCTGGTAATGCCACGGGTGGCGGCCCGCATCGGGATCGGGGAGGAACCCGGCCGGCCGCTGCTGGACACCCTGGCCGACGCGCTGCGCCCCCGCCAGATGCTGCTGCTGCTGGACAACTGTGAGCACCTGGTGAGTGCCTGCGCCCAGCTGTGCCAGCAGCTGCTGGCCTGCTCGCCGGGCCTGCGGGTGCTGGCGACCAGCCGCGAGCCGCTGCGGGTGGCCGCCGAGACCGTGTACCAGGTGCCCCCGCTGCCGGTGGGACCGGCCGACGGGCCAGCCAGCGAGGCCTGGCGCTATGAGGCGATCGCGCTGTTCGCCGACCGGGCGGCAGCGGCCCTGCCCGGCTTCGCCATCGGGCCCGGCAACGCGGCGGCGGCCGCGGCGCTGTGCCGGGGGCTGGACGGCATGCCGCTGGCCATCGAACTGGCAGCGGTCTGGGTCCGCACGTTGTCCCTGGAGCAGATCACCGAGCGGCTGGCGGACCGGTTCAGCCTGCTGACCAGCGGGGACCGGACCGCCGCGGCGCGGCACCGGACGCTGCGCGCCACCATCGACTGGAGCCACGACCTGCTGACCCCGGCCGAGCAGGTCCTGCTGCGGCGGCTGTCGGTGTTCGCCGGCTGGTCGCTGGAAATGGCGGAGGAGATCTGCGCCGGCCCGGACATGCCGGCCAGCCGCGTGCTCGATCTGCTGGCCGCGCTGGTGGACAAATCGCTGGTGGTGCGGGAGCGGGAGGTGCTCGGCCAGGCCCGCTACCGGCTGCTCGACACCATCCGCGAATACGCGGCCGAGCGGCTGGCTGAGGCCGGCGAGACCGCCGCCTGCCAGCGCCGGCTGCGTGACTACACGGTCCGGGTGGCGGAGCACAACCTGGCGATCGGCATGGCCCGGGTCGCCGCGCCGTGGTCGGCCCGGGTGGATGTGTTCCGCCGTTACGACGTGGAAGCCGGCAATCTGCTGCAGGTGCTGAGCCAGTGCCGGGCGGAGGGCGACGCGGAGACCGGGATGCGCATCTGCACGGCCATCCGCCCGTGCTGGCTGGTCCGGGGCACTTTCACCGGCGGCGCGGAATGGCTCGACGCCTTCCTGGCGATGGCGGAGGCCGTGGTGCCCCCGCAGGTGCGTGGCGCCGCGCTGGTCGGCCGGGCGCAGCTGGCCCTGCCCAACGATCCGGTCTTGTCCAAGTCGCTGGCCGAAGCCGGGCTGGCGCAGTGCCGGGCGGCCGGGGACGAGTTCTGGACGGCGGCTGGGCTCAACCTGCTGAGTGAGATCGCGCTGCAGACCGGGCGGATCGACGATGCGGCCGCCTATGCCGACGAGGCGATGTCGGTGGCGGTGGCGGCGGGCGACGGCTGGGACGAGGGATACGCGCTCGGCATCCGGTCCGCGATCGCCGCGGTGCACGGGAAACTGCGGGAGGCGCAGCAGCTCGCGAAGGCGTCCATCAGTGTCATGCAGCGGATCGATCAGCAGTGGGGAACCGCCCGGGCGCTGCTGGGCCTGGGCGACCTGGCCCGGCTGCGCGGCGATGCCAGCGACGCCCACCGCCGGTACCTTGCCGCGCTGACCATTCTGCGCGAGGTGGGCGCCCGCCCGGAGATCGCCCGCTGCCTGGCCGGCCTGGGCCGGGTGGCGATGGATCTGGGAGCGGCCGGGCTGGCCAGGCAGCACCTTGCCGAAAGCCTGCGGCTCAGCCACGCCACCGGATCCCGGATTGCGGTGGCGCGGGGGGTGGAGGCGTTCGCGGCGCTGGCGGTGCTGGAGAACCAGCCGGAGCAGGCGGTGCGGCTGACCGGGGCGGCGACCGCGCTGCGTGACACGGCCGGCCTGCCCGCTCTGCCCGGCGCCCGGGCCGAGCGGTACCTGGCCGCCGGCCGCCGGCTGGGCGAGCCCATATTCACCCGGCTGTGGACCGAGGGCCTGGCAATGACCGGCGACGAGGCGGTCACGCTGGCGCTGGCCGGGCCCGGGGACGGCAATGGCAGCGTCAGCCTGGCCGCCGTCACCACGGATGAGCCGGCACCGGCCGTGCGGGGCGCGCTGACCGCCCGGGAGCGCCAGGTGGTGGCGTTGCTGGCGAGCGGCCGGAGCAATAAGGCCATCGGCGAGGAGCTGTACATCAGCCCGGCCACCGCGGCCCGGCATGTCGCCAACATCCTGGCCAAGCTGGGATTCACCTCCCGCACCCAGGTCGCCGCCTGGGCCGCGGCCACGCCGGCCGACCTGGCCACGCGGGTCGGCCCGGCCACGCCGGGCCGCCGGGCCGTCTCCGGCGGCCGCAGCTGACCCAGCCACCCGCTGCATCTGGCCCGGGCACCCGCTGCGTCAGCCGGTCGGATTCTCACCCAGGTTGGCTGCCAGCCGGTCCAGCAGCCGCGCTAGCTCGGCGATCTCCGGGTCGCTGAGGCCGTCCCGCAGCCGCTGATCGAACGCGGTGGCAGCCCCGCGCAGCTGCTGGAACGCCGTCTCACCAGCTTCGGTCAGCTCCACCAGGTGGACCCGCCGGTTGGCCGGGTCCCGCCGCCGGGTGATCAGGCCCTGCCGGTCCATCGCGGTCAGATGATGGCTGAGCGTGGCCTCCCGGATGCCTACCGCCTCGGCCAGTTCCCGCTGGTTGCGCAGCTGCTGGCGCTTCAGCGAGATGAGCACCAGCCAGACCGGGACCGACCCGCCCGCCCGCGCCAGGGTCTCGTCGAATGCCCGGCCGGCCGCCCTGGCGGTGCGGGACAGCCGGAGGCCGATCGGCAGCTGGGCGGGCCTGGGCATGCCCGGATGATATCAGTCTTCTCTAAGGGTTTGATATCTAAGAGTTAGATGTCTATGGTTAGAAGGTGGGCAGGAAGGAGCATCCGATGACCAGTCACGAGATCGACGTGCGTGGCCAGCAGGCGGATCGCCGGGACGGGTCACCTGCGCCGCAGGGCCATGCCAGCCGGCCGGGCCAGGGCGGCGGGAATGAACGGGTGCTGACCCCGGAGATCATCTCCCTGGCCGCGGTGGTCGTGCTGGGGTCGATCATGACCATCCTGGACGCCACGATCGTCAACATCGCGTTGCCCACGCTCGGCCGCCAGTTCCAGACCTCGATCTCCGTCATCCAGTGGGTGCCCACGATCTACCTGCTGGCGTTCGCCAGCGTGATCCCGCTGGCCGGCTGGGCCAGCGAGCGGTTCGGCGCCCGGCGGGTCTGGCTGGCCTCACTGGCCACGTTCCTGCTCGGCTCGCTGCTGTGCGGGCTGTCCGGCTCGGTCGCCGCGCTGATCACGTTCCGGGTGGTGCAGGGGCTGGGGGCCGGGATGATCATGCCGATTGGCCAGGCGATCCTGGCGCAGGCAGCCGGGCCGCGCCGGATCGGCCGGGTGATGAGCATCGTGGGTGTCCCGCTGCTGCTCGGCCCGATCGCCGGCCCGGTGATCGGCGGGGCGATCGTATCCGCCGCCAGCTGGCGCTGGATCTTCTTCGTCAATCTCCCGGTCGGCGTGGTCGCGCTGGCCCTGGCCTGGTGGCTGCTGCCGGCCAGCCGGGCGAGGCGGCCGGCCCGGCTGGACGTCCGCGGCGCGGTGCTGCTGTCCGGCGGGCTGGCGGTACTGCTCTTTGGCCTGGCCCGGACCGCGACCGGCGCCAGCGGCAGCGCCTGGCCGGCCGTCACCATCGCGGCCGGGCTGGCCATGGTCGCCGCGTTTGGCATTCATGCGGTGAAGACTCCCCAGCCACTGATTGACCTGCGGCTGTTCAACCGGCGCGGGTTCGCCGCGGCGGCGGTCACCAATCTGGCACTCGGGGTGGCCCTGTTCGGGGTGGCCCTGCTGCTGCCGCTGTATTTCGAGCTGGTCCGGGGCCGGACCCCACTGCAGACCGGGCTGCTGCTGATCCCGCAGGGCCTGGGGGCCGCGCTGGCAATGCCGGCGGCGGGCGCCCTGACCGACCGGATCGGCGCCCGCCCGGTGGTCACCGGCGGGGTGGTGCTGGCGCTGGCGGGCACCGCCGCCTATACCCAGCTCACCGCCACCACGCCGTACTGGCTGCTGGCCGGCGCGCTGCTGCTGATCGGGGCCGGGCTTGGCGCGACCATCACCCCGTCCATGGCGGCCGCCTTCGGGTCGGTGGAACGGGCCTCCCTGCCCGCCGCCAGCAGCGCGATCGGCACCATCCAGCGGGTAGCCGGTTCGCTCGGCACCGCCCTGCTGGCGGTCACCCTGCAGCGGGCCATGGCGGCCCAGCTGCCGGGCTTCCACGGCGGCATCGCCCAGGCGGGCGCGCTGGCCGCGGCCCAGGCCGGGGTGCTGCCCGGCCTGGCCCACGCGTTTGCGGTCACGTTCGGGGTGGCGCTGGTGCTGACCGCGGTCGCGCTGGTGCCCGCGCTGCTGCTGCCCGGGCGGCCGGCCGGGGAGCCAGCGTTGCCGCCAGCCGGGCGAGCGCGGTCGTGAAAGCGTGGTCGGCTGGGCTGGCATAGCCGATCACCAATGCCGGCGGGTGCGGGTCGCCACCCGCGTGATAGCCGGCCAGGCCTTCGACCGCGAGCCCGCGCGCAGCGGCCCCGCCGGCTGCCTCGTCCTCCTGCCAGCCGGGCGGCAGCAGCAGCAAGGCGTGCAGGCCGGCGGCGATGCCGGCCACGGCGGCCAGCGGCGCCTGCCGGGCCATGACCGCGGCCAGCCGGTCCCGGCGGCGGCGGTAAACCAGCCGGGCATGCCGGATCTGGCGGTCGTAGCCGCCGCTGGTGAGCAGCTCGGCCAGGGTGAGCTGGTCCAGCGTGCTGGGCTCGGCGCCACCCGCCACCTTGGCCGCGACCACCTCAGCCACCAGTGGCCCGGGCACGGCCAGCCAGCCCAGCCGCAGCCCCGGCGCCAGGCTCTTGCTCGCGGTTCCGGCATAGATCACCTGATCGGGCGCGAGCGCCTGGATGGCGCCCACCGGCTGCCGGTCGTAGCGGAACTCGCCGTCGTAGTCGTCCTCGATGACCAGCCCGCCCTGGCCGATCGCCCAGGCGATGACGGCCCGGCGCCGCTGCGGGGACAGGGTCACGCCGAGCGGGAACTGGTGAGCCGGGGTGAGCAGCACTGCATCCGCGCCGCTTGCGGCCAGCAGGTCGGCCCGGGCGCCGTGCGCGTCCACCGGCAGGGCCTGCCAGCGCAGGCCGTGCGCTTGTGCTGCCCGCCGGTGCAGCTGGTGGCCGTGGCTCTCGACCGCCAGTGTGCGGGCCCCGCGCGCTCGCAGCACGGCACAGACGAGGGCCAGCCCGTGCCCGAACCCCGCGCACACCACCAGCCGGTCCGGGCTGACGCTGACGCCGCGGGTGCGGGCCAGGTAGCCGGCCAGCGCGCTGCGCAGCACCGGCAGCCCCTGCGGGTCCGGGTAGCCGAGCACACCGCTGGCCGAGGACACCAGGGCCGCCCGGGCAGCGGCCAGCCAGGCCCGCTGCGGGAAGGCCGACAGGTCGGGCACCCCCGGCCGCAAGTCATACCGCGGCGGCTGGGCCGGGCTGGCGGGTGCGGCCGGTGCCCGCTGGGCTGGAGCGGCGTGGCTGGCCACCCAGGTGCCGGCCCCGGTCCGGGCGGTCAGCCAGCCTTCGGCCACCAGCTGCTGGTAGGCGTCGGCGACGCTGTTGCGGGCGATGCCGAGGTCGGCCGCTAGTGCGCGGGAGGGCGGCAGCCGGGTGCCGGGCCGGAGCCGCCCGTCCCGGACCGCCGCCCGCAGCGCTGCCTCCAGCCCGGCCCGTACCCGGGTGGCGGGCAGGTCCAGGTGCAGATCCAGGCCCGGATTGGCCCATGTTTTTGTCACAGTCTTGGACCTTATCCTGGGCCGCTCTCACAGCCTAGCGTGGTGGCATGACAGCAACAGACACCACCACCCGGCCGCAGATCCCGGTCCGGCTGGACTTCGACACCCACGCGGCCGGCTTCGCCCGGGCGATGGCCCACCTCGACCGCGCCGCTACCAAGGAACTCGACCGGGTCGACTTCGATCCGCGGCTGCGCGAACTGGTCCGGATCCGCGCGTCGCAGCTGAACGGCTGCGCCTACTGCATCGACATGCACACCAAGGACGCCCGGGCGATCGGCGAGACCGAGCAGCGCATCTATGCGCTGCCCGCCTGGCGGGAGACGCCGTACTTCACCGTCCGCGAGCGGGCCGCACTGGCGTTCGCCGAGACGGTTACCCGGCTGGCCGACACGCACGTGCCGGACGAGGCCTATCAGCAGGTGGCCGTGGCCTTCACCGCGGACGAGGTGGGCGCACTTGTCAGCCTGATCGTGACCATCAACGCCTGGAACACGATCGGGGTGTCCACCCGGGCCTGGGAGCCGGGCTCCTACCAGCCGTAGTGGCTGGCACGGGCTACTGGCGGTCCTCGAGCACGTCCAGGTCATGGAAGAGCGGCGCGCCGTCGGAGGCGGCCAGCCACTTCTCCGCGGCGGCCTGGGTCTCGGGCAGCGCGGAGTTCTCCATGGCCGACTCGTGGGAGTCGAAGAAGACGAGCGCGAAGTAATGGCCCGGCTCGTTGCGGTCGGCCGCCAGCACCTCCCGGCGGACGGTGCGCTTGCCCTCGGTGGCCTGCCGCCACTCCTCGTCGGCACGCTGGATGGCACCGAGATCGGACGTCCTGAACTCGACAATCTGCACGAAGCTCATCTGGGTCCCTCCCTTGCCCACGCATCTGCGTGGCTGCACCCCGGTTACGTCGCCGGGCGCCCGGCCGTATCAGCGGCATCCCGCCGCTGCTCCAGGAAGCGGCGCTCGGCGGCGTTGCCGGTACGGGCGATGGCCGCGTCGTAGGCAGCCGCGGCCTCCGCCTGGCGGCCGAGCCGGCGCAGCAGGTCGGCGCGGGTCGCGTGATACAGGTAATAGCCATCCAGTCCGAGCTGGTCGGCAAGGTCCAGGGCGCGGGCCGGGCCATGCACCTCAGCGACCGCGACGCACCGGTTCAGCGCCACCACCGGGGTGGGCGCCACCGTGGCCAGCTGGTCATAGAGCGCGAGGATCTGGGCCCAGTCGGTGCCCGCCGCGGTGGCCGCGTCGCTGTGCACGGCGGCGATCGCCGCCTGGATCTGGTAGGGCCCGGGCTGGTTGCGCCGCAGGCAGGCACGCACCAGCTGCTGGCCCTCGGCGATCAGCGCCCGGTCCCACCGGCCGCGGTCCTGGTCGGCGAGCAGGACCAGCTGGCCGGCCGGCCCGGTCCGGGCCGGGCGCCGGGCCTCGGTCAGCAGCAGCAGCGCCAGCAGGCCCAGCACCTCCGGCTCGTCGGGCATCAGCCGGGCCAGCAGCCTGGCCAGCCGGACGGCCTCGGTGCACAGCTCGGACCGGATCAGGCTGTCACCGGCCGAGGCCGCGTAACCCTCGTTGAACACGAGATAGATCACGGCCAGCACGAGCGGCAGCCGGCCGGGCAGTTCGGCGTCACGCGGCACCCGGTAGGGGATGCCGGCTGCCCGGATCTTGCGCTTGGCCCGGACCAGCCGCTGGGCGATGGTCGCCTCGGGCACCAGGAACGCCCGGGCGATCTCCGGCGTCTGCAGCCCGGCGATCAGCCGCAGGGTAAGCGCGAGCTGGGCTTCGGCGGACAGCGCCGGGTGGCAGCAGGTGAAGATCAGCCGCAGCTGGTCGTCGCTCACCGGTCCCACCTCCGATGGCTCGTCGGGGACGGCCAGCAGGGCCGCCCAGGCCTCCCGGCTGTACCGGGACGATTCCCGCTGCAGCCGGTCCAGGGCCTTGTTACGGGCCGTGGTGACGATCCAGCCGCCGGGATTGGCCGGTATCCCGGCGGCCGGCCAGCGTTCGGCGGCCACCGCAAAGGCCTCCTGGACCGCGTCCTCGGCGAGGTCGATGTCGCCGAAGACGCGGATCAGGGTGGCCACCGCAATCCCCGAGCTTTCCCGGTAGGTGCGCTCGATGGCGGCGGCGCCCGCCCCGGGCATGTCAGCCCTCGCCGGCGTCCTGGAACGGCCGGACCTCAACCGGGCCACCGCAGGCGGCCGATCCCCTGGCTGCCCAGGCCAGCGCCGCGTCCAGGTCCGGGGCGGTGATGACCCAGAAGCCACCCAGCTGCTCCTTGGTCTCGGCGAACGGCCCATCCGTGGTGATCACATCGCCGCCCTGTGCGCGTACCACGGTGGCCGTGGACGGCGGGTGCAGCCCGCCGGCGAACACCCAGGCACCGGCCGACTGGAGCTCGGCGTTGAACGCGTCGACCCGCTTGTAGGCCTGCTGTATCTCCTCATCCGGCGGCACCGGCTCGCCCTCGACCAGGTGCACGGCCAGCAGGTACTGCTTCATCTCGTTCTCCCTTCGGCTCGGGCCGGCTCATCTTCCGACCCTCTCACCCTGTTCACGAACGGGCCGGGCCGGGATCGACAGCCGGCCGCTGCCGCCGCGGCCCACATCACCCACCTGGCCGGCCCAGCGGCCGCCCCGGCGGTCAGCCGGGGATGGTGAGGATGACTTCCAGGGTGCGGGGGCCGTGCACGCCATTGACCCGGTCCAGCTCGATGTCGCTGGTGGCAGACGGGCCGCTGATCCAGGTGAGCGGCCGGGTGGGGTCGAGCCTGGCCAGTGCCTCGCCGACCAGCCCGACGACCTGGTCGGCCCGCAGCAGGCACAGGTGATAGTCGGGGACCAGGGACAGCGCGCGCCGGCCCTGGCCCGCCGACCCGTCCAGCACGATCGTGCCGGTCTCCGCGATTGCCACCGCGGCGCTGGTGATCACCCCGTCGGCGGCGTCCAGCGCGGTGGCCGAGAGGCCGTCGCCGCCGACGAGCTCGATGTCAGCCGGCAGCCCGGTGAGGACCAGCCCGGCCGGCACCACCACCCGGCGCGCGCCCCGGTCCGCCAGCGCGGCCGTCACGGTGGCCATCAGCTGATCCGGTGCAGCGCGGCGGACGGCGCAGCCGTAGTCGTGCAGCCGGCCGGCCAGCAGGTCCAGCAGCTGGCCGGGATCGAGGCCGCTGGCCGCCCGGTAGCCGCGTGGGATGTCGCTGTCAGGTCCGGGCGGGCGGTCAGTCAGCGCGGTGCGGATCCGGGCCAGCACCTCATCGCGGCCGGTCACTGGCGGCCCCGGCGCTCGGCCCGCCACCACTGGCGCCGGGTGCGGCCCGCCCTGCGGCCACCAGCAGCGCCCCCGCGTTCGGCCTGCCACCACTGGCGGAAGGTCTGGGCAGGCGGTGCCGGGGCATCCCGGGCTGCGGTCCAGCCGGACAACGGCGGCGGCAGCCTTCGGATCCGGCCAGCACGGCCAAGCACCCGGCCGAGTCGGCTGGCGTGCTGGGCGGCCGCCCACCGGGCCGGGCTGGCCATCACCCAGGACGCCGCCGCCATGGTGATCGCCTCCGGGTGCGCATGGCCGGCCGCCGCCACCTCCCGGGCGCGCAGATGGACCAGCACCGACGGGATGTCGATCTTCACCGGGCAGGCGTCGTAGCACGCCCCGCACAGCGACGAGGCAAACGGCAGTGAGGCGTTGTCCGACACCCCGGTCAGCTGCGGTGACAGCACCGCGCCGATCGGCCCGGGGTAGACCGAGCCGTACGCGTGGCCGCCGGTGCGTTCATAGACCGGGCACACGTTCAGGCACGCCGAGCAGCGGATGCAGTGCAGGGCCTGGCGGCCGGCCGGGTCGGCCAGCGTGGCCGTGCGGCCGTTGTCCAGCAGCACCAGGTGGAACGCCTGCGGCCCGTCGCCCGGCGTCACCCCCGTCCACATCGAGGTGTACGGGTTCATCCGCTCGCCGGTCGAGGACCGGGGCAGCAGCTGCAGGAACACCTCCAGATCGCGCCAGCATGGGATCAGCTTCTCGATCCCCATCACGGTGATCAGCGTCTCCGGCAGGGTGAGGCACATCCGGCCGTTCCCCTCCGACTCCACCACGCACAGCGTGCCGGTCTCGGCGATCGCGAAGTTGGCCCCGCTGATCCCCACCTGGGCGGACAGGAACGCGCGCCGCAGGTAGCGCCGGGCGGCCTCGGCCAGCGCAGCGGGGCTGTCGGTCAGGCCCGGATCCACCCCCGGCATCTCGCGCAGGAAGATGTCGCGGATCTCAGCCCGGTTCCGGTGGATCGCGGGCACCAGGATGTGTGACGGCCGGTCCCGGCCGAGCTGGACGATCAGCTCGGCCAGATCGGTCTCGATGGCGTGCACGCCAGCCTGGGCGAGCGCCTCATTCAGCCCGATCTCGTCGGTGACGATCGACTTGACCTTCACCACCTCGCCTGCGCCGGTGGCCGTGACCAGGCCGGTCACGATCTGGTTGGCCGCGCTGGCATCGGCCGCCCAGTGCACGGTGCCGCCGCGCGCGGTCACCTGGCGTTCCAGCTCGGTCAGGTAGCCGTCCAGGTGGCGCAGGGTGTGCGCCTTGATCGCCTGGCCGGCCGTGCGCAATTGCTCCCAGTCGGGCAGCTCGGCCACTACCGCGGCCCGTTTGCCGCGGATGGTGCTGGTGGCCCTGGCCAGGTTCCGGCGCAGCTGGGGGTCGGCCAGTGCGCGGCGGGCGGCCACCGGGAATGGCTCCTCCCCGCGCAGGTGACCGACTCCGCGGGGGGCGGTGGGTATCGGGCTGGCCATGATCAGTCCCGGGTGCTGGCCAGGATCTCGGCAAGATGGACGGTGCGGGTGCCGGCCCGCAGCCGGGACAGCCCGCCGCCGATGTGCATCAGGCAGGAGCTGTCACCGGCGGTGCACACCTCCGCCCCGGTGGCCAGCACCGACCGCATCTTGTCGGCCAGCATGGCGGTGGACACGTCGGCATTCTTGACCGCGAAGGTGCCGCCAAAACCACAGCAGACCTCCGCGTCCGGCAGCTCGACCAGGTCCAGCCCGGCCACGTTGCGGAGCAGCCGGAGCGGCCGGTCAGCCACCCGCAGCAGCCGCAGCGAGTGGCAGGTCGGGTGGTAGGTGACCCGGTGCGGGTAGTAGGCACCGACGTCGTCCAGTCCCAGCACATCGGTCAGGAACTCCGACAGCTCCCAGGTGCGGGCGGCCAGCTGGCCGGCCCGCCGGGCCAGCGCCTCGTCCCCGAACCGGCGGGCCACCATCGCGTGCTGATGCCGGACCGAGCCGGTGCAGGAGCCGGACGGCACCACGATCGCCGCACAGCCCGCGAACACCTCGGTGAAGTGGCGGACCAGCGGCAGCGCGTCCCGCAGATACCCGCTGTTGGTGTGCATCTGCCCGCAGCAGGTCTGCGCCTGCGGGAATTCCACCTGGTGGCCGAGCCGCTCCAGCAGCCGCACGGTCGCCTTCCCGACATCGGGAAACAGCGTGTCGGCCAGGCAGGTGACGAACAGGGCGACGCGCATGGCTACCGGGCCCTCCTGTGCCGCCAGTGTGCCGGCGGCCCCGGGACGTGTCAACCGGCACCGTGGCCCCCGCCGCCGGGGCGTGCCACACTAGTCTCGCCGCGGGGGTCTCCAGGTTGGGGTGAACCAATGGGCCGGGACCGTCCGTGTCACTGAGGTATGCCGGATCCGCCTCCCGCCGGGCCCCCGGCTGTCCAGTCAACCCTCGCTCCCGCGAAGTGAGAGAACATGGGCGTTGCCGCCTTGCTTGCCTGGATCGTGACCGCCTTCGGCGGGCTGTACCTGCTGACCGTCTGGCTCATCGAGAACGACGCCAGCCAGCGTGGCACCGTGCGCAGCCGGCTGCCCGGGCCGGTCATCTTCGGGCACCTGCTGCTGGCGCTGACCGGGCTGGTGGTCTGGGTGATCTACCTGCTGACCGATTCCGAAACCATGGGCTGGGCCGCGCTGGCGGTGCTGGCCTGCATCGCCACCCTGGGCCTGACCATGTTCACCCGGTGGATACCCGTGCACCAGGCGTTTGAGGCGGCCGACACCGGCGCGGGCGGCAGGTCGGAGTACGACTTCCCGGCCGAACGTAACTTCCCGCTCTCGGTCGTCGTGGGCCACGGCCTGGGCGCCTCGGTCACCGTCACGCTGGTGCTGCTGACCGTGCTCGGCGTGGGCGGCAGCTAAGCGGGCCCGGCACCCGATTGCCGGGGCCGCCGGCGGCTGGCCTCACCGGGGGCGGCGGGGGATAATCGACGCGATCTTGCGCCGACGACACCGGGCTGGCCACGGGGCCGGGGATGGCGGGCCAATGAACGACACCGACCGGGCAATGATGGACGTGGCCGTGCGTGAGGCGCGGGACAGCCTGGCCGCTGGCGGAGTGCCGGTGGGCGCCTCGCTGGCCCGGGACGGCCAGCTGCTGGCGGCCGGGCACAACGAGCGGGTCCAGCTCGGCGACCCGATCGCGCACGGCGAGATGTCGTGCCTGCGCAACGCCGGCCGGCAGCCCTCCTACCAGGACATGACGCTGTACACCACGCTGTCCCCGTGCCAGATGTGCTCCGGCGCCATCCTGCTCTTCCAGATCCCCCGGGTGGTGGTCGGCGAGGCCACCACCTTCGCCGGCGACCTGGCCTTCCTGACCGGCCACGGGGTCGAGGTGGTGCTGCTGGACGACCCGCGATGCACCGCCGTTATGCAGGAATTCCAGCAGCGTTACCCGGACATCTGGAGCGAGGACATCGGGGGCAGGACGTAACCAAACGGCCGCCGCGGCCGGCCGCCGGGCCACGGCCGGCCCGCGCGGTCAGCCGCCGAAATCCACCGCGGTGGTGTTGCCGCCGCTGATCACCACCGCGACCGTCTCGCCCGGCCCCGGCCGGTACCGGCCGGAAGCCAGCGCCGCGAGCGCCGCCGCCCCGCCGGGCTCGGCCACCAGCCGCAGCCGGTCCCACAGCAGCTGCTGGGCCCGGCGGATGTCGTCGTCGCTGACCAGCACCGCCTGCCCGGCGGATCCGCTGATGATGGCGTAGGTCAAGGTCCCCAGCTGCCGCGGCGCGAGGGAGTCGGCGGCCAGCCCGCCGGCCGGCGCGGGCACCGGCCGGCCAGCCCGCAGCGCCGCGGTCAGGCTCGGCGCTTCCTCCGGCTCTGCGCCCACGATCTTGGCCTGCCCCGCGTAGCTGGCCGCGATCCCGGCCAGCAGGCCGCCGCCGCCCACGCTGGCCAGCACCGTCGTCACCGCCGGTGCCTGGGCGGCCAGTTCCGTCCCCAGCGTGCCCGCGCCGAGGATGGTCTCCGCCTGGTCGAAGGCGTGCACCGGCAGCGCACCGGTGCCGGCGGCCCATTCCTCGCTGGCGGCCAGCGCATCGGCGTAGCTGGCGCCGGTGACGACAAGGTCCGCGCCGTAGGCGCGGATCCGGCTGATCTTGGCGGCCGACGACACCTCCGGCACGTAGATCCGGGCCGGGATGCCGCGCGCGCGGGCGGCGTAGGCGACGGCAGCACCATGGTTGCCACCGGACGCGGCCACCACCCCGGCCGGAGGGATGTCCCGCAGCAGCAGGTTGGCGAACGCACCCCGGGCCTTGAACGAGCCGGAGTGCTGGAGCTGCTCGAGCTTGAGCACCAGCGGGCCGGGCGGCAGCCCCAGCTCGGCCGCGTCCAGCGCGACCACCGGGGTCAGCCGCAGGTACGGCCGGAGCAGCGCTTCGGTGGACTGGATCGCCTGGCGATTAACGACCGTGCCGGTATCGGCGGCCGGGATCCCGGCTGGCGGCGGGGTGCTCATGGCTCAGCCAAGCAGTGCCCGGCCGGCCGGGGCAAGACAGGCCAGGTGAATACGGCCGGATCGGGACGGTAGCGTCATGACCATGCCTGCCGTGCCTGACCAGCTGCCCAAGCCGGGCCCGCCGCGCACGCCGGTGCTGGCCCCCTCCCCGCGGCTGTGGCAGATGCGGTGCGCCGAGGTGCTGGTGGCGGCGGCCTGCCTGGCCGTGCTGACCGGTACCGGGGCTGGGTTAATGGCCGGCCCGGCGATCGCCGTCCTGGCCGCCGCGGTGGTACTGGCCGGTGCCATCCCGGTGCTGTGGTTCGTGCGCAACCGCTTCCGTTCCTGGTCCTACCAGGAGCGGGACGAGGACCTGATCGTGCAGCGGGGGGTGATGGTGCGGCGGCTGTCGGTTGTCCCCTACGGGCGGATGCAGTTCGTCGACGTGACCGCCGGTCCGGTGGACCGGCTGTTCCGGCTCGCCACGGTCCGGCTGCACACCGCGGCCGCGGCCAGCGACGCGCGGATCCCGGGGCTGGAACGGGACGAGGCGGCCCGGCTGCGGGACCAGCTGGCTGCCCTCGGTGAGGCCAAGGCAGCCGGGCTGTGACAGGCCCGCCGGAGCAGCCGGCCGCGCCCCGGCCGCCTCCCCCGCACGGCGGCTGGCACCGGCTGCACCCGTTCTCACCGGTGGTCCGGTCGGGCCGCGGCATCATCGCGCTGCTGGCCGTGCTCGGCATCTCCCGGACCGTGTCCGGCAGCAGCAGGTCGCCCTGGGTGGACATCGGCATCGCCAGCGCCGCCGCGCTGGCCGCGGTGATCAGCTGGCTGGTCACCCGCTGGCGGCTGGACGGTGACACGCTGCGGATCGAATCCGGGCTGCTCCGCCGGGATTCGCGGCAGCTGCCGATCGCCCGGATCCAGGCGGTAGACGTGGTGCGCCCGGTCCTTGCCCGCGCGCTCGGGCTGGCCGAGCTGCGGGTGCGGCTGGCCGGCTCCAGCCACGCCGACGGCCGCCTGGCCTACCTCACCGAGCAAGCCGCGCTCGACCTGCGGGCGCGGCTGCTGGCGGCCCACCACGGGATGGACCCGGCCACCCCGGCGCCCGCCGAGCAGGTCGCGGTCATGGTGCCCACCGGGCGGCTGGCCGCCTCGGTGCTGCTGTCCGCCTCCGGTGGCGCGCTGGTGGCGGTGCTGGCGGGGGCGGTGGTGGCGGTGGTGCTGGCGCTGGCCTCCCCGGCCGGCCTGGCCGCTCTGGGGGTGGCGGTGGTGTGGTGGCTGGTGATCGGCGCCTCGATGCTCTGGCGCCGGGTGTCCACCCAGTACGGCTTCACCCTCGCCCAGTCGCCGGACGGCATCCGGATCCGGCGTGGCCTGCTGGGAACGGTGGCCGAGACCATCCCGGTGCCGCGGGTGCAGGCGGTGCGGATGATCCAGCCGCTGCTGTGGCGGCCGCTGGGCTGGTGCAGGCTGGAGGTGGACGTGGCCGGCTCACCGGGCCGGGACGTGGCCGACGGCACTGCCCGGGCGCGCAAGACCATGCTGCCGGTTGGCGAGCTGGACCAGGCCCGCTACCTGCTGGCGCTGGCGCTGCCGGTGGCGGCCGGCCCCGGGCCCGGCCTGATCCGCCCGCCGCTGCGGGCCCGCTGGAAGGCACCGCTCAGCTATCACTTCCTGGCGGCCGGCCACGACGCCCGTATCGCGGTCGCGGTGACCGGGCGGCTGCGCAAGGTCACCACCTGGGTGCCGCTGGCCAAGGCCCAGAGCGTCCGCTATGTGCAGGGGCCGGTCCAGCGCTGGCTCGGGCTGGCCACGGTGCACCTGGACGCGGCCGGCCACCATGTCCGGGCCGAGTTCCGGGAGCGGCCGCAGCCGCAGGCGCGGCTGCTCGCCGACGAGCTGGCCGCCCTGGGCCGGGCGGCCCGGCGGGCTGGCCGCGGTCAGGCGGCCAGTGTGGTGTCCCCGGTGAAGGCGGCCCACAGCGAGGCATAGCCACCGCCGGCGGCCAGCAGTTCGGCATGGCTGCCGGTCTCGGTGATCCGGCCGTCCGCGATCACCACGATCCGGTCGGCGCGGGCGGCGGTGGTCAGCCGGTGCGCCACGACCAGGGTGGTGCGCCGCGCCGCCAGCTGCTGGGACGCCCTGGTCACCGCGGCCTCGGTGGCCAGATCCAGGGCGGCGGTCGCCTCGTCCAGCAGCAGGATGTCCGGATCCACCAGGTAGGCGCGCGCGAGCGCGATCAGCTGGCGCTGCCCGGCGGACAGATTCCGCCCGCGTTCGGCCACCTCATGGCCGAACCCGCCGGGCAGCCGGGCGATCATGTCGGTGGCCCCGACCGCCCGGGCCGCCGCCTCCACCTCGGCCTCGGTGGCGCCTGGCCGGCCATAGGCGATCGCGTCCCGGACGGTCCCGGCGAACAGGTGGGCCTCCTGCGGCACCACCCCCAGCCGGTGCCGGTAACCGGCCAGGTCGTAGTCACGGACGTCGGTGCCGTCCACCCGGACGGTGCCCGAGCTGACGTCGTAGAAACGGGCCACCAGCTTGACCAGGGTGGACTTGCCGGCCCCGGTCTCGCCGACCAGTGCGACCGTCTCACCCGGCGCCACGTCCAGGGTCACCCCCGCCAGCGCCTCCGGGCCGCCCGGCCGGTAGCTGAAGTGCACGTCCCGCAGCTCGATCCGGGCGGGGCCCCGGCCGGCCGGCCGGGGCCGGCCAGCCTGCGGGGTGGAGGTGGGCGTGCGGAGCAGCTCGGATATCCGGTGCACGCCGACCACCGCCTGCTGATAGCCGTCGAAGACCTGGGACAGCTGCTGGACGGGGGAGAACAGCATGTCGATGTAGAGCAGGTAGGCGATCAGCGCGCCCGCGGTCAGCGCCCCGCTGCGCATCTGCCCCGCCGCCACCAGCAGCACCAGTGCCGACGCGATGGTGGACAACGACTGGATGAACGGGAAGTACAGCGCGATGTAGCGCTGGGCGCGCAGCCGGGAACGGCGGTAGGCGTCACTGCGCCCGGCGAACCGCTCGGCGTTGCGCTCCTCCCGCCGGTAGGCCTGGGATACCCGCAGGCCGGCCACGTTCTCCTGGAGGTCGGCGTTGACCTCGCTGACCTTCGACCGGGCCTCGGCGTAGGCGCGGGACGAGCCGCGCTGGAACGCGATGCTGGCGGCGGCCGCGAACGGGATGACGGCCAGCACGGTCAGCCCCAGCCGGAGATTGATGACCAGCAGCGCGATCATCACCCCGGCGAAGGTGAGCAGGGAGTTGACGAACGTGATCAGCCCGGTCTGCAGGAACGACGACAGCGCTTCCACGTCGGTGGTCATCCGGGTCATGATCCGGCCGGCCAGCTCCCGCTCGTAGTAGTCCAGGCCCAGCCGCTGCAGGTGAGCGAAGATCTTGACCCGCAAGGTGTAGAGCAGCCGCTCGCCGTTCCGGCCCACCACCACCGTCTGCACCGTGTTGATCAGCCAGTCGGCCAGCACGATCAGCAGGGCCAGGGCGGCCACCGCGAAAATGACCCGCGGCATCTGGGCCTGCACGCCGTGGTCGATCCCGCCCCGGACCAGGGCGGGCATGGCGACCCCGGCGAGTGCGTCGAGGGCGTCCAGGATCAGCCCGACCGTGAACGCGATGGCGAACGGCCGGATCAGCCGGCGCAGCGTGAAGTGCGGCTCCGGCGCCCGGGCCTGCGCCTCGTTCACCGCCGGCTGGTCGGTGGCGGGTGGCAGGGCGGCTACCTTGGCCAGCAGTTCGGGCGAGGGCGGCAGCCCGGCCAGGGCGCTGGTCACGTTGCCAGCACCGGCCGCCCGGCCCCGGCCGGCGGCCCGCGCGGCCCCGCCGGGCAGCACCGCCGGGCCGCCGCCAGCGGGCCCGGCGGGGCCGGCCGGGATGTGCGGCCACAGCGCCGGGGTGACCCCGGCTACCGGTTCCCCGGTGGCCCCGTTCCCGCTCATGTAGTAGTCCAGCTCACCCGCGTCGACCCCTTCCGCGTCCTCGCCCGGCCCGGCCAGCAGCAGCCGGTACAGCGGGCAGCGGGCCAGCAGCTCGTCGTGGCTGCCCTGGTCGACCAGGCGGCCGGAGTCCAGCACCGCGATCCGGTCGGCCAGTTGCAGGGTGGACCGCCGGTGCGCGATCAGCAGGGTGGTCCGGCCGCGCATCACCTGCCGGAGGGTGTCGTGGATCTCCTTCTCCACCTGCGGGTCCACCGCTGAGGTGGCGTCGTCGAGGATGAGGATGGCCGGGTCGGTGAGCAGTGCGCGGGCCAGCGCCACCCGCTGCCGCTGCCCGCCGGACAGGGTCAGCCCCTTCTCGCCGACCACGGTGCCGTAGCCGTCGGGCAGTTCGGCGGCGAACCGGTCGGCCTCGGCCGCCCGGGCCGCCGCCGCCACCTGCTCGTCGGTTGCGTCCGGCCGGCCGAACGCGATGTTGGCGCGGATCGTGTCGGAGAACAGGAAGCTGTCCTCCAGCACCAGCCCGATCGCTGCCCGCAGCGAGTCCTGGGTGAGATCCCGCACGTCGTGCCCGCCCACCCGGATCGCGCCCTCGCTGACGTCGTAGAACCGGGGCAGCAGCAGCGAGATCGTCGACTTGCCGGAGCCGGCGGTGCCGACCAGGGCCAGCGTCTCGCCTGGGCGCACCCGCAGCGACAGGCCGCGCAGCACCGGCTCCGACGGTACGTAGCCGAACTGGACCCCGTCCAGTTCCACCTCCGGCACCCCGGGCGGCAGTGAGATGGCACCCGGCCGGTCGGTGACGACCGGCCGGGCGTCGATCACCTCGAACACCCGGATCACACTGGCCCGGGCCTGCTGGCCGATGGTGACCAGCATGGCCAGCGAGCGGACCGGGCCGACCAGGGCGATCAGGTAGGACGAGAAGGCCAGGAACGTGCCCAGGCTGATGGTGCCCTGCAGGGCCAGCCAGCCGCCCAGCGCCAGCACGCCCACCTGGCCGAGCGCCGGGATCGCCTGCAGCGCCGGGTTGTAGCGGGCGAGCAGCCGGACCGCCCGCACCCGGGCGGCGTACAGCCGCCCGCTGGCCTCCTCGATCCGGCCGATCTCCTGTTCCTCCTGGCCGAAGCCCTTCACCACCCGGACCCCGGTCACCGCCTCGTCCACCACCGTGGCCACGCCGGCGGCCTGCTGCTGTGCGTCCCAGCTGGCCGGGAACAGCTTGCGCCGGGAGGCGAGCGAGACGAACCACAGCGCCGGGCCGACCGCCAGCGCGATCAGGGTCAGGGTGGGGGACAGGAAGGCCATCGCCACCAGCGAGCCGGCGAAGAGCACCAGGTTGCCCATCAGCAGCGGCAGCATGGACAGCAGCGCCTGGACCATGGTCAGGTCGGAGATCGAGCGGCTGACGATCTGGCCGGTGTGGAGCTCGTCCTGGCGGGTGCCGTCCAGCCGGGACAGCGCGCCGAACAGTTCCGTCCGCAGGTCGTGCTGGACGTCCAGGGACAGCTGCCCGCCCCGGTAGCGCCGCAGGTACATGCCGCCGAAGGTGGCCAGCGCCGCGGCCAGCAGCGCGACCGCCAGCGGCCAGATGACCGGCTGGAGCGGGGAGACCAGGTCGTTCACGATCTGCCGCTGGATCAGCGGGATGGTGATCTGGGCGCCGCTGACAATCAGCGTGCCGGCCAGCGCGAGCAGCACGTGGCCCGGGTAACGCCAGCAGGCGAGGAACAGCCGTCGCAGCCAGCCAGAGCGTGCGTCAGTAACCGTGATCCCCACCTTCCCGGTGAACTGTAGCTCCGGCTACCGACAGCTCATTCCCGGGCGGTCCCGGCCACGCCCGGCTCGACCAGGCCGTGCTCATAGCCGTAGATGACGGCCTGGACCCGGTCCCGCAGTCCGAGCTTGTCCAGCACGTGTGTGACGTGCGTCTTCACCGTGCTGTGCGAGACGACCAGGTCGTCCGCGATCTCGCTGTTGGACCGGCCACGTACCACCTGGTCGAGCACTTCCCGCTCGCGGGGGGTGAGCCGGGCCAGCTCGGCCGGCCGGGCCGCCGGGGCCGGCCGCCGGGCCGCGAACTCGGCCAGCAGCCGGCGGGTCACCCCGGGCGAGAGCAGCGCCCCGCCGTCGGCGGCGGCGCGGATCCCCAGCAGCAGTTCCTCCGGCGGGGCGTGCTTGAGCAGGAACCCGCAGGCTCCCGCCCGCAGTGCCTGGTACACGTACTCGTCAAGATCATAAGTGGTGAGAATGATCACCTTGACGGCGGCTGCGGATGGCTCCGCGCTGGCGGCCTCGACAATCTGCCGGGTGGCCGCCAGCCCGTCAAGTACCGGCATCCGGATGTCCATCAGCACCACATCCGGTGCCAGTTCCCGGGCGAGCCGGACCGCCTCCCGGCCGTCGCCAGCCTGCCCGGCGACGGCCAGATCCGGCTGGCTGTCCAGCAGGGTCGCCAGCCCGGCGCGGACCAGCACCTGGTCGTCGGCGATCAGCAGCCGGATCACGGCTGGTCCGGGATGGGGATGGTGGCCGTGACCGCGAACCCGCCGCCGGGCCTGGCTCCGGCCACCAGCTCCCCGCCGTACAGCTCGGCCCGTTCCCGCATGCCCTGCACGCCCCGCCCGCCGGTACCGGGCCGGGCCGGCGGCGCCGCGGCGGCGTTGCAGATCTCGATGTCCAGCGCGGACGGCCGGTACCGGACCAGCACCCGGGCCGGCGCGCCGGGCGCGTGCCGGGCCACGTTGGCCAGCGCCTCCGCCACGATCCGGTACCCGGACAGCTCGACCCCGGGGGACAGCGGGCGGGCCGGTCCCTCGACGGTGAGCTGAGCCGGCACTCCGGCCGACCCGGCGGTAGCCAGCAAGGCCGGCAGTTCGGCCAGGGTGGGGGCGGGTGGCCGGGCCGCGTCGCCAGCCGGCTCCCGGCGCAGCGCACCCAGCAGGTGATTGAGCTCGGTGAGGGCCTCCCGGGCCAGCCGTTCCACGGTGGCCAGCACCGGCCGGTCCGCGCCGCCGGTCCCGGCGATCCGGGCGGCGCCTGCCTGCACGGCGATGGCCGACAGCTGATGAGCGACCACATCGTGCAGTTCGCGGGCGATCCGGGTGCGCTCGGCCTGGTGCGCCGCCTCCACCGCGGCCGCCGCCTCGGCCCGCCGGGCACTGGCCGCGTCACCGAGCACCAGCGCGGCGGCCAGCAGTGCGAACGGCGCGGCCGCGAACCTGTCCCCGTTGCTGACCAGGACGGTGATCACGGCCGCGGCCAGGGCCAGCCAGCCCAGCCCGCGGGCATAGCGGCGGGGCACGCCTGCGTACGCGCCCAGCCCGTAGGCACCGACCAGCACCGCCGCGAACGCTGAGGTCAGGTCCCGGTGCATCGCCGCCCGGATGGCGAGCACGGCCAGTGCCAGCCCGAGCACCGGTACCGGGAACCGGCGCCGCCAGCAGAACGGGACCGACATCGCCAGCGTCAGCGCCAGCGAGCCGAGCACGGCCAGCACCGAGCCGGCGTGGCCGGGCGCTTCCCACCACCAGGGCACGTCCGGCAGCCCCCAGATGAGCAGGCCGGTGGCGATGGCCAGGTCGGTGCGGGCCGGGGTGGCCAGCTGTTTCCACTGCGGCATGCCGCCGACTTTAGTTCGGTGCCAGCCGCTTCCGGTCATCCGCTGACGTCCGACCGGCCGAACACCACCATCGCCGCCAGCACACAGGCCGCCAGCAGGGTGGCCAGCCCAGCCAGTCCGGCCAGGTGGCTGGGCTGGCCGGTGGCGCTGATAAACCGGGACCAGAAATTGCTGGGCAGCGTGGTGACCGATGCCTGGCCGGCCGGGAATCTCATCCAGGCCTGTACCCAGGTGGCCGGTGTCCAGCGGGCCACACCGGGCAAGGTGGCCAGTATCAGCAGGCAGATCAGCGTGCCGGCGGTGGCGGCCGTGGTGCCTATGGTGCCACGGGTGAGCACGGCGGCCAGCAGGCCCATCGCGGCGAACACCGCGAGCACCAGCAGCGCCCGACCGGCCTGGGCGGCCGCCAGGCCGAGTGCCTGGGCCGCGGTCTGGTGTGCGGCCGGAAGGTGATCGAGCCGGATCAGCACCGGGCCGGCGATCGCCAGCGCTGCCCAGCAAACCGCGATCAGCGCGGCCCCCGCCAGCCAGAGGCTGGCGAGCTTGGCCGCCAGCACCTGCCACCGCCGCCCGCGCTGGGTGAGCACGTTCTTCAGGGTGCGTCCGGACCACTCGCCGCCGATGTGCGCCCCGGCCAGCAGGGCCAGCGCCAGCGCGCCGGGCAGCGATGCCATCAGGCCGGCCGCCTCGGCGCCCGCCGCCAGCGGGCCGAGCTGCCCAGCTACCTGCGCGGGCTGGGCGGTGAACTGCCGGAGCCTGGCCCGCTCGGCGGTCATGGCCCGGCCGCAGCGTGCCCCGGTTAGCCGGAGTTCGGGGCAGGTCGGCTGGTGGCCGGGTGGGGTGTGCGCCGCCAGCGCCGCGTTGTGTGCGCCGCCGACGGCCAGCAGCACGCAGAACAGCGCCGCCGCACCCGCCACCCCCCAGCTCAGGGGCCGGGCCAGTTTCCGCAGTTCAGCGCCCAGCAGCCGCATGAGTCTCGCCGGTCAGGGACAGGAACGCCGCTTCCAGCGCGGGGCGTTCGAGCAGGATCTGCTGCGCCCAGATGCCCGCCTGCCCGAGCGCCTGGTTCACCGCCCGGCCGTCCGCGGTGTCGGTCAGCACCCCGTCTGCGCCGTCGGCCCGGGCCGCCCACCGGGCCAGTGCCGCCACCGCAGCGTCCCGCTCCGCGGGTGCCACCAGCACCCTGACCCGGGCCGCCGCCCGGGCCGGCCCCTGGCTGACCAGCCGGCCGGACTGGATGACCGCGATCTGGTCACAGACCTGCTCGACCTCGGCCAGCAGGTGGCTGGACAGGAACACGGTGGTGCCGCCGTCGGCCAGCGACCTGAGCAAGGCGCGGAACTCGGCCATGCCCGCCGGGTCCAGGCCGTTGGCCGGCTCGTCGAGCAGCAGCAGGGATGGCTGGCGCATCATCGCCACCGCCAGCCCGAGCCGCTGCCGCATGCCCTGCGAGTAGCCCTTGACCTTGCGGTCCGCCAGCTCGGCCAGGCCGGCCTGTGCCAGCGCCCGGCCGATGCTGGCGCCGGCCGGGCCGGAGCGGGCCAGTACCGCGAGGTTGGCCCGGCCGGTCAGCCACGGATAGAAGGCCGGTTCCTCGATCATCGCGCCCACCCCCGCCAGCCCGGCCGGGTCCGGCACCGGGCGCCCGTTCAGCCGGGCCCGGCCCGAGGTTGGGGTGACCAGCCCGAGCAGGATGCGCAAGGTGGTGGTCTTGCCCGCCCCGTTCGGCCCGAGGAAGCCAAACACCATGCCCGCCTCGACGGTCAGGTCGAGCCCGGCCAGCGCGGTCACCCTCCGGTAGTGCTTGGTGAGGCCCTGGCACTCGATGACCGCTGTCACGTTGATCCACGCTAGGCGGCAGCCGGGCCGCTGTCGTCAGCGCCGGGTTGAACCGCGGCTCGTCTTTTCGGCGAGATGACCGCAGCGGATCATCGGCGGGTGTCGGGCTCCGGTGCCCCGTAGCCGGCCGCGAAGCTGAACACGACCAGCGCGAACAAGGCGAAGGTGAGCACGTGGACGCTGGTGCACCACAGGCAGATGGCGTTCAGCGTGATCAGCTCGGTGTAGATCAGGTAGAGCACGAACAGGATGCCCACCACCAGCGAGCCGAGCCGGATCAGGCGCACCGGCGGCCAGGTCCACCGCCACGCCCAGGGCGAGGTGATGGCGAACAGGAAGACATAGAAGGCCAGGCCCAGCACCGCGACCGGGAAGATGCCGAACACCACCGATTCCGGGCTGGTGGTCACCGCCGCGCAGTTGACCAGGCCTTTGTCCGAGCAGGCCAGGATCGCCGACGAGGTGTAGTGGGCCGCGGTGAGATAGATGGAGACACCCAGCCCGGCGGCCGCCAGCAGCCACGTGGTGTACTGCAGCCAGGCCGGTACCGGCCGCACTGCCGGGCCGGCCGGGGCGCTGGCCGTGGCCCGGGCCGCCCGGGCTGGCTGGCCAGTACCGGCCCGCGCCGGGCTGCCCGTCTTCCCCGGGCTGCCCGTCTTCCCCGCCGGGGCCTTGCTGGCGGCCGGTGGCTCGGGCCGCCCGCCCCGGGTGCCCTTGTCCCGCGACTGCGTGCCGGACCGGCCGGCCGGGCGGGGGGTACGCGTCCTGGATCCGGCCATCACAGCCCCCCGGCCGCCGCGGTCACCGCCGGCGAGGTGCAGACCGCCGATGGCATGTTATTGGTGGTCTTGCAGATGGCCGCGGTCAGGTAGTTGGCGGCGCCATCCACGCTCTTGGCGATCGGGGACGAAGGATTCTTCAGCGCCGCGGCGATCTGGCTCCACGACTTGCCCGCCAGCACCTGCGGGTTGTAGATGACCGTGAACATGTACTTGTTGCCCACGTCAATGAACGGGTAGCTGTTCGGGTCGTACTTGGCCCAGAGCGCCTGCTGCTGCGCGGTTGGCGCCTGCAGCGGCGAGTGGTCGATCTTCTCGTTCTCGACCCCCGCGAAGGACAGGTACGGGCTGTGGTAGCTGGACTTGTAGAAGGTCAGGGTCGCCGTGTGCGGGTAGGCCTCGGCCCCGCCGCCGGGCACGGTGGTCGCCGAGTGGATCCCGTGCAGCGGCGACAGCGTGCCGAACCGGCTGAGCGCGATCGCCATCGACCACCGCATGGCCGCGCAGTAGGGGCAGAATTCGCCACCGATGTACAGCATCTCCGGCTTGCCGTTGCTGGTCAGCAGCGCGCCGTTGAGCACCTTGGCCGGGGCCGAGGTCATGCTCGGGATCGCGCCCTTGCCGACTGCGTCCAGGGTCGCGGGGGGGACGCTGGTGACCTCCTGCGCCACGCTGGCAGGCAGGGCGGTCCCGGCGGGCGAGCCGGCCGATGGCGTGGGAGTGCTGGAGTGGAGCACGCGGGCGATGATCAGCACCGCCACCACCGCCAGCACCACGATCACGCTGCCACCGGTGATGACCAGCCGCCGGCGGGCTTCGGCCTTGCGGGCGGCCTCCCGCTGCGCGGCGATCTTCTCGCGGGCGCTCCGCTCCTTGATCCTGCTGGCCTTGCCCATCGTCCGTCCTCAGTCACAGATGATCTTGTCTGTCATCCTGCCGCAGTCCATGGTAGGGCGTGGCGGCAAGCCAGGCGGCCGGTCGCGCACAGGGCGCCGCCCCGTCGGCGCCGCTAGTCTGCCCCGCCAACCTGAGGACAAGCTGAAGACAGGCGCAGGGAAACGCCCGGCCCCGCGGGCCGTTAGTGACCGTAGACCGGGACCATCACCGCCCGGG
>Ga0306922_10000312_pt1 | contig 39313 bp, 38 predicted proteins | sample sta12Cox44000082_FD_203758 | JGI IMG/M metagenome (GOLD analysis project Ga0306922, IMG submission 203758) | Lab enrichment of tropical soil microbial communities from Luquillo Experimental Forest, Puerto Rico - statoxic.12C.oxic.44.000.082 (v2)... | ecosystem: Environmental > Terrestrial >... | reverse complement strand
GACCGGTTCCGGCGCTCAAGGAAATCCGCTTTTGCCGCATCGTTAACTCCAGAGCAACGCCGGCGCGCCAACATTGCACGGCTCGGTAGTGCCGCGAACCCGAAGTTCGCACGGTCGGGCGGCAAGGATGTTTGCGAACTTCGGGTTCAAAAGCGTCACTAGAATCATAACGTTGCTAGTGTCCCTTTGATTCCGAAGTTCGCATCGAGACTGCCGCGAGCGCGTGCGAACTTCGGAATCGGGACACTAGGGTTTCCCTCTGTTCAAGGCTTGGATCGCAACGTAACGTGACCGAACCCGCTCCCGCCGCCCTGTTCGCTGCCCTCGCCGGCCGCGCTCGCGATCGGCGCTACCCGCAAAACCGAATGCTGACGCTGTTCCATCATCCATTCTGTCCGCACTCGCGGTTCGTGCGCCTGGCGTTGGGGGAGTATGAGATCTCCGCTCACGCGGTCGAGGAGCGGGTTTGGGAGCGCCGCCAGGAGTTCCTCGTCCTCAACCCGGCCTGCACCACGCCGGTACTGGTGGAGGAAGGCCATCCCGCGGTTCCCGGCGCCTCGGTCATCGCGGAATATCTGGATGAAACCCGGGGAGGCGATCTCGGCGAGCAGCGCATGTTGCCGCGCGAGCCCGGCGCGCGGATCGAAGTGCGCCGGCTCATGAGCTGGTTCAACGACAAATTCTTTGCCGAGGTGAGCGGCCCGCTCACGATGGAGCGCCTATATAAACGCTACATGCCGGAGGACGGCGGCGGCGGTCCGCCGGACGCCGATGTGATGCGCGCCGCGCGCCACAACATGCGCTACCATCTGGCCTATATCGGATGGTTGGCGCGCATGCGCGATTGGCTCGCGGGCGAGCGCATGAGCTATGCCGATCTCACCGCGGCGGCCCACTTGTCCGCAGTCGACTATCTCGGCGACGTGCCATGGAACGAAGACGAGGCCGCGAAGAATTGGTACGCGCGGATAAAGTCGCGCCCGTCGTTTCGCCCGCTCCTGGCCGAGACGCTTCCCGGCGTGCCGCCGTCGGAGACCTACGCCGACCTCGATTTCTGAGCGATCCGGCGGCGCTGAAAACCGGGCTCGCCGAGGCGGCGCGCGCCTACGGCTTCGACGTCGTTGGCATCACGCGCCCGGACGCGATTCCCGAAGCGCCGGCCCGCCTGCGCCAATTTCTGACCGAGGGCGCCCATGGCGACATGCATTGGATGCAAACGAGCGCGCCGCGGCGCGGCGACCCGCGCGCGCAATGGCCGGAAGTTCGCTCAATCATCATGCTCGGCGTGAATTACGCCGGCGATGAAGATCCGCTGGCGATCCTGCAGCAACGCGACCGCGGGGCCATCTCCGTTTATGCGCGCGGCGACGATTACCATGATGTGATCAAGCGGAAGCTCAAAGCGCTCGCCGCCTGGCTCCAAGCGGGTGCGGGCGGGCAAGCCAAAGCGTTCGTCGACACCGCGGCTGTCATGGAGAAGCCGCTTGCCGCAGCGGCGGGGGTGGGGTGGCAGGGCAAACACACCAATCTTGTGTCGCGTCAGTTCGGGTCCTGGCTGTTCCTCGGCGCCATCTTCACCACGCTGGAACTGCCATTTGACGCGGCCGAGCAGGATCATTGCGGCAACTGCCGCGCGTGTCTCGATATCTGCCCGACCGCGGCATTTCCCGCTCCCTACCGGCTCGATGCGCGGCGCTGCATCTCCTACCTCACGATCGAGCACCGCGGCCCGATCCCGCGCGAATTTCGGACGGCGATGGGCAACCGCATTTACGGCTGCGACGACTGCCTCGCGGTTTGCCCGTGGAACAAGTTTGCCCAGGCCGGCCGCGAAGCAAAGCTTGCCGCGCACGACGGGTTACGCGCTCCAAGTCTCGCCGAACTGGCGCGTCTGGACGATGCCGCCTTTCGCGAGCTGTTTTCGAAGTCGCCAATCAAGCGGACCGGACGCGATCGCTTCGTGCGCAATGTGCTGATCGCGATCGGCAATTCCGGCGAGGCGGGCCTCGCGGGCGAGGCTGAGCGACTCATCGCCGATCCATCCCCACTGGTGCGCGGCGCCGCGGTATGGGCGCTCGGACAACTCGATCGGAATCGCCTTTCCCGTCTCGCACCGACGCGCCGTACCGCCGAGACCGATCCGGCAGTAGAGCAAGAGTGGGCTGCCGTGCTGTAGGATGGGTTGAGCGCCAGCGAAACCCATCAATTCAAGGCGCGGTCACCGCGATGGGTTTCCGCCGGCTTTGCATTGAAGACCCGCGTGAACGCGCTGGTGCTGCGGCGTCAACCCATCCTACGAATCAAACAAATTTCAGAACTCCGCCACTGCCGCAATCAGCCGCTCGATGTCCTCGGGTCGCGAGAGGCGGTGGTCTCCGTCCTTGACGAGAGTGACGACTACATCGTCGCGGGCGAAACGGGCGGAGAGTTCGAGCGCGTGCTGCCACGGCACGTCGGAATCCTGCACGCCTTGAAGAATGCGCACGGGGCAGCCGGTCTCGATCATGCCGCCGAGCAGGAGATGATTGCGGCCCTCATCGATCAGCGCACGGGTGATCGGATAAGGCTGGTCGGAATACTGCGACGGCCGCGCCCAGACACCTTTTTGCTCGATCTCGTGTCTGACCTCCGGCGCGAAGCGCTTCCACATCAATTCTTCCGTGAAGTCGACCGCCGGCGCGATCAAGACCAAACCTGCCAAGCTCGCCGCCGGCTGCGGGCGCCGTGCCAGGTCGGCGCTGAGCAGCAGCGCGAGCCAGCCGCCCATCGACGAGCCGATCACCACCTGCGGCCCGCGGCAAAAGCCGTCGAACACCGCGCGCGATTCTTCGAGCCAGCGGCCGATCGTGCCCGCGAGAAAGTCGCCGCCCGATTCGCCGTGGCCGGAATAGTCGAAGCGGACAATGGCGCGGCCCTTCTCGCCCGCCCATTGGTCGAGAGCTTCTGCCTTGGTCCCCTTCATGTCGGACTTGAAGCCGCCCAGCCAGAGCAATCCGGGCGGCGATCCCGCGCGCGGGCGCACGGCGATTTGCCGGGCTCCACTACCGGTTCCAACGGGCAGGAATTTCAGGCAAACATCGTTCATCGATTCGGTGTCAGAGAACAGCGGGATTGCCGCAACGCATGCTGCCATTAAAGGCTAGTGCCGCGAACCCGAAGTTCGCACGGTCGGGCGGCAAGAGCATCTGCGAACTTCGGAATCGGGACACTAGCGCAACCTACTGGAAATAGCGCGGGCGCCGGTCGAAGGAAGCGGGGTCAGTGAGCGACAGGCACGGCGAAACCGATCGCTCCCCGCGCACATTGGCGGGCGCGATCGTCCTGCAGATCGTGCCGGCACTGCGCGAGGAGCCGGCGGCGCGCACGGCGCTGATCGTCACGCGGGCGCTGCTGCAAGCGGGGGCACGCGCGCTGGTTGCCGGCGAAGACGGCCCGCTCGTCGCGGAGCTGCAAGGCTTCGGCGGCGAATGGGTGCCGCTGGTCAATGCCACGGCCAATCCATTCAAGCTGAGAAGCGCCGCACGCAAGCTGGAACGACTGATCGCGTCCGAACACGTCGACATCGTGCACGCGCAGAGCATCGGCGGAGCCTGGAGCGCGAACGTGGCGGCAGCGCAGATCGCGGTGTGGCTCGTGGCCACGTTGCCCTACGTGCCGGCGCTATCCGGGCTGCCCGGTTACTGGGCGAGCGGGCTGGCCCGCGCCGACTGGGTCATCACGCCGTCGAACTTCGCGGCCGCGCCGATGGTTGCGCGCTACAAGATTCCGCGTGAGCGGCTCTCCATCATTCCGCGCAGCATCGATACCGACGCGTTCGATGCGACAGCGATTGCGCCGGAGCGCATCGCCGCGCTGCGCATCAGTTGGCGGATTGCGGCGGAAGAACGGATCCTGCTGGTGCCCGGACGCGTTGCCCCCTGGAACGGCCAGCTGATTCTGTCGGAGGTCGCCCGCGCGCTGCACGACGGCGGTGTGCGCGGATTTGTCTTCGTCCTCGCCGGCGAGCATCACAGCCATCGGAAATATGCGCGCGCCGTCGTGCGGGCGGCGCGGGCGAAAGGGGTCGGCGAATTGTTTCGTCTCGCCGGGCATTGCCGCGACATGGCGGCGGCGTTTGCCGCAGCGGACACCGTGGTGTTTCCCGCAACAGAGCCGCCGATGCTCGGCCGCGCAGTCGCGCAAGCGCAGGCCGTGGGCCGGCCGGTTGTCACTTCCGACGTCGGAATTTTGCCCGAGCAGATAGCAGCGCCTCCGGAATTGCCGGAAGACGTACGCACGGGATGGGTGGTCAAGGCCGGCGATGCGATCGCATTTGCCGAGGCGATTCGCGCGGCACTTTCTCTCGACGATGCCGCCTACCGCGCCATGGCCGCACGCGCGCGCCAATTCGCGCGCTACATGTTCGCTCCCGAAAGCATCGCGAACGCGACCCGCAGTGTTTACACCGCATTGCTGGCGCGCGACATGTAGCGAACGCACCGCGAGCCTTGCTTCGTCGCTTGGCCGACAGTGGCGGCATGCATTGCGACTCCCGGCTGCTTTTGAAATCATCGCGAGTTCGAACCGAATGGCCGTTGACTTGTGGGCGGTTTGAATTGATTCTTCATCGGCCCGCAGCAACGGGCCCGTTGCAACAACTTAAGGAGAGCCGAGCCATTCGTCGCCCGATAAGACCCGCGCCACCCGTTCAGAAGGACGGCCCGCGCATCAACGAGGAGATCCGTGTTCCAAAAGTCCAGTTGATCGATCAGACCGGCCACAACCTTGGGCCCGTCGACATTCAAACCGCACTGGACAAGGCCCAGGAGGCCGGCCTCGATCTCGTCGAGATTGCCCCCAACTCCTCCCCGCCGGTCTGCAAAATTCTCGATTACGGCAAGTACAAGTACCAGGCCCAGAAGAAGGCGGCGGAAGCCCGCAAGAAACAAAAGGTGGTCGAGGTCAAGGAGATCAAGCTCCGACCGATGATCGACGACCACGATTACGATGTGAAGATGCGCTCGATACAGCGCTTTTTCGACGAAGGCGACAAGGTGAAGGTCACGCTGCGCTTCCGCGGGCGCGAGATGGCGCACCAGGAACTGGGTTACCAGCTGCTCAACCGCGTGCGCGACGACACGTCCAAGGTCGCCAAGGTCGAGCAGGAGCCGCGCTTCGAAGGCCGGCAGGTGGTCATGGTGCTGGCGCCGCGCTAATGCGCGCGGCGATTTTCCCGCTATCGAACAAAGCAGGTCTCAACAGTGGTATTGTTGCTGGGGCAGCGACAGACGTGGCTGGAACGCAGCCAAAGCTGGGGGATGCCATGGAAGAACTTGCGATTACGTGGCCGCGCGTGATGTCGGTGTGGTGGCTGATTTTTTAGCGGGGGGCCCTAGGTTCTTTTTTGATTGCGGCAGCCATCGGCTTCATCATCGGCTTCTCCTTCGGGCTTCTTCGCACTCCGATGAACCCGTTAATTGCACCCATTACGGGCGCCATCATAGGATGGCTCTGGTTTATTGCCGTGATACGGATAGCGCTTCGAAAGAAATATCGAGCTTTTCGCATCGTCCTGTTGCCGGTGGCTTAGCGCTGGTGCACAGCGGAACGTCCCGCTCCAAAGGTCGGTCGCGGTTGTGTTTTGCGGCCGCCTCTGCCATAACGCCGCCCTCCCGTCGCCCGGCCGACAAGGGCTGCCGTGGCGGCGGCGAAGTGCTCAATCAGCACGCTTCATCGAGAAAATCCGGTGCGCCGGGCACGGACCCGTGACCGCCGCCGGACAAGGAGAGCCAAATGCCCAAGCTCAAGACCAAATCCGGCGCCAAGAAGCGCTTCAAGATTACCGCCGGTGGGAAGGTGCTTTACCAGCAATCCCGCAAGCGCCACGGCATGATCAAGCGGACCAAGAAGCAAATCCGCCAGTTGCGCGGGACTGCGGTCATGTTCAAGACCGACGGCGACAAGATCAAAAAATATTTTTTGGTCAACGGCTGATCGCTTCGTCCGCGTCCAACCGTTGCAAGCAATCGTGAAGGAGATCAGCCATGGCACGCGTCAAGCGCGGCGTCACCGGGCACGCCAAGCACAAGAAAGTGTTTAAAGCGGCCAAAGGCTTTTACGGCCGGCGCAAGAACACCATCCGCATCGCCAAGCAGGCGGTCGAGAAGGCCAACCAATACGCCTATCGCGACCGCAAGCGTCGCAAGCGCACCTTTCGCGCGCTCTGGATCCAACGCATCAACGCGGCGGTGCGGCCATTCGGCCTGACCTACAGTCGGTTCATCAACGGGCTGAGCAAGGCCGGACTGCTGGTGGACCGCAAGGTCCTCTCCGACCTCGCGATCCGCGAGCCGGCGGCCTTTGCGGCAATTGTTGAGAAGGCCAAAGCCGCGACCGCGACATAGAGGACAGAGGACGGAGGTCAGAGGTCAGACGGACGAAAGGGGAGGGATCTCGTTGTTTCCGTCCTCTGTCATCCGACATTTTTCCTCCGAGCGAAGCGATGATCGACATCGGTTACGTCCAATCGATGGCGCGTTACAACCGCTGGCAAAACGGCAATCTCTATCGCGTTGCGGACACTTTGTCCGACGCCGAGCGCCGGCGTGAGCGCGGCGCGTTCTTCGGCTCGATCTTTGCCACCCTCAATCATCTGCTCTGGGCCGATCGCGTCTGGATGAGCCGGCTCGCCGGCACGCCGAAGCCCGCGGGCGGAATCCCGGATTCAGTATCGCTCTACAGCGATTGGGCCGATTTGAAGCGGGAGCGATCCGTGTTCGATGCGGTGATGATCGAATGGGCCGATCGCCTCGATGCCGCCGCGCTCAACGGCGAGCTCACCTATTATTCCGGCGCCATCAAAGCGGAAGTGCGCAAGCCGCGCTGGCTGCTCATCACGCACATGTTCAACCACCAGACGCATCATCGCGGTCAGGTGCATTGCATGCTCACCCAAGCGGGCGGAAAGCCTGGCGACACCGATTTGCCGTTCATGCCGATGGCATGAGCGGGGCGTTTAGCCCCGCGGATCACTGGAATGCAGGACCTCAAAGCCGAACTGTTGCGCGGGTTGTGGTACGTGGCGCTGCCGGGCGCCGCATTGCGGCCTGGCCGCATGGTCCACAAGACGCTGCTCGGCGAGCCGGTTCTCATCGGCCGCGGGCGCGACGGGGCAGTCTTCGCGTTGCGCGACATCTGCCCGCATCGCGGCGTCCCGCTGCATTACGGACGCTTCGACGGCGAGACGATTACCTGCTGCTATCACGGCTGGCGCTTCGACCGGAACGGAAGCTGCGTGGAGATCCCGTCGCTGCGGGAGGGCCAGGAGATCGACCTTAAGAAAATTCGCGCGGGCGGTTATCCGTGTGCCGAGCAACAGGGGTTGGTGTGGATCTATTTTCCCCGCAATGGCGCGAGTGCCGCTGCCGGAGCGCCGCCGCGGATGCCGGTGTTTTCGCTCGACGCCAGGCCTGCGGCCGCAATCATGCAGCCGTTCCCCTGCTCGACCGATCATGCCGCCTTCGGGCTCATGGATCCTACGCATGCGGGCTTCGTGCACACCTCGTGGTGGTTCAAGCATCAGCCGACCAAGCTGCGGCCCAAGGAAAAAAACTTCGAGCCGATCGAGCTGGGCTGGCGCATGGTGCGCCATCAGCTGCCGCCGCAGAATCTCGTGTACAAGCTGCTCGGCCGCAAAGTGGAGACCGAGATTTCCTATCAGCTGCCGGGCCTGCGCATCGAGGAGATCCACGGCGATCGCCACGCCGTGGTTGGCTTGACTGCGATCACGCCGATCACCGATGAAGCGACCGAGGTGCACCAGATATTCTGGGCCTCGCCGCCCTGGGTGGCGCCGCTCGCGCCGCTGATCCGGCCGTTCATGCACACCTTCCTCGGACAGGACCGGGACGTGGTGGTGAAGCAACGCGAGGGACTCATGCACAAGCCGCGGCTCATGCTCATCAACGACGCCGATACTCAGGCGCGCTGGTGGATGCGCATCAAGGACGAATGGATCGCGGCGCAGGCGCAAGGCCGCGCCTTCGTCAACCCGCTCGAACCCAAGACCCTGCGCTGGCGCAGCTGAGAAAAGCCAATGACCGACGTTCGCGCGCTGGAAACCGAGTTGCTCGCGGCGATTGCCGCCGCCGGCGATGAGGCCGCGCTCGAGGCGGTGCGTGTCGCCGCGCTCGGCCGCCACGGCTCGGTTTCCGCGCTGCTCAAGACGCTCGGCGCGATGACCCCCGAGGAGCGCAAGCAGCAGGGCGCGCTCATCAACGCGCTCAAGGACCGCGTCACCGCGGCCATTGCCGCGCGCCGGCAGGAGCTCAAGGAACTGACACTCGCTCAGCGCCTCAACACGGAAACCGTGGACATCACGCTGCCCGTGCGCGAGCCGCCCGCGGAAGTGGGCCGCGTCCATCCCATCACCCAGGTCACCGATGAGCTGATCGCGATCTTCGCCGACATGGGCTTTGCCGTCGCCGAGGGGCCCGACATCGAGACCGAGGATCTCAACTTCACCAAGCTCAATTTTCCGGAAGGGCATCCCGCCCTCGACATGCATGACACCTTCTATCTCAACGCGAAGGCGGACGGCTCGCCGCTACTTCTGCGCACCCACACCTCGCCGGTGCAGATCAGGACCATGCTGGCGCAGAAGCCGCCGATCCGCGTGATCATTCCCGGTCGCACCTATCGCAGCGACAGCGACCAGACCCACACGCCCATGTTCCATCAAGTGGAAGGGCTGGTCATCGACAAGAGCTCGCATCTCGGCCACTTGAAATGGATCCTGGAGGAATTCTGCAAAGCGTTCTTCGAGGTCGATCGCGTCAACATGCGCTTTCGCCCTTCGTTCTTCCCGTTCACCGAGCCGTCGCTCGAAGTCGACATCCAGTGCAAGCGCGACAACGGCGAGATCCGCTTCGGCGAGGGCGAGGAGTGGATGGAGATTCTCGGCTGCGGCATGGTGCATCCGAACGTGTTGCGCAATTGCGGGCTCGATCCCGACGAATACCAGGGCTTCGCCTGGGGCTTGGGCATCGACCGCATCGCCATGCTCAAATACGGCATGCCGGATTTGCGGCCGTTCTTCGAGGCCGACGTTCGCTGGCTCGCGCATTACGGCTTCCGCCCGCTCGACTTTCCCACGCTTGCCGGCGGGCTGAGCGCGTGAGCTTGGGATGCGCAGGTGATCTAGCCTCATGAAATTCACCCTGGCGTGGCTCAAGGAGCATCTCGAGACTGACGCGCCGCTCGAGGCGATCGTCGAGAAGCTCACCATGATCGGGCTCGAGGTCGAGCGCGTGGTGGATCGCAGAAAGCTGCTCGCGCCGTTCACCATCGCGCGCGTGATCTCCGCCGAGCAGCATCCCAACGCCGATCGCCTGAGCGTGTGCATGGTCGATACCGGCAAGGGCGAGCCGGTGCAGGTGGTGTGCGGCGCGCCCAATGCGCGCGCCGGCATGAAAGGCGTGTTCGTGCCGCCCGGCGCCTTCATCCCGGGCAAGCAGATGACGCTCACGGTCGGCACGATCCGCGGCGTGGAAAGCCGCGGCATGCTGGTTTCCGAATTCGAGCTCGAGATCTCCGACGACCACGAAGGCATCATCGAGCTTCCTGCCGACGCGCCGGTCGGCGCCAATTATGCGGCGTGGGCCGGCCTCGACGACCCCGTGATCGAGATCAATCTCACGCCCAACCGGGGCGACTGCACCGCGGTCAGCGGCATCGCCCGCGATCTCGCCGCGGCCGGCATGGGCAAGCTCAAATCCGCGCCGATCGCCGCGGTCGAAGGGCGCTTTCCGTGCCCCACAAAGGTGACGCTCGAATTCGGCTCGACGCCCTCCCTGTGCCGCGCATTCGCACTTCGCCTCGTGCGCGGCGTCAAGAGCGGCCCGTCTCCGCAATCGCTGCAGCGGCGGCTGCGCGCGATCGGGCTGCGCCCGATCAACACGCTGGTCGACATCACCAATTTCATCACCTACGACCGCGGCCGGCCGCTGCACGTTTTCGACGCCGCCAAAGTGCACGGCGATCTCACCGTGCGGCGCGCGCGCAACGGCGAAAGCCTGCTCGCCCTCGACGGCAAGACCTACACGCTCGACGACACGATGTGCGTCATCGCCGACGCGAACGGGGTGGAGTCGCTCGCCGGCATCATGGGCGGCGAGGCCACGGGCTGTTCGGACACAACGACCGACGTGCTGATCGAATCGGCGCTCTGGGAGCCGGCGAATATCGGGCTGACCGGCCGCAAGCTCGGCATTCATTCCGACGCTCGCTATCGCTTCGAGCGCGGGGTCGATCCCGCCTTCACGGTTCCCGGGCTCGAACTTGCCACCGCGACGGTTCTGGAACTATGCGGCGGCGAGCCCTCGCACATCGTCATCGCCGGCAAGCCCGATGCCCCGGCGCGCAGCATCGATTTTCCGCTGCGCGAGCTACCCCGGCTCGCCGGCCTTGAAGCCGATCGCAGTGACATCAGCCGCGCGCTCGGTGGGCTCGGTTTTTCCGTCGCTGGCACCGACGGCAGCCTCAAGGTCACCGTGCCTTCCTGGCGCGGCGACGTGGAAGGCAAGGCCGATATCGTCGAGGAGGTGGTCCGCATCCTCGGCGTCGATCGCGTTCCTTCGACGCCGTTCGAGCGCGGCGAGGCGCCGCGCAAGCCGGTGCTCACCGTGCTGCAGACGCGCACGCGCAAAGCGAGGCGCGCGCTCGCGGCGCGCGGCATGGCCGAGGCGGTCATGTGGTCCTTCATTTCGAAGGAGCACGCTCAGCTGTTCGGCGGCGGCCAGCCGGAGCTCGCGCTGGTCAACCCGATCGCGTCGGATCTTTCCGACATGCGGCCGAGCCTCGTTCCGGGACTCATCGCCGCCGCGCAAAAGAACGCGGACCGCGGCTTTCCCGATGCCGCGCTGTTCGAGGTGGGCCAGATTTTCCGCGGCGCGCGCCCGGAGGATCAGTTCACCGCGGCCGGCGGCGTACGCCGCGGGCTCGCCAAAACGTCGGGCATCGGCCGCCACTGGTCGAGCCCCGCGCGTGAAGTCGACGTGTTCGACGCCAAGGCGGATGCGCTCGCGGTGCTGGAGGCGGTCGCCACGCCCATGGTTCAGGTGGTGCCGGGCGGGCCGGCGTGGCTGCATCCCGGGCGCAGCGGCACCATTCAGATCGGGCCGCAGAACGTGCTCGGATATTTCGGCGAGCTGCATCCGCGCGCGCTGGAGGCGCTCAAGTCCGAAGGCCCACTGGTTGCGTTCGAGGTGATCCTGGAAAAAATTCCGCAGCCGAAGGCGAAAGCCACGCGCGCGAAACCGGCGCTGGAATTGCCGCCGCTGCAGCCGGTCGAACGCGACTTCGCCTTCGTAGTGGACCGCGCGGTCAAGGCGGCGGATATCTTGCGCGCCGCGCAGGGCGTGGACCGCAAGCTGATCACCGATGTTACCGTGTTCGACGTCTACGAAGGCGCCGGCGTCGATCCCGGCAAGAAGTCGATCGCGATCGCGGTCACCCTGCAGCCGCGCGAGAAGACGATGACCGACCAGGAGATCGAGGCGGTCGCCGCGAAGATCGTCGCCGAGGTGGCCAAGCGCACCGGCGGCGTCTTGCGGGCGTGATTCGGACCCATCCTCCGTCATGCCCGGCAAACGCAGTCAAGCTTGCGCAGACTGCGTAAACTTGTCTGCGCTGCCGGGCATCCACGCCTTTCTTTTTTAGCGACCAAGACGTGGATGGCCGGGACAAGCCCGGCCATGACGAATCGAAAGATTGGCGCCGCTAGCATCAGCCTGTCATTGCAGCGCTGCGCGCCTGCAGGTTGCTCAGCGTCCCCGGATCGCCCTTACCGCCTCAGCCGCTGCGCGCTCGCCCGATTCCCAGGCGCCGCCGACCGTGCCCCACAGCGTCTCGTGCGCCGCTTCGCCCGCCAGGAAGATGCGGCCGTTGAGCGACTCCATGATGGTCCGGCGCGCGGACTGCGCGCCCGGCGCCGCGCACGAGGAGGCGCCGAGCACCCACGGCTGATAATCCCACCGCGTCGCATGGCTGCGCTTCACGAAATTCTTCATATCGATGCCATAGAGGCCGCTGAGCCAACTCACTGCAAAGTCGATCATCGCCGTCTCGCCTTTGCCGGCGAGCTCGGCGCCGAAACTGCCCCCCACGTCGACGACGCAAAGCGTCGAACCGTAAACATTGGCGAAGATCGCGGCGGTGCGCCGGCCCTCGCTCTTCTCGTACACGAGCTCGTCGCGTCGCAACGCCAGCGGATTGCCGCTCAACTCCAGCGCTATGTGATCGCGACTACCGAGCTTGAGCTTGCCGAGAGCATCGAGAACGCGCCGTGGCAGCTCGGGCTCGAACCTGATCTTCCCGGCGGCGAGCACGTTGGTCGAGGCGGTGACGATGACGGCATCCGTGCGGAACTCGCCTTTGGTCGTCTGTACGATGATCCGGCGCCTGCTCCACCACTCGATTGCTTTGACCGGCGTCGAGAGCTGGATCGGCAGGGAGGTTGCGAGCCTTGCCAGCAGCGCGCCCAATCCCTGACGACAGAACACGCTGTTGTCGCGCTCGGCCGAGCGCGCGAGATCGACCACCGAGACGTCGGACAAATCCTTGCTGCAGCCGTAGGGGCCAAGCACGAAGTCGATGGTCGAGCGCCATTCCCCGAGGTCCTTAGGCAAGGCCTGGGCACAGGCAATGTCGCCCCGGCGCGCCGCGTCGGCGATGCCGGCATTGGCGCGCACCAGGCTCGCGAGAAAATCCTCCATCTCGCCTTCACGCGCATAGCGCCGGCCGATGCGCATGCGCTGCCCGGGCGGAGCGGGATAGAGGTCGAGGCCGGTTTGCGGTCCAAGCCGCGCCAACGGATTGGTATCGGCGGCGTAAATCCAATGGGCGCCGCGATCGTAGGGCACTCCGAACGTCTTGCTGTCGGTAATGCAGCGCCCGCCGATCTCGTCGGCAGCTTCCAGCACGACGATGCGCTGCCCCGCCGCCATGAGCCGCCGCGCGGCGGCGATGCCGGCGGCACCCGCGCCCACCACGACGACATCCACGCTGCCGGAGCGCGATACATCCGGTGATGGCGGCGGCGCGCAGCGCGATTGCGCCACTGCCCGCTCGGCCACCAACACGGCCGAGGCGGCAATGAGCGAGCGGCGAGTGAAACGTGGCATGCTGTGCAGCACCTCAGAGGCTAGTGTCCCGATTCCGAAGTTCGCACGCGCTCGCGGCAGTCTCGATGCGAACTTCGGAATCAAAGGGACACTAGCAACGTTATGATTCTAGTGCCGCTTTTGAACCCGAAGTTCGCAAACACCCTCGCCGCCCGACCGTGCGAACTTCGGGTTCGCGGCACTAGCGACATCTAGCATGGAAATCGCGTGCCGGGCGCCACATCTGTGGCGCGGCCAAACGTAGCGAAGCAACACGGTGCAATAATGATCGATGCGGCTGTCAAGGCGTTGTCACAAATGTTTTCGCCGCCGTTCCGGTCGGTGCTGTTCAAATCAGCCGCGCTCGCGCTTGCCGTAATCGCGGTCATCGCCATCGCCCTCTATCGGCTGGTGGTCTGGCTGGCGACCGCTGGCGCCGGTTGGTCCGAGACCATGCTCGGCACCGGCGCGCACACGGCGATATCGGTTGCCGCTTGGCTGCTCTCGATCGCTGCCGGACTGGGCATCATCGTGGGATCGATATTTCTGATGCCGGCGGTCACCGCATTGGTCGGTAGCCTGTTCGTCGATGAGATCGCGCTCGAAGTGGAGCGCACGCATTATCCCGGCGATCCGGTGGGCACCGCGCTACCGCTGACGCGCGCCGCGATCGAAGGCATCAAGACCGCGTTGCTGGCCGTTCTGGTGTATCTGCTTGCGCTCCCCTTCCTCCTGCTCGCCGGCTTCGGCGCCGTCATTTTCTTCCTGGCGGCGGCCTACCTGCTTGGACGCGAATATTTCGAGCTGGTCGCCATGCGCCACATGCCCGTGCTCGAGGCCAAGGCGCTGCGCAAAAAACGCCAGGGCAAAGTCTTTGTCGCCGGCCTGTTCATCGCCGCATTCGTCTCGATCCCGATCGTCAATCTCGCGACGCCGCTGTTCGGCATGGCATTCATGGTTCACGTCTACAAACGCTTCGCGCGCGGGTGAAGCCAAGGGCCTCGCCCGCTGGTCGTCATGCCCGCGCTTGTCGCGGGCATCCACGTCTTCAAAGCCGTGCCGCACCAAAGACGCGGATGGCACCGCAACTCGGGCTTGCCCGAGTTGCGCAATATCAAGCGCCGCAGGTCGGGTAAACCCGACCTGCGGTGACAAGCCCGGCCATGACGGCGCGGTGAGATCACGGCTGCGGATTGATCAGCGCCGTCTTCCCCGGCCATTTGCAGAGATCGGCGATCAGGCACTTCTCGCACAAGGGCCGGCGCGCGACGCAGACATAGCGGCCGTGCAGGATCAGCCAGTGATGGGCATGAAGCTTGTACTTTTCCGGCACCACTTGGTCGAGCTTCATCTCCACTTCGAACGGAGTCTTGCCGGTCGCAAGCCCGGTGCGGTTGCCGACACGAAAGATGTGCGTGTCGACCGCGATGGTCGGCTCGCCGAAGGCGACGTTGAGCACGACATTCGCGGTCTTGCGGCCGACCCCGGGCAGCGCCTCGAGCGCGTCGCGCGTGCGCGGGACCGCGCCGCCGTGCTCTTCCACCAGTTTCTTGGAGAGAGCGACGACGTTCTTCGCTTTCATTCGGTAAAGGCCGATGGTCTTGATCAGCTCCTGCACGTGCGCCTCGCCCAGCGCAGCCATCTTGGCCGGCGTGTCGGCGGCAGCGAACAGCTTGGGCGTCGCCTTGTTGACGCCCGCATCGGTCGCCTGCGCCGAGAGCACGACCGCCACGAGCAGCGTGAACGGGTTGATGTGCTCGAGCTCGCCCCTGGGCTCCGGGCGGGCGGCTTGGAAACGGCGGAACGCTTCCTCGATCTCGGCGGTTGTCCATTGCGGCAGCGCGCCAGCCGCGGCTTTGCGGTCGGCGGCCAGACGCCGTTCCGGTCCGCGAACTTCGGCTGCCCGGCCTGCCCGCGCCGGGCGCAAGGTTTTCGGCGTGCGGCGCGGGGGTTTCCGCGACCTTCCGCGGGCCGCTCGGCGCGGTGTCTTGCGAGGCATAGTTCCCGTATAGTCAGCACCATGTCGCCCGACAACGAAGCCTACCAGGAACCCACGCTCTTTTCCGCGGTCATCACCCCGCACCGGTCGCTGAGCAGAAAAGGCTTCGTGCTGTTCATGCTGGTGCTGGGGCTGGCGAGCTTCACGACCGGCATGGCGTTTCTGCTCGCCGGCGCCTGGCCGGTGTTCGGATTCTGCGGCCTCGACGTGCTGCTGGTCTATTGCGCGTTCCGGCTCAATTACCGCGCCGGCAAGGCCTACGAGGAGGTGACCGTCACGCCGTCCGAGCTCACCGTGCGCAAGGTGAGCCCGCGCGGCCGCATCAGCCAATGGACGCTCAACCCGCTCTGGGTACGGCTCGACCGCGTCGTGCACGCCGAATTCGGCATCGAGCGATTGTTCCTGGTCTCGCGGGGGCGGCGCCTGGCGATCGCCGGTTTCCTCGGTCCGCAGGAGAAAGAAAGCTTCGCGCTCGCCCTTTCCAACGCGCTCGGCGAGGCCAAGCGCGGCCCGACCCGGACCGTGTTCCGCTAAATTTCCAGCCAGAAATCGGGTGGGCGCAGCAGCCTTCGCGGCCTAAATGGAGAGCAAATGATGGAGGCCGCTATGCTCTCGCCCGATCGCGTTCCCGATCTTGCCCCGCTCGCCCGTGCCGCCAGCGATTACGACATCGTGCGCCGCGCCATCGCCCACATCCGCGGCAATTGGCAGGCGCAACCGGAAATCGAAACCATCGCGGAAGCAGCGGGGGTCACCGCCACCGAGCTGCATCATCTGTTCCGCCGCTGGGCCGGCATCACCCCGAAAATGTTCCTGCAGGCGCTCACGCTCGACCATGCGCGGCGATTGCTGCGCGACTCCGCAAGCGTGCTCGACGCCTCGTTCGAGGTTGGCCTGTCCGGGCCGGGACGGCTGCACGATCTGTTCGTCACCCACGAAGCGATGTCGCCCGGCGAGTGGAAGTCGGGCGGCGCCGGGATGACGATCTACTATGGCTTCCATCCCTCGCCGTTCGGCACCGCGCTGGTGATGGGAACGGAGCGCGGGCTCGCCGGCCTCGCCTTCGCCGATTCCGGCGAGGAGCAGGCCGCACTCGCCGACATGCGCAGCCGCTGGCCGCAGGCGCAGCTCGTCGAGAACGCTGCGCGCACGGCGCCGCTCGCCTGCCGCATCTTCGACCGCAAGCTGTGGCGCGCCGAGGAGCGGCTGCGCGTCGTGCTCATCGGCACCGATTTCGAGGTGCGCGTGTGGGAGACGCTGCTCAAGATTCCGATGGGGCGGGCGATGTCCTATTCCGAGATCGCGGCGAAGGTGGGCGCGCCGAAAGCTGCGCGCGCCGTCGGCGCCGCGGTCGGCAAAAACCCGATCTCATTCGTGGTGCCGTGCCATCGCGTGCTCGGCAAGAGCGGCGCCATCACCGGCTATCACTGGGGCCTCACCCGCAAGCGCGCCATGCTGGGCTGGGAAGCGGGACGGCTCGCCGCCTGAGTCACCGGCATTTATCTGCGACCCTCCTCGTCATGCCCGGCCTTGTGCCGGGCATCCACGTCTTTCTTTCTCGTGCCAGAAAGACGTGGATGGCCGGGACAAGCCCGGCCATGACGCCGCAGTGGAATGATCTAATTCTTAGGCCGCGAGATCGAGCCGCGAAGCCACCGTGGAATCCGCATTGAGCCGGTAGATCAGCGGCACGCCGGTGCCGATCTCGCACTTGACGATCTCGGCCGGCGAGACCCGGTCGAGCACCATCACCAGCGCACGCAGCGAGTTGCCGTGGGCGGAAATCAGCACCCGCTCGCCGCGCATCACGCGGGGAAGAATCTCCTGGATGTAGTACGGCAGCACCCGCGCGGCCGTGTCCTTGAGGCTCTCGCCGCCCGGCGGCGCCACATCGTACGAGCGCCGCCATAGCTGCACCTGCTCGGCGCCCCATTTCTTGCGCGCGTCGTCCTTGTTGAGGCCGGACAGGTTGCCGTAATCGCGCTCGTTGAGCGCCTGGTCCTTGAAGGTCGGAATGTTGCGCTGGCCCATCTCCTCGAGGATCAGATCGAGCGAGCGCTGGGCGCGGATCAGCGCCGAGGTGAAGGCGACATCGAAGCGGATGCCTTGCGCCTTGAGCTTGCGGCCAGCGGCGCGCGCCTCGGCAATCCCGTTCGCGGTGAGGTCGATGTCCTTCCAACCGGTGAACAGATTTTTCAGATTCCACTCGCTTTCGCCGTGGCGCACCAGCACGAGAAGTCGGTCGCTCATCGCTTCACTCTCTTTTGCACTTGTCAGACCTCGCTCAAGCCCAGCACGTCGGCCATGGAATAAAGCCCGGGCTTGCGCCCGCGCGCCCACAGCGCGGCACGGATGCCGCCGCGCGCAAAAATCATGCGATCCTCGGCCTTGTGCACAAGCTCGATGCGCTCGGCCGGTCCGGCGAAAATCACGGTGTGATCGCCGACCACCGAACCGCCACGCAACGCGGCAAAGCCGATATCGCCGGGACAGCGCGCGCCGGTCACCCCGTCGCGCCCGCGCACCGCGCGCTGGTCGAGATTAATACCTCGGCCGGCCGCGGCGGCGCGGCCGAACATCAGCGCGGTGCCGGACGGCGCGTCCACTTTCTTGTTGTGGTGCATCTCGAGAATTTCAACGTCGAAATCCTCGTCGAGCGTCTGCGCCACGCGCTTGACCAGCGCGGCAAGCAGGTTGACGCCCATGCTCATGTTGCCGGACTTGACGATCACGGCGCGCTTGGCCGCCTGCGCGATCAGCTGCTCGTTCTCGCCGGTGAGCCCGGTCGTGCCGATGACGTGCACGAGTCCTGCCCGCGCGGTGAGCTCGGCGAAGGCGACGGTCGCCGCCGGCACGGTGAAGTCGAGCAACCCGTCGGCCTGCGCGAGCAGCGGCGCGAGATCAGCGGCCACCTTGACCTGATTGGCGCCGAGCCCGGCCAGCTCGCCGGCATCGCGGCCGATCACGGCGGAGCCCTGGGCTTCCACCGCGCCCGCCAGCGTGACGCCCTTGCTCGCGGCGATCGCATGGATGAGCGTGCGCCCCATGCGCCCGCCCGCGCCCGCCACGATCAGCCGCATGTCCGACATGCAAACGTTCTCCACGGTCCGGTGCGGATATAGCGGGCGCGTTCTGTGATGGAAAGTAAGGCGCGTGACGACTTGGATGACCCATTTCGGATATCAGCCGCCCAGCTTTGCTGCGGAGCACGGGCCTGACCTGCTATACTTGGTCCGTGATCCCTGGCCTTGGGGCAAATCCCATGAGGCGGCGCGACTTCATCACGCTCATTGGCAGCGCAACAGCGTGGCCGCTCGCGGCGCGCGCGCAGCAGCCGGCGATGCCGGTGGTCGGATTTCTCAGTCACGGATCGGCCGAGTCGGACAGCGACCACGCGCAAGCCTTCCGTAAGGGGCTCAACGAAGCCGGGTTCACCGATGGCCGGAATGTTGCGATCGAGTACCGCTGGGCAAACTTCCAGATGGACCGACTGCCCGGCCTGGCGGCCGATCTCGTGCGCCGCCAAGCGGCGGTGATCGCCGCGACAGGTAATTTGGGCGTCGTGCTCGCGGCGAAAGCGGCGGCGACAACGACCCCCATTGTGTTCAATGTCGGCATCGATCCGGTCAAGAACGGCCTCGTTGCCGCCCTCAACAAGCCCGGCGGCAATATCACCGGCATCACCTCAGTGAACACCCAGCTTGGGTCGAAGCATGTCGGGCTGATGCATGAGCTGCTGCCGAATGCAACGCGACTAGCCCTCCTCGTCTATCGCGACGACGCGGGGAGTTCCATGGACATGATTACGGGTGCGCAGGAGGCGGCAGCGGCGCTCGGGCTGCAAATCGACATCGTCTACGCCAGCACCAGCGGCGAGATTGAGACGGCCCTCGCCGGTATCGTGCAAAAGCAGGCGGGCGCCCTGATAATTGCTCCAGGAAATCTGTTCATCCAGCGCCGCGTCCAGATTGCGACGCTGGCAGTGCGTGACGGTGTCCCTGCCATCTATGTCAATCGCGTCTTTCCGGAAGCCGGCGGGCTGATGAGTTACGGATCGGACTTTACCGATACCTTCCGCCAGTCTGGCGTCTACTGCGGCCGGATTCTTACGGGCGAGAAACCGGCCGACCTGCCGGTCTTGCAGCAGACCAAGTTCCATCTCGTCATCAATCTGAGCACCGCCAAGGCGCTGCGCTTGCAGGTTCCGCCGACGCTGCTTGCGCTCGCCGACGAGGTGATCGAATAAATATTGCAACGCGTCTATGAGTACGCGCCCTAGAACTGCGCGCCGTCCGTGCCTTCGGCGACGATCAGATCGAACTCGGCACGCCCCTTGCGGTGCGCGGCTGCGGCCTGATAGCCGGGTGAGCGATAGCAGGCGAGCGCCGCCGCATAGCTCGGAAATTCGATCACCACGCTGCGCGAGCGCACGCTTCCTTCCACCACTTCGTGCTTGCCGCCGCGCACCAGGAAGCGGCCGCCGTGCGCGCCGATGGGCGCCATGTCGGCGACCATGTAGGCTTTGTAGCCTTCGGGTTCCGTCACATCGACGTGGGCGATCCAGTAGCCCTTGCGCGCGCCTGCAGCGGGAGACTGCGCGGGCTGCGCCGGCTGCGGGCCGTCGTAACCCTCGATGATGAGGAAATCGATCGCCGAATGCGGCAGCCGCAACGGCTTGGCGCGCTGGTATTCCGGGGAGCGGTAGCAGGCGAGCGCGGTGGCATAATCGGGAAACTCGCGCACGACATGCCGCGAACGCGCGCGGCCTTCCATCAGCTCGAACGCTCCTCCGCGCATCAGCGCGCGGCCGCCGTATTGGCGGTGCGCGTCGGGCGTCGCGGCCATGTACGCCTTGTACCCTTCGGGATCGTGCACATCGATGTGCGGAATCCAGTAGCCCTTCGGCATCGCTAACTCCTACGCGCTTATGGACGCGCCGCCTGCGCGATCTCGGCGACGATCGCATCGGCAGCGGCCTTCGGATCGGGCGCGGCGATCACCGGCCGCCCCACCACGAGATAATCGGCGCCGGCGGCGATCGCGGCAGCGGGCGTCGTCACGCGCTTCTGATCGCCGACATCGGCATCGGCCGGGCGAATGCCCGGCGTTACCAGCAGCATGCCGGGGCCAAGCAACGGACGCAGCGTTTCCACTTCGAGCGCCGAGCAAACCAGCCCGTCGATGCCGACGTCGCGCGCCTGCCCGGCGCGCTCGGCGACCAGCTCAGGGACGGTGAAATCATAGCCGGCGGCGGCGAGGTCGGCGTCGTCATAGGAGGTGAGCACGGTGACCGCGAGCAGCCGCAGGTTCGTGCCTTTGCGCGCATCGACCGCGGCGTGCATGGTCTGCGGATAGGCGTGCACGGTGAGGAACGAGGCGCCGAGCCGCGCCACGCTCTCGACCCCGCGCGCCACCGTGTTGCCGATGTCGTGCAGCTTGAGGTCGAGAAAAATCTGCTTGCCGGCGCTGGCGAGCACCCGCGCGAAATCGATGCCGCCGGCAAAGGCGAGCTGATAACCGATCTTGTAGAAGGAAACGGCTTCGCCGAGCCGCGCCACCAGCGCCTCGGCCTCGGCGATGGAAGAGACGTCGAGCGCCACGATCAGCCGTTCGCGCGCATCGCGTTGCACCGCGCTTCTCCCTCACACCATGAGCTTGGCGGTGGCAACGAGCTTGCGCACCACCACTTTGAGCTGCTCGGCCGCGCGCGCGTCCTTGAGCTGATCCATTTCGTCAAACGCGTCGGCGGCATTGGGCACCGTCACCTGCTCGGCGATCACGAGCGCGCGGCAGCCGACCGCCAGCACCTGGCGCAAGGTGAGCAGCGACTGCATCGCGCCGGTACGCCCGGGCGAAGCCCCGCCCAGCGCAAAGACGCGGTTCTGGAACACGGCAAGCTGCGGCTCACCGGGCGCGCGCACCACCGAGATCCAGTCGATCGTGTTCTTGATCAGCGGGGTGATCGAAGCATTGTATTCGGGGCTGGCAATGAACACGCCGTGATGCACCGACAAGAGCTGCTTGAGCTTGACCGCATTCGGCGCCGGCCCCGATTCCGCCGCGGCATCGGCGTCGTAGATCGGCAGCGGAAAATCCATCAGCGAAATGCGCGTGACGTCGGCGTCCGCCAGCGCCAGCTCCTTGCTCGCGAGCGCGGCGAGCCGCACGTTGTAGGACTTCGCGCGCAGCGAACCCGGGATGACCAGAATTTTGGGAACCGGCATCGGGGCCCGGAGGACAGAGGACGAATGACGGAGGACAGATTAGGGCCAGTTCCGTCGTCTGTCGTCTGCCCTCCGTCGTCAGTGTCTGCGGTATACCCAGACACGCGCCGGCGGAATGTTCGTCCACACGCGCTCGGACGCTTCGGTGCGCACGCGCTCGAGCCGATGCGGCAGCGGCGGCACCGCATTGTAGGTGAACTGAACGAACGGCGCGCCTGGCGACATCAGGCCAAATGCTTCGAACAGCAGCCGCAGGCGAACCCGCAGCGGCTTGGTGAACAGCGGCAGGCCTGAGACGACCGCGGCGGCCGGCCGCTCCAGCTTGCCGGCGAGCAGCCGGTTGAGGCCGTAGGCATCGCCCTGCACCACCGTCGCCTTCGGATAGCGGGCGCGCAACAAGCGACAGAACATGGGATCGAATTCGACCAGCACCAGCCGCGCCGGATCGATGCCCTGGGCCATCAACGCCTCGGTGACCGGCCCGGTGCCGGGGCCGAGCTCGACGACCGGGCCCGGCACATCGGGATCGACGTAGCTCGCCATGATACGGGCGAGCGCCCGGCCCGACGGCGTCACCGCGCCGATCGCCAGCGGCTTCTCGAACCAGGAGCGGATGAAGCGGACTTCGTCGTCGAGGCGGATGCCGCGCTTTTCCTCGAGACGGCGGATGCGCAGTTCGATCTTCTTGCGTTGGGTCTCGAACTTCTGTTCGAACTTCCTGCGCTGCGTTACCAGCTGCTGCTCGATCTTGCGCTCGAAGGCGCCCTTCTTTTCACCGAAAATCTCGATGTGGCGCCCGATTTGCCGTTCCCACACGCCCCTTTTCACCTCGAACAAGCGCTTCTGCTTTTCGAACTCTCTTTCCAGAAGTTGCAGGGCGGGAAGCGGCATTGGACGAATGCAGAACAATGATTGGAAATAGTGAGATCGAATCGGTAATGGCCCCCACGGCAAGGGTCAAGCAACAATTGCGCTCAAACCGCACCGGTCCGGCCCAGGAACTCCTTGACCTTGCCGAAGAAACCGGCCGATTCCGGGTGCGTGTCCCTGGACGACAACCGCTCGAATTCACCGAGCAGCTCGCGCTGGCGCTTGGTCAGTTTTTGCGGCGTCTCCACGACGATCTGAACGTACATGTCGCCGGTTTGTTTCGAGCGGAGCACCGGCATGCCCTTGCCTTGAAGCCGGAAGCGGCGGCCCGACTGCGTGCCCTCCGGAACCTTCACGCGGCTCTGGTTGCCGTCGATCGTGGGCACCTCGAAATCGCCGCCCAGCGCCGCCGTCACCATTGCGATCGGCACCCGACAATAGAGATCGGCGCCTTCGCGCTGGAAAAACGGATGCGCGGAAATCGTCAGGAATATGTAGAGGTCGCCGGCCGGGCCGCCGCGCACGCCCGCTTCGCCTTCGCCGGCAAGCCGGATGCGGGTGCCGTCCTCCACGCCCGCGGGAATATTGACGGACAGCGCGCGCTCGCGGGTGACCCGTCCGGAGCCGGAGCAGGACGGACATGGACTATCGATGACCTGGCCGCGGCCCTGGCACGCCGGACAGGTGCGCTCGAGGGTAAAGAAGCCTTGGGCGTGGCGGATGCGCCCCTGCCCGCCGCAGGTCGGACAGGCCTTGGGCCGCGTGCCGGTCTTGGCGCCGGAACCGGCGCAGGCCTCGCAGGTCACCGAGGTCGGGATGCGCACCTGCGCGGTCTTGCCGGAATAGGCCTCATCGAGGCTGATCTCCATGTTGTAGCGCAGATCCGCGCCGCGCTCGCGGCCGCTGCGGCCGCGCCCGCCCATGCCGAAAATGCCTTCGAACAAATCCGAGAACGCGGAGCCGAAATCCGCGCTGAAGCCGGCGGGGCCGCCCATGCCGCCGTGCTCGAAGGCGGCGTGGCCGAAGCGATCATAGGCGGCGCGCTTGTCCGGATCCTTGAGGACCTCGTAGGCCTCGTTGATCTCCTTGAAGCGGGTCTCGCAATTGCGGTCGCCGGGATTGCGATCCGGATGCCACTTCATCGCGAGCTTGCGAAACGCCGATTTTAACTCGCCGTCGGCGGCGGTGCGATCGACCTCGAGAACCTCGTAATAGCAGCGTTTGGCCATCCCCGTGTCCCACCCCGTCATGTCCGCCGCGGCATCATCGTGCGGGCTCGCCTGTTCGCTCATGATGGTACCGAAAACATGCACCCCCGGGTTTGGTCCCGAGGGTGCTGTGTCAAATCAAGCTCGCGCATGGCAAGTGCGCTCGGATCAGGCCGACTTCTTGTTCTTCTTGTCGTCGTCGACCTCGGTGAATTCCGCGTCGACGACGTCCTCCTTCTTGCCCGATCCCTCGTCACCGCCAGCCCCGCCTGACGGACCGCCGGGGCCGCCGGCAGCGGCCTGCTCTTGCGCCTGCTTGTACATGGCTTCGCCGAGCTTCATCGAGGCCTGGGCGAGCGCGTTGGTCTTGGCCGTGATGGCGTCGGCATCGTCGCCCTTCAAGGCTTCCTTGAGGTCGGCGATCGCGTTCTCGATCGCGCGCCGCTCGCCCTCGCCCACCTTCGAGCCGTGCTCGCCGAGCGCCTTCTCGGTGGCGTGGATCAAGGCCTCGGCGTGGTTCTTCGCCTCGACCTGCGCCTTGCGCTTCTTGTCTTCCTCGGCGTGGGTCTCCGCGTCCTTGACCATGCGCTGGATGTCGGCCTCGGAAAGGCCGCCGGACGCCTGGATGCGAATCTGCTGCTCCTTGCCGGTGCCCTTGTCCTTGGCGTGCACGTTGACGATGCCGTTGGCATCGATGTCGAACGTGACCTCGACCTGCGGCACGCCGCGCGGCGCCGGCGGGATGCCGACCAGATCGAACTGACCGAGCATCTTGTTGTCGGCCGCCATCTCGCGCTCGCCCTGGAACACGCGGATCGTCACCGCATTCTGATTGTCCTCGGCGGTCGAGAACACCTGGCTCTTCTTGGTCGGAATCGTGGTATTTCGGTCGATGAGCCGGGTGAACACGCCGCCCAGCGTCTCGATGCCGAGCGAAAGCGGCGTGACGTCGAGCAGCAGCACGTCCTTGACGTCGCCCTGCAGCACGCCGGCCTGGATCGCCGCGCCGACCGCGACCACCTCGTCGGGATTGACGCCCTTGTGCGGCTCCTTGCCGAACAGCTGCTTGACGACCTCCTGCACCTTCGGCATGCGCGTCATGCCGCCGACCAGCACCACCTCGTTGATCTCGGCGGCGGAAAGACTCGCGTCCTTGAGCGCCTTGCGACAGGGCTCGACCGTCTTCTGAATGAGATCGTCCACCAGCGCCTCGAACTTGGCGCGGGTGAGCTTCATGGTCATGTGCTTGGGGCCCGACGCATCGGCGGTGATGAAGGGCAGGTTGATTTCCGTCTGCGTCGTCGAGGAAAGCTCGATCTTCGCCTTTTCTGCGGCTTCCTTGAGCCGCTGCAGCGCGAGCTTGTCGCGGCGCAGGTCGATGCCCTGCTCCTTCTGGAACTCGTCGGCGAGATAATTCACCAGGCGCATGTCGAAGTCTTCGCCGCCGAGGAACGTGTCGCCGTTGGTCGACTTGACCTCGAACACGCCGTCGCCGATTTCCAGAATCGAAATGTCGAATGTGCCGCCGCCGAGATCGTAGACCGCGATCGTGCCGCTCTTCTGCTTGTCGAGCCCGTAGGCGAGCGCGGCCGCGGTCGGCTCGTTGATGATACGCAGCACTTCGAGGCCGGAGATCTTGCCGGCATCTTTCGTGGCCTGGCGCTGGGCGTCGTTGAAGTAGGCGGGGACAGTGATAACGGCCTGCTCGACCTTCTGGCCGAGATAGGCCTCCGCCGTCTCCTTCATCTTCTGCAGGACGAAGGCGGAAATCTGCGATGGCGAATATGTCTTGCCTTCGATCTCGACCCAGGCGTCGCCGTTCGAGGCGCGCACGATCTTGTACGGGACGAGCTTCTTGTCCTTCTCCACCATCGGGTCGTCGTAGCGCCGCCCAATGAGGCGCTTGACCGCGAAGATGGTGCGCTCGGGATTGGTGACGGCCTGGCGTTTGGCCGGCTGCCCGACCAGCCGCTCGCCGTCGTCGGTAAAGGCAACGATCGAGGGCGTGGTACGCATGCCCTCTGCATTTTCGATAACCTTCGGCGTCTTGCCTTCCATGACGGCGACGCACGAATTGGTGGTGCCGAGGTCGATACCGATGACCTTGCCCATGGTTCTCATATCCTCTCTTCTGCGGCAGGTCGGCCGGGCCCTTTCGGCACCCGCCGGGGAGATTCCGCGAGACCCGCGGCCCCCGCCTCCGACCCCCTAAATACAAGCGACGCCGCCCCTGCAGCGCCTTGGCTCATATAGGAGGGCCCCTTTGCCTCGCAAGACATACGCAGCGGGAATCGGGTTGCGAGATGAGGCCGTTGCGTAAGGTTATTTCAACCGGGGAAGCCGCCGGCAATGAGCAGAACGATGGCCGTCTCACGCCCGCTATTCGGATTTCGAGTCGTGCCGGGTTATCTCGATCGGGCGGCCCAGGAGGCGCTGCTCGCCGCGCTGCGCGACGTATTCGCGAGCGCTCCCCTGTACACGCCGCGCTTGCCGAGAACCGGCAAGCCGATGTCGGTACGCATGAGCAATTGCGGGCCGCTCGGCTGGATCACCGATGAGGCCGGCTATCGCTATCAGCCCCGGCATCCCGAGACCGGCCGGCCCTGGCCGCCCATGCCGCAGACCGTGCTCGCGGCTTGGGAGGCGCTCGCCGACTACCCGCACCCGCCGGAAAGCTGCCTGATCAATTATTACGGGCCGACGGCGAAGATGGGCCTGCATCAGGACCGCGACGAACACGATTTCGCTGCCCCGGTCGTTTCGCTCTCGCTCGGCGACACCTGTCTGTTTCGCATCGGCGGTAGCAGCCGCGGCGATCCCACCCGCACCATTCGACTGGCCTCGGGCGATGCGCTGGTGCTGGGCGGCAAGGCCCGCCTCGCGTATCACGGGGTCGACCGCATCCTGCCCGGCAGCTCCACCCTGCTGGCGGAGGGCGGACGCATCAATCTCACCTTGCGGCGCGTGACCATTCCTAAAGCGCTCGGTGATCAACCGCGCAATGTGGCCCATGCTCCTTGACGCAGGTCATGGAACCGATCACGCCTTTGCGAATAAAGGCCGATTGCTCCGCCGTGTTTTCGCCGCCCAATCGCGGTAGTCTCGCACCTCATGGAAACAATCCGCGCGCTCACGCTGTTCGTGCTCATCGCGCTCTGCGCGTCACCTGCGCGCGCAGCCGACGTCGCGTATCCGCCGGGATCGCGGATCGGGCTCGCGCCGCCTGCCGGTATGGTGACCAGCAACAATTTCTTCGGCTACGTGGATCCGGACAACAGCGTCGCGATCATGCTGGTCGCGCTGCCCGCGGAAGCTTACGCCGACCTCGACAAATCGGTGAGCGCCGAGGGCCTCAGGCGGCAAGGCCTGACACTGGAAAGCCGCGAAGCGATGCCGCTCGCCACCGGCGACGCATTCCTCGTGATCGCGCACCAGGAGATCGAGAAAACCAAAATTCGCAAATGGATTTTGGTCGCTTCCTCGCCTGCGCTCACGGCGCTGGTCACCGTGCAGGTGCCCGATCCTGCCAAGACGAACTATTCCGACAGCGTCGTTCGCGCGGCACTGTCGAGCGTTGCCATCCGCTCGGTCGTGCCGATCGATGAGCAACTCGGTCTGTTGCCGTTCAAGGTTGGCGAGCTTGCCGGGTTCGGCATCGCCGGCATCATGCCGGGGCGAGCAGTCATGCTCGTCGACGCGCTCGCTGGCGCACCGGTCGCCGCAGCACCTGCGATCGGGTCGCACATGTTGGTCACCGTCGGGCCGGGCGGCCCGGCGCAGCCCGCCGAACGCGACACGTTCGCGCGCGATGCCTTCGCGACCGTGCCGAACGTGCGCGACGTGCGCATCACCACCTCCGAGCCGTTGCGCATCGGCGGCCAGCCTGGCCACCAAATCCTCGCCGACGCCAAGGATCCGGGGGGCACCACGGCGCTGACCGTCGTGCAATGGCTGCGCTTCGGCGGCGGCGCGTATCTGCAAATGATCGGCACCGCGCGCGCGGAGGCGTGGAGAGATGCCTATCCCCGTTTTCGCGCCGTGCGCGATGGCATCGAGGCCCGCTGATCACGGCGCTTGCGCGCGCTAGTGTCCCGATTCCGAAGCTCGCACGCGCTCGCGGCGGTCTCGATGCGAACTTCGGGTTCGCGGCACTAGAGGGCGCGCGATCAGACGCTTTCAGCAGTTGCGATCGTGCGGGTTCAGGCGATGCCGTGCGGGCCTTGCGGCATGCCATCCGCATTGTCGTTGGCCGGCGCACCCGCCGCCCCGGCCGACCCCTTGGCGCCACCTTTGGCAACGGCAACAAGCGCCGGGCGCAGCATGCGATCGCCGATCATGTAACCGGCCTGGATCACCTGCGCCACGGTGCCTGCCGGCACGGACGGATCCGCCACTTCGTACATCGCCTGGTGCAGGTTGGGGTCGAACTTCTCGCCGAGCGGCTCGAATTTCTTCACCCCGTGCTTCTCCAGCACTTTCAACAACTCGCGCTCGGTCAGCTCGACGCCGTCGAGCAGCGCCTTGACGCCGGCGTCGGCTTTCTCGCGCAACTCGGCATCGAGCGCCGCGAGCGCGCGTTCCATATTGTCGGCAACCGCCAGGATGTCACGGGCGAACCCGGCGTTGCCGTACTGGCGCGCGTCGATCACCTCGCGCGCGGTGCGCCGGCGCAGGTTCTCCATCTCCGCCAGCGTGCGTAGCAGCTTGTCCTTGTACTCGGCCGCTTCGCGGGCGAGCTCAGCCGGGTCGGGCGACTGTGCTTCGGCCGTGCCCGCAGCGCTATCCGCGGCGGCGCTTTCGGCCTCCGCGGCGACGGATGGGTGTGCTTTCGTGTCCGTCATCACTTCGTTCCCATTGCAATTCACTTGTCCGTCCTGGGATATCAGGGCTGATCGTCGAAAAATCAAGCCGCATCAGCCTGATGCAGTTGTGCAGGATTTGCCGGCGCCAGATACATACCGCCTCCAGGGGGAATGCCGGTGCCGGCGCACTGGTTGCAATCAGATTACCGAAATTTGCACAAAATGCCGCGCGGGTCCGAACGAACGTTTCGCTGTTCTCAAGTTCCTATGATCTTGCTCACAACGTTCGCCGTGTGGTCCACCATCGGGATCACCCGTGCGTAATTGAGTCGCGTCGGGCCGATCACGCCGATCACACCGATGATCCGCCCGGCCCCGTCGCGGTAAGGCGCCACGATCGTCGAGGAGCCCGAAAGCGAGAACAGCTTGTTCTCCGAGCCGATGAAGATGCGGGCGCCTTCGGCGCGCTCGGCCCGGCCGAGGAGATCGAGCACGCCACGTTTGGTCTCGAGATCCTCGAACAAGAGCCGCACCCGCTCGAGGTCCTCCACCGCCTTGAGATCGTCGAGCAGATGCGATGCGCCGCGCACGATCAGCCGCCGCTCATCGCTTTCCCCGCCCGACCAGCTCGCCAATCCGGCCGCGACGATCTTCTGCGTGAGTTGATCGAGCTCGGCTTGTCCCGCCGCCAGCGCCGCTTCGAGCTCGCCTTTCGCCTCCGCAAGCGTGCGCCCGCGCACATGGGCATTGAGAAAATTCGACGCCTCGGTGAGCGAAGAGGCGGGAAGGCCCGCCGGCACGTTGATGACGCGGTTCTCCACCTGCCCGTCGTCGGCGACCAGAACGGCGAGCGCGCTCTCCGGCTCGAGCCGAACGAACTCGATATGCTTGAGCCGCACGTTGCTTTTGGCGGCCAACACCACGCCGGCCGCGCGGGTCAATCCGGAGAGCATGCTGGAAGCTTCGTTGAGCACCGCCTCCATGGATTTGCCGGCCGCGGCAACCTTCGCCTCGATCTCGCGCCGCTCGGACTCGCCGAGATCGCCGATCTCCATCAGCGCATCGACGAAGAAGCGCAGGCCAAGCTCGGTCGGCAACCGGCCCGCCGAGGTGTGCGGCGCGTAGATCAGTCCTAGCTGCTCGAGGTCGGCCATCACGTTGCGCACCGAGGCGGGCGACAGTGGGGTTGTGATCAGGCGCGAGATGTTGCGCGAGCCGACGGGCTCGCCGGTGGCGAGGTAGCTCTCGACGATCTGACGGAACACGTCGCGCGAGCGCTCGTTGAGCTGCGCGAGGCTCACCTGCGTGGCGCCGATCGGGACGTCGTGGGACAAGTGCTGCTCCGCTGGCTAGCGTCCGGATTCCGACGTTCGCACGTGCTTGCGGCACCCTCTGATGCGAACGTCGGAATCAAAGGGACACTAGCAACTTTATGATTCTAGTGCCGCTTTTGAACCCGAAGTTCGCAAACACACTTGCCGCCCGAGCGTGCGAACTTCGGGTTCGCGGCACTTAGCAAGAGATTGTTCATTTGCCCGTGCGAGTGCAAGCGGGCGGCGCCTTTGCTTTGCCCGACGCCGCTGTTAGCGTTAAGCGCGCAGTCGCAGCCGGCCGTCTCGGCAAGGTTCAGCTTGGCCAAATCCAAATCAGCCGCGATGCGGCGAAGCCCGGAATTGCGGCGCGGGAACGGGGAGGCAAACGCATGAACTACCGGCTCCACCTTCGCGCGGGAATTTGCGTAGGCGCGCTGCTTGCGGCTGGCCTGCTGTCGGCGAGCCTGCCGGGCCAAGCCGAAACCTATCCGAGCAAGCCGATCACCATCGTCGTCCCGTTCGGTCCCGGCAGCGCCACGGACACCATCACAAGGGTGGTTGCTCAGCACCTTACGGCCGGGCTCAATCAGAGCATCGTGGTGGAGACGAGACCCGGCGCCAACGGCGCGATCGCGGCTGCCTATGTCGCGCGCGCGGCTCCCGACGGCTACACGCTGTTCATGAGCACCAACAGCCCGCATTCCGCGGCGCCGACCTTGAACAAGAGCATTGCTTACGACCCGATCAAGGACTTCGCGCCGATCACGCGGGTGGGCAGCTACACGCTGATGCTGGTGGTCAATCCGGCGGTGCCGGCAAAGAGCGTCGCCGAGCTGATCGCCTATGGCAAAGCCAATCCCGGCAAGCTCTCGTTTGCCAGCGGCAACTCATCGGGCGTGGTGGCGGGCGAGACGCTCAAGAGCTGGGCCGGTATCGACATGGTCCACGTGCCGTACCGCAGCGTGCCGCCTGCGCTCAACGATGTGCTCGGCGGCCGTGTCTCGATGATGTTCAGCGACCTCACCACAGGGCTCCCGCACGTCAGAGCCAATGCGTTGCGCGCGCTGGCCGTGACGCGCTTGCAGCGCAGCACGCTGTTTCCCGAGCTTCCGACACTCGACGAGGCGGGCGTCAAAGGTTTCGACATGGATTCCTGGGCGGCGATGTTCGCGCCGGCCGAGACGCCGCACGAGATCGTCACGCAGCTCAACGCCGAGCTGCGCAAGATCATCGACAATCCGGAAACCAAAGCGCGGCTCGGCATGGTCGGATTCGAGGCGTTCTCGAGCACGCCGGAGGAGCTCGGCGAGTTCGTCAAGGTGCAGCTCGCCAAATGGACGAAGATGATCAAGGACGCCGGCATCGAGCCGGAATGAGTTTTGTGCCGGCGCCTCTTGTCGCGCGCGGCGCGCGCACCTAAAAGCCTCGCTGCTTGGGAGACAACTTGGAGACCTGCATGCGGCCAAGCCGCCGACAGCCGGACGAGCTACGCGCCATATCGCTCGAGCGCGGGGTCGTGAAATACGCGGAGGGTTCCTGCTTCGTGAAATTCGGCGACACCCACGTGCTGGTCACCGCCACGCTCGAGGACCGCTTGCCGCCGTGGCTCAAGGGCCAGGCGCGCGGCTGGATCACGGCCGAATACGGCATGTTGCCGCGCGCCACCTCGGAACGCACCCGGCGCGAGGCGTCGGCCGGCAAGCAGAGCGGGCGCACGATCGAGATCCAGCGCCTAATCGGACGCAGCCTGCGCGCGGTGCTCGATCTGCCCGCGCTCGGCGAGCGCCAGATCACCATCGACTGCGACGTGATCCAGGCCGACGGCGGCACACGCACGGCGGCGATCACCGGCGCCTGGGTCGCGCTCTCCGACTGCATCACCTGGATGAAAGCGCGCGACATGCTCAAAGCCGAGCCGCTGCGCGACCACGTCGCCGCGATCTCGTGCGGCATCTGCAATGGCACGCCGGTGCTCGATCTCGATTACGCCGAAGACTCGGAAGCCGATACCGACGCCAATTTCGTCATGACCGGCGCGGGACGCATTGTCGAGGTGCAGGGAACGGCGGAGAAAACCCCGTTCACCGAAGAGCAATTTCTAGGGTTGCTCGCGCTCGCAAAAAAAGGCGTGATGAAGCTGATCGATTTGCAAAAACTGGCGGTGATGTGAGCGCGCGCGTGGCGAGTTCGATCGCGGCCTTGCAAACCGGCAGCCACCGTCAGATCGCCGGGCGGCTCGTCGTTGCCACCCACAATGCCGGAAAGCTGCGCGAAATCCGCGAGCTTCTCACGCCCTATGGCGTCGAAGCCGTATCTGCAGCCGAGCTTAACCTCGCGGAGCCCGAGGAGACCGGAAAAACTTTTCTTGAAAACGCGCGTCTCAAGGCATGCGCCGCTGCGCTGGGCTCGGGCTTGCCGGCGCTCGCCGATGATTCCGGGTTGGCGGTCGACGCGCTCGGCGGCGCGCCGGGCATTCATTCCGCGCGCTGGGCCGGCCCCGACCGGGATTTTGGCCGCGCGATGCGCTTAATCGAGGACAAGCTGCGCGAACCTGGGGCACGGTCGGGGCACGAACGCCGGGCGCATTTCGTGTGCGCGCTGTGCGTCGCCTGGCCGGACCGTCATACCGAGGAATTCGAGGCCATTGTTGACGGCACATTGGTGTGGCCGCCGCGCGGCGCCGAAGGTTTTGGCTACGACCCGATGTTTTTGCCGGACGGTCACTCCCGCACCTTTGGCGAGATGCCGCGCGAGGAGAAGCACGGGCTGCCTCCGAAAGGCGCGGGCCTCTCGCACCGGGCGCGGGCGTTCCGCAAGCTCGCGGAGGCCTGTCTTGAGCGGCGCTGATTCATTTGCTTCAGGTGCGGAGAAATCAGATTCGCCCGGCTTCGGCGTGTACGTGCATTGGCCGTTTTGCCTGTCGAAGTGCCCCTATTGCGACTTCAACAGCCACGTCCGTCAGGCCGCGATCGACGAGACGCGGTTCGCGCGCGCCTTTGCCGCCGAGATCGCCGCGACCGCGGCGCGCACCGGCGGCCGCACTGTCTCCACGATCTTCTTCGGCGGCGGCACGCCTTCGCTGATGCAGCCGGCAACAGTGAGCGCGGTCCTCGACGCAATCGCGCAACATTGGTCGGTTGCCGCGGATCTCGAAGTGACCTTGGAAGCCAATCCGTCGAGCGTCGAGGCAACGCGTTTTCGGGGCTATCGCACGGCGGGCGTCAATCGCGTCTCCCTCGGGGTGCAGGCGCTCGACGACACCGCGCTCAAGGAGCTTGGCCGGCTGCATTCGGCGCGTGAAGCGCTCGATGCTGTTGCGATCGCCCGCCGCACGTTCGACCGCGTCTCGTTCGATCTGATCTACGCGCGTCCGCGGCAATCGCCGGAGAGCTGGGCCGCGGAGCTCAGGTGCGCAGTTGCGCAAGCCGGCGAGCACCTGTCGCTCTATCAGCTCACGATCGAAGCCGACACGCCGTTCGCGGCGCTGCACGCGGCCGGCAAACTCGCCGTTCCGAGCGAGAACGACGCGCGCGCGCTTTACGACGTGACGCAAGCCGTGTGCGCCGAAGCGGGCTTCCCAGCCTACGAAGTCTCCAATCACGCGCGCCCCGGCGCGGAATGTCGGCACAATCTCGTCTATTGGCGTGCGCAGGAATATGCCGGGATCGGGCCTGGCGCCCATGGCCGGCTCGATATCGAAGGACGGCGTCACGCCACCGCGACGGAGAAACGGCCGGAGTCCTGGCTCATGCGCGTCGAGTCGCTCGGGCACGGCGTCATCACCGACGAGGCGCTCACGCGCGAGCAGATGGCCGATGAATTTCTACTGATGGGTCTGCGATTGGCCGAAGGCATCGACCCGCAACGCTACGCGCGCATTTCCGGCCGGCCGCTCGATCCCGCGCGCATCGCGCTGCTGGAGGAGCAAGGCGCGATCGAGGCCGATGCGAACGGCATGCTGCGCGTGACGCGCTCCGGTTTTCCCGTGCTCGACGCGGTGGTCGCGGATCTCGCGGCTTAGCTAGAGCATGATCCGGAAAAGTGGGAACCGGTTTTCGGAAAATATCATGCTCCAACTATAATGGCCGCTCACGTCCCCGATGCGCTAAACGATTTGGGCGGCGGGCTGATGATCTGGCCGCCGGTCGACGAAACGCGCAACACCGCAAGCCCGCGCTGGTTGGTGCCGTTCGGACGAAAACGGAACAGGCCGTCGATGCCGGTGAAGCCCGAGGAGTTCGTCAGCACCTCCTCGGAGAAGCGCTGCTTGCCCTGCGTTTTGGAGAGCGCCGCAACGAGCGCGACGGCATCGTAAGCAAGCGAGGCCGTGCGCACGGGGTCCTGGCCGTAGCGGCTGCGATACCGCCCGGAGAAATTGCGGAAGCCGGTGGAATCGGGCCCCGCATACCAGGCGCCCTCGAGCTGCGGATTGGAGAAGATTTGTGCATCCTCCCACAGTCCGGTACCGAGCAGCTGCACCTTCTTGGTATCGATGCCGCTTGCGTGCAACGTCGGCACCACCGTGGATACGCCGTCGGCGCCATCGGCGATGAAAATGGCATCGGCCTTGCTGGCGGCCTGCGCGACGTTACGGATCGGCCCTTGCATCTGCGCCTTGTCCAGCGGATAGCGCTCGAGCGCGACGATGCGGCCGCCGCGCGCCGCAACCGTCTGCTTGAACGCCGCTTCGACCACGGTGCCGTAGGCGTTGTCCGGGACGAGCGCTGCGAACGAGCGACGCCCCTGACTTGCGGCGTAGCTGATGATGCGGTCGACATCGGATTCCGGGAGAAAGCTCAAGAGATAAACGCCGGGCGCGGCGACGTTCGCATCGGTCGAGAACGCGACCACCGGAATGCGCCGCCCGCGCGCGACTTGACCAACCGGACCGACCGTTAGCGCGAACAGCGGGCCGAGCACGATTTCGGCGCCTTCATCGAGCGATTGTTGCGCGGCCTGCTGCGCACCGGGCGCGCTGCCGCCGTCGTCTTTCACCAACAGCTGGATGTCCGGGTTGTTGAATTCCGCGAGCGCCAGTTCGGCGGCATTGCGCATGGATTGCGCGGCAACGCCGGCATTTCCCGCGCCCGACATCGGCAGGATGAGAGCAACCTTGACCTGGCCACTACCGATATTGTTGCCGGCCTGCGTCGGCGGCGGCGGTGACGACGCAGACATCAGATCGTTCATGCCGGAGCAGCCGGCCACGAGGAACAAAGATGCCAGAACGGTCAGCCAGCGCAGCGATGGGCGGCGCGCAGGTTTCCAGGCCTCGACGACTCGTAACATGGCCGGTCCCCTCGGCGACGATCGTGTCGCCGCCAATGCACGCCGCCATTCAGGCATTTTGTCGGTAATTGGTCAACCAAATGAAAAGCATCGGGTTTTCTGTCCTGGCGATGACGCAACGGGCGATCACCGCTAAACTCCCTGGGATGATGACGACCGCGCCCGCACGACCCGCTCCGGCTTCGCCCGAGCGCACCGCCCGGCACTACGTGCTCAACGGGCGCTACGCGGTTGCGCCCCCGCTTGCGCCCGGGCTCCACCTCGTCGCCACGCCGATTGGCAATCTGCGCGACATCACCTTGCGCGCCCTTGAAGTGCTGGCGGCGGCCGACCTGATCGCCTGCGAGGACACGCGCGTCACCCGCAAGCTGGTCGACCATTACGGCATCACCACGCCGCTGACGCCCTATCACGATCACAACGCGGCCGAGATACGCCCGCAGCTCCTTGCCCGCATCGCCGCCGGCGCTGCGCTGGCGCTCGCGTCCGATGCGGGAACGCCGCTCGTTTCCGACCCCGGCTACAAGCTGGTGCGCGCAGCACGCGAGCAGGGCTTGCTCGTGACGGCGCTGCCGGGCCCGTCCGCCGTGCTCGCCGCGCTCAGCATCAGCGGACTGCCGACCGATCGGTTTTTCTTCGAAGGATTCCTGCCGACGAGGGAAGGGCAGCGGCGCGCGCGCGTCGCCGAGCTCAAGCGTATTCCCGCAACGCTCGTCCTGTTCGAGAGCGGGCCACGCCTTGCTGGTGCGCTCGCCGAACTTGCCGCCGGCCTCGGCGCGCGCGAAGCAGCGCTCTGCCGCGAGCTTACCAAGTTGCACGAGGAGGTGCGGCGCGGCGACCTCGCCACCCTTGCGCACGAAATAGCCGATACCCCCGAACCGCGCGGCGAGATCGTGCTGGTCATCGCTCCGCCCGACTCACGAGAGCGCATGGTGGAGGGCGAGGAGCTCGACGAGCTCTTGCGCCAGGCGCTCGGACGGCACTCGGTCAAGGCGGCAGTTGCGGAAATCGCCGCCGTCACGGGGCTGCCGCGTCGCGCGGTGTATCAGCGCGCCCTTGCACTGAGCACGGAGCATGGCCGTGACCGATGAACGGCCGCCCGACGCGCGCCCGGCGTTGCGGCCGGCGCCGCGGCCGGAGCGCCAGATCGCGTTCCGCACCGGCCTTTCCGCCGAGAGCCGCGCCGCGATGGTTCTCGTGGCCAAAGGCTTCCGCATCCTGGCACGACGCTGGAAGAGCCCGGTCGGCGAAATCGACATCATCGCGCGGCGCCGCAATCTCCTGGTGTTCGTCGAAGTCAAGGCGCGCGAGAAACTCGACGACGCGGCCTGGTCGGTCACCGAACGGCAGCGCGCGCGCATCGTCGCCGCGGCACAGGCGTGGCTCGCGCGCTATGCCGACGAGAACATCCGCGACATGCGGTTCGATGTGATGTTGGTCGCGCCCGGACGCATCCCCCGGCACATCCCGGGCGCCTTCGATGCCAGCAACTAGCGACGATCGATGAGCCTCAAAGTCGCCGTGCAGATGGACCCGATCGAGCGGATCGACATCCGCGGCGATTCCACCTTCGCGCTGCTCTTAGAGGCGCAGCAGCGCGGCCATGCCATCGCCTACTACACGCCGGACCAGCTGGCGCTGCGCGAGGGTCGCGTGTTCGCGACAGTGCGGCCGTTGCAGGTGCGCGATCAACAAGGCGATCATTTCAAGCTCGGCGCGCCGGAACGGACTGAGCTCGCCGCCTTCGACGTGGTGCTGCTGCGCCAAGACCCGCCGTTCGATCTCGCCTACATCACGACGACGCATCTGCTCGAACGGCTGCAGCCGAAGACGCTCGTGGTCAACGATCCCGCGCAGGTGCGCAACGCGCCGGAAAAGATGTTCGTGATGGAATTCTCCGAGCTGATGCCGCCGACCCTGATCACCCGCGATCTCGCCGAGATCAAGGAATTCCGCGCCGTGCACGGCGACATCGTGATGAAGCCGCTCTACGGCAAAGGCGGCGAGGCGGTGTTCCGGCTGGCCAAGGAAGACCTCAACTTCGGCTCGCTCTACGACCTCTTCGCGGTGACGTTCCGCGAGCAATGGGTGGTGCAAAAATTTCTGCCGGCGGTGAAGGACGGCGACAAGCGCATCATCCTGGTGGATGGGGAATTTGCCGGCGCGGTCAATCGCATCCCGGCGCCCGACGATCTGCGCTCCAACATGGTGCGCGGCGGCACGCCGAAGGAAACCGATCTCACCAAGCGCGAGCACGAAATCTGCGCCCGCATCGGTCCGGCGCTGCGCGAACGCGGGCTCCTCTTCGTCGGCATCGACGTGATCGACGGCTATCTCACCGAGATCAACGTCACCTCGCCGACCGGCATCCGCGCGGTAAAAAAATTCGGCGGCCCGGACGTAGCGGCGCTGATCTGGGACAAGATCGAGGCGAAGCGGCGCGCTTGATCTGCGCGCACGAATTCAACGCGGCGGCGATGTCGGCGCGCTCGTTCCCTTCTCAGCCTTGAGCCGCGCCACCTCCAAGCGGATCGGCGCGAACGGACCGTATTTGTGCTGCTGCTCGGAAAAGCCGTCGGCGTAAGGCCCATACGGCGCATCGACCGGCTTCTCCAACAAATCGGGAAAGTCCTTGTCGAGATTCGCCTTGTGCGGGCGCGGCTGCGAGACCACGTAGGCCGCGATGTCCCAGGCCTGTTCCGGGGAGAGCTGCGGGTTCAGGTAATCGGCGCCGTGCGGCATGTTGAAGTGAATGAAGTTCGCCGCATTGATCAGACGCGCCATGCCGGCGCCATCGTTGAAGCTGTCGTTGCCCCAGAGCGGCGGCATCATGTAGCCGAGGTCGTCGCTGGGCAGGCTGCGGCGGATGCCTTCGCCGTTCGTGCCGTGACAGACGAGACACTTGTCGGCGTAACCCGCGCGGCCGCGCACGGGGTCCGCCGCGCGATCGAGCTCGGGCATCCTGCCGACGCCGAGCCCGGGCAGGCGTTGCCCCGGCGGAACGCCGGTCGAGAGAAATTTGATGTAGGCGACGAGCGCCTCCATTTCCGAAGAGCCCGCAGACAGCGCTCGCCCGTTCATGCTCCGCGTCATGCACGCATTGAGGCGATCCTCGATGCTGATGTCGCCGCCCTGTCGCGCGCTGTAGAGCGGAAATAAGCCAAACAGGCCGAACAGCGGAATGCCGAATTTCTTGGTGCCGGCCTGGAGATGGCAATTGCCGCAGGCGAGATTGTTGCCGGCAAAGCGCTTGGCCGGGTCGGCAACCTCGGGACCGATGTGCGCGTAGGTCGCGGTGACGAGGTCGCGCCCGCGCCGCACCAGGCGGCCATTGGCATCGTCGGGCAGAGCGCCGATTTCCGGCACGGTCCAGATCGGCGGCGCAGTCTGGGCGCGGGCGGGCGCTGCGCTGGCCAGGATGACAACCGCTGCACCGAAGGCCGCCGCGGCACGGACATAGGAGCAGCCGACCCGCATTGTGTCTCCCCTGTATTCACGGCCCAAGCCCACCGGCTGAGCTCTACAAATTCTTATCACACCGGTGAAATCGCGTTTGTTCTCGAAATGTTCTTGATCGGGATGGTCGCCCGCGCTACTCTTGCGGCCGAGCAGGGGCTGACATGGTCCAGCGGGTCACGACGGTGGCATTCGAGGGCATCGAGGCGCGCGCCGTCGATGTCCAGGTGCAGGTGGCGCCCGGATTGCCCGCGTTCAATGTCGTGGGCCTGCCGGACAAGGCGGTGTCGGAGGCGCGCGAGCGCGTGCGCGCCGCCCTGGTCGCCGCAGGCTTGGCGCTGCCCGCCCGACGCATCACCGTGAACCTCGCGCCGGCCGACCTGCCCAAGGAAGGCAGCCATTACGACCTGCCGATCGCGCTCGGGCTGATGGCGGCGATCGGCGCCATTCCCGGCGACGCGCTTTCCGGCTTCACCGTTCTCGGCGAACTCGGTCTCGACGGCTCGATCGCCGCGGTCGCCGGCGTGCTGCCGGCGGCGATCAGCGCCAACGCGCGCGGCGAAGGGCTGATCTGCCCCGCCGCCTGCGGCGCCGAAGCCGCCTGGGCCAGTCCGGAAATGGAGATCACCGCGGCTGGCTCACTCATCCAGCTCGCCAACCATTTCCGCGGCACGCAGGTGCTGGCGCGCCCGCAGCCGAAAATCCGTGAGTTCGATGGACCGCTCGTCGACCTGAAGGACATCAAGGGCCAGGAGAGCGCCAAGCGCGCGCTCGAGGTCGCCGCCGCCGGCGGCCACAATCTGCTCATGGTCGGCCCGCCCGGCGCCGGCAAATCGATGCTAGCCGCACGGCTGCCAACTATTCTTCCGCCGCTTACGCCGGCGGAGCTGCTCGAAGTCTCGATGATCGCCTCGGTGGCCGGCGAGATCGAAGGCGGCGCGCTGACCAACCGCCGGCCATTCCGCGCGCCGCACCATTCCGCCAGCATGCCGGCGCTGGTCGGCGGCGGCTTG
>Ga0306922_10000309_pt1 | contig 39437 bp, 27 predicted proteins | sample sta12Cox44000082_FD_203758 | JGI IMG/M metagenome (GOLD analysis project Ga0306922, IMG submission 203758) | Lab enrichment of tropical soil microbial communities from Luquillo Experimental Forest, Puerto Rico - statoxic.12C.oxic.44.000.082 (v2)... | ecosystem: Environmental > Terrestrial >... | reverse complement strand
TTGGTGAAACAGTTCGGACCAGGATGACGCCCTTCGCACGCGTATCTAGCGTCGCAGCGTGCTCTGCACGAGCTGTAGCATTTGCTGTCTTCACGAGCGAGGGAGGTGGCGATCACCACAAGTGCAAAGGCCAGAATTAGAAACGTTCGGATTGCAAGCATCTGCGTATAGACCTCGGAGTTTGGAGTGATCAGCAACCTCTCAGCGACCGATCTCGGCCAAAAAGGATCACGGCGGCTCTGGCGTGTGACCGGATTCGGCTCGTCCTATTATCACGGGGATCCGAGCGACCGCACTCCAGGGGGGATCGGCAGTTTTCGGAAGTTACAATTTTCTGCATGGATTACCGCTGGGTGAGTGTCCATGTGGCCCAAATAGCGGCGCAGGCCATGGCGATCAGGCCGCCGTAAAAAATTGCATCAATTACAGCTCCGAGGGGTAACCGGATCACGATCGCGACCGTCAATGCCAAATTGAAGCCCAACATCCATTTGAGCAGTGTGAGATCACACTCGAACTTGCCTAACCACTGAGGTTTGTCACGTGCAGACGGGATAGCGGGCGGGACAGAGAGAGGCGATTCTTGAGGTCAGCGACGTCACTGCGGATTGAAACCGCGCGCCGCGCCGCTGCCAGCGTGGAGGCGTGATGAGCGAGAGCCTCGGACTGACATCTCACAAGTCGAGTTGCAACTGCACGGGCTGCGGGATGCTCCGCGCTGGGGTCTGCATCAACTGCGCCGAAAAGATCGCGGCGCTGATCCTTGAGTCCGACCCCAGAGAGCTCGCCGTCGAGCCGTGCTCGGGTGCCTGCCGCGAGGCAATCGAGCTGTACTTCTCCACGCCGCCAGAGCGCTGGCGCGCGCCGCGAGCGCTCTAGGCATAGGGCCGGGGCCACGACCGCGCCGGTAGGCCAGCCGTGGCTGTGGACGTTGGCCTATGGCCAGCACGAAAGACCGCTCGCCGATCTACGGCTACGAGGCGACGCGCGAGGCTGCGATGGCAGCATTCGATAAGAGCTGGCGGCGGCAATAGGCTCGCGCTGCCACTGGCGAGACCGCTGGTGCGGGCTTCTTGCCGGGACACTCCCGGGACACTCAGCAGTTTCGATTTAGTTAATTCATTGATTTTTTGGCGCGCCCGACGAGCTCACGACCTCTGCCTTCGGAGGGCAGCAACTCGGTGCGCCGGAACGCCTCATGAACATCCTTTGTCGTATCTAGCCAGCATCAGCTAGCCTTAAGTCGTGGCAGAACGAAGAGAAACGCTAGCGGCCGGTCCTCTGTCTCAATAAATTGCCGGGATTGTTCGAAACGGGCCCCCGCTACCACCGCTCCCGGCAGCCGGAACGCCTCGGCAGGCTGGCGAGCGGGCGGAATCCGGCGCCGGAGCGCCAGGAGGGCGGGGCGCCTCGTACCGAGATGCGCGGTCGATCCCGGCATTCCGAAACATCCGCTAACCTCTTGTACCCATTCACGTCGAATCGCCGCGATTTTTCGGAATGCGCATTGATGGATAATGCGAACTAGGTGGATTTTGATTCCGCCATTCGGAGGTTCGAGTCCTCCCGCCCCAGCCAATAATTTCAATTAGTTATCGCTATAGCTCGCTACGAGAAGGATCGAGGTAAGCATCGGGTAAGCACGCTGCGGTCTTTCGATCCAAACTCCGCGGGAGGCTCGTGCATTTTTGAAAACGTAACACCTCCCAAGCGGTTACGGTTTGAGTGCAGCGAAGCTCGCACAAGTTCAGCATTACGACGTTGTTACGCTCTGGAGCGGCGGCCGTGGGCGAGGAAGCGCCGCTCCTAACTCGGGAAAAATCGGACCGGACGGACTGGGTCGAAAAAATTGTAGATGGCACTCCCAAACCGCGGCAATTTTTCAAATTTCGTGGAGCGCTTAGCGGACCTACATCAAGCACCAAACTGAGGGAAGAAACGGTACGACCCGTACAGTGCGTGTGACCGTTTTAGGATGCTGGCTCATGTCCGCTTTACCCCTCAAAGCGGACAAATAGCAGACGTGTCGGTATGTCCGCTTTGTGCCAATTCCGGACTCATGCACCCCAACTCGCAATGGTTTACTCGGTCAATGTTGTCAAACGCACGCGAGCAGCCGCGTCGGCAAGCCAAGGCCGAGGGCCTTCGCGGCCTTGATGGATCACCAGCTCGTGCTTTCAGGTACTGCATAACGTGCGGTGAAACCTTGCGTTGGTGTGATCATTACGCGCTCCGCTTCAGCACTACGGTTTCACCGGCTTGAATGGTTCCGTCTGAATCCGCTTCTCAGGTTGTGCCCGCGGCTCCTCAGGCTTGATCACGATCGTTTTGGGCATACGGCGCCCAGCGACGGTTTCGGTGTCCAGGGTCGACACTTCACCGCCTTTGGGATGAGCCGTGTACACCGCGACCACGTCTAATTCTACCGGGCTATTGACCACCAGAAAGCCATCGATCGCGGTGAAATCCACGCACACTCCGTGTATGGGACAATAAAAATTGGAAATGTCGAAACAGTTGTACGCCACCGCTTGATCCGGCTCCAAGGTCAGTGACTTGTACGGAGTGATGCTGAATGAACCCGTGGCCTCTCCCGGCTGGATGGCGAGTGTGAACTTGCGCGCGATTTCGATTTTGCGGTCGGCGGGATTATGAATGTTGATTACGGTGCGGTATCGCCCCGGTGCGAACGCATCGCCAAAGCCGACATCCCCGCCCAATGTGCACAAGGTTTTCGCCGCATATTGGAACCTCGCTGCTACTTGTTGTTGCGCATAGCCAGGACTGCATGGCGCCGCCACCAGCAGCGCGACGACAATAAAGACGAGTGGCAGAACGACAGTGTCCATCCGAGATCGAAAAGGACGCATGATTCACCTCCAAGCGTACACGCAATGAAGTCTCGGCCCCCCGCGAAGTCCCGGCCCCCCGCATCTGCCCACTGCAAAAATGGTCGGGATCGCGCCCGAGCGCTTCTTCTTCGGCGCCGCACAATGACCGGCATACTGTGGCCGGCTGTGGCCGGCGATCAGATCACAACTTTAACCAAAGCGACAAGAGTGGCTCTGTCGTGATGCGCTTTAGGCCACTGCGTTGTCTGGCCCAGCGCGAATTCAGGACTGCCGGGGTCAAAAGCAGGTCACTTAGGGTAGGTCCGCTTTACCCCTCAAAGCGGACATGGCGAGCTTGCCTCGATATGTCCGTCTGGCGCCTCTCGGGCCCCGTGATGCTTTTCAATACAGGAAGAACCCGCGCGGTTGACGGCGGTAAGACATCATACTGATGCCAGTCAGCTGAAATCACGCGCGTCTCTCGAAGATGACCCAAACCCTATGACCCTGCAAAAGCTCGTGGCTGGGTCGGTTGCCACGGCAATCCAGAACACGCCATGACGGTTAAACTGTTGGCCACAAATATCGACAGTGTTCGTGGTGGAGGTCTCGAGATCGGCGGCAGATCACGCTTGACTGCACTCCACTATCGGCGGGCACTGGCGACCAGCCGCAAGTTCTTTGGTGTGAGCCAGTTCACATACCGCTGAACCACATTTGTGATAGTTGTGCGCTAGAGCGGATTCGTGATAATTGGGTGTTAGAACGGATTCCGGTTACGTTAAAGCATTTCTCCGCAGTCGTGATCTTTACCGATGACGCACGGGGCTCAATTAGATACCGGGAAAAGCTCTGACGGCGAGCCGTTGCCGGCCGCATGCGAATCCGGCGAGCAAGGCGTGATCGCCGCAAAGATACGACTTGTCATCGCAAGCTCAGTTCGGTTGGTTCGTGAGGGCCTGGTCGCAAGCCTGCGTGACCGCCACGGCATCGTCGTCATCGAGGCGGTCAATCTCGACCTGGAAGGCATCGCCCGCATCGCTGCCCTCGCTCCCGACGTCGTGCTTGTCGATGTCGCCCGCGCGGACGCTATGGCGATGACGCGGCTGCTCAAAGTCGCATCTTCTGAAGCGAAGCTGGTGGCCTTCGCGCTCGCCGAGATCGATGATGACGTCTTTGCGTGTGCGGCGGCAGGCTTCTCGGGCTATGTCCCGCGCGAAGGTGGCGCCGACGAGCTCTACTGCGCCCTGATGGATGCAGCCGGCGGCCGTATGAGTTGCGCTCCGCACATCACCGCCGCGATGTTCAGCCGCCTCTCCGATCTCCTGCGGCAAAGGCCGGCGCGCATGCCGTTGCCATCGCTCACCGCGCGCGAGAGCGAAATCCTGGCGCTGGCCGAAGAAGGCAGATCCAACAAGGAGATCGCGCGGCATCTGCGTATCAGTTCGGCCACAGTGAAGAACCACATTCACAATATTTTGCAGAAGCTACAGGTCGGCCGACGGGGTGAAGCCGTCGCTCGGTTGCGTGCCTGCCGCCCCGAGGCCGAGCCCGGATCGAATCCTGTGATTAGCAGCCGGCAGTCACCCCGGCCGCCGATTTCCTTGTCCGATTAATCACGAGCGACGAGCAACTGGCTCGTTTGCAGTTCCCCATTCATATAGCCACTGTTGCACGCTCTTCTCGTCCGCGGGATCGGGATCTAGATCCTTTGGCCCACGTCCCGATGGACCAAACCTAGGCCGGGGGCTCCGGACCGTGAGAGGGCCGGAGCAGGTCCTTCGGACCGGCCGCTCATTCCTATCCATCTTCATCCGAGGATCAGGCCATCGGACACGCCATGCGATCCATGGCGTGGCGCACGCGATTGTGCCGAAACTTGCGGATCGAATCCCTGTTGGGAGTCCCGACTTGCCGATCACGACTGTTCTGCTAGCCGACCTCCCGCCGATGCTCGAGGACATGATGTCGAGCGTGCTCAAGGGACGTTCTGATCTTCGAGTGATCCGCGGGGCCACGAACGACCGCAAGCTGATCAACGACGCCGCCGCGGCCGGAGCGTCTGTAGTCGTCGTGGCGCGCCGAAACCCGGTCGATCTCGAGTCGATCGATCCATACCTGGCGAATGCGGCAAACGTTTCGGTGGTGGCGCTCGCGCTCGACGGCACCTCGGCTTGCTTGCACGCGTTCAAGCCGACCGGACAGCGGCTCGAAGACGTGTCGGCCGAACAGATTTTGACGGCAGTCACGGGCGCAGCTCCGATGGGAAGGGCTTGAAGCATGAACGGCCGGATCTTCGGCGAGAGACACAGCCGGCAGGCGCTTCAGCGTCGCAAACGTGCGGCCGTAGGTTTTCAGGACTTCGGCACGGCGAGCATGGACGGCCGATGAGCTGCAACGCTCGACCAATCGCATGGTCCGCGATGAGCCGTGAAGGTTGGAGTGCTCGATGTACACGTCGCTCTATAGCGCAAGCTTCGCGCTGAGCTCGTACCTGCGTAGGCAGCTCGAGAGCCTGCCCGCTCCCGGATTGGGATTCGGAGGCGGGGGCACACGTGTCGTGTCGCTGAATTCTCCGCACGAAATGCGCGAGGACTTGAGGCAGGAGGGACTTTCCGTTTGGCTCTATCGTATCGAACGCGATCCCATGCGCCTGAATATGCCGCCTGAGCGAATCGCGGCCGATCTGCTGCGCCGGCCGCCGATGCCTTTACATCTGCACTACTTGATGGTGCCGGTGACCTTCCAAGGAACAGGAGGCGGCACGCCGGACATCGAGCAGATGATCATGGGGCGGGTGATACAGGCACTCCACAGCAAACCGATCTTGCGCGGCGCCGATTTTGCAAACACCGATCTGGAAGGAAGCGGTACCGAATTGCACGTCCATCTGGAGACGCTGGTTCTTGATGAATTGTCGCGCGTCTGGGAGGCCCTGGAGGGTTCGTTTCAACTCGCCGTGTCCTACGAAGTCGCCATTGTGAATGTCGAAGCTGCGGTCGAGCCCGATCGTGTCACGCCGGTGGAAATTGCGCTGCCCGAAACGGCACTCATCGTGGGAGCACCATGATGGCTCGGCGCAACGTACTCGTCGACGACACCTGGATTACGATCTCTCCGCTCGAGGCCCCGTTCGCGGGAGATCGGGAGTGTGCGCTGCTGCGCGTCGCGTTGCTCGACGAAACTACCGGCCGCGCCCCCGCCTCCAGAGTCACCGCGCGTCTAACCCGTCCGTCCGCAGCAGTCGCCAGCGTCCGGGTCGTCCACGAGGGCCTTGTCGGCGTTGCCGGACGGCCGTCGCCCGCGTTCTCGCCGCTGCTCGCGACCACGGGGCGCATCGATCTCGACATCCAGGCGACGCGCTTCACGCGACGCCAACTCTCCGCGAGTTTCGCCTGCGGGCTGCGCACCTTGACGGCCGCGGCCAGCACGGACGTGCTGGCGCTCGACTCGAGTGCCAATCTGCTGGTCGGCCAGCGTCTACTGATCAGCACGGCCGACGGCGCGCGTGTCGAGTACGGAACCATTGGGGCGCTCGGGCCAGGTGCGAACGAGGTGACGCTGGAGCGAGCGGTAAATTCCCCATACCCCGCGGGCGGTCTGATGCAACCTTTGCCGGCCGATCAAAGCGTCGACCTGCACCGTGAGCCGATCATCATCACCGGCCGCATATTGAAAAAGTCCGGCGCGAAGAATCTGCCTCTTGCAGCCGCCGACGTTCGGGTCAGCAAGATATGGCGACAAGTGCCGCCGGCGGGCACCATCGTGGACCCCGAGCCGCCAGTGGCCGGCGGAGTCCCCCCGCCGCCGCCGTGGGATCCGCCGCTCGCGACGCTGTGGCCGCCGAGTTATGCCGACATCCCCCCGAGCGGATCGTTGGAAATCGAAGATCGCCCGATCGACGGCGCGATGAGCGCAAAGACGTTGCTCGACGACGTGGCCCCCGGAAGCGTGGAGCTGCGCCTGTCGGATGCCGTTGGCCTCAATGTCAACGACGTTATTGCGGTCGACGCCGATGATGACGGTCGCCGGGAAATTGTCGAGGTCACGAGCATCTCCTTGTCCGGCACCGCCAACGACTGGTCGCGGGTCTCCATCAGTCATCCGCTGACATTGAATCACGGCCGTGGTCGGGTCATCCGCCGCCTGCAGCCAACCGCGCCAGCGATCGTACGCATGCTCAACTACGCCGTGGCGCGCGGAGACGAGGGCGCGCTCTTCGACACCACCGGCATCACAGGCTCGCATCAAGTGCGGCTGGTCGATGCGGGTCCGCCGCCGGTTCATTCCTTTCACTGGGTCACCGTGCTGACAGCCGTCTCCGACGCGCAGGGATTTTATCGCCTGCCGCCGCTGACGCGTGCCGGCAAGATCGAACTATCCGCGAAAGATTCGGGCTCGCCAGCCAGCAATGCGGTTGAGTTCGTGCCCGATTACGACGTGCCCGAAAACCATGTCGACATCGTCGTGAGTTAGGCGTGCAGACCGTCTCGAGGAGAACGTCATGCCCGAATATTTGGCCCCTGCGGTTTACGTAGAAGAGGTTGATACCGGCTCGAAGCCCATCGAAGGCGTGTCTACCAGCACGGCCGGGATGATCGGCGTGACCGAACGAGGCCCGGTCAATGTGCCGATTCTAGTCACCGCCGTGTCCGAATATCAGCGCTGGTTCGGCCAATATCTCGACCCGACGGCGTTCGATGCCGGGCGCTGCTACTTGCCGCACGCGATCGTCGGTTTCTTCACCAACGGCGGCAAGCGCGTCTTCGTCACGCGCGTGCTAGATCCGAGCGCCGCCGCTCCGGCAATCCGCAAACTCGTCGCACCAGACACGGTCGCGCCGGCGAGCACGCAGCTCGTTACATCCGCTCCGGTATCGGCAGCCAGTGTCATCGTCATCGATGGTACCGGCTTCGCGCAAAACGACACCATCGAGATCGGCACCGGAACGGGCGCCGATTTCCGTACCATCAATGCGGCGCTGACGAATGCGAGCGTGCTGGCCCTGCGTTTGCCGCTGTCATTCGAACACCAGGGGCCACCGACAGCACAAAATGTTGAGCTCCGCAACGTTGCCGACAACAACACCGCGTTACAGACGCATGCCACCACTCTGCAGACCGCCGGCGCCGTCGGCGACACGACGCTGACGCTGGTCACTGCCGCGTTCAATCCGCCACTGGCGGCGAACGATCTGCTGCGCATCGGCGCGGCGAACATGGATGCCGAGTACATCGTGGTCGCGGGCGCGCCGGCCGGCAATACCGTGACGCTGCGTTCGGGGCTGCAGCTGCCGCATGCGGCAGCGAGCGAGGTTCACCGCCAGGATGTGCAGGTGCCGGGCACGCCGATCATCACGCCGATTGCCACCAGCGCTTCACCGGGTGATGCCGTCGTCGCGGTTGCGAACACCGCGGGGCTGACAGGCGCCGGCACCTTTCTGTTGTTCGACCACGCCGATCCGACTCGGGTCGAGTATCGGGACGTCGGCGGTCTCGCCCGGTTGAGCCTCGGGCAACCGACATACGCAGATTATCCCGCCGGCTCTCGCGTCGAGGTCGTCACCCTGGGCGCACCATCAGACTTCGATCTCACTGCCAACGCCGCGGCGGGCGCGACCGTCATCATGGTATCCAATCGCTCGACGATGAAAGTCGACGACGTGATTCGGATCGGTGCGGCTCCGGAAGTGGATTATGCGGAGATTGCGGCACTACCGGCACCGACTCTCGGCAATAACCCGGGCGCGGTCGTGCTGCGAAGCGCCCTGCGCTTCGACCACGCCGCGGGACTCGGTATCGTTAGAAGATATGCGCCTCCCACGATAGTGACGTTCTCGACGACGCTGACCGTCGATGCCGCCGTCGATGCGACGAGCCTCATCGTCTCGGCAGCCGGCCCGATCGCAGCCACTAACGTCATCCGCGTGTCTCCCCGCGGCGGGACCGCGTCTTATCACGTTGTGAAGGCACCACCGGCCGCTCTGAGCGCAACCAACATCCCACTCGATCTCGCGCTTACGCTCCCGGAGGCCGCGGGCGCGCCGGTTGTGAAGCGCACTCCCATGATTGAGGTGCGGGCGCTGGATGCCGGTGCCTGGGGCAATCGACTCCAGGTGGGCGCGGAAATCCAGTCGCTGAGCGCGACTGTCTCGCCCGGTCACGCCCCGACACGCGTGCCGCAACCGCTGCTTACGACGAGAGTCCGGCAGAAGGTGTCGAATACGAGCCTGCGACTGAATTCCGCGGCCGGCGTCGAAACCGGCACCGAGCTCGTCATCACCGACGCAGGCAACGTCGAGCACGCGGTAAAGGTCCATGAGATCGATCGCCAGAACGACTATCTGATCACGCTCGAAACGACAACGCCGCTGGCGGCCGCGATCGCCGTCGGCGATGTCGTGCGTTCGCGCGAATACCGCTTCGTGGTCGAGCTGCTGAGGCAGCCAGATCCGGCCAATCCGCTGCGTAACAATACGGCCATCGATCGCGAGGTGTTTACGGGGCTTTCGCTCGATCCGCGGCACAGCCGCTACTTCGAGCGCGTCATCGGCGCCACCTGGAATATGACCAATCCCGCCGTGACGGTCGACGATTCGGGACGCGCGCTGCGCAGGAGCGATCGCCGCTCGGAAGGCGAATCGGCATACATCCGCGTTCGTGATCTGGCCCCCTCCACCGGACTGCGTGCAGGACCCGTCGCTGAGTACGAGGTGCGTGCCGACGGAACGCAGCGGCTGATCCTGTTGCCGCTGGCGCACGGAGACGATGCGCTCGGTGTCGTCACCGACCTGACCTATATCGGCGACGACAACATCGACCCCGAGCAGCGCACCGGGCTGTTCACGCTGCGCAATATAGAAGATATCAGCATCGTCGCGGCGCCGGGGCGCACCTCAGCGTCCATGCAGGCGGCGCTCATCAATCACTGCGAACTGGCGCGTTATCGGTTTGCCGTCCTCGACGGCCCGCCGCCGCCGGCCGACACGATGGCCAACGTGCAGGTACAGCGCCAGCAATTCGACACCAAATACGCAGCGCTCTATCACCCGTGGGTCGTCATTCCTGAGCCCTTCCCGCTGAACCCAGCGATGCCGGCCGATTATCCGGTACCGCCGGCCGGCCACATGCTTGGCATCTATGCGCGAACCGACATCGAGCGCGGTGTGCACAAAGCGCCGGCAAACGAAGTGGTGCGCGGCGTCACCGGCTTGCAGCGCGTGCTGAACAAGGAGCAGCAGGACATCCTCAACCCGTATCCGGTCAACATCAACGTGATCCGCGATTTCCGTCCGCACAACCGTGGCATCCGCGTCTATGGCGGGCGCGTCATCACGAGCGACTCGGACTGGAAGTATGTCAACGTTCGTAGACTGCTCATCTTCATAGAAGCCTCTATCGACCGTGGTCTGCAGTGGGTCGTTTTCGAGCCAAACGCAGAACCACTGTGGGCGCGCGTGCGCCGCTCCGTCAGCAACTTCCTGACGCAGATCTGGCGCAACGGCGCGCTCGAAGGCACGCGAGTCGAAGAGGCGTACTTCGTCAAGTGCGACCGCACGACGATGACGCAAACAGATATCGATCAAGGACGTCTGATCTGCCTTGTCGGTGTCGCCCCGGTGAAACCCGCCGAGTTCGTCATTGTGCGCATCGGCCTATGGACTGCACATGCAGAAGAGTAGGCGCGCTGACCGCATCCGTCGAAAGGTCATACCAAATCGAGGAGAACATTGATGGCTACTGACGCACGCAACGATCCTTTCCGCAGCTACAACTTCTCGATCGAGATTGACGGCGTTCCGAGCGGCGGCTTCGCGGAGGTTAGCGGCCTCACCGCCGAGGCCAAGCCGGTAGATTACCGCGAAGGCACGGACCGGCAGAGCAACGTGCGCAAGCTTGCCGGCCCGGCCAGTTACGGCCCGATGACGTTGAAGCGCGGTTACACCAAAGATAACACACTGTGGAAATGGTACGGCAACATCCTAAACGGCCAACCTGATCGGCGGAACGTCACGATCGTTCTGATGAACGAGGCGCGCGAGCCGCAGTTGCGCTGGCACGCTGCGGACGCATTGATCACCAAGATCGAAGGGCCTTCGCTCAAAGCAAGCGGCAACGAGGTGGCAATGGAATCCGTCGAGTTGGTCCATGAAGGGCTAACGCTCGAGATCTAAACGACGGCGGTCGTCCTCATGGCGACATACGATACCCCGGGTGCCTACATCGAGCGCGAGGATCGCGCGCAGGGCGGCATCAGCCGCTTGCGAACGGATATCGCGGCGTTCGTCGGCATCGCCAAACGGGGTCCGTCGCGTCGCGCGGTCGCGATCGACTCGTGGAAGCAGTTCACCGCCGTCTTCGGCGGTCTGTTCGAGCACGGCTATCTCGGCTACGTCGTCAAGGCATTCTTCGAGAATGGCGGTCGACGCTGCTGGGTGGTACGCGTTGAAGGCGAAGCCGCGCAGATCGCCAGCGCCGTGTTGCGGGCCGACGATGCCGCAAACACGCCGGTATGGAGCGTGCAGGCGAACTCGAGCGGCGCGTGGGGCAATGGGCTGAGCGTGCGGCTCTTGGAGATCCGCCGCTTCGCGCGTCGATCGATCAAGGCCACCGTCGACTGGTCACAGACCGATTCGATCGCTGGGTTCAATCGTGCGGGCACCGTCGAACTGATTCAGGAGAGCGGCGGAATCGTCAGGCGCGAGCAACGAGTGCTTTCCGCCGTCGATGCGTCGCGCAGCCGGCTTATCTGGAACAACAGCGACGGCGCCCTGCGCCTGGCGAGTGACGCTCCGCTCGCAGCGATTGATCCGGTCCTGCCGTTTCGGATCGAAACCGTGGCGTATCAATTGCAGGTGTCGCAGAACGGCCTTCCGTGGCGCGTCTACGACGATCTGGCGCTGGCACCCGATCATCCGCGCTACGGACCGAAAATCGCCAACGGAGTTGGCGGGCTGTTCATAGCGAGCGCAAGCCAGCCTCGGCTCAAGGAACCCGGCGTCGGCACTACAGCCGAGCTCGTCGCGTTCGGCAAGCGCGGCAGGACCGGCGCAGTGATCGAGCCGGTACGTCTCGTCGAGCTGCGCGCGGCGCCGCGCGCGACCGCGCTGAAGCTCGCCAACGTCAACAACGCGATCATGCTGACCGGCGGCTTCGACGGATTGAGCTGGCTGACTGCGGAAGACTTCATCGGCGCTGATGCGGGCCTCGACGACTCCGACGCCGCGGTCCTCGCGAATCGCTGCGGGATCGCCGCGCTCGGCGAGATCGATGAGATCTCGCTCGTCGCGGTTCCCGACATTCATATCCAACCGCGCATCGTCGAAACGGTCACGCCGCCGCGTTGTCAGCCGAACCCCTGCCTGCCTGTGGAAATGACCATACCGGCGGCGCCCGCACCGGTCATCCACGGCGATTTGCCGCCTCGATTTTCCGAGACGGCGATCGAGCGCGTCATGGCGGCGTTGGTGCTCCATTGTGAGTCCAGGCGCGATCGCGTGGCGTTGATCGATCCGCCGTTCGAGGCCTCGACTCGGGATCGACTGGGCGTTGCCGCCGTACGCGACTTTCGCCGGCTGTTCGATTCGACTTACGCGGCGCTCTATTTTCCCTGGCTCGAGGTGCTCGAACAGCTGCCGCATGCAAGGCAACCGATCGTAGCGATACCGCCCAGTGGCCACATCGCCGGCCAGATCGCCGCGACCGACCTGCGCATCGGAGTGCAGAAGGCGCCCGCAAACGTGCCGCTCGTCATGACGGAACGCGCCACATTCGCCATCGATGAAGCGACCCACGGCCTGCTCAATCTCGACGGGATCAACGTCATTCGCGCCATTCCAGGGCGAGGCCTGCGCATCGCCGGCGCCCGACTGGTGTCGAGCAACACCGATTTTCGCTTTCTCAACGTCCGTCGTCTCCTCCTGATGATCGAGCGCTCCATGGAAACCGCCCTTCAGTGGGCGGTGTTCGAAGGAAACGACTGGCTGACGCGGACCAAGCTTGCGCTCACGACCGACAGTTTCCTGCGCGGGCTTTGGAGCCGGGGCGCTTTGATGGGGTCGAAAGCCGAAGAAGCGTTCTACGTACGCTGCGACGACACTAACAATCCCGCCGATGCGCGTGACCGCGGCGAGCTGCTGATCGAGCTCGGCGTTGCCCCATCGGTCCCGTTCGAGTTCGTGGTGCTGCGCATCGGCCGCGGCGCCAACGGGCTCGAGATCACCGAGCCGACGCTTGAGGGAGGTTGATATGGCCGTGGCTCCCGCATTGCGCAACGATCCGGTGCTCAACCACAACTTCGTTGTGAGCTTGCTCGATAGCAGCAGCGTGCTCGCCACCGTCGGCTCCGCACTTGTCTCCACGTTGCTGGATGTCGTGGTCGGGGGTTTCTCGGAATGCCAGGGGCTGGAAGCCAGCATGAAGATCGAGGAATGCAACGAAGGCGGCAACAACGGCACCGTGCTCAAGTTTCCCGGTCGCGTCTCGTGGAGAGACATCACACTCAAGCGTGGGGTGGCAGCGAATAGCTCGCTGTGGGACTGGTTCTACGGATTTGCATGCGGGCATGGGAAGCGCCGAGATGGCGTGATCGCATTGCTGAACGAGAGGCTGGCACCCAGCAACATCTGGTACTTCCGCCGCGGACTGCCGCTCAAGTATTCCGGACCGCAAATGAATGCCACGCAAACCAACGTGGCAATCGAATCGATCGAGATCGCGCATGAAGGCATCTACCAGCTGCCCTTCATCGGTCTCGTCGGTTCAACGGCGAGCGCCAGCGCCGGCGGTTTCCTCGCGGCTGAGACTTCCGGGATAGCAGGATTAGCGAGCTGAGCGATGGATGTTCATATCGAAAATGCGATCGGCACTGTCAAGGCAGTCGACGGCGACTCGCTGCTTTCGCCGCAGACCCTCGAGCGCATCATATGCGCCGTGCTGAACGCCCTCGATGAACGGCAGCTGCGCAATGATCGATCCAACGCCGACACAAGCGTGACCGCCGGCGTGGCTTCCGAACAGGAGCAGTCATGACGACGCAGGTGGCAAAAGCGATCATTCAAGTCGAGTGGCACGATGAGCACGGACTGCGACGGGAAAACCTTAAGGTGCAGTACAACCCGACGGAATACACGCTCGACAAACAGGTGACGCTGGGCGAGGTCACGATCCCCGGGATCGACGCCCCCGTGCAGCAGTTCGTGCGCGGCAATGCCGAGAAGATGACGCTCGATCTGTTCTTTGACACCACCGAGCACGGCATGGGCCCGGGCGCGACCAGCGTCACCACCGAGACCGACAAGATTTACCAGCTGATAAAGATCGAACCGAGAACACACGCGCCGCCCATCCTAACGTTCCATTGGAACGATCAGTTTCCCGGCAGCTCGATCGGCGCTGCGCCCGGCAATGTCGCCGGCGCCATGGATAAGACCGTTACGTCCGTGCCCGAAGGTGACCCGGCTGCGGAAGGCGATGCTGCTGTATCGGCGACCGGAAGCCCCGGCGCCACAGCGGTGGCCTCTCCAGATGCTTCATCGGCCAATCAACGGGTCAACGGCTTTCGCTGCATTCTCGAGTCGATCAAGCAGAAGTTCACGTTGTTCTCATCGGACGGCGTGCCGTTGCGGGCAACCCTGACCGTTACGTTGCGCGAATACCAGACGCTCACCGATCAGCTCAACCGACTGGGCTTGAGCTCGCCCGACCGAACTCACACGCACATCCTTTTGCAGACCGATTCGCTCTCCAGCGTGGCGAACCGGTATTACGACCGACCCAGCGTTTGGCGGCCGATTGCCGACAGCAATGGGATCACCGATCCGCGGCGGCTGAATGCTGGCCGCATTCTCGAAATTCCGCGGCTCAACTAGGAAGCGCTATGCCCGTCGTCAAACTGGCCGAGCAAGCGGAAGAATTCGGCGAGTTCTATGTGCCGAGGTTCGAGGTGCATGCCGCGGGTGCCGACGTGCCGGAAGCGATCATCCGCGACGTCATGCAAGTCACGTACAAGGACAGTATCAAGGAGATTGACAGCTTCGTGCTGACCGTCGGCAATTGGGATTCGATCTCCCGTCGTTTCAAGTACATCGACTCAGAAGCCGATAAGATCCTGTCGGCGGAGTCGCAGGCCACGTTGGAAAAGCTGCGCTACAAACTGTTCGAACCTTGCGCACGCGAATTCGAGCTCAAGCTCGGGTACGGCAGCACGCTGACTTCCATGACCAAAGGCAGCGTCACCACCCTGGAGCCGAATTTCCCGGCCAGCGGGCCGCCGACCTTGACCGTGCAGGCCTTGAACGTGCTGCACCAGCTGCGGGACAGACAGCGTTCGCGACACTGGAACAACCTGCGCGACAGCCAAATCGCGAAGAGCATCGATACGCTGATCGATCCGGCAACAAAACGGAAGCTCCCCGTCCGCGTGAGCAAGACTGCAGCGAGCACGGAAACGCCGCTCGAATACGTCGCCCAAGATAATCAATACGACATTGATTTTCTGTTCACGCGCGCGCGCAGCGCCGGCTATGTCGTGTACATCGACAGCGAAAAGAAGCCGAACAACCAAGTCGAGCAGTTCCTGTACTTCGGTCCGTCCGACGAACGGCATCCGCGTATTCGCGACGTGACCTACGAGCTCGAATGGGGCATTTCGCTGATCGACTTCAAGCCGATATTGTCGACGGCGAAGCAGGTGAAGAGCGTCGAGGTGCGCAGCTGGGACCGCCAGACCAACAAGGCGATCCGCACCATAGTCGATCTCAATCACTCGCGTATCCAAGCGAATCACGATCTCCTGCCCCTGCTGACGCAGCCGGGATGTCAGCCGCGCGAGGAGGTTGTGTCCAACGAGCCGCAGCCGACGCCGCGGCAGGCGGAACGCCGCGCGCTCGCGATTCTGTCCGATCGGTTGAAGGAGATGGTGACCGCACAGGGCACCACGGTGGGCCTACCGGATCTGCGGGCAGGCCAGCGCGTGCAGGTCAAAGGCGTGGGTAAGCGCTTCTCGGGCACGTATTTCGTCACGGACACGACACACACGCTTGCCGACTCCGGCTACACGACGCGATTCAGCGCGCGTCGTGAGGATCAGCTGGCAAAGGAGTGACGCCATGAATGAGAGACGCGGCGTCGTCACCGCCTTCGTGAAACGAACCGACGTCAAGCAAGGGCGCGTGGTCGTCGAGTATCGCTCAATCGACGATAAGCTGGAGAGCAACTGGGCGCCGATTGCTACCCCGATGTCGGGCAAAGGGCGCGGCGCGCTGTTCATGCCCGAGGAAGGCGACGAGGCGCTGGTCGCTTTTCAGGACGGCAAATTCGACTCGCCCTATGTCGTGGGCTTTCTCTGGAACGGTGTACAAACCTCGCCGGAGGACGATCCCGAGAACCGCGTCATCGTCACTCCGGGAGGACATCAGCTGCGCTTCGAGGACAAGGGACCGGCCAAGAAGATCGTAATCAAGTCCACTCAGCACACCGTGACCCTGGACGACACGCCAACGGCGCCAAACATCTCGATCAATGCGGGTCCGGCAGGGATCGTATCAATCAAGCTCAATACAACGCCGCCCTCGATCACCATCAGCGCGGGCACCGGCACCGTCAGCATGGACGCAAGCGGCGTGGCGGTGACGTCGGCCGGAACCCTAACCATCAACGCGACTGGCGCTGTGGCCGTGAACTGCCCCGTGCTCGCAGTGAATTCCGGCATCGCGACTTTCTCCGGCGCCGTGCAATGCGGCGCGCTGATCACCAACGCCGTCGTAAGCCCGCTCTACACGCCCGGCATCGGCAATTTGATTTGAGGGATTGCGCCCATGACCGACATGTTGACCGTACCCGCACCGACGCTTGCCAGCGCTGCGGTCTCCATCGTCAAGCCGATGCTGCTCATGGTGACCGATGTGAGGTTCGCGGATGGGTCGCTCGCCGCCGAGGGCGACGTGCTAGTTGCCGGCGTGCTGGTGTTTCGCGGCGCTCCCGGCGTGGCGGAATTGTGGGACGAAGCACAGAAGACGTGGCGCCCCGCCCCGGCCGAAGAGACGTTGAAGCAGACCAAGCCACTTGTTGCCGTATTCAAACCGGGCGCTTCGCCCGCGTGGCAGGCGACCCTCGTCGCCATCGGACAAAAGGATTCGGCCGATGCCGACGCTTTCAACGCCGCGGTGAACGGCTCGCCCAGCTACTTCGTGCGCGCCGTCGTGAAAACCAAACGCGGCGGCGTGGAGCAAACCGCACTCAGCCCCGCTTCGGCGCTCTTCACCTTCGTCGATTCGACCGCCAACGCCCGCTTCACGACTCAGTTCGACACGCCGACGACCAAGCCTGACGAGGCGCACAAGGTGCGCATGCTGCTCAAAGGCGACGGCCTGCAGCCGGCGGGCTATCTGGAGATCCGCGCGCAACCGAATTTCGAAGTCGAGATCGCCAATTGCGATGCCGCAGGCAACGTGCTCGCCAAAGTGCTGCTGGTGGCGAGCGGCGAAATCCGACTGACGCCGGCCGCGAGTGCGCGTGTTGTCATTGACGGAGATGCCGAGACGGACCGGCTGCTATACGCCCCCGTCGGCGGCGGTGCCAAGCGCTGGCTTTCTTGAGGAGCCGATATGACATCAGCCGCACCACAGACCCGCCGCTTCCTCGGCATCGGCTGGAAGTTCCCCCTCCAGGTGACGCCGAACGGCAAGATCGCGCAGGCGCGGGCAGAGCAACGCGTGGAAGAGTCGATCCTGTTGATTCTGGCGACCGCGCCGGGCGAGCGCCCGATGCTACCCGATTTCGGTTGCGGCATTCACGACCTCGTCTTCGCCGAGAACAATGCAAGCACGATCACGCTGATCGTCCATCTCGTGCGAGAGGCACTCGTCAAATACGAGGCTCGCATTGACGTGCTCGACGTGCATGCGGACAGCACGGCCGACAGTCCCAATCTGCTGCTGATCCGTGTGAACTACCGCATCCGCGCCACCAACGCGATCGGCAATCTCGTCTACCCCTTCTACATCACGGAAGGACGCTAGATGGCACTCAAGGATGCCGAACCTGTCATAGACGACCGGCGCTTCGACGATATCGTCGAAGAGATCAAGACGCGTATCGCACGCTATACGCCCGAGTGGCAGCCGGTGTGGAACGACTATAACGACAGTGATCCGGGCATCACGCTGGCGCAATTGGTCGCATGGCTGTCGGAAATGCTCATCTATCGGATGGGCAAGGTGCCTGAGCTCAACTACATCAAATTCCTCGAGCTGATCGGAATCGAGCTGCAGGCAGCGCAGCCCGCGCGCGTCGACGTGACCTTTCCGGTCGCCGATACGACCACTCTTCCTTATGTTGATGTGCCGCCGCGCACGCAAGTGTCGGCGACCGCGGATGATGGCGGTCCGCCGTTGATCTACGAGACTGAGAAGAGCGCGCGGGCGTTGACCGCTCGTCTCCTTTCCGTTCAGGCATTCGACGCGGCCGTTCATCGCGATGTGACCGCCGAGAACGATGCGTTGCAGCCGTATTTTCCGTTCGGCGAGCTGGCGCTGGTAGACGCTGCGCTGGTGTTGGGCTTCGGTTTCCCAAACGCCTATCCGAAACCCGATGAATTCCCGGCAACGACCTTCGATCTCGCCGTCTATGCGCAGGGCGAGAGCGCGGCTCAGCCGGTCGTCGCCTGCGGTCTGACGCAAACCGCCGCCTATGCGTCTGCCAAATTGCAATGGGAGGCCTGGAACGGCAGCGAATGGCAGCGCATGGACGCACTCAAGGACGAAACGCTGGCGTTGACGCGTTCCGGTTTCATCACTCTGCGCACGCCGGCGGTCGGCGTGATGAAGCGCGACTTTGTCGGGACCTATCCGAGCGACGGCACGAAGCCAAAGCTGTTTTGGATCCGTGCACGACTGACCAAAGCGCAATACGAAACACCGCCATCGATCGTCGCGGTGCGTGCCAACACCGTCACCGCGTTGCAGGCGCAGACCGTGCAGGGCGAAGTGCTGGGGGGCACGGACGGTTCGCGCAATCAGAGCTGGACACTCGCGAGCACGCCGGTGATCGCCGACAGCGTGCGTATAGAGATCGACGACGGCACCGGCCCCGCGAATTGGGAGGTTCGTGCGGATCTTCTCGACGCGGGACGCGACGATCGCGTGCTCGCGCTGACGCCCGGCAGTGGCGAGCTCGTTGCCGGCGACGGAGTGCGCGGCGCCGTACCGGTCGCCAATCCGCGCAATCCGGACGCGAACGTCGTGGCGGTCGAGTACCGTTACGGCGGTGGGGCGCGCGGCAACGTCCCCGCGGGCGCAATCACGGCTTTGCTCACCCCTGTCGACGGTCTCGACAGCGGCAAGGTGACGAATCTGTTTGCCGCGACCGGCGGACGCGACGAAGAGCGCATCGAGGACGCAAAAGACCGCGCGCGCCACTCCATTCGTGCGCAAGGCCGCGCGGTCACGGTCGAGGATTTCGAGGCGCTCGCAAAACAGGCGGGCGACATCGCCCGGGCCAAGGCATTCCCGCTGATGCATCCGCAGTTCCCGACCGTCAAGGTCCCGGGAGCGATCAGCGTCCTCGTCGTGCCCAATGCTAAGCGGGTTGCGGGCCAGCCGTTCAAGCCGATGCCTTCCGAGGGGCTGCTCAAGACGGTGTGCGCGTATCTCGATGCGCGCCGCCTGCTGACGACGGAAGTGTTCGTGGTCGCGCCGAGCTATCAGCAAATCACGGTATCGGCCGAGATCGTGGCGAAGGGCGACGCCGATACTGCGGCCGTTCGCGAGCAGGCCGAGGCGGCGCTGATCGACTACTTCGATCCCATCATCGGCGGCGACGAGAGCACCGGTTGGGGTTTTGGCGAAACGGTACGCTACTCGAAAGTCTATCAGCGCATTTTCTCGGTGGACGGCGTCGATTCGATCGAAACGCTCACGATCAATCTCGACGGTGACGATTATCCCGAATGCAAGGATGTGACGATCGAAGCGAATGGCCTGCTGTTCTCGGGCGAACACCAGCTCGAGGTCCGGCTGGCCGCGGTGGAGGCAGTGGCATGAATATACGCGCAGCCGTGTCACCAATGTCGGCGCTGAGCGCGGCGCAACGCGCGGCGATGCATGTGGGCGCAAAGCAAGGCTTGCCGCACGATCCGCTTGCACTCGTCCTCTATGCGGGGGCGGACGCCGACGCGTCGATCGGTTTTGCGGTCGGCGCGCTCGACGCGGTCGAAATCGGCGCCTGCAGCCGGGCCTTGATGCTGGCACCATCGCCGGGCGCAGACCGGCGTCTCACAGAGAGCTCAGGGAGCTTCGGCGGCCTTAAATCCCCCACGAATGTCGCCGTCGCACGGAATGGGACGGTCTATCTGGCGGATCGCGGCAACGCGGTCCTCAAGTACTTCGATGCCTGCGACTGCAGCTTCAAGCCGCTGCCGTGCTTCGTTGCGCAAGCGGCGACAGGCCCGGCCGATGAGTGCATTCCAAGTCCGCCCGGATTCGCTCCGCTCAATCAGCTTCGGGATCCGACGGCGCTTGCCGTTGCTGGCCACGACCTGATCATCGTCGATCGCGGCCACCACCGGGTCGTGCTCATGGATCTGATCGGTTCGGTGCCGCGTGCGGCATTGCGGCTGCCTGCGGCCACGGGCCTGCGCAAACTATGGACGCCGTTCGCGGCGGCGATCGACTCGCACGGTCATATCTATGTGAGCGACCCGGATCATGCACGGATCGACATATTCGGCCGCGCCGGTCGCTGGCACAAGGCGTGGACCGGCCTCGGCGAAATCACCCATCTGGCGGTGGATGTCGACGATGTCCTGCTGGCGGTGATCGAGGACGTCGACGTCGATGCCACAGGGAAACCCATCGCCGGCGCCTTTGAAATCATCGACGGCCAGCGCCGGCCGCTTGCCCCCCGCGCGCTTGCCGTCGCAGGGCGATTTGCTTGCAATCGAATCGCGGTCGACCCCGCCGGCCGACTGCACCTCGGCGCGGCCTGTGCAACTCCTACCGACGCGGTGTTCGACGCGCAAGGCTATCCGGTCAAGGACAAGGACAAGGTCGCGCCGTTGCTCTACGCCACCGCCGGTAGCTATCGCAGCTCGGCGCTGGACTCGCGACGCCGGGGCTGCATCTGGCATCGCGTGCAGCTTGCCGGGGCCATGCCGGAACGCACCCGCATCGACATTCAAACTACGACGTCGGATGTCGAGCTCGATGCCGGAGAACTTGCGGACCTGCCACCGCAGGCCTGGAGCGAGATCGTTTCCGTCCGCGCGCTGGAGGGCGGCACAGCCGACGCGCTGGTCCGCAGCCCGCCCGGTCGCTACTTGTGGCTGCGCCTGGCGCTGAGCGGAGACGGCCAGTCCACTCCCAGCATCAGTCACATCGTCATCGAGTTCCCGCGCGTTTCTCTGCGCCGCTATTTGCCCAGCGTCTACGGCATGGATCCGATCGGAGCGGATTTCACCGATCGCTTCACTGGGCTGTTCGATGCAACGCTGCGTTCGATTGAGACGCGCATCGATACGATGCACGAATTGTTCGATCCCTCGAGCGCGCCAGCAGATAAGCCGCGCGCGAAAACATGCGAGGGCGCGCCGACGATCGATTTCCTATCGTGGCTCGCGAGCTGGGTTGGCGTGGTATTCGAACGAGGGTGGCCGGAGGCTACTCGTCGTGCAATCCTCAAGCGAGCCGAATGCCTCTACGGTCTGCGCGGCACCTACGCGGGACTCTGGCAACTGCTGCTGACCTTCCTCGGCTTCGAACGTGCGCCGTGCGAGGCCGCTTGCCCGCAAGCGCGCTGCATCCCGAGGCCTGACAACTGTGCGCCGCCGCCGCCGCCGTGCGCGCCGCAATACCCTCCCTTGATCCTGGAGCACTTCCGTTTGCGCCGATGGCTGTTCGTCGGCGCCGGCAGTCTCGGCAACGACGCCATGTTGTGGGGCAGACGGATCGTCAATCGCAGCGAGTTGAGCGGAACGGAGCGCACGGGCAACGCCAGGGTGGGACCGCTCTCCTGCCCGCCCGATGGCAATCCGGCGACGCAACTCATCTCAACGCCGGATCCGTTGCGCGATCCATTTCACGTCTATGCACATCAGTTCAGCGTCTTCGTGCCGGCACGCGTCAAGCGCAGTGAATGGCAGCGACGCGGACTCGAACGTTTGTTGGCGCTGGAGGCGCCGGCGCATGCACGATGGCGGATCGAATATGTCGAGCCTCGTTTCCGCGTCGGCGTGCAGGCGATGGTCGGATTGGACAGCGTCATAGCGCGCGTACCGACAGGCATCCGGCTCAACGCCAATCGGCTCGGCCGCGGCTCCGTGCTGCCGCCGCATCCTGGACGTCCTGCGGTGGCCGGGATTGATGCGCGCGTTGGCGAAACCATGCGTCTGACGTGATTTGGAAAGAGGAGGCCCGCAATGGGTTCCAGGCACACTAACGGCGACGGCACGATGGATTGCGTCGCTTGCGAGTTCGAACCGTTCGTCAAGAACAATTATTTCACTGGCAAGATGATGGGCGCCTCCGACTTCATTACGGAGACCCACTTCCATCAGGAGAAGCTGCGGCTGCACCAGGTGCGCCTGCACGGCTGGGGCGTGGTTTGCGGGCTCAATGTCCTGCAGCACCCAAATGCCGATTGTCGCAAGCGCTATGTGCGCGTCGAGCCGGGCTCGGCAGTCGATTGCTGCGGGCACGATATCCTGGTGCCCGAGGAGGAGATACTCGATCTGCTGTCCTACAAGAAGGTCGCGGAGCTGACGAAGGAAAATCCCGCGCACATCCATGCATTGGGAATTTGCGTGCGCTACGTCGAGTGTCCGACCGAAAACGTGCCAGTCCTGTACGATGATTGCGGTTGCGACAACAATGGCTGTGCGCCGAATCGGATTCTCGAGTCGTATGCCTTCGACGTCGTCGTCGATCCGCCGCTTACGTTGCTGCCAGGAGTGGCCCCCGGTGCGCTAGCCAACGTCGTCTTCGCGCGGTCGGCGGAACCGTCGCTCGCGCCCAATACGCCTCGTTTCGGCGTCGCGCCGCTCGTCGGATCGACGGTCTACGCGCTCGACGCCAAGCAGCCGCAAAAGCTCATCACTTACGATTTGTCGACGCGTCATGCGGCGACGATCGACTTGGGCGCCGACGCGATGGCGATCGCTGCGCGTGCGAACTTCGTTTTCGTCGCGACCGGCCCGAAGGGAGGCACCGCCGAAGTCATCCAGGTGTTCGCGGCCGCCGCCACTACGCCGACCGCCACGATCGACATTCCGGGTACCACCGGCGCCAACAGGGTTTCCATTGCAGTCAGCACGGATACGAGCCGCGCGGCGATCGCCTATGTGCGGGAAACAGGTGCATTGCTGGCGTATGCCGAGGATGCGGCTAACGGACTGCAAGCGGGATCGGTCTCGCTGGGCAGCGCCTCCGCGCAATTATCGTCGTTCGTCATCAAGCCCGACGGCACGCTCGGCTATGCAATCGATGAAGCGGGCGGCAAGGTCAAGGCGATCACGCTTGCGGCCGCTTCGACCGAGGCCGACGTCACGGCTCTGCCGTCGACCGCGAAGCCGTCGTCGCTGGTCTATCTCGAGGTCGGCGGAAAGTCCCTGCTCGCGGTTGCCAGTCGGACGGACAACGCACTCTACGTGATCGACGCCGCCAATCCCAGCACCGCGGCGGGTTTGCTCGCGACTATCGCGCTCGATCATCCGCCGGAATTTATTGCCGCCGGCGCGGAAGGTGTCGTTTACCTGCTGGAGGAATCGGGCAGCAGCACGTTCCTGCAGGCCGTCGATCTGGCCCCTTTGACGACGGGCCAGCCGGCCATTGTTTCGGCGGCACGCCCGATCGAGGGGGGCGGCCTGCGGCTGATCGGCTTGCTCAAGGACGCGACCGCGGGAATCATCGCCTCGACACCGCAGATCGAGATCGCCTGCGCCGACCTGGTGTGGAACCAGACTTGCGACGCGTGCGACACGCCGAATTGTGTCACGCTTGCGAGTATCGAACGCTATCAGGCCGGAGCTACGGTGCTGGACGCCGGCACCGACTCGTTAGCGGACGATCTCGCCAACAAGCGCGCGCGCATCGACAATCGCGCCGGACGCAAGATCCTCGCCACCACGCAAACGCTGCAGGCCTGGCTGGAGTGCCTGCAGACCAAGGGAACGCAGGGACCGCCCGGCCCGAAGGGGGACAAAGGGGACAAGGGAGACAAGGGAGACAAGGGGGACAAAGGGGACAAGGGAGACAAGGGAGACAAGGGAGACAAGGGAGACAAGGGAGACAAGGGAGACAAGGGAGACAAGGGCGATCCCGGCCTGCCGGGAACGAACGGCGCACCGGGCAAGGACGGCATCGGCCTCTATCCGGACCTCCCGAAAATTCTGGATATCGGCTGGCGCTTCGAGGACACGCTCAACTTGTTCAACTTCGTCAACAACAACTATTTGGATTTTGCCAATGATCCCGCCGCCTTGGAGCTGTCGATCAAGACGCGCGTGCAGAGCGGACTGAACGTTCCGCCGCTGACGCTGTACTTCAATAAAAAAATGGAGGGCATTACCCGCCGCACGCTTGGGGTGACCATCGACGCTCCATCCGCGACCCCGGAAGGAGCACCGCCCCAGCCGGTTTCCGCCGGGATCTATTATCCCGTCGATTTGAAGATCTATGGCAACATCGTCGAGATCCTTGGAAGCATACCGACCCCGCACACGGGGGAAACGGCGGCCTACGCGGTGTCGTTCATCCCGCGCCGGCAATTCTTCTGGGTGTTCGATCCAAGCAACACCAAGACGATAGCCTCGCCCTACCGGCTGCTTATGCAACTGGCGGGTGCGGCGCTGGGCGCGAACCTCGATCTGCCGCGAGTGACCATATCGCTGAAGGGAGATTTTGTCTTCGCTTTGGACGCTGGCGGTCAATACACCGAGTTTGGGGTGCTCGATGGCGACAATATCGGTGGAAAGGTGGGCGAGCCGCCGCCGGCGAAACGGCAGCCGCCGATTCAGGGCGGCAAGAATCCGTCAGGCAATCTCACCCAGGGCGGCCTGTTCGAAAGCTGGTTCTTCCTGACCCCCCGGGGTGTAGACGGCTTTGCGCCCCCCATATTCACGACCTTAGCGCCGTCCTTGCTCGGCCTGGGCCCTATCCCGCCGACCATCAACTTCGGCACGGCGGCGGAGATCGCGGCGGCTGCCGGCGTGTCGGATGCGGTCGCCCGCCGCATCGTCGAAGCGCGCGCGCAGCAGCCCTTTGCCGGTGTCGACGACCTCCGCACGCGCGCCCGGATTTCGGGTGCCGATTTGCGGAGGCTCGAAGCCAATGTCTGGTTCCTGTGATCGATCGCAGATGCGGACTCGCGGAGAACGACCATGCCAACTTCAAATGAACTGATCGATCGTTACATCGGACGCACCCTGAGGGTGCGCCCCGCGACGCCGGTGCGCGGCGATCCCGAGTGCGAATGTCCGCCGGCGTGTCCAGCGTGCGGCGGCCTCGAATGCCTGTGCCGCCCGCGTTTCTTCGCCGGCCAGGTGTTGACCGAGGATGATCTCAATCGCCTGGAAAATTATGTCATCGCCAAAGGCAAGCTCCATAACCGCTACCTGCATGGACCGGGCGTCGTGTGCGGACTCGAGGTCGTGTGCGATTTCTGCGATCCTGGCAGCGTCACCGTGAAACCGGGATATGCAATCGCGCCCTGCGGCGAAGACATCATCGTCTGCAAGGACGCCAAGGCGCCCATCTGCGATCTGATCAGCCGCTGCAAGCCGCGCGACAGCGATTGCGATCCTTACGGCAGCCAGGCGCCGACCCAATGCAAGGACGGCATTCAGCGCTGGGTGCTTTCGATCTGCTATGATGAAAGGCCTTCCCGAGGCGTGCAGCCGCTCATGAGCGAACCCTGCTGGTGCGGCGGCTTGTGTGATTGCGCAAAGCAGGGCGGGGGTTGCGGCTGCGGCGGCACGACCGGCGGCACCTGCCAGTGCACCAGCGGCAGGCCGGGCGCAACACCGGCCGCTAAGTCGATGAGCAAGGCGGCGACGAAATACAATCCGCAGTGCGAACCGACGCTGATCTGCGAAAGCTTTCGTTTCGTCGCCAGCAAATACGTCGATCCGGCCAAACGCCAGCCTTTGGATCTTGGACGCTACGGCGTGTGGGGGCTGCTGGCCGGGAAGGCGGAGCAGTTCGGCCCGTTGCTGTCCCGGCTCATCGCCTGTTATCTCCGGGCGATCGAAATTCGCGACGCGTTTTCGCAGGTCAAGTTCGACGATCCGGCAAAGGCCGCCGAAATCGCGCTTGCGTACGGCGAGTATCTTGACGCGCTGCGGGAGTTCGCGGCGGCGCACCTGTCGCATCGCTGCGATATCGCCCGCGAACTCGACCAACTGCAGGTGCCCAACCCGAGCTTTACCGTCGCGGGTTCCGCCGCCGTTTCACTGGCCGACTGGCAGGCGCGCTTCGCCCGCCTCAACGAATTGTGGTTGGAAGTGTTTCGCGAATGTTTTTGTTCGGCGCTGTTGCCGCCATGCCCCGAATGCGAGACCAGCGACTGCGTGCCGCTCGCCGTCGTCACCATTGATGTCAACAACTGCCGCGTGATCGCGATCTGCAATTGGGAGGCACGCGAATTCGCTTTGACTTTGCCCACGCTGTGGTACTGGACCTCGTTCATCCACTGGGGCGCGATCAAGGACGTCATCGCCAAGCTGTGTTGTACCGGCGGTCCGGAGCTGTGGACGTTAATCATCCGGATGTTCGAGAACATCATCAAAAGCAATACCAACTCGTTGTCGTCTGGCACTGGCCCGACCGCGACGACGACGCAACCGCAACCCGGGACCTCCGGAACATCAACAACAGGTACCGGAACCTCCCCAACAGGTGCCGAGATGAACAGCCAGATCACCAACAGCACGCTCATAGCCCTGGCCTCCCTGGTCGAACAGGCAGCCAAACCGGACGGCATGGCGCGCCTGCTGTCCGTCGCCGCGCCGCCGACGGCCGTTCCATCGCAGGATGTCGCTGACCTGCAGGCGTCGGTCAGGGAGCTGCAGCGGATGGTCGCCGAGCAGGGAGCGGCGATCGACAGGCTAACGCCGAGGGGTTGATCGGTGCACGTTGTGAGCGAGCCGACGACCGGGAGGCCGCGTTGCCTTCGTCCAGGGCAATCGCTGATCTCCTGACCTGATGAACGACGCGGAGAGAAGCAATGGCAGCACAAGATCAACGACCGCGCTTTTACGAGAGTCAGTACCTGGGTGCGGACGATATGAACGCCGTGGTCGAGTATGGCCATGTGCAACTCGCGCGGCACGAATTGGGCGCTCACACCGCCGGCATCGCCATCGGCCTCTATCTGATCGAAAGTCCCACCCCCGGCGCACCGGAACGGCGCAACGTGACGCTGGTCCCCGGCCTGGCGATCGACGGTTTTGCCCGCCAGGTCATTGCGCTCTCGCGCGCCCTCCTCCCGGAATCGCTGTTCACCGGCATTGCATTCGACGCCAATGTCGACGATCCGGCGAAAAACAACGGCACGCCGCCCGGACGTTTCGTCCGCGTATGGATCGAGTACGATGAAACGAATGCAAAATCTCCACCGCCCGGTTTCGAGCGCTGCGACGCCGGCGACGAGTACGCCCGTGTTCAAGAAAATTATCGATTTGTAGTCGGTGATCGCACCGCGCTCGCGGATCGGCGCAGTCCGCTCTCCATCGCGGGCCAGTCCATCAACGCGGAGCGGGCGCTGCAGGCCTTCGACATGACCGCGGGTCTGCTCAACGATGCCAGCATTCCACAGCAGCTGTTTCCTGCGGACAATTCCCGCGCCCGTTGGCTGATTCCCATTGGATATGTCCGTTGGGTCGCCTATGCACAGGGCGGCGGCTACTTCGTCAACCGCAACATCGACCCGGCGGACAAAGGCGATGATCGCATTCGCAAGTTCCGCCAGTACATCGGCCTGCCGACGGAGAACATTCATGCCGTGGACGGCGCGGTGGTCCTGCGCAATCGCGCCGATAAACCGGATGATCCCGGTCGATTTCAGGCGCGGCTGCAATCGGGCGACCCGATCGCCGACACAAGAAGAGACCTCGTCTGGGTGGAAGGGAATCTGCGGATCGTCGGCGACGCACGGCTGGCCGCCGGCGCCGTCCGGTTCGCGGACATCAACGGTACCGATCAGAATACGCCGTTGTCGATCGAGCGCACCGGCGATCGACCCGCCGTGGTAGGAGGACGCGCACTCGAGGCGCTCATCGGTCCCGACGCGCAACCGACAAACCGGTTCGCCGTCGCGACCGTCGTCGCCGATGATCCGGATCCGACCAAACGCCAGCTCAGCGAAAAGCTCACGGTGCTCTCGGGCGGCAATATCGGCGTCAGCAAAGACGCCCCGCAACGCAAGCTCCATGTCAAAGGCGATGCCATTCGTCTCGATAGCTCGGACGGCACCAAGACCGTCGAACTTCGCACCGACGGCACCCAGGTCGACCTGGGCACGACGACCAATGATCTGTATTTGCGCTCGGCGAGCGGCGCGCCGCCGCGTCACATCGTGATGAATCCGGATGCCGGGGACGGAAATGTCGGCATCGGAACCGCCAGCCCGGCTTACAAGCTGGACGTAAAGGCTAAAGCGATCAAGCTCGGACTCGAGGACGCCGGTGGCGGGCAGCTGATCCTGAAGAACAACCCCGGCGACAACAGAATATTTCTCGAAGCATTCAATGCCGCCGGCACGGGGCACGCGACGGAAATGCTGCTCACCGGCAAAGACAGCGCTAACGCGCCGCTCATCACGATCAGGGCAGACACGACCAATATTGAGGGCAGCGTGCATGTCGGTGGAAGCTTCCTCCAGGTCGACGGCACCAACGCCGAGCAGGCAACGGTCGGCGGCGAAGGGCAAAGCGGCGTGGTGTTCGGTACGCGCAATGCCGGCGTGCACTTCGCCGACATGCGCAATCTGACGGTTGGATTCAACACAAGCGATGTCAACGCCTGGCTCACGGTCTTTTGCCGCGACGTTCATCAGGTGTCGGATGAGCGTGCCAAGACCAACATCCGGCCCATTGCCCATGCGTTGTCGCAGGTCGCACGATTGCGCGGCGTGGCTTTCGAGTGGAAGGCGGACGCGGACGCCGGCCAACCCAAAGGGAGACTCGGCCTAATTGCGCAGGAGGTGCAGCAGGTCGTTCCGGAGGCGGTGACCATCAGCGAACGCGGGGCCGGTCTGTCCTACTCCGCATTGGTGCCGTTGCTGATCGAGGCCGTGAAGGAGCTCAAGCACGAAAACGAGCAGCTGAAGGCGAAGTTTGGCGAGCAGCAGCAGCGGATGGAGGCGCTCGAAAGACAACGCGGTTCTATCAGGCCGCCGCCGAGTCGTGCGCCGAAACCGGCAGCCAAGAAACGGACATGAGGCGCGCGCATGTCGCTCGCTCTTGCCATAGAACGCTTGGCGGTCGGCTGCTACATGCCGAAATCGGTCGCCGACGATACGCGCAAAGCGAAGGACATACTGGATCGAATCCTGTCATCGGCGACCCGGGAACTGCCCGAGTGCCTGCGCCGCGCGCTCGCCTCCGAGCCCGCGAGCGACACGATCGCGTTCATCAACACGCTACACTTCGACGTCACCATCAATACCGAGTGGCCGCGAGACGAGATCGCGCGCTCGCTCGCCATACAGCTGTTGCGGGGCCTGTGGCGAACGCTCGACGATCCGGACACGATCCGATTCAAGGACCGGGCGGAGATGCTCGGGCGCTTCTTTCTGGATCTCGCGCAAGGCACTGCCTTCACGCGAAGCTGGCATGGTTGTTTCGCCGGCCTGCGCCTGCTGCTGACGTCCGGCATTGTCCGCACCTTGATCGTTGATGAGCCTCTCGTAGCCGGCGAGGCCTTGGCACGACTGCGGCCAGCGGACTTGCAAAAGGTGACCGCGCTGCTCAGCGAGCCGGATGCGCAACGGGCCCTGGCTGCAATACTCAGCGCTGCGCAGAACGGCGTGGAAGCGGATCCCGTTGCCGTTGCGACTGCGATCGTTTCTCAAGGTTGTCTGTCGTTGCAAAAACCTCAGCAACAACTTTCCTTCGTGATTGCGATGGGGCGGCAAACGGGCGCGGTCGCGGATGCGGGGATGCTCGCGCTCGCGCGGAGTCTCGTGGAGCTTGCATGGAAACCGAATGGTGCGATGCCGTCTGCGGCGAAATTCGATGCGACCTCGATTGCTGAGGCAGTCCGGATCCTCAATGACGAGCTGCCGAGAGATCAGGCCAGCGAGCACTCATCGCGTTGCGGCGGCATTTGGCTCGTTCTGCCGCATGTTCTGGCGCTACTCGGTCACAAAATGGAGCTTGCGCCAGTCGCCCTATGTGCCCTCGCCCTTGCGGCCGGCGACGATGCCGTGAGCGTGTGGCGAGACGATTTGTTGCGCGCAACGCTCGATCTCGACGATGCGGCGTTGTCGGGTTTCCAGGAGCGAACTGACTCCATTTTGACTTTTCCCGCCGAGGAACCGTCACAGGATGCGGCGGGAGAAGACGCCGCCAAATCGCGGCCCTCGCATCCGTATTCACTCAGGCGCTGCAATCTTGCGCATCTAAGACGCGGCATCGTGCAATTGAACCTGCCCGTCGCCCTCACGCGAGCAGCAACTCGCGTCGCCTACGCCGCTCTATCCGCTTACGCGCGGCGTTTGCCCGGGTTCGCCGAGTCGAGCTTTGCGCATCTATGGAAGAATTTTCTTGCGACGCCAGCGACGCTGAGAGTTCGCGCCAGCGTCATCGAGGTGATGCTGGCGCCGCCGCCGCTCGATGTAATCTGGAGAATATCCGGTGCCGACCGTGCGAGCTATGTGTTGCCGAACGGCCGCAGCATTCGCGTGGGGCTACGGCGATGAATTCAAGATTACTTTCTGAGCCGCCACCCGCTGCGGACCCATTGCGAGCCGAACTCAAGTGGCTCGACTTGCTGATCCACCGGGAAATTCTGCGGCTGCGGGCAACCTATCAACTCTCGCTCGACGAGTTCCGTGGACTTTACGTCAGCGACGAGCAAGTGGACGCCCTGGTTCGGGAGACAAATGCCGGGTCGGTGGACCTGAGCCAATTGGACCTTGCCGCAGCCCAGGCGCGCGTGAACCGCGGCGTATACCCCTGGGCGAGGTCGCCGTTCGCTCTTCTGAGCCGCGAGCTCGGCTTGTCGACGCTTGAGCAGGACATCTTGTTGGTCGTGCTCGCGCCCGAGATCGAATCCAAGTACGAGACGCTGTACGCGTACCTCAACAACGACGTCAGCAAGAAGGCACCCACGCTCGATCTCCTCTCGCGTCTGCTGTGCAGCGAAGAAAGGTCGAAGCTGGACGTGCGGGCGGCGCTGACCGGCGATGCCGCCCTGGCGGCGCAGGGTTTGGTGCGATGGCTCCCCGGCTCGGAGCGGCACGCGTTCACGAATGCCAGGCTTGCGCTGCACAGCGCCTTGCCGGATTTTCTGCTCGGTCTTGGTTTCCGCGATCACAGCGGCACGTGCGAACTGCAGTCGCGGGCGCAGCTCGCCGCGCAACGCGATGCCATCGATCAAGCGCTGCACAGCCGCCTGCAAAGAACGGCACGCGCATGGACGCGCGGCGCCGGTGCGGCGCCGATCTGGATTCTTCATGGGCGAGACGAGGCGCTGCGGAGAAACGCCGCGGCATCGTTATGTTGGATGCTCGATCTCAACATGCTCACACTCGATGTGACGGCCCTGCCTCGTCGTCACGAGGACCTTGCGGCCGCATTGCACGATGCGCTGCTGCGCCAGCGACTGATCGGCGCCGGGTTGCGACTGGTCGGCATCGACAAATTGCATGACGGAGAGGGCCGGCTGGCGCCCGAGGCGCTGGCGGCCGTGCGGAATTTGCGGCAAGCGCGGCGCCCTGTCTTCGTCGATTGCGAAAGCCCCGGAGAGCTTGCGGAGGTTTTGCGCGACACGCACGTGATTTCGATCGGCGTGCCCGAGCTCGACCGCCATCGCCGCTCGGTCGCCTGGCAGCGCGCGCTCGCAACGGGCCGCATGGCGGCATCGCCGCAAGTCGTCGAGGCCGTGGCGAACGGCTTTGCATTGACCTCGGAGCAAATCCGCCGCGCCGCCCAGGCCATAGCGGACGAGCACGGCGATGAAGACCCGCCGGAAATTTCCGCCGCGCAGCTCGCGACGGCGGCGCGCGCGTACTCCGACCAGTCGATCGCACGGATTGCCCAGCGCCTGGACCTGCCCTTCGAATGGAACGATCTGGTGCTGCCGCCGGTCACGATTCGCCGGCTGCGAGACATCGTGCATGCGATTCGCGACCGTCACCTGGTGTTCGGCGACTGGGGATTTTCGCGCCGCTCCGGCGGCTTCGGCCTGCGCATCCTGTTCGCGGGCCCCTCCGGCACCGGCAAGACGATGGCCGCGGCGACCATTGCGCGCGAGCTCGGCGTCGACATCTATCGCATCGATATTTCGCAAACGGTGAGCAAGTACATCGGCGAGACAGAAAAGAACCTCGACAAGATATTTCATGCCGCCACCCACGCGAATGCGATCCTGTTTTTCGACGAGGCGGACGCGTTGTTCGGCAAGCGCTCGGAAGTCAAGGATGCGCACGATCGCTACAGCAACATCGAGACCGCGTACCTACTGCAGAAGCTCGAGGAGTATCAAGGCGTCGTATTTCTGGCCAGCAATCTCAGCCGCAACATCGACAACGCGTTCTCGCGCCGTTTGAATTTCGTGGTCGATTTCCCGCCGCCGGACAAGCAGGATCGCGAGCGGTTGTGGCGGCTGATGCTGGCCAATGGCGCGCCGGTCGCCGACGACGTCGATTTTGCCTTCATGGCGGCCCAATTTCCCTTGACCGGCGGTGACATTCGCAACGTCACTCTGGATGCGGCGTTTCTCGCCGCCCAGAGCGACGAGCGCAGCGTGACGATGAAGAACCTGATCGTGGCGCTTGGCCGGCAGGTCACCAAGCAGGGCCGCGCGCCTTCGCCTGCAGAGTTCAAGCAGCACCACGAATTGCTGACCGAAACGTGAGGATGTCGTCGTGGGTGAGCCCAACGGCGCAACCAAAGTGGCCAAAGTAACGGCGACGCGGTCGACGACACGAGCGCCTGAGCGTTTAGCTGCTGCGCAAGAGGTTGCGGGCATCCCATCCGCGGGATTTCAGGAATCGGCGGGGAATCTCGCCGTTCAAGCCTTGCTACGCGATAGCGCCGTCGGACCGAAACTGTCGGTCAGTCAACCTCACGATCCGGATGAGCGCAGCGCGGATGCGATTGCCGATCGGGCTTTAGCCGGAGAAGCTCCGGCGGGGCAGGCCGCACCGATCGTGGCGGCGGGTCCCGCGCCGGCGCCCGGACCGGCCGTGGCGGCCGCCCTTGACGGCGACGCCGGCGCGCCTCTGCCGTCCGTCGAGCAGGCGGAATTCGGAACCAAGCTCGGCGCCGACCTCTCGGGAGTGCGCATTCATGACGACGAGGCCGCACATGCTGCGGCCAAGGAGATCGGCGCGCGCGCCTTCACCCACGGCCGCGACATCTTTTTCGCTGCCGGCGAGTGGCGGCCCGAAGATCGCGAGGGCAGGCGATTGCTGGCACACGAGTTGGCTCATACGGTCCAACAGGTGCCTCCCGATCTGCTGCTTCGCGAGCGCGACGTCATCGCCGACTTCTCGCAACGTCCCCAGTACCCGGTTGCGACCACACCGGTGCGTCCGCCCGGTACGATCGTATTCACGTCAGATACAGGCGAAGCGAGCTACGTCCCGTACGTCATCTATCGTCCGGAGGATATTCCCAGCTTTCTGTACGACCTGCACACGAAATCAAGCCAGGCGATCAGAATACGCAATCCAGGCGCTGGCTTTGGCACCATCTATGACATTCTGAGCGGGCAAATACCCTTTCCGGACCCCGACCGGATTTCGATCCGCGATACGATCAACTATGCGCGGACGGAAGGATCGGGCTTTGATCTTCGCGTGCTGATCGGCTTCGTCGATGGCGGCTTTCGCTTTCTCGGTTACGACATGTCCCAGACGGGCTCCGGCTCGGTAGGCAGCGGCTTTGTCGAGTCCAGCCCGGCCACTGGCGCCATCGGACGGGTTCTGTTCGCCAACCGCGTTACCCGGACCCTGGCGCGCGGCATAGCGGAGATGCATTTGGAGGTCGGCTACTCCGGACGGACCGAAGAGTTCCATGTGCAGATCCGGCGTATCGCAGGAATTGCAGGGGATCCAGGGCAGGGAGACACTTACGCCCTCAATACCCAGCAGATGGCGCGCATCGCGCTCGCCTGGAGCGACGTGCTGTCGCCGGCGGAACGGCAGGGCCTTGCCGAGGTTGCCGCGCAGCAGGAACCGCCCACGCCGCAGGCGGCGCAGGCCGTGTTCGCAGGCCGCGTGCCGGGCGGGGCGGAGCCGCCGGCTGCGGATGTGCCGGCAGCGGGGCCGGCACCGGCAGCAGCGACCGGCGAAACAATGGCGATGATGGAGCGGTTCAGGGCGCAGCTGCGCGGCAACATCCGCCGGCCCGCGGAGGTCGGCAAGATACGCGAGCTGACCGATCCCGATGTGCAGGCCCGCGTTCTGAGCCAGTCCTTCGGTTTCGCAATCGCCGAGGGACGCCTCTACCGGCTCGAACGAGTGGGCCAAGGCATACGGATCAGCGAAGTAGTTCCGGAGCCGATCGTGCAGCCGATTGCCGCGCCCGGTCCCCTCGCACCGTTCGAACCGCCGATCATCGAGCCGCAAATCATCAATCTCGACCCCGACCGGGCAATCCGCATCGGCGAAAACGTGATCCCGCCGAACCAGACAGTAGCGGGCTTCAAGCCCGGAGAATTCATTGTCGGCTATTCGCCGAACCAGCTGGTCGCGGTTGACCCGCGGACCGGGCATCCGCTGCTCGGCGTCTATGAAGGCGGACAGTGGTACGAGCTGCTCGACCCGAACAACCCCAACACGCCGCTCGATTTCGATCCTGTTACCGGGGCGCGCATCGTCAATCTCGGGACCGCCGGTACGCCCATTCCGGCGATGGAGATCGATACCTATCTGGGACCGCCACAGACGACTTTTCAGCGCGCGCCGGTTTCGACCATCGGCATCGGGGTTGGCGGCGTCATCATGGTTGCCAACGAACTGCTGAAATGGGTCGGAGCGACCTTGGACGTGCAACGCGCCACGATTGCCTCGGGAACCGCCGAAATCGACCTCTGGACGCGGCTCAACGCCGCGCCGGTGGCCGGCATATGGGACGCAAACCGAATGGCGCCGGCCTCGCCCGGTGCCGACGCACAGACCGGCGTCGTCTTCGCCTCCTATCGCTTCCCCTACGTCGCCGACATCAATGCGGCGCGGCTGCGCACCGAATTACCGACCCGTGTGAAGACCTATGCGGAACTCGCGGTGCTGATCGCGAGTCTCGGGAAGCTCGAGGCGCTGACGCAGGACCGCGGGCGATGGATCGTCAAGGTGAACCGGCCCCAGGGCGCCGTGCATAAAACTTACGACATCACTGAGGCCATGAACACGGTCGAAGCGCTGAGCCTGGCTACCGCTGATGTGACGCTGCGCGAGCGGCTGGCAGCACGCCCGCAAGCCGGGCGAGGCCGCATCCTGCATATTAAGCAGGGCGCAACGCTGTACCGGTCGGAGAGCGAAAGCTGGTTCGAACTGCGCCGGCAGCCGCTGACCGGGGGACCGGGGCTCGGTCCCAATGCGTGGGTCCGCGAGATCCGTTCCGGCCGGCACGGCAAGCTGTTCGTCGAGCCGGTGAATGCCGACGCCTATCAGGCGGTGGCGCTGACGAGATATATGATCCTGCGAGAAATCACGGATGTCTGGCGGGAATGCAAGGAGGGCGGCCGGGAAGTGATCCCGGCTGAGCTGCCGAGCTTTGGCGATGGCCCGCTTACCTCATTCCAGGCAGGCCCGGAGACCACCGGCGAGCAGCGCTTCGGCTGGACGCGCTATATAGTGCGGCCTGAGGATCCGAACCTGGCGGTGACTCCCAAGTCGACAATCGCGTTCGGCGAGCTGCGCGCCTTCTGGGTCTCGGAGGACGATACCACAGTCGTGGCCGACGAGGCCGTTGCAAGCTTTCTGCGGCAATGAGGCGACGACGACGGAAATCGAGAGCGGGATTTGCCTATATGGAGAACCCGACCGACTGGGCTCCATATTCATCCCTAAACTGTGGCGGGGCTTTTTTGCCTTTTCTGCCTCTGCAGCAGCAATTTGCGACGCGAAACAATGTTGGCACCACAAGGACTTGCCGTGCCACAGCAGTCCGGCTCGCTCGCAGACCGATCTTGAGTCCGCTGGAGCGTTTATGTCCGGGGGTTCCCGGTATCGTTTTGACGAATTCGCTGGCAGGACCGATGAAGACGGGTAGTTCGCAAGCGCTGCTGGCGGAAAAGGTGTCCGTCTCCTGGTGAGTCGTTTCAATGGGTTACAGCGCAGATGCGGCTGTACCCACAAATTGCCCAGGCGGGGTCTCTTCGTCGCGGTGAAACTTGATCCATCCGATCAAGGTTTCATCGCAGAGTGCGATGAAATCCGTGTCCGGGCTGATGACCTCTTCCGTATCCGCGATGATGAATTCGCCAGTTTTCGCAAATCGGATCATACGGCCGGCGATGGCAGACGGCGCGATCTCGTCGACATATTGCTGGACCGGTGTTCGCGTGTCCGGAACCGCAATTGCTGTAGGCTTTGCCAAAGCAACAGCTTGCGACTGTGTCGCCTTCTCGGTTGATTGCATCGTGCCGTGCTCGGCGTCGCGTTTTTGCTGCGCCAATACCTGTGCGGTGGTTCGGGTCGCTCGGCTCACTTTTTGCATGGCTGCCTCCTCATTTGATCTCGCGTGCATTGATTAGAACGACGACACGCGGCTCGTCGCTTAAGATGTCTGGGTGATGACGTCCTGGCAGGTTGTTGCCAACAAGGCTCGAGCTCCGATATCGACGGGTCTATGGATGAGCGAAGCATGCATGCGCCTCCTCTTGTTCCGTGCCCTCGGCAAGTGGCTGTGCAAGCCGAGCCGAAGCGGTTCGGGTTTATCGCGTCCGCGACGCTGCAAGTGATCCGGTATCGGAGGTTGAATTCCGACGTTGGGAATTGAGCCAATCGTCTAGGTCTTGCGGCCTGTACACGACAATCTTGCGTCCGGCCTTTTGATAGGGCGGCCCGTTGCCCGTCAATCGGAGCTTTTCAAGTGTGCTGGCACTCAAGCCCACGTACTGAGCTGCTTGCGGCGTGCGCAAGACGTGATTGGCAACTAGCATGAAAACACCTCGCTGCAAGCAACGCTATCGTGCGAGGTCAATCTAAGGCGAAATCGTATGTTGGTAATTACCAATATCTCCGATCAATTCCTGGTAATAAATCTCTGATCAATTGCTGGTAACGAACTCCAAGGTTCTACCCTCGGTTTGTGCCCAAAGCGCTGGAATGCAGGCGATCGCCCGATCTAGCACTTTCCGCGCGGTCACAATCTCCTTGCTCGGTTGCGCCCGTTTAAAAAAAAGCCAACATCCAAAATCGCTATTCTTCGGGCGGCTGTCCTTCCGTAAGCCCTCGCGCCAATTATCAAGTTCACACAGTTGCACGATTTTGTAATTCAACCAAGTTGAGACTTGCTTTTGTGAAAAAGCAGCGTTTGCCGACTTTGGCCCAGGCTTTTTTATCGGCTCAGGATACCTCATTCTTGCGAGCGCAAGGGCCTTCTTAAACTGCTCGACAATGACGCCATCAGGCGCGTTCAACTGAACGATCAGAGCTGGCTTTTCGATTTGATGCAGCGTCGTTGGGCCCTTTTTGATGAACTGAACAATTGGCGGGCCTATGAAGCTTGGGACGGCAGGCCTTTCATTCCATTGTCCAGGTTCGGCGCTATCTCTGAGCCATGCGCACCGCTGTAGTTCGTACTGCCAGCTGGCAAGTGGTAGCTTACGCAAATACGCATAGCGTTTTTCTGTAAACCATTCAGGCGGGTTCGACCAATCTTTGGACATGACTGCGCAGCAACGGTGCAGCAAGCTTTCGGGAATCAGTCTAGACGCGCCGATACGAAATCTAACGTTTCCGTTTGAGCGGCACCACTTCGGCACCGACGTGCTTGGGGTTCATAGTTGCTGCAATAGCGGCCGCGATTTGGTTGGCAGCAGTCTTTAGAGGATCGGCAGCAAGGTGGGCATATCGGGACGTGGTCTGGGTTTGCCTGTGTCCGAGTAAGCCTCCAATTACGTTGAGCGACATGCCACCCGCCGCCCCGACGCTGGCAAAGGAGTGTCGGAGATCGTGAAGGCGAACATCTTTCAGCCCTGCCAGTGCACGCAAAACAGCCCATGGCTTCCACACGCTGACTAGGTAGCGATTCCCTTCGCCCGTGATGATGTAGGGGTTACCATCAACTCGGGCGAGACGAGCTAACACATCAAGGGCAGGGGCAGGCAGCATGATGGTCTTCGCCCCAGTCTTGTTATCCGGTAGGTGTATTACGCCGGATTTGAAATCGACCCAGTCCCATTGCGCCTTTTGTATTTCTGATAGTCGCGCCCCCGTAAATATTAGAAGGCGCACAAGCGCCAAAAATGACAGACCTAACTTTTCGTCTTTCTCGCAACGGAGGCACGCAGCACCAAGCCGGGCTAATTCATCTGCGGAAAGAAAGCGATTGCGCTTGTGCTCTCGATATTTTTCGACGTGTCGGCAGGGATTGGAACCGTCTGGTCGTTCGCCCCACCGCTCCGCGAGGTTCATCATTTTGGACAGGAGGGCGAGACAACGGTTCGCAGCGCCGGGCGCATCACGCATTGAATGGTGAAGGCGAACCACGTCTGCGCGTCCGATCGTATCTAAACGCCTCCGTCCGAGAATTGGTAGAATGTGTTTATTGAGATTGATCCGGTCCATTCGAACGCTGGACGGCTTTTTCTTCGTTGCAGCATGGTCGGATAAGTACCGTTCTGTGAAGGTCGCAAACGACAAGCCGTCCCGAGCGTTGGCTTTGTCTGCGGCTGCGTCATCCCCCTTAGCGGCGCGACCGAGTTGTACCTTAGCTTCCCTCCGCGCTTCCTCAGCTGTGAGCACGCCGTGCTGCCCGATCGTCATGCGGCGGCTTATGCCGGTCCGAGTTCGGTACTGAATGATGTACGACTTCACCCCGGTAGGCTTTACACGTAAGCCAAATCCCCGCAGCTCGGCATCCCACCGAAAGACTTCACGATCGGAGGTGGGTTTTGCAGCATCAACAATGCGCTTCGTAAGCTTCGGCATGATGTTCTGGCGGGTGGGCTTGGAACCAGCGGGTAAGCCTGGGGTAAGCAGCGGGTAAGCAAGTCAATAATAAATCATGCTACGAGCGGACACAAGATGAGGTCGGAAAATACGTGCTTTTCAGAGAAACGGAAAGGTACGGATACAGGACGAGACAAAGGACGTAAGATTTTGATTCCGCCATTCGGAGGTTCGAGTCCTCCCGCCCCAGCCACGGTCTAAATAGCTGATAACGCAGTTGTTTTCGTTCTTGCGGCGAACTCGGTTTCGTCGCCATTTGGCGCGTGTT
>Ga0306922_10000305_pt1 | contig 39566 bp, 38 predicted proteins | sample sta12Cox44000082_FD_203758 | JGI IMG/M metagenome (GOLD analysis project Ga0306922, IMG submission 203758) | Lab enrichment of tropical soil microbial communities from Luquillo Experimental Forest, Puerto Rico - statoxic.12C.oxic.44.000.082 (v2)... | ecosystem: Environmental > Terrestrial >... | reverse complement strand
GGATAGTCGGCGGCGAACATGACGCGGTCGTGCCCAAGCGCGCTCAGCGTGCAGTTGAGCGGATCCGCCGAGCACATGCCCGAAGTGGCAACCACGATGTTCTCTTTCACATATTGCGAGGGAAGCTTTTTGAGCCCGACCGCATAGAAATCGGGGCCGGCACGACTGTCGAAGCGCCATAGCAGGAAGGGCAAGGTCTCGCCGAGATGCCCGAGCGCAAGCTTTGCGCGCGGGAAGCGGTCGAACACGCCCCCGAATACCAGCCGCAACGCGTGCGAGCCGGTCTCGAATGTCCACTCCCAGGTCGCCCGTCGCAGACCCTTGTGGCCTTCGAGGACCGGCGCCGGGGTGACCGGATCGGCCGGATGCAGGTAGATGAGCGCGCCGATTTCCTCGGCGCGTTCCCAGAACGGAAAGAGCGAGGGATGGTCGAGATATTGGCCGTTGGTGTGGCCATTGATCATGGCGCCGCAGAACTTGAGCTCGCGCACGGAGCGCTCGAGCTCGTCGGCGGCGGCCTTGACGTCCTGCATCGGGAGGTGGGCAAACCCGCTGTAGCGATCCGGACGTCTTGCGATCTCGGCCGCTAGAAAGTCATTCGCCGCGCGGGCTCTGCGGACAGCGGTCCCCGCATCGGCCTCGGCCTGCACCCCCGGCCCGGCGAGCGAGAGGACGCAGCGCGCGACGCCGGCCGCATCCATCGCTGCAAGCCGCAGCTCGCCGAAATCGGTGAGGCGCGCGTGGAATTCCTCCCTTCGCTTTGCCGGAAGATCGACCACGGTGGGCGCCCAGTAGTTCTCGAACCCAGGACAAAGGCAGTGCTCCTCGACCGCGATCTTGCTGACCATGGCGCGCCCCCCGAGTTGTTCCTCGCCCCTGTTTTCTGTACCGTATGCTCGTTCAAGCGTATCAAATGGGTGTGCGGGCAAGCAAGGTTGCCGCTCGTCGGGGGCCGCAGATGAGAGGGGATGCAGTGACACAAAGATTTGGGGCGTCGCGTTTGAGGAAAAGCTGAAACCGTAGGGCGCATGGAGCGTAGCGACATGCGGGGAAAGTCCCCGGGTTTCGCCTCGCTCGACCCGGGCTGCGAATTGTATGGAGGGATGGAGTGACAAAAAAAGTTCGTGGCGTCACGTTTGAGGAGAATAACAACAACAGCATGGGGCTTGAGTTCTACAATCTGTCCCACCGCTTCGGTTACCAGTCCCCGAACTGGCCCTATTTCGAGGACGTGAAGATCGAGCGTATCCATTACCACGCCAAATCCGGAGTGCTGTCGCAGCGCATCACCACCAGCATGCACAATACGACCCATATCGATGCACCGGCGCACGTGGTGCAGGGTACGCCGTTCATCGATGAAGTCCCGCTGCCGCATTTCTTCGGCTCCGGGATCGTGGTCTCCATCCCCAAGAAGAAGTGGGAGGCCATCACCTACGACGATCTGGAAAAGGCCGCGGGCTCGGTGGTGCGTCCGCGCGATGTCGTCATCGTCAATACCGGCTGGCATAAGGCTTACGAGGACAACGAGGACTATTTCTGCCGCGCGCCTGGTTTCGTGCCCTCGGCCGGCGAGTGGTTCGTCGAGAAGAAGGTCAAGGTCGTCGGCCATGATACCCAGGCGAACGACCATCCGCTCGCCACCGCCATCGGCCCGCAGCGCAACGGCCCGCTGCATCCCCATCTCGCCGAGGAATACAGGCAATGGTCCGGCGGGCGCGACTGGAAGGATGACTTCCCGGACTGGGAGCCGGTCCACCGCATTCTGTTCAAGAACGGCATTCTCGGCATCGAGAATGTCGGCGGCGACATCGACAAGGTCACCGGCCGGCGCTGCACCTTCGCGCTGTTCCCGTGGAACTGGGAACGCGGCGACGGCTGCATTATCCGGCTCGTCGCCATCATCGACCCGAAGGGTTCCTATCGCATCGAGCATGGAGAAAAGTTCTGATGCAAGTCAAACATCTGAGCGAAGCCAAGCCCTACGAGGCGCCAAACCATCGTGCCTATTGCTCACTGCGCCTGTTCGGGCTCGATGCCGGCGGACCGAAGCAATTCACCGTCGGGCTCTCGCATTTCCTGCCGGGCGGCGGCGCCGGCCCCGACGCCTCGCCCACGGAGAAGGTCTATTACGTGCTCTCGGGTGAGCTCACGCTCATCGCCGGTGGCAAGGAGAACGTGCTCAAGGCCAATGATTCCTGCTTTATCGGGCCGAACGAGAGCCGCGAGATCGTCAACCGAGGCAACGACGTCGTGACCATGCTGGTCGCGGTCTCGACGCCGCAGAAATGAGCCCCGCAATGTCGGAGGAGTTTCTGAAAAATCCGCTCTCGCTGTTCGACATTCGCGGCAAGACCGCAATCGTCACCGGAGCAACCGGCGCCTTCGGCGCGCTGGCGGCCAAGGTGCTTGCCGGCGCCGGCGCCAATGGCGTCATCTGCGCCAGCAAGGCCGATGCACTGCGCAACGTTGCGGCCGAATGCGAGAAGCTCGGCGGCAAGGTCGAGATCGTTGCCAGACGCCCGAGCTCGGAAAGCAATTGCGATGCCATTGTCGAGGCGGCGGTCAGAACATTCGGACGCGTCGATATTCTCGTGGTGGCGTCCGGGCAGAACAAGGTGTCCAAGATCGTCGACCAGAAGCCGGAGGATTTCCTCGACGTGATGGACGCCAACGTCACCCAGTCTTGGCTGATTGCGCGCGCCGCGGGCAAGCAGATGCTCAAGCAGGGGCAGGGCGGCAAGGTCATCCTGATGTCATCGGCGCGCGGGCTGCTCGGGCATCCCGCCGGCTACACCGCCTATTGCGCCTCGAAGTCCGCCGTTGACGGGATCACCAAGGCGCTCGGCTGCGAGTGGGGAGAATCCGGCATCACCGTCAATGCCCTGGGTCCGACGGTGTTTCGCTCTCCGCTCACGCAATGGATGTTCGAGGACAGCGAGCGTTCGCGCGACGTGCGCAAGGGCTTTCTGACGCGCGTGCCGAAAGGCCGCCTCGGCGAGCCGTCGGATCTCGCCGGTCCTCTGCTCTTCCTGGCCTCGAAAGCCTCGGACTTCTATACCGGTCACATTCTCTACGCCGACGGCGGCTACACGGCGGGATGAAGGTGCCGGATCGCGCGCGCATTGCCGTCATCGGCGCCGGTCTCATGGGGCACGGCATCGCTCAGGTTTTTGCGCTTGCCGGCCATGAGGTGCGCATCCACGACTCCGTCATGGCGTCGCTTGACAGCGCGACGTCGCGCATCGTGGCCAACCTGCGCGAGCTCGGCGACGATCCCGACGCGGTCGAGCGGGTGCAGCCCACCCCCCATCTTGCCGCTGCGGTGCGCGATGCGGACTACGTGGTCGAGGCGGTGCTCGAGGACTTGCCGCTCAAGCAGCGCCTGTTCGCGGAGATCGAGCGGCATGTCGCGCCGCACGCCATTCTTGCCAGCAACACCTCGGTCATCCCGATCACGAAGATCATGGAGGGATTGCGCGATCGCACCCGCGCGCTCGGCACCCACTGGTGGAATCCTCCCTATCTCGTGCCGCTGGTCGAGGTGATCGGCACGCAATGGACGGCGCCCGCGGTGATCGAGCGGACCATCGCGCTGCACAAGGCGGCGGGCAAGATGCCGGTCCATGTGAAGAAGGACGTTGCGGGCTTCGTCGGCAACCGCCTGCAGCATGCGCTGTGGCGCGAGGCGATATCTCTGGTCGAGCACGGCATCTGCGACGCCGAGACCGTTGACACCGTCATCAAGGCGAGCTTCGGGCGCCGCCTGGCTGTTCTCGGTCCGCTCGAGAACGCCGATCTGGTCGGCACCGACCTGACGCTCGCGATTCATCGCACGGTGCTGCCCGACATCGAGAGCAGGCCCGGACCGTCGCCCTATCTCGAGGGGCTTGTCGCCGACGGCAGGCTCGGCTTCAAATCGGGCGAAGGATTTCGCAAGTGGAGCGCCGATGAGCAGCAAGCGCTGCGGGCGAAGGTGCTCCAGCATCTGAGACAATCGCGCGTGTAGGGGCGAGGGTAGGGGCGAGGCATTCCTAGCTCTACCATGCGGTCGTGCAGGCGAGACACAATCCAGGGAGCAGCAAATGCCGGAAAACAATCACTCAACCAAATCAGTCCGGTTCGACCGCGTTTCGCGCCGTGCTGTCGTTGCGGCCGGATTGGGCGCAATTGCAACACCATGCGTGCTGCGCGTGATCCCCGCGCACGCGCAGAGCCGCGCAATCAAGATCGGCCATGTCAGTCCGAAGACCGGTCCGCTTGCCGGCTTCGGCGAGGCCGATGCCTTCATTCTCGACCAGGTGCGGGGAATTCTCGCCGGCGGATTGCAGAGCGGCGGGCGCACCTATCAGGTGCAGCTCATCAGCAAGGACAGTCAGTCAAGCGGAAGCCGCGCCGCGGAGGTCGCCTCCGAGCTCATCCTCGGCGACAAGGTCGACCTCATCGTCGCCTCGGCCACGCCCGACACCACCAATCCGGTCGCCGATCAGGCAGAGGTCAACGAGGTGCCCTGCATCACGACCAACTGCCCCTGGCAGCCCTATTTCTTCGGGCGCAAGGGCGATCCGGCCAAGGGCTTCACCTGGACCTATCACTTCTTCTGGGGGCTGGAGGATGTGATCGGCGCGTTCCTGGCGCTGTGGGATTCGGCGCCGACCAACAAGGTCGTCGGCGGCCTGTTTCCCAACGATGCGGACGGAAATGCCTGGGGCGACCCGCAGCGCGGCCTGCCGCCCGCACTCGCCCAGGCCGGCTACAAGCTGACCGATCCCGGCCGCTATCAGCTCATGAACAACGACTTCACGTCGCAGATCTCCGCCTTCAAGGCTGTGGGGGCCGAGATCGTCACCGGCAATATGATCCCGCCCGACTTTGCTACCTTCTGGTCGCAGGCCGCGCAGCAGGGGTTCCGGCCGAAGCTCGTGACCATCGGCAAGGCGTTGCTGTTTCCCTCCGTCATCGATTCACTGGGCGCGCGCGGCAACGGCCTGACCACGGAGATCTGGTGGACCCCCAATCATCCCTTCAGGTCCGGCCTCACCGGCCAGAGCGCGCGGGAGCTCACCGAGGCCTACGTCAATGCCACCAGGCGGCCGTGGACGCAGCCCATCGGCTTTCAGCATGCGCTGTTCGAAGTGGCGATCGACGTGCTCAGGCGGTCGAAGGCGCTGGAGCCGAAGGCAATCCTCGATGCGATCGTCGCCACCGACTACGGTTCCATTGTCGGCCCTGTCAAATGGACCGGACGGCCGGTGAAAAACGTCTGCAAGACGCCGCTCGTTGCCGGACAGTGGCAGCGCAGCGGCGACAAGTTCAATCTCGTCATCACCACCAACAAGACTGCTCCCATGATTCCGACGGGTGGACAGCTGCAGCTGCTGTCCTGAGCTGTGCCGCCCTTCCTCGCATTCGAAAAAATCTGCAAGCGCTTCGGCGCGGTGGTGGTGGCGAACGAGATCGACCTCGCGCTCGGCGAGGGCGAGGCGCTCGGCATCATTGGACCGAACGGCGCCGGCAAGAGCACCTTGTTCGGCATCGCGAGCGGCACCGTCGCGCCGGACTCGGGGCGCGTCATGCTTGCGGGGACCGACATCACGCGGCTTGCCCCCGAGCGGCGTTGCCGCCTGGGGCTGGGGCGCTCGTTCCAGATCCCGCAGCCGTTCCACGGCATGAGCGTATTCGAGAACCTGGTGGTCGCGGCGGCGTTCGGCAGCAGCCGCCGTGAACGCGATGTCTATTCCGGCTGCGTCGAGCTGCTTGATCACTGCGCGCTCGCGGACAAGGCCAACCGCACCGCGGGCAGCCTCACGCTGCTCGACCGCAAGCGGCTGGAGCTTGCCCGCGCGCTCGCAACAGCGCCGCGCGTTCTCCTGCTCGACGAGGTCGCGGGCGGGCTCACCGAGCACGAATGCGCGGCGCTGGTCGAGCTGATCCGCGATACGCGCGGGCGCGGCGTATCCATCATCTGGATCGAGCACATCGTGCACGCGCTCGTTGCGCTGGTCGACCGGCTCGCCGTGCTGCATGCCGGGCGCTTCATCGCGCAGGGCGATCCCGCGACCGTGCTGAGGTCGCCCGCGGTGCGCGAAATCTACATGGGAATTCCGGCCGATGCCTGAGCCGCTGCTTGAAGTGCGCGCGCTCGATGCGTATTACGGCGACTTCCAGGCGCTGTTTTCGGTCTCGCTTGCGGTTGCGCCCGGCGAGGTCGTTGCAGTGATCGGCGCCAATGGCGCCGGCAAGTCGACGCTGCTCAACAGCATTGCCGGCGTCATCCGATCGCGACGCAATGCGATCCTGCTTCGCGGCAATCCGATCGGCGACTTGCCCGCGCATGCGGTCGTCGCGCGCGGCATCGCGCTGGTGCCGGAAGGACGCCGGCTCTTCTCCTCGCTCTCGCTCGAAGAGAATCTCCTGATCGGCGGCCAGCTCGGCCGTTCCGGACCTTGGAACCTTGCGCGCATCTACGAGCTGTTTCCCGCGCTTGCCGAGCGGGCGGACTTGCCGAGCATGGCGCTCTCCGGCGGCCAGCAGCAGATGGCCGCGATCGGCCGGGCGCTGATGTCGAACCCCAGCCTGCTCCTGTGCGACGAGCTCAGCCTCGGCCTGGCGCCGATCGTGGTGCGCGACCTCTATGCCCGCCTGCCGCAGATCGTGTCCGAGGGATGCTCGCTCATCATTGTCGAGCAGGACGTCGTGCAGGCGCTCAATGCGGCGAAGCAGGTCTACTGCCTGCAGGAGGGTCGGGTCGCGCTCGCCGGCCGCTCCGCCGCGCTCTCGCGCGAGGCGATCTCGGCCGCCTATTTCGGGACATGAACCCAGCCGATGGAATGGATCAACGTCATCATTCAAGGCGTGCTGATCGGCGGGCTCTATGCGATGTTCGCCGCTGGCCTGGCGCTGATCTTCGGCGTGATGCGGCTCGTCAACATCGCGCACGGCGACCTGATCGTGCTCGCGGCCTATCTCGCGCTGGTTGCGGCCGAGACGCTTGTGCTCAATCCCTTGACCGCAATTGCAATCGTTGCGCCGGTCATGGCGGCGATCGGCTACCTGCTGCAGCGCGGGCTCCTCAACCGCACGCTTGGCGACGACCTGCTGCCGCCGCTGCTGGTGACTTTCGGGCTCTCCATCATCATCCAGAATGGGCTGCTTGAGCTGTTTACCGCCGACAGCAGGCGGCTTAATGCCGGCGCCATCGAGGTCGCAAGCTTTCAGCTCTTTGCGGGGGTGTGGATCGGTGTCCTGCCGCTCGTGCAGTTCATCGCGGCCATCGCCGTCATCGGCGCATTGCAGGTGCTGTTCTATCGCACCGCCCTGGGGCGCGCCTTTCGTGCCACCGCGGACGACCCCTCCGTTGCGCAATTGATGGGCCTCGACAACCGCCATGTCTTTGCTCTCGCCATGGCGGTCTCGCTGGCCGTCATTGCGGTCGCCGGCATTCTCATTGCCATACGCACCAATTTCGACCCTGCGATCGGACCGGCGCGCCTGATCTTCGGCTTCGAAGCCGTCATCATCGGCGGTCTCGGCAGCATGTGGGGAACGCTGGCCGGCGGCATAATCCTCGGCGTGTCGCAGGCTATCGGTGCGCACATCGATCCCGGCTGGCAACAGCTCGCCGGGCATCTCGCCTTTCTCGCCATTCTGGCGGTGCGGCCGCAGGGCCTGTTCCCGAAGATACAAGGGTGAGGGGCGATCCAAAATGACCGCGCCCTTCCGCGTCGAGCATGCGAGCCGTTCGAGCCGGATCGGCAGCGCCGCTCTTGCTGCAACCGTCATCGTGCTGGCGGCACTGCCCGCTTTCGCGGGCCGCGATGATCTGCGCCTGGGCTCGGAAATCTTCGCCTATATCGCGCTGGCCAGCCTGTGGAATCTGCTGGCAGGCTATGCCGGCCTGGTCTCGGTCGGCCAGCAGGCCTATGTCGGGCTTGGCGGCTATGTCCTGTTCGCATCCGCCATTCTGGCCGGCATTCACCCCCTCGTCGCGGTGCCGCTCGCCGGGCTGGTGGCGGCCGCGGTCGCGCTGCCGGTCGCCGGCTTGATGTTTCGCCTGCGCGGCCATTATTTCGCGATCGGCACCTGGGTGGTGGCCGAGGTGTTCCGGCTGATCGCGGCACAGATTTCGCCGCTCGGCGGCGGCTCCGGCATCAGCCTGCCGGCGCAGGTCGTGCTCGCAATGGCGCCGAGCCGGCAGCTGCGGGAGCTGGAGATGTATTGGCTCGCGCTCGCGCTTGTGGTCGCGGTGTGTGGCGCCATGGTGCTGCTGCTGCGCTCGCGCTACGGGCTCGCGCTTACCGCCATCCGCGACAACGAGCTCGCCGCGCGCTCGAACGGTGTCGATGTCTGGCGCATCAAGCTCACGATCTATATTGCCACGGCGTTTGCAACCGCCATGGTGGGCGCGCTCATCTTCCTGCAGAAGCTGCGCATCTCGCCCGACACCGCGTTCAGCGTCAATGACTGGACCGCCTTCGTCATCTTCATCACCGTCATCGGCGGCATCGGACGCATCGAGGGTCCGATCATCGGCACCTTGGTGTTCTTTGCTCTGCGCCGATCGCTCGCCGATCTCGGCAGCCTCTATCTGCTCATGCTGGGAGCGGTCGCCATCGCGGTCATGCTGCTTGCGCCGAAGGGCATCTGGGGCTTGCTCGCTGGGCGTTTCGGCTGGCAGCTTTTGCCGCTGGAGCGGCGCTTGCGCTTTTCCGCGGATGCCCGCACAACCGCATCGCCTTGATCAAGCAAGGTCCACGCCCACCGGGAGGGAACAATGGCCGCCAAATCCGACAAGGTCATCATCACCTGCGCCGTTACCGGCTCCATTCACACTCCGACTATGTCGGACGCGCTGCCGGTGACACCCGACCAGATCGCCCACCAGGCGATTGCCGCGGCGGAGGCGGGCGCCGCCGTGCTCCATCTGCATGCGCGCAATCCGCAGGACGGCAAGCCGACCGGCGATCCCGCGGTGTTCCGGCAATTTCTGCCGCGCATCAAGCAGGCGACCGACGCCGTGGTCAACATCACCACCGGCGGCTCGGTGATCATGACAGTGGAGGAGCGGCTGGCGGCGGCGTCCGAGTTCTCCCCGGAAATGTGTTCGCTCAACATGGGGTCGATGAATTTTGCGCTCTATCCGATGGCAGCGCGCTACAAGAAATGGAAATACGACTGGGAGGAGCAATATCTGCTCTCCTCCGACCAGAACATTTTCCGCAACACCTTCCGCGACATCGAGAAGATCGCCAAGCTCATGGGCGAAGGGCACGGCACCAAGTTCGAGCACGAATGCTACGACACCGGGCACCTCTACAACCTCGCCCACTGCGTCGACCGCGGCATGTTCAAGCCGCCGGTCTTCCTGCAGCTGATCTTCGGCATCCTCGGCGGCATCGGCAGCGACGTGGACAATCTGATGTTCATGAAACGCACCGCTGACAAGCTGTTCGGCAACGACTATCACTGGTCGGTGCTGGGCGCGGGCCGCGTTCAGATCCCGTTTGCCACCCAGGCCGTGATGATGGGCGGCAACGTGCGCGTGGGGCTCGAGGACAGTCTCTATATCGCGCGCGGACAGCTGGCCAAGAGCAACGCGGAGCAGGTCGCCAAGATGCGCCGCCTCATCGAGGAGCTCGGCTATCAGATCGCCACGGCGAAGGAGGCGCGCGAGATCCTGGGCCTCAAGGGTGCCGACCGGGTGAAGTTTTGACTCTAATCCCTCCCCGCCGACGTCGGAAATATGGAACTCGAGCAGGGCGGGGATCGGCAGAGAAGTGCCAGGAGCTGCGATAAGCAGTGCAGCAACTCGCCGCTTCGGCCGTGACGGTCGGCGGCAACTTCGGAAACTGTGTTAACCGGCGAGGCTCTTGTCATCACCTTCAGTGTGGGCGAGACGTGGTCTCTGGGACCGTGAACGTCACCGTCTGCCTGCACTCCGCGCACCCAGCGAATACGTGGTGTTCAGCGTTCACCAACTCGGCAAGTATCTTGTGCTGACCGGGCGGCAGACCCGCCACGCTGATTGTGTTGTTGTCACTCGCTTCCACCCAACCCCAAGGCAGGTCATCGACGTGTATGTGCAGATGCCCGATCCGTGGAGATACGTTGAGGGCGCCTGCCTCGAACACTGGTACGATATGTACGTTCTCCGCACGATATTGGATCCAGACGATGCCATGGGCCAGTCCTGCAGCAAGCGGAGTGGGGTCCACAATCAGTTTGGGTGGGGGCTCGTTCTCGATGGCGACGTACGGGGAGGCGCCGCGGACCTCCCTTGTGCTCTGGGCGAAGGCGTTCGTGGCGAGCACGGTACCAGCCGCGACTGCGGCAAGCGTTTTGATAAGCACGATCATTTGCGTTCTCACTTTTTGATCAGCAAGCGCATGGGGGATAGCCCAGCCTGGAAACGGCGGGGGTGTCAAGGCGGTTGCACCAACGTGACTTCCTAGATTGACTTTGCAGGAGCGAGCCACTAGCCCCCGGGGCGCGAAGGTTTATAGCTTGCGTTCCTGCGCCCGTGCCGCGAGCGGCCATGCCGCTGCGCCGCCGATATGCGTGACGAAATCGCGTTGAGTAAGCTTCAATGTCCAGCGATACGATCATCGACATTTACTGCCATATCTTTCCGGACCGGTTCTTCCACGAGATGAACCGCATTGCGCCGCGGCTCGGCAACATCGGGGCGCGCCTGCGTGGCGTGAAAAAGCTGTTCGACCTTGACGAGCGCTTCCGCGAGATGGACCGGTTCGGGGATTATCGCGAGGTCATCTCGCTGCCCAATCCGCCGATTGAGGATTTCGCGCAAGGCGAGGTCGGGCTGAACCTTGCGCGCATCGGCAACGACGCGATGGCGGAGCTGTGCGCGCGCCATCCCGCGCGTTTCCCGGCTTTTGTCGCCGCGCTCTCGCTCACCGATGTCGAGGGCTCCGTCAAGGAGGCGCGGCGCGCCGTCACCGAGCTCGGCGCCGGCGGCGTGCAGATCTTCACCAATATCGCCGGCCGCCCGCTCGATGACCCCGCCTACGAGCCGATCTTCGCGACCATGGCCGAGCTCGATCTTCCGATCTGGCTGCACCCTGCGCGCACCGCCGCCATGCCGGACTATGCCGCCGAGCAGAAGTCGCGCTTCGAGATGTGGTGGTGCTTCGGCTGGCCGTACGAGACGTCGGTGGCGATGGTGCGCATGGTGCTCGCAGGCCTGCTCGACCGTCATCCGAAGCTCAAGATCATCACCCACCATCTCGGCGGCATGATCCCGTTCTACGACGGGCGCATCGGCCCCGGCCTCGCAGTGCTGGGCAGCCGCACCCTCGATGAGGACTATTCGAAGGTCCTCTCCTCGCTCAAGCGCCCCCATCTCGACTATCTGCATGATTTCTATGGCGACACCGCGTTGTTCGGCGGCGGCATCCAGGCGGTGCGCTGCGGCCTCGAATTCTTCGGCGTGAATCACGTGGTGTTCGCCACCGACACGCCGCTTGGCCCCATTGCTCCCACCATCGACCGGATCAATGAGCTCGACATTCCCGCTGCCGATCGGCGCAGGATCTTTGCCGGAAATGCCGAGCGGCTGCTGCGGCGCAAGCTCTCCTGAGGTCCATCATGCGAATGGTGCGTTATGCAGCCGCAGCCGTGCTCTTGGTCACGGCTTTCATCCTGATGCTCGCGTCGAGCGAGGCCGCGGAGCTCCTTCGTGTCGGCAAGGCGGTGCCCGAGGCGTTTTCCTTCGTGCCGCTCGACGTCGGCATGCGCAAGGGCATCTTTGCGAAAAACGGGATCGAGATCCAATCCGTCGCCTTTACCGGCGACGCGCGCATGCAGCAGGCCATGGCATCCGACAGCCTCGATATCGGGCTCGGCTCCGGTCCGGCGCTGGCGTTCATCGTGAAGGGGGCGCCGATCAAGGCGGTGGCGGCCATGGCCGGCCCGCCGCTGCTGCTCGCCATTGTCGTGCGCCCCGACGGTCCGAAGAGCGTTGCCGACCTCAAGGGCAAGAAGATCAGCGTCTCGACCGCGGGCTCGCTCACCTACTGGCTGGTGAGCGAGACCTCGCGTCGCCAAGGCTGGGGACCCAAGGGCATCGGGATCGAGCCCATGGGCGCGATGCCGGGCCAGATCGCAGCCATGAAGCGCGGTGATATCGACGGCGCGATCATGGATATCGGCAACGCCTTTGCGCTGGAGAAGCGCGGCGAAGGCCGCGTCCTCCTTCGCTTCACCGATCTCAAGGACTTCCACATCCACGTGATCTTCGCAACCGACAGGCTCATCGCCTCCCGCCCGGAGCTCGTGCGCGGATTCCTCAAAGGCTGGTTCGAGACCATCGCCTTCATGCGCGCCTACAAGGCGGAAACCGTGGCCATCGCCAGGGAGGTCACCAACAAGGACGAGGACATCACCTCACGCAGCTATGATGAGCTCATGCCGATGTTCTCCGACGACGGCAGATTCAATCCCGCAGCACTGGCGACGCTCGCCAAATCCTTCGTCGAGCTGCAGCTGCTGCCGGCGCAGCCCGACCCGGCCAGGCTGTACACCGAAGCGTTCCTGCCCTGATCTAGAGGTAGGCAATCCCTCCCCGAAGGGGCCCCGAAGGGGAGGGTGGTCGAGCGAAGCGAGACCGGGTGGGGATTTTGAGTGCAAACGATCTCGGGTTCGCCCCACCCGGCCGCCGTCGCTACGCGCCGGCGGCCACCCTCCCCTCCGGGGAGGGATTAGGGGCTGTGGCCCAGTCCTCGCTACAATTGCGCGAGCGCGCCGCGGCAAGCTGCCTCGATGCGTGCTAACAAGCCTGCAAAATTGCCGTGCGCAATGGCATCGCCGCAACACGCGAGCATCTGCTCTGTCCTCTCTGCGCCCATTGCCGGCGCGACATACCGCGCAAATTTCTCGTGCACATCGGCTCGGCCGAACGGTCGTGCGGGATCGCCGGGGACATGCCCCACCAGCCGCTCGTGGCGTGCACCGCCCGCCGTTACCACCACGCGCGCCGGCCAGCTGCGGGGATAGTCGGCGAGCAGGCTTTCGTCCGCCGCGACCTTGATCTTGCCCATGAAGTCGCGAACGGCCGGCGGCAGGCGCCCGGGCGATTGGCCGACATCCGCCGTCATATGCTCCGCAAGCGCCCCCACCGCCATGCAATAGTGCACGCTGGTCAGGTGCGAGGCGCGATCGACGTTTTTCACGCCGTGATCAATCATGCCGAGATGCGGCGGCAGCACAAACGCCTCGATGCGCTCGATGTCCTGCGGGCGCACGCCGGTCTGCAGGATTTCGCGCAGCGCCTGTGTCGCTGCCATGGTCTGGCGCGCCGCGCACCATGGCTTGAACGAGACCTCGCGCAAGGCGGCTTCTCGGCCAAGCCCCTCGGTGAGCGCTGCGACATTGGGCGTAATGGCATAAATGCCGGAAAGGAATTTGCTCTCCATCAGCTCAAGGTCGGAGGTGAAGCCCGCCTTGGCGGCGAGCGCCGCGGCGAGCCCGCTTCCTGCGGCGGCGCCGACGGCGAACCAGCGTGACGTGCTTTGCGCATTGTGGTGACCGACGCCGGGCGGCGCCCGGGTGAGCGCGAGCGCGAGCGCATTTGCGCACGCCCCGGCATCGAGCCTGAGAAGACGCGCGGCGACGGCGGCAATCGCGAACGGCGCGGCGAAATAAGTGGGCCAGATGCCGCGATAGAGGATGCTCGGCCCGTCGACGGCACGGCCGAGCCGGGTCATGGCCTCATAGCCGGCAACGATTGCTGCTACGAGGCCTTGTGCGGTTGCTTCCTGCGCTGCAACCACCGGCATGGCGGCGGCCAATGTCAGCGCGCCCGGGATGACGATCGCGCCCGGCGTGGTCATCGAGGGCAGATGGATGTCGTCGATCTCGCTTGCGCGCGCGAGCGCACAGCGGGTCGAAAGATCGAGCGCCAATGCGCCCTCCGCCTCGGCGGCTTGCTGCATACCCGCGCGAAAGCGCAACAGCCGCAGGCCTTCGGGCATCCGCGTGCTCGCGATCAGGGCGCCGACGGTGTCGATGAGATGAAGCTGCGCCAGCTCGCGCAGATCCTCGGCAGGCGGGCCGCTGTCCGCGACGTATCGGCCGAGCTCGCCGAGCGCGCTCACCTGCCGCTTCAGATTCCGTCGGAACCGCCGGCGTCGCCGAGATCGGTGTCTTCGAACAGCGCTTCGAGCGCGGGCATGCGCGAGATCATGCCCTGCTCGAAAGTGTAGCGCAGCACGGTCGCGAGCGTCTTGCGGTTGGCGGGGTTAAGGCCGTAGGCCCACGGGTCGCGCCCGAGCACCTCTTCCTGCTCCTCCCATGCGGTCCGCACCCAGGCGATCGGCACCATGCGCGGATTGGCGATGCGGCGGTAGGCGACGTTCTTCGCCTCCTCGAACGCCTTGGCCAGGTTGGTCGCCACCCATGGATATTTGTCCACGATCTCCCGCTTGATGGTGGTCACGTGCATGATCGGAAAAATCCCGGTGCGGCGGAAATAGGCGAGCTCGATCTCCTTGTAGTCGGGAAACATCCGCACGATCCGCTTGTCGCCGGCAAGAAACAGGCGCAGCAGATCGGGCGAGAGCAGAGCGGGGATCTCGCCTTCGGCATGGATCACATCGAGCTTTTTCCCCGGCGCAATCATCTCGATGCGCAAGTCCTTGGGCGGCGTGAATGGAACGTCCTCGCTGCGCTCGACCACCCACGTTACCTGCCGGTGCGGCAGGCCGTGCTCCTCCTCCAGAATGCCGCGCATCCAGATATTGGAGGCCGGCTGGAAATTCGTCCCGCCCACCTTCCTGCCGACGAGGTCCTTCGGCTCGCGAATCCCCGCTGCGGCATTGACGAACAGAAATCCGTGGCGGAAGCGCCGATGCAGGAACACCGGAATGGCGGTGAGCGCAGCGCCATGGTCGCGCTCCATGAAATAAGCGCCGACATTGGCCTCGCACACGTCGAACTCGGCCTTGCGCGCCATGCGCCAGTGTCGCTCGCGCGGTCCCATGCCGGTCAGCATGATGAGCTCGATCCCGTCGGCCTCCACCGCGCCTTCCTTGAGCGCGCGCACGATCTCGTAGTCCCCGCAGGCAATAGTGAGCCTGAGCTTTCCCGCCATGCAACGTCCTCCTGGAGCATGTCCCGCATTTCTACTCGGAGTGCCACCTGCTGAAATGGACTTCCGCGCGCCGCACGATCTCGTTGAGCACAATGGCCATGGCCGCGAGCAGTGCGACCAGGCCGAGCAACCGCGTGGGATCGAAGCTCTGCGTAAACAGCGTGGTGAAATAGCCGATGCCCGCGGTCGAGACATAGAGCTCGGCGAGCAGCACGCCCAGCAGCACGCCGGTCATGGCAAGTCGCATGCCGGCGAAGAAGCTCGGGATCATGTGGGGAAAAACGATGTGGCGCAGAATCTGGTACCGGCTTGCACCCATGGAGCGGGCGCTGGTCAGGAGAATCGGCTTGATGTTCTGCACGCCCGCAACAATCGTGACAATGACCGGGAAAAATCCGTGGCTCACGCCGAACGCGATCTTGGAGGCGGGGCCGATGCCGAAATAAAGAACGAACAGCGGCAGAATGGTGACTTGCGGGGTTCCGTATAGGAGAAGGATGATCGGCATGAAGCTCCTGCGCGCGAACGGGGCAAGCCCGAGCGGAAGCCCGATCACGAGGCCGATGACGACCGAGAGCACGAAGGCGATGCCGAGCTCCCAGAAGGTGACGCGCAACGCCGCCGGCACACCGCGGGTTTCAAGCAGCGCGTCAAGCGACATGAAGACGCGCGAGGGCGGGCTGATGAACATCGGATCGATCAACCAGCGCGCGGCGATCTCCCACACGCCAAGCAGAAAAACGACCACGCCGATGCGCGCGAGCCATGGCCGCCGAAGCCAAGCCCGCAGCGCTGCCGCGGTCCATGTCGTCCTGCTCGTCATCGCGCGCGCCGCACCCGGGCCTCGAGCGCAGACACCAGCGCATTGAGGATGGCGGCAATGGCGACGACGAAGATGATGTAGGCGAACATCCGGGTCATCTCCATCGCCTCGGCGAGATGAACGATGCGGTGGCCGAGCCCGGCGAGCGAGGCGATGGTCTCGCTGCCGATGATGGAAAGCAGCGCCACCGTAAAGCCAATGCGCATTCCGGTGAGGATGATCGGCAGTGCCGCGGGCACAAGCACGTAGCGGAACAGCTGATAATCCGAGGCGCCCATGGAGCGCGCGGCGATCACGAGCATCCGCTCGACATAGCCGAAGCCTGCGATGGTGCTGAGCGCGATCGGAAAGAAGCTGATGCTTGCACCAAGCGCGATCTTGGAGGCAGGCCCGAGCCCGAAGAACAGCACGTAGAGCGGAAGGAAGAGAATGATCGGAACGGAATAGACGGCCGCAAACAGAGGCTCGAATACCCGGATGCGGTAGTGCGAGCGGCTGACCAGATAGCCGACAATGAGACCGCCGCATGCCGCGATCACGAAGGCCGCCGCCAGCTCGCTCAGCGTGACGCGCAGATCGTCGATGAATTCCCCGGTCGTGAGAACTTCCCAGAAGTCGCTCAGCACCGGAACGGGATTGGGAAGCAGGAGCGGCGAGACCCGCCAGCGCGTGGTGGCAACGTACCACAGCGCGATCAGCACGATCAGGAACGCCGCCTGCACGCCTCTGCTTGCAAGCCGCTGCCGGCGCTCGGTGCTCGCGTTCACCGGTGCGCCTCACGTTTGAAGGAGTCTGGCCGCGCGGGCGCTTCCGTCTCGGCCATGGTCTTGCGAATCTCCTCGTGCAGCAGGGCGTAGAGCCGGTTGCGGATGGCCGTAAACTTGGCCGAGGTCACGAACTCGGGCTTGCGCGGATGCGGCTCGTCGATCGCGATCAGCTCCTTGATGCTGCCCGGCCGCGCGGAAAAGACCGCCACGCGGTCGGCGAGGAAGGTGGCTTCGCCCAGGCTATGGGTCACGAAGACGATCGTCTTGTCCGTGCGCGACAGCAGTACCGAGAGGTCCTCGCCGAGAATCATGCGGGTCTGCTCGTCAAGCGCTCCGAACGGCTCGTCCATCAGCAGCATGCCGGTTTCGAGACTGAGCGCGCGCGCCAGCGCCGCGCGCTGGCGCATCCCCCCGGACAGCTGCGCCGGGTAATGCTGCGCGAAATCGGTCAGGCCGACCGCCTCCAGCGCGCGGCTTGCCCGCGTCTCGCGCTCGGCGCGCGGCACGCCCTGGAACACCATGCCGAGATTGACGTTCTCGATCACCGTATTCCAGGGAAACAGGGCGTTCTCCTGGAATACGAACGCGATCTCGCGCGGCATCGGCGCAACCACCCGCCGCCCCAGTACCTCCACATCGCCGGCGGTGGGGGTCATCAGCCCGCCCATGATGCTGAGCAGCGTCGACTTGCCGCAGCCGCTCGGACCGATCAGGCAGACGAGCTCGCCGCGCATGATCTCGAGCGAAGCGTCGCGCAGCGCGCGTACCCCCCGCGCGTCGTCCGTCTCCCCGAAGCGATGCGAGACGCTATTGATGCGAATTGCGATCTCGCGCGTCATCGCCTCGATCTCAGCGCATGCCGCAGCTCGTCGGTTGCGATGGAATCAATGCTCAGGTCGTCCCGCAGCACCACCCCGTAATCGTCGTGGGCGGATTTGAGCGAGATGAGCTCCTCGCGCACGTCCGCCTGCACGGCGCAAGGGTCGCGCTCGAGCGGATCGCCCCAGCCGCCGCCGCCGCCGGTGCGCACGATCACCTCGCTTGCGACCGGCACCGGATGATGCGCGCCCCCCATGACGCGGAACGCATCCGCGCCCGGCTCGCGCAGCAGGTACATGCCGAACTCGCCCGGCTTGCCGCCCCACAGGCCCCACGGGGGACAATGATTGCGGCGCACGAGCTCGAAATTCCATTTCCCCTCCACCAGATTGCGTACGCGCATGTCGATGCCGAGCCCGCCGCGATGCTTGCCGGCGCCGCCGGAATCGGTGCGCAGGTTGCGGCCTTCGACCAGCACCGGGCATTTGAGCTCGATGCCCTCGATCGAGCCGTTGCGCACGTCGCCCTGGCACACGGAAACCGTTCCGGATTCGCCGTCCTCGGACGGCCGACCGCCCCAGCCGCCGCCCTCGATGCTCTGCACCACAAAGCGCCGCTTGCTCGACGGATGCACGCCGAAGAACACCACCGCGCCGCCGAGCAGGCCGTGGTGGCCGGCCGGCACCTGCTGCGGCATGGCGGGCGCAAGCGCCGCGACGATGGTGTCCACCACCATCGGCACGATCATGCTCCAGGTCGACATCGGCGCGGGGTAGCGCGCCATCATGATGCTGCCCTCGGGAATGATCACTTCGAGCGCGCGAAACGAGCCCTCATTGACCGGATCGAGCGGACCGGTGAGCGCCTTGTAGGCGACGCGCGCGCCGGCAAGCGTGCGCGAGTTGATGGCGGCGCGCCGCTCCTGCGAGCAGCCGGAGAGATCGATGGTCATGGCGCCTTTGGCGATCGTCACCCTGGCGTGGATGGGCACCGGCTCGCCATGCACCACGCCATCCTCGTCGAGCGCGGCGGCGGCCTCATAGACGCCGTCCGCGAGGTTGGACACCACGTTGCGGCATTTGGTCTCGGTCTCGTCGAAAATGCGCGCGATCGCGGCGAGGATGGTGTCGCGCCCGTACTTGCCGAACAGCTCGTCCATGCGCCGCGCCGCCAGCCGGCATGCAGCCATCTGCGATTTCATGTCGCCGAGCGAGGATTCCGGGAAGCGGATATTGTCCTTGAGAACGCGATAGAGCGTCTCGTTCGGGCGGCCCGCTTCGTAGATCTTGAGCTGGTCGAGCTGCAGGCCCTCCATCCATGGATCGGCCACCGTGGGTCCGGCGCCGAACCCCGTGCTCATCCCGCCGACGTCGATCCAGTGCGCGCGCACCATGGCGAACATGAGAAGCTCGCCGTCGTGGAAGTACGGCATGTAGACGACGATGTTGTTGAGATGCTGTCCGGCGACCGCCTGGTGATTGGTGATGATCACGTCGCCCGGCGCAAATCCGTCCTTGCCGTAGCGCTGCATCCCGTCGGTGATGATGACGCCGAGGTCGGCAACGAAATGCGATACGCCCCCGACGTTCTGGCAGATCAGCTCGCCCCGCGTATTCACCAGCGCCGTGCAGAAATCGCGCACCTCGTAGATCATCATGTTGTAGGACGTGCGCTGGAGGTCGACCGCCATCTCATTGGCGACAGCGGGCAGCGCGTTGCGCAGCACTTCGAGCGTCACGGGATCGAGCGTATCGGCCATCATGCGCCCGCAACCGTGATGATCAGCTCGCCGGAAGGCGCGATCATGCAGACATCCCCCTCGAACATCACCGTCGTCGTGCCGTGCTCCTCGATGAGCGCCGGACCGGCGATGCGGCTTGCCGCCGCGAGCGTGCCGCGCCGGTAGATTGGGCAGGGCAGTGGCCTGCGCGGGTCGCGCAGATAGACCTCGCGCTGGTGCGAAGGGGTCGCCTCTGCGCGTTCGGAGAGACGCGGAAAGGCAGGCTTCCGGCGCTTGGCGATCATCGCAAGCCGGATGTTGACCATCTCGACCGGCTCATCCGGGGAATGGTGGGCGTAGCGGTGCTCATAGAGCGCATCGAACGCTTTCCTGATGCCGCCGCGATCGCCCTGTTCGATCTGCTCGCGCGTCACCGGCACCTGCAGCGTGAATTCCTGGCCGACATAACGCAAGTCGAAATGAACCTGGCCTTGGACCTGGCCGTGTCCTTGGCCATGGCGCAGCGCTGCGCGCGCCTCGGCGACCATTTCATGATGGATCTGCACAAGCGCTGCAAAATCAACCGACGCCAGGTCGGCATAACAGGTGCGGATGAAATCGTGCCGCTCGTCGGCGAGCAGCATGCCGAGCGCAGAAAAATGCGAGGGAAACAGCGGCACGATCACCTTGGGGATATGCAGCTCGCGTGCGATCGCAATGACGTGCAGCGGACCGGCGCCGCCGGAGGCGACCAGCGCAAAATCACGCGGATCGTAGCCCTTCGCTACCGACACTTCCCGCACGGCGAGCGACATCCTGGAGACGGCGATGTCGACAACGGCCGCCGCCGCCGCCACGGTGTCGAGCTGCAACGGCGCCGCGATCTTTCCGGCAATGCCGGCCCGCGCGCCTTGCGCATCGAGCTTCATCTCGCCGCCGAGGAAATTGTCGGGGTCGAGCCGGCCGAGCACCACATTCGCATCCGTGATGGTCGGCTCGGTTCCGCCCCCGCGGTAGCAGATCGGGCCGGGCTCGGCCCCCGCGCTCTGCGGCCCGACCTTGAGCGCACCGACGTCGTCGAGCCAGGCGATCGAGCCGCCGCCGGCACCGACCTCGACCACGTCGATCATCGGCAGCATCACCGGATGGCCGCTGGCATAGCCGCCGACATGATAGCCGGGCGCCATGGTGGGCTCGCCGTCGCGCACCAGGCTCGCCTTGGCGGTGGTGCCGCCCATGTCAAAGGAGATGACGTTGGGGCTGCCCAGCGCCTTGCCGACCTGCGCGCTGGCGATGATGCCGCCGACCGGCCCCGACTCCATCATGGCCGCCGGACGTCGCGTGGCGAGCTCCGGAGTCATGACGCCGCCGTTTGAGCGCATGATGGAGAGGGCACCGCGAAAGCCGAGCGTGCCGAGGCTCCCGCTGAGGCTCTTCACGTAGCCGCCGACCTTCGGCCCGATATAGGCGTTCACGACCGTGGTCGACATGCGCTCGAACTCGCGATACTCGCGCAGCACCTCATGCGAAAGCGAGAGATAGGCGCCGGGGAGGGCTTCGCCGATCATCTCGCCGGCGACGCGCTCATGCTGCGGGTTGACGTAGGCGTGCAGGAAGCAGACCGCGACCGCCTCCACCCCTTCCGCCGCCAGCATGCGGGCGGCTTCGGCAATGTCGGCGCGGTCGAGCGGCACGTGCACGTCGCCCGAGCTCAGCAGGCGCTCCCCGACTTCGCGCGTGAGATGGCGCGTCACCAGCGGACGGTGGCGATGAAAAAAGAGGTTATAGGCTTCGGGCCGGTTGCCGCGGCCGATGATGTAGACGTCGCGCGTGCCGCGCGTCACGATGAGGCCGGTCTTTGCTCCCTTTCTTTCGATCAGCGTGTTGATGGCGATGGTCGAGCCATGGATCAGCTCGTCGATGGCGGCGGCGGCAAGCCCGCTCTTGCGGATGCAATCGATGACACCCTGCACCAGCTCGGTGGGTGTGGTGAGGGTTTTTGCCTGCACGAAGCGGCCGGCCGCATCATCGAACCCGATCAGGTCAGTAAAGGTTCCCCCGATGTCGACCGCAACAACAATCACGCGTCCCAGCTCCGATGTAGCCCGCATTGAGCGAAGCGAAATGCGGGAACGCGCGACCCCGGATGTCGCCATAGCGCGTCGCAGACACACGCGCGAAAATCAGCGATAGTCCGGCAAAAGGCAAGAAGCTAGCAGGAGATGCCCGAATGCGAATCTGGATCGCCCTCGCCGCGGCAATCGGCGCCGTCAATGCAGCCGCGGCGCAGGTCGCCGACTATCCGGTCAAGCCGATCACGATGATCGTGCCTGCCGCGCCCGGCGGGGTGACCGACGTGCTCGGTCGCATGCTGGCGCAGCGCTTCACGCAGGCCTGGGGACAGCAGGTCGTGGTCGAGAACAAGCCCGGCGCCAACAACCAGATCGCGGCGGAGTTCGTCACCAAATCGGAGCCCGACGGATATACTCTGTTCATCGGCCCGGAGACCACGTTCGTGGTCAATCCGAGCCTCTACGCCAGGCTGCCCTATGATGCGAGCAAGGGCTTTTCACCCATCTGCGGTCTCGTCACCATCAACCATGCGCTGATCACCAACCCCGCGCTTCCCGCGCACAACGTGAAGGACCTCATCGCACTCGCCAGGGAGAAGCCTGGTGAGATCAACTACGGTACGTACGGCATCGGCTCCAGCGGCCATCTCAACATGGAGCTGTTTCAGGCGCTCTCCGGCGTGAAGTTCCAGGCCGTGCACTACAAGGGAGCAACGCCTGCGCTCGCCGATGTGATGGCCGGACACATCCAGATGATGTTCGTCAGCGTGGGCAGCGCGGTGCCGCAGTGGAAGGCGGGCGCGGTCAACCTTCTGGCGGTGGGCGCCAGAGAGCGCATGCGGCTGTTGCCGGAGGTGCCCACCATCGCCGAGAGCGGGCTGCCGGGCTACGAGGCGGTTTCCTGGTTCGGGCTGTTCGGTCCGCCCGGGATGCCGGCCGGGATCGTTGCCAAAATCAGCGAGGAGGTCGGCAGGACCTTCTCGGATCCCGAGATCAAGCAGGACTTTCTCGACCGGCAGTATTTCGAATCGATTGCGGGCACCCCGCAGGAGCTTGTAAGCCGCATCAGGTCCGACGAGCCGAAATGGCGCAAGGTGATCGACGATGCGAAGGTGCGCGTGGAGTGAAAAGACGCTGAGGTTCCGAAGTCAAGCGATCACTGTGCGACCAGCCTTGCCAGGCGCGCGGCTGCGGGCACGATGAGCTGGCGCGGAAACCCGCTGAAGCCCAGCATAAGTCCCGGACGCGGCGATACCGCCCGATAGAAACGGCTGATTGCGCGCACGACGATGCCGGCGCGTTGGGCTGCGGCCTCGATAGCGATGTCGGACCGCCCGTCGCGCAGATAGGCGACGAGATGCATGCCCCCATCGGGCACCGCAACGTCGAGCCAATCCGCCGCCCGACGCATCAGCGTCTGCGCCAGCGCGTCGCGCTGCTCGCGATAGAGCTGGCGCATGCGACGAATATGCGCAGCGAAATGGCCTTGTTGCATGAACTCGCAAACAACCGCCTGCTGCAGCGTCGCGGGTTGGCGATCGATGAGATAGCGCGCGCCTACAAAAGCCTGCAGCAACGCGCGCGGCACCACCGCGTAGCCAATGCGTAGTCCCGGGAATAGCGCCTTATTGAGCGTGCCGACGTAGATCACCTGCTCGGTGTCATCGAGGCCCTGCAGCGATGCGAGCGAAGGCCCCGAGTAGCGGAACTCACTGGTGTAGTCGTCCTCGACGATGAACGCGTCGCTCTGCCGTGCCCACGCCAACAGCTCCAGGCGCCGCGCCATGGACAGCGCAACGCCGGTCGGAAACTGATGCGAAGGCGTAACGAATGCTGCACGCGCCCGCGGTGCCGTGCGCAGGCCGGCGTCAACGACCAGACCTTGGGCATCGACGGGAATGGGATGCGGCCGCGCCTTGGCGAGCAGCAGCTGCGCGTAGGTCAGCGGGTAACCGGGATCCTCGACCCACACCTCATCGCCGGGCGCGAGCAGCACGCGGATTGCGATGTCGATCGCCTGCTGGGTGCCGGCCGTGATCACGATCTGCTCGGGCTCGCAACGCACCGAGCGCGCCGCCCGCAGATAATCACAGATGTTCCCGCGCAGGTCAGCCAGGCCGGCGGGATCGGTATAGCCGAGGTCGTTCGCACCCAGCCGGCGCACGGCTTTATGGGTCAAGCTGCGCCACGTGTCGGCGGTACGCGCATCGATCAGGGTGCGGCCGGTGTTGAACGGGCGGGCGTCGCTCTGCACCGCCGAGCGCTCGAAGTCGGAAAAGGTCTGTGCCGATGTCGGCACTGCGCGCTTTGTCGCGCGCGGAACCACGCGCCGTCGTGATGCAAGGCCGGTCAGGTCGCCCGCGATGAATGTACCGGAGCCGTGGCGGCTCTCGACGTAGCCTTCGGCCAGCAGGTGCTCGTACGCCAAAACCACCGACGCGCGCGCCACGCCGAGCTTCAATGCCATGGTGCGGGAGGACGGCACGCGCGTGCCCGGACGGAGCGCGCCCGACAGCACCGCGGAGCGCACCTGCATGTAGATCTGCCGTGTGAGCGGCGTGCGGCTCGCCCGATCGAGCTGCCAAGCGTAGAGATCGGCCCATCCGCGCAATGTCATCGGAAAAATCGGCTGCAAGTGGTCTGCTGTAATAGACCAAAGTGGACCATCTTGCCGATCCAGTAAAGGGCTAGGTTCTGCCCCGTTCCGCGTAGGCCTCGCGTTGCTGGAAGGATCGAGCTGATGACGGCGTCCCAATTGCTGGACCTGGCCTGGAGCTACCCATTGTTCGAGGCACTCTACGGCCGGCGCTCGCGGCGGTTCGGTCTCGGCTTCGAGATGCCGGAGGGTCCCTTCCGCTACAAGTCCGCGCACGCAGCGGTCTCCCTGAGCGAGCTGGAGGAAGCGTTGCTGGTCGGCGCGGGCGCCGGATTCTCCGGACTCGCCTTCTGGGATCTGCCCACGCCGCCGCTGTACCGTGGCTGCAGCGGCCGCACATTCCCGGCGACACGGCCCGGCGGCAACACCGCACTCTTCTTTACCAATGACGAAGGGTTCTATGTCCTTGATGCCAATGTCGCGGCGACCAAGCTGCGCGAGATCGAGACGCCGGACGAGCGTGGCAAGCTTCTCGAAGTATTCCGCGCACAACGTCGCCCACTGCGCCGTGGCCGGCTCGACATCCCGCGCCGCGTACCGCCGATGAGCGCGCACGACCATTGGGATTCGAATCGAGCGGGCTCGACGCTGTTTCTGCCGGTATGCGACGTGAGCGCGTCGCTGATCTCATTGATCGCACAGTTCGTCGATCCCGCGCTGCGCCGTTACGCGCCCGCAAGCGGCGGCATGAACATTGTCGATGACTGCCACGGCTGTCGGCCGGCCGGCACGGAGCGCTGGCTGAAGGACGGCTTCCTCGATGCCGACCGGATACTGCCGCTGTCGATCGTCGAGCGGCAGGCCTGCTACTACGTCTTCAGCGAGCCTGCGGCGATCTGCCAGAACATGTTCCTGGCAACCGAGGCTCTGGGGCTGGGCGGATGGAAGCATTGCGGATTTTTGTCGCTCGAAATTCTCGAGCGAATGAGCTTCCACATCGTGGCACCGAGCGGCGCATCGACATTCGGTAATCCCGTCGGGCTGGACGGCGTGTTCGAGGCTAGCTGTCCCCCCTATTACCCCAGCATGGATGCAGCCGTTGACGCGGTGCTCGCGCCGCCGTCACAGGGCAGCAAGGAAACGGGGCCCATGCCATCCCGCATCTCAGAGACTGAGCATCGCGCGGGCGCAATCCAGATCAGCGCGGAAGGTCTCGCCTGCACCAAGGCGATCTGCAACTACATCCACGACACTTACGGCCGCTTTCCCGGCGGCACTGATGCAATGCATCTCATGTGGGTGATGCAGGCGCACCACATCGACGCCGATTACTACGACCGGTTCTTCGGCCCGGGTGCCTACGGACCCGCGCACGGGACGCACATGACGACTTGGCACTCAGGATAAGGATGGTTTGCTGTCAATCGAGGAGCACAATCATCATATCCCCAGCAGCCGCCGCGCATTGCCGCCGGCGATGGCGGCGAGGGTGGTGCTGTCGAGCTCCTCGACCGACGCGAGATGGCCGATGGGGTCGTACTCGGCCATGTCGAAGGGATAGTCGGTGCCCATGACGATGTGATCGGCGCCGAACACGCGCAGGAGGTGGGCGAGCTGGTGCGGCGTGAACACCACGCTGTCGAGATAGATCTTCTTGAGATAGCTGGTGGGCGGTTGCGGCAGCTCGCTGTGGGAATCCGAACGCGCACCCCAGGCATGGTCGATGCGCCCGCAATAGGCCGGCAGGTATCCGCCGCCGTGCACCGCCAGGATCTTCAGATCGGGATGGCGCTCGAGCACGCCGTCGAAGATCAGATGATGGAGCGCGATGGTGGTCTCGAGCGGATTGCCGATCACGTTGTTGAAATAGAAGCGCGTCAGTCGCCTCCCGTCGGTGAAGCCGTTGGGATGGATGACGACGAGGGCGCCCAGCTCCTCCGCCCTCTTCCAGAACGGCGAGTATTGCGGCTCCGAAAGCTCGCGGCCGGCGACGTTGGTGAGGATTTCCGCGCCTTTCATGCGCAGCGATGTCATGCAGCGCTCGAGCTCCGTGGCCGCTTCCGCGCCGTCGGAGAGCGGCACGGTGCCGAGCGCGACGAACCGGTCCGGCTTCTTCGCCACGTACTGCGCAAGCCCGTCGTTGACCATGCGCGCGGCCTTGACCGCGATGTCGAGCGGCACCGTGTAGCAGCACTGGTTCGGCGGCGGCAGGATGAGCTGCATGTCCACGCCCATGGCGTCCATGTCGGAGAGGCGCTCGTCGTATTGAGTGATGCGGGCGCGGATATCCTCCTCCTGCCTGGCGCTGAGCGCCTTCGTACCGGCATCGGCAAAGTGCGCGAGCGGTATGGTTGCGGGATCGAGATGCGGCCTGACCAAGGCTGCGGCATCGGGGATCGCCACATGCGAATGGATGTCGATGGTGGTGCTCGACGGGCGCATCTCGCGACCCGGCTTGCCGTGCCTGCGCGCCGCGGTTGGTCCATATTTGTTCCACATCCCCTTTGTCTCCTTGGCTTCGTAAGCTTCCTTTGTAGGTTGGGGCGAGTTCTTCACGAGACCCAACATCAACCATCGCACCAGGCTGTTGGGTCTCGCAAAGCGCTCGACCCAACCTACAATTCTACACTCAGAACACGCCGAGATGCTGCGAGACGATGGCATCGTCGAGCTTGATGGCATCGGCTGCGCCGCGAAAGACGACGTGTCCGGTATTGATGATGACGATGTCGTCGGCGAGATCGAGCGTGAGCTTGATGTTCTGCTCGACCAGAATGATGGAATGGCCTTCCGCCTTGAGCTGCGCGATGGTGCGGCCGACCTCGTTTACGAGCTGCGGCGCCAGTCCCTCAGAGGGCTCGTCCATCAGGAGCACGCGCGGATTGCCCATCAGCGCGCGTGCGATAGCCAGCATCTGCTGCTCGCCGCCGGAAAGCGAGCCCGCGACCTGGGCATGGCGCTCCTTGAGGCGGGGGAAGAGCGCAAACACCCGTTCGATCGACCAGCCGTCGCGGCCACCGTTGCCGTGCGATTGCGCCGCCACCATGAGGTTCTCACGCACGGTCAGCGTGCGGAACATGCGTCGCCCCTGCGGGACCAGACGGATGCCCTTGCGCGCGATCACATCGGGGGCAAGTCCCGCCACCGCCTCGCCATAAAGGCTGATCGTGCCCCGGCGCGGCACGAGAAAGCCCATGATGGTAGACATGCAGGTCGTCTTGCCGGCGCCGTTGCGGCCAAGCAGGCCAAGCAGCCGGCCGCCCTGCAGCGAGAACGACACGCCGTGCAGCACGTGGCTGTCGCCGTAGAACGCATCGATGTCGGAGACGGCCAGCGCGTCAGTCGCCAAGATAGACCTCCCGGGTGCGCGGGTCGGCGACCACCTCGGCGCGCGTGCCTTCGACAATGACCTCGCCGTAATGCAGCACGGTGATGCGCTCGGCAAAGGCAAGCGCGGTGTCCATGTCGTGCTCGATCATCACGATGGTGACGTCGCGCGGGATGCCGTCGAGCAGCGAGCGCACGGTCTGGCGCTCCCCCTGCGAGAGGCCGGCGAGCGGCTCGTCGAGCAGGAGCAATCTCGGCTTTTGCGCAAGTGCCATGGCAAGCTCGAGCCGCCGCCGCTCGCCATACGAGGTCTCGCTCACGATCCGGTCCGCGCTCTCGCCGAGCCCGACGCGGTCGAGCGCCGCGCGCGCGGCAGCGTAGAGGTCGCGACTGGAAGCGAGGATCGACCACGGGTTCCAGCGGCGCCGGTCAAGGCCAAGCAGCGCGAGCACCACGTTGTGAATCAGACGCTCGCGTGGAAACAAGGTGAGGATCTGATAGGTGCGCGCGAGGCCGAGATGCACGCGGTCCTGCGTGGCCATGCGCAGAAGCTCCTGCCCGAACAGCCGCGCCGATCCGCCATCGGCGGAAAGATCGCCGGTGATCAGGTTGAAAAGGGTGGTCTTGCCCGCTCCGTTCGGACCGATGATCAGCCGGCGTTCGCCCGGCATGACGGTGAGCGAGACGTCCCTGGTGGCGGGCAGCCCGCCGAATCGCTTGTCGAGATGCGCGAGCTCGAGCGCGGGCGTGCTCATTGCGCGCGCCCCGGCGCCGTGGCGCCGGCCCCTTTCGTCCCGCGGCCACTGACTCGGGTCGCCAGGCGTTGCCACAGCTGGCGGCAGCCGGGCACCAGGCCGTAGGGCATGAACACGATCACCACCACGAAGATGACGCCAAGCAGCGTGTTCCAGCGCTCGACGTAGGTTGAGACCACGTTCTTGACGAGCGTGATGATGGCGGCGCCCACGATCGGACCGGTGAGCGTGCTGGCGCCCCCGAGGATGGCCATCAGCAGGATCTCGGCCGACTGCTGCAGGGAGATCGCGTGCGGGCTCAGGAACAGGTTGTAATAGACATAGAGCACGCTCGCCACCGACGCCCAGAACCCGGCCATGACGAAGGTGACCCACCGCACCAGCCACACATGGTGGCCGAGCATGCGCATGCGACGGGGCTGATCGCGCGTGCCCATCACGCTCGCTCCGAACGGCGAGCGCGCGAACCGCCAGATGCAGAACAGCGCGCCGGCGAACACCGCCAACGTGAAATAATAGAAGCTCGGCGCATCCCGGATATCGATGCCGAACGGCAACGGTCGGGCGGGATGGCGGATGCCATTGTCGCCGCCGGTGAGATCGTTGGCGCGATAGGCGATCCCCCATACGATCTGGCCGAGCGCGAGCGTGATCATGACGAAGCCGAGGCCGGGCGCGCGCAGCGAGAGCACGCCGAAGAACGCCGCCGTCGCGGTCGATACGGCAATGGCGAAGAGTGCGGCGGCGAGCTGGTTGTAGCCGGCCAGCGTCGCGAGGATGCAGGCATAGCCGGCGATACCGAGATACGCGGCATGGCCGAGCGAGACCATGCCGCCATAGCCGAGCATCATGTTGATGGAAAGCGCAAACAACGCATAGATCAGCACCTGGCTCGCCATGTTGACGTAGAACTCGTTGCCGATGATCCACGGCAGCGCGAGCAGGACGAGGGCGCACAGCCCGAGTGCGGCCGCACGCGTCATATCTGCACCCGCCCGAACAGCCCCTGCGGCAGGAACACCAGCACCAGCACCATGGGCAGGAACAGAACGAAATAGGCGAGATCGGGCACCAGCGCGATGCCGAAATTATAGATGAAGCCGACGATGAAGCTGCCGACGAACGCGCCGAGCAGGCTGCCGGCCCCGCCCAGGATCACCACGATCAGGGCGAGGGGGAGCATGTCGGTGTCGAGGCCGGGATAGGCATTGAGGATGGGACCGCCGAGCACGCCGCCGAGGCCCGCGAGCGTCGCCCCGAGCAGGAAGACGGCGGTGAACAGGCGCGACACCGGGACGCCGACGCCGCGCGCCATCTCCATGTCGTCGACGCCGGCGCGGATCATGGCGCCAAGACGCGTGCGCTCCATCAGGAGATAGAGGGCGAGCGCCGCAAGGAGCGCGATGGCGAGCACCACCAGTCGATAGGTCGGAAATGCGTAGCCGGCGATGCGCAGCGGCGCACGCAGCGGCGCCGGCGCCGCAAGCGGCATCGGGTCGCCGGTCCAGACCAGCAGACAGATGTCGGCGATGATGAAGGAAATGCCGAGCGTGACCAGCACCTGGCCCTGCTCGTTGCCCGCGAGCCTGCGCAGGATGAAGCGTTCGAGCAGGATGCCGATGACGCCGACCGCCACTCCGCCGCCGATTGCGGCCACCCAGAAATTGAGCTGCGAAGCCAGCAGCGTGTAGCCGAAATAGGCACCCAGCATGAAGAAGGCGCCATGCGCGAGGTTGGGAATGCGCATCAGGCCGAAGATCAGCGAGAACCCGGCGGATAGCAGGAACAGCAGCCCCCCGAAGGCCACGCTGTTGAGCGTCTGGATGATCCAGAACTGCCACTGCATGCAGGCGCCCGTTTTGCAATCGCGGATGTAGGGGCGGGTTTTAAATCCGCCCCTACCGCCTCAAATGTAACTGGTCCGGATAGGACGCGCCTACTGCTCCAGATTCTTCGCGGGCGGGTAGTCGCGCGAATAGACCGGGTTTTTCAGGAATGCGTCCTTGCCGTAGGTCCAGAACTGGCTCACGTCGGGATAGGTCTTGATCACCGCGTTGACGTATTTGCCGTTCTTCTTCTCGACCTTGCGGATGTAGATGTTGCCGACTGCATTGCCGAGCTCGTCGAACCGCACCGGGCCGCGCAAGGTATCCGGCACCTTGGCTTCCCGCAGCGCCTTGATGAAGGTGTCCTTGTCCTCGATCTTGCCGTTGACGGCTTTCGCGGCGTGCTCGAGCACCTCCCCGCAGACATAGGTCTCGGCGGCATAGACGCCCGGATCGAGCCTGTACTCGCGGCGGATCGCCTCGACGAATGTCTTGTTCACGGGGTAATCGAGCTCGGCCGAGTACCACGACCCGGTCATGGCGCCGAGCGCATCATCGCCCATCTGCTGCAACAGGGATTCGTCGACCGGAGTGAAGCCGCCGAGGATCTGCGTCCGGTTGCCGTATTCGCGCAGCTGGCGGATGAACTTGAAGCCGTTCGAGCCGGCATGCGCGGTGAACACGGCGTCGATGTCGGTCTTGAGCTGCGAGATGTAGGTGCCGTAGTCCGGCGCATTCAGCGGCGTCCACAGCTTCTGCACGACCTTGCCGCCATTGTCCTCGAACACGCGATGAAACCCGGCGACGCACTCGTGGCCGAACGCGAAATCGTCGCCGATGGTGGCAACGCGCTTGTATTTGAGCTCGTTGGCCGCATAGTCGGCCATCGGGTGGCTCGGCTGCGCCGAGGTGCAGCTCGGCCGCACGAACCAGGGATTGGGCTTGCGCTGGGTCATGTCCTCAGCGCCGGCGACCGAGAGAATGGGCGTGCGCGAGGAGCGCACGTAGTCATCGATCGCCAGGGCCTCGAAGGCGGCCAGCGGCCCGATCAGCACGCCCACGTTGAGCCGCTCGACCAGCTCCTGCGTCTTGGTGCGCGCCTGCGCGGGATTGCCGCCGGTGTCGGCGGTGTGAAGCTCGACCGGCCGGCCGGCAAGCATGTTGTTGCGCTGGTTGAAGAAGACGTTGAGGCCCTGCTCCATCTGCAGCCCGCCCGAAGCGAGCGGGCCGGTCTTGATGGTGAGAAACCCGACCCGCATCGGCGCTGCCTGCGCAGGTGCGGCGGGAATGCGAAGCGCCTGCGCTGCCGTGGCGGCGAGCGCTCCCTTGACGATGCTGCGGCGATCGACTGCCATGGTGTTATTCTCCCTCTGGTTGATTGTTTTTGGTCATGCCCGACCCAGGGCGGGTCAGGCTTCTTAACCGTAACCCGACGCTTCTGCATGGCGGATTGCGCTTGCGCTCATCCGCCCTGCCAGGCCCAGGCTACGGCTCGACGTTCCTGCCGCCCGGCCAGCTCTCGCGATTGTAGACGGGATGCTTGAGAAACTCGTCCGGATCGTAGGTCCAGAACTGGCCGACATTCGGATAGGTGATCACGGAATTGACCAGCTTGCGTCCAGCGGGCCGGTCTTTACGGTGAGAAAGCCAATGCGCATCGGCGAGCGTTGCGCGCGCGCAAGCGCCGGCGCGGCAACGAGCGCGCCCGCTCCAAGCATTCCCTTAAGAAAGGTCCGACGTCGCACGCTCATGGTTTCCTCGCTCATTTGCTTCTTGTTCCTGTGCACTCCTTACAGGCCCACGGAGGATTTGTCCTGCGGCGCAATGCTGCGCCGAAGACGTGGTAGCGGGGATCCCGGATTTCGCTCCGCTCAATCCGGGCTACGGTTTATCGGCATGCCCCGCCCAAACGGCTACTTCATGCGTGCAGGCATGTTATGCTAACACCAATCCCATCACCATTTGCAAAGGGGGAGTGCGTGAAGCTCTATTCGTTCTGGCGCTCGCTCGCGACATTCCGCGTGCGGATTGCGCTCAACCTGAAGGGCCTCGAGCCGGAAGAGGTTGTCGACGTCGATCTCATGCAGGGTAGGCAGCGCGATGCCGCGTACCGCGCCGTCAATCCGCAGATGCTGCTTCCGGCGCTGCTCGACGGCGAGGGGCCGATGCTCTTCCAGTCGCTCGCCATCATGGAATATCTCGACGAGACCCATCCGCGGCCGCCGCTTCTGCCCAAGGCGGCGCGGGCGCGGGCGCGGGTGCGCGCGCTCGCGCAGATCGTCGCCTGCGATTCCCATCCGCTGGTGGTGCCGCGGGTGCGCGAATATCTCGAGCACGAGCTCAGGCTCGATGAGCCCGCGCGGCTCAAGTGGATCCAGCACTGGATCGGTGAAGCGCTCTCCGCGCTCGAGGCCAACCTTGCCGGCAATCCCGAGACCGGCCGCTATTGCCAGGGCGATGCCATCACCGTTGCCGATATCTGTCTGGTGAGCCAGGCAACCGGCGCCAATTTCTTCAAATATGATCTCGCGCGGTTTCCGACCGTGCGCCGGATCACCGATCTATGCATGCAGAACGACGCTTTCGCGCGCGCCCATCCGCTGCGCCAGCCCGGTGCGCCGAAAGCGGCGTGACAGCCTCCGTCATGCCCGCGCTTGTCACCGCAAGTCGAGTCTACTTGACTTGCGGCACAAATTGGTGCGGACCTCGGGCAAGCCCGAGGGTCCGATGGCATCCATGTCTGCCTGTGCCGAAAGTAAAGTCGTGGATGGCCGGAACAAGTCCGGCCATGACGTGGAAGTGGAGAAACAATCCAGCGAGTGAAACCATGCGACTTGCAAGTTTCAGGGCAAACGGCCGTGCCGGCTACGGCGCGGTGGCCGGCACCGGCATCGTCGATCTCGGCCGCAGGCTGCCGAAATATCCGACGTTGCTCGATCTCTTCCGCGCGCAGGCAATCTCGGAGGCGCGCGCCGTGGCGAGCGGAGCGCCCGATCATGCGCTCAAGGACGTGGAGCTGCTGCCACCGATTCTTTCCCCCGACAAGAACATCTGCGTCGGCATCAATTATCCGGACCGCAGCGCCGAGTACAAGGACAGCCGGGAGGCGCCGAAATATCCCAACCTGTTCTGCCGGTTTCCGACCTCGCTGGTCGGCTGCGGGCAGCCGATCGTGCGGCCCAAGGTCTCGGACAAGTTCGACTACGAGGGCGAGGTGGTGCTGGTGATCGGCAGGGAAGGGCGCCACATCCCGCGCGAAAGTGCGCTCGCATGGATCGGCGGCGTCACGCTCGGCAACGAAGGCAGCGTGCGCGACTGGCTGCGCCACGGTACGCTCAACGTGACGCAGGGCAAGAATTTCGACCGCTCGGGCAGCGTCGGCCCCTGGATCGTGACCGCAGACGAGCTCGACCCGGTAAAGCCGCTGCATCTGACGACGCGCGTCAACGGCGACCTGCGCCAGGACGACAGCACCGACCGTCTCACCTGGGGCTTTGCCTGGCTGATCAACTACATCAGCACGTTTGCGACACTCAAGCCCGGCGACCTGATCTGGACCGGGACGCCGACCGGCGCCGGCGTCCACCGCAACCCGTCGGTCTGGCTCAAGCCCGGCGACGTGGTCGAAGTCGAGGTGCCGGAGATCGGTGTGCTGCGCAATCAGGTCGCGGACGAGATGTGATCGAATGATGTCTGCGGCGTAGGGGCGAGGCATGCCTCTCCCCTACCGATCCACGCCGCCTAGTGCACCAGCTCCGTCACCTTGCCGTTCTTGTCGCGGCCCTGGGCATAATACTGGCCGATGTTGCGCATCAGCGCCGCGTCGGAGACGGAATAGATCACGGCGTCGTTCTTGCCGGTATTGATGTGCCGGCGCCAGAGGAAATTCGGTACCACGAAAATGTCGTTCTGCGTCCATTCGAGGCGCTTGCCACCGACCTCGGTCGCGCCCGTTCCTTCGATGACGACATGGAAGGTGCCGGCGGTCTCGCGCTTGAGCTCGGTCTCCTCGCCTGGGCGCAGGAGCTGCGCGGAATAGTTCAGCGTCTTGAATACCGGCTCGCCCGTGACCGGGTTGACGAAATCGATCTTGATGCCTTCGTGCGGATCGCCCTTCTCCTTGCGCAGGCCGTGCAGGGTCTCGTGCACGTCGGCGCCCCGGTAATGGATGAGGGGCGCGGGGCTGCGCCCGACCCCGATCTGGTGGCTGACAAAGGTCGGCATCATGCCGCCGCGCCCGTAAAGCCTGCGCGAATAGCCGTCGCGGTGGGTGGTGGGCTGCACCCTGGCATTGCCCTGCGCGCCGGGCATGTCATGGTCGACCCAGGCGGCGTCGAGGAACTCGATCAGCGGCCAATCCAGCATATCGATCCAGATCACGGGTTCCTTTGAGTCGTTGCCATGGTCGTGCCAGGTTCCGTTCGGGGTGAGGATGAGGTCGCCGCGGGAGGCATCGCAGCGCTCGCCCTCGACGACGGTGTAGCCGCCCTTGTCGGAGAGAATGGTGCGGCTGGCGTTGGGCGAGTGCAGGTGCACCGGCGCTACGTCGCCGGGATTGTAGATCGAGATCGCGCAGCGGATAGTGTTGGTGACCTGCAGCCGGCCGTTGAGCCCGGGGTTGAGCAGGAGGATGCTCTGGCGGTCTGCGAACTCGATGGGGGAGACCTCTGCCTTGCGCGCGATCTCGGAGATGCGGTGCAGGTAGGGGGAAAATTCGCTCCAGCGCCACAGATGCGGCAGCGTCTTCATCTGATTGGCGGCAACACGCCCGGATGCCAGCTGTCCGCTGCCCTCACCTGCGGTCTCGCTGAACCAGGGGCGTTGCGCCGGCGCGTTGGCCTGGGTGCGCACCCAGATATTGTGCTTGCCGGCCTCCTGGTTGATTTCCTCCATCAGCTCGCGTGCCTTGTTGGAGAGCCCCGCGGGGGCCTTTTTCTGTGCGGTGGCTGCTGCAGCCGTCATGGCATCTTCTCCTGTCGAACGGGCCGTCTCGCCCTCTCTCTTTCTCATTTAATGCATTATGCCGCAAACGGCAGTACCCGATCCAGGGCGCGCGCTCGCGGCATGGCAGTGCGGCCAAGCTTGCAGCTCTGGCGGCGTCTTCCCTTGACCGAGGTCAAATCCGCGCTTCCTCAGGCGGCCTTGAGAAACTCGGCAATGGCGCGGTTGAAGGCTTCCGGCCGGTCGAGGTTGGAGATGTGCCCGGCGCCCGGAAGCTCCACGTAACTCGAGCCGGCGACCGCCGCGCTGAGCTTGCGCATGGCGGCGGGCGTGACACCGTCCTTCTCGCCGGCCAGGAACAGGACCGGGCGCTTTACCATGGCGGCCCCCGTCGCAAAGTCGTGGTTGGCGAGCGCGGCCGCGCAGCCGATGAAGCCCGCTACGGGAGTGGAACGCACCATTTGCCGCACCTCATCGAGATAAGGCGGATTGGCCTTGATGATGTCGGGCGGGAACCAGCGCGTCACGGTGGGCTCGACCAGCGCCTCCATTCCCTGCTTCTGCGCAACCGCAATGCGCTCCTCCCATTGCTGCGCGCTCGCGGGCGTCGACTGGCAGGGCGAATCGCACACGATCACCTTGTCGAGCCGCTCGGGGTGCTTCTGCGCCAGCCCGAGCGCGGTCGCGCCGCCCATGGAGAGCCCGGCAAAATGCGCCTTGGGGATTGCAAGCACGTCCATCAGCGCCAGCGCATCCGCCATCAGCAGCTCGAAGCTGTAGCGCCCCACCGGCGCCTCGGTCGCCCCGTGCCCGCGCTGGTCGTAGCGCAGCACGCGAAAATCGCGCTTGAACTTGTGCGCCTGGTCGTCCCAGGCGGAGAGATTGGTGGCGAGCGAGTTGCTCCATACCAGCCACGGTCTGGGGTTCAACGGGTCCCCGAGCGGGGCATCGATCTCGTAGTTGATGGTGATGCCGTTCGCCTTGAGCTCCATTGTCTCCTCCTCAGCCCGCGGCCGCGGCCGTATTGCGCGTGCCGCCGAGAAAATCTTCCAGGAGTGCAAGCAGCGCATCGGGTGCCTGTGCCGGCATCATGTGCACCGCATCAATCAGCTCGAAGCGCGCACCGGGAATGGTGCGCGCGAACTGCTCGCTTGCCGTGCTCGGGCGCACCTGGTCGAAGCGGCCGGCGACCACCATGGCCGGTACCCTGACGTCCTTGCCGAGATGGGCCAGGTTGGGCCGCGCGATTGCGCGGTTCATGGCGGCAAACGAGACCGGGTCCTGTGCGAGATAGCGGCCGCGATAGGCGGTGTAGCGCGCCCCATTGCCGTGCTGCGGCGGCCACGACTTGTCGAGGGTGACGGGAATGGCGGCCCGCATGCCCTCGCGTTCGGCGAGCGCGGCGCGCTCGTCGAGCGCGGCGGTGCGGCTCGGATCGGCCCCGGTGAACGGGTTGCAGAACGTGAAGCTTGCGATCTCGTGGGGATGCCGCGTCATGTGCAGCAAGGCCTGCATGGTGGCGGCGGCAACGGTGACGAAGTGACGCCGAGCGGGCAGGCCTGTTGCCTGCAGCACGGCCTCAAGGTCTTCGACGAGCAGCTCTGTCGTGATCGGCGAGCGGGGCTTTTCCGTGAGACCGCCGCCACGCTGGTCGTAGCGCAGCACGCGAAAACGCTTCGTGAGCGCGGGAAATATGCCATCCCAGCTCTCGAGCGTGCCACCCATCTCATGCATCAGGACGACCGACGGCCCCGCTCCGGCCAGCTCGTAATGGATGCTGATGCCGTTTGCTTCCAACCAGGGCACGGTTCTGCCTCCTTAGCCGAGCGGCATGGGGATCGCATAGAGACACGGTGATTGGTGAAATTCAACAGTCGCCCGGTTCCCCTCGCTGTCATCGACTGCGTAAGTTGACCGCGACCGAGAAGGACAACACGCATGACTTCGCCGCGCCGCATCGACGTTCACTTTCACCACATTCCGCCGTTCTACCGCGAGGCGGTCTATGCCGCCGGCCGCGGCCCCGCCATTGGCCGCTATCCGGAATGGACGCCGAAGCTCGCGCTCGATCTGATGGATGCGCACGGCATCGAGGTTGCGCTCACCTCGCTGGCGCAGCCGGGCGTCGGCTTCGGCACGCCGGCAGCCGGCGAGACGCTCGCGCGCCGCTGCAACGAATACGCGGCCGAGCTCATGGCGCGCTGGCCCGCGCGCTTCGGCGCCTTCGCCACCCTGCCGATGGGAAGCGTGGACGGCGCCCGCGCAGAGATCGCCCATGCGCTCGATGAGCTTCGCTTCGACGGCGTGTCGCTGTTTGCGAGCTATGGCGAGAAGTTTCTGGGCGACAGCGCGTTCGACCCGGTATTCGAATTGCTCGATGCGCGCGGCGCCGTCGTGTTTCTTCATCCCGGCCTGCATCCTTCGAGCGCGAGCCTCGCGTTGCGGTGGCCCGCCTTCATGATGGAGTACCTGTTCGACACCACCCGCGCGGTGGTCAACCTTGTGTTCTCCGGCACGATCGATCGCTTTCCGCGCATCCGGTTCATCCTGCCCCATGCCGGGGGGCTGGTGCCCTATTTCGCCTGGCGGCTTTCGGTATCGCCGATGATCGATGCGCGGCTGCCGCAGCTTGCGCGCGAAGCGGTGTTCGCGGCGCTTGCGCATTTCTGGTACGACAACGCGCTCTCGCCCGGCGCACAGACCTTCGGCGCGCTCGATCACGTGGCGCGGGCTGACCGCATCGTGTTCGGCACCGACTTTCCCTTCGCAAATCCGCGCGTGGTGGCGCAGGCGGTCGCCACCTACGAGGCGGGATTCCTGCCGCCGGAGCGGCGCACGGCCATCGATCGCGCCAATGTGCTCGCGCTGTTCCCGAAATACGCGGGGTAGCGGAGCGAGGCCTGATGGGTCAAAGCGGGTATGCGCGTCCAGGCCTCGACTCTCTGATAATCAGCCGGTAGCAGCGAGATATTCCGCTACCATTTCTGCGTAATCCGCAAACGTAAGCTCATCAGGTTCCAAACCGCGCGCCTCACAGATTTTGGTCATCTTTCGGCGAAATGACTCGAATTCCCTTGCTATCTTGCGACCGCCGGGAATTTTCGGGTCACGGCTTTGATATCTCAGCCAACTTGCCAGCTCCTGGATTAACGTTTTGAGCTTTCCCTGATGCGCATGGATGTCCTGGCCGGAAATATCGGAAATGTATTTCTGAAATCGGTACTTGTATTTATCGAGCACCATGCATCGCTTTGACCTCTGCGACCCCGCTCCAAATCGTTTGGCGCCAAGGAAAATTCCAAGTTCCAAGGGCATGTTGAAACGCGGCAGCCGCGAATGCGCGTCGAGGTCTGTCCTTGAAATGTCGTGTATCCCATACCGACATTCACGTATAATCGCGCATATCTTCTCGAATCGATTTACGGAGCTGTCGTCCGTTTCGAGCGCACAACGTGCGCGAAACCCTGAACGAATGATCACAAAGGCGATTGCCCGGAAGAAGGTTTGATATTCCTGATCAAATGGACAATTAACGAAGGCGTCTCGAGCCGACGTGGCCATCAGCTCATTCCGAGGAGGAATTCTCAACCTCGATAATCGCCTCACGAATTTGCTTCGATGTGAAGCGCCTTGGCTTCATCTTCGGACGCAAAATGGAAATCCCCTCACGGGTCGTTCCAATGATGTCGTACCCTGGGGTAGACTTGCTGGAGCGCTTCCTCGCCACCGCGGCGTTACTACGGGATTTTGCAAGCTTTCTGTTCATGACCCTCATATTAGGCAAACCATGCGACACTTCAAGGAAAAGCTGTTGATGTCCGTCGCTCTCGAGGCGGATTTTTGCGTTCCGAACGTTGCCTGCGTTTTCCGAGCTCAGGCCGGAATCTTCTTGCGCGGCCTGCTGTCGAGACCGAACACCCGCGCGGCATTGCCGCCGAGGATGTTGCGGCGCGCGGTCTCGTTCAGGAACGGCAGGTCATAGATGACGCTGGGCAGATCGAAGTCCCAGTGCGGATAGTCCGATGACCACAGAAGCTGCGTCTCGGCATTGATCATCTTGAACGTCGCCTCCAGGATCGAGCGGTCGCGCGGCTTTTCCATCGGCTGCGAGGAATAATACATCTCGCGCATGTATTCGCTCGGCCTGCGCTTGAGCGAGGGGCAGTCCGACGTGCGCATCATGTAGGAATGGTCGAGCCGCTGCATCAGGCAATAGGCCCAGGTCAGCCCGCTCTCGATCCACATCACCTTGAGCCTGGGAAAACGCTCGGGCAGGCCGTTGATCACCCAGTTGGTCATGTGGACCATGTTGAACCACATGAAGCCCAGCGCGTGCACCGAGATGAAGCGGTTGGTCAGCGACAAAGCCTGGTCGTGCCAGTTGTAGGCGGCATGGAACGCGATCGGCTTGCCCATCTCCTCGAGCAGCGCATAGGTCTTGACATAGGCGTTGTCGTGCACGGGCTTGTAGCGCGGCGAGGTCACCATGAATCCCACCACGCCTTTGCGGTCGCCGAAATCCGCAACCGTGCGGTAGGCCGCCTCCGGGTCATTGAACGGAAGATAGAGCATGGAGACGATGCGCGGCTCCGCCGCAAGGATACGTTCGCAAAGCCAGCGATTGTAGGCGCGGCACATCGCCACCTCGACCTCGACCTGGGGATGCAGGCCAAGAAACAGCATCGGCGTCGGGAACAGGCAGCAATAGTCGACGCCGATTGCGTCCATCCATTCCAGCGTCATGCCGACGTCCCGGTGCTTGCCGCCGGCGAGCTTGTCGTGGCGGCGGACATTGTGCCTGCGCAATTCATGGC
>Ga0306922_10000304_pt1 | contig 39643 bp, 30 predicted proteins | sample sta12Cox44000082_FD_203758 | JGI IMG/M metagenome (GOLD analysis project Ga0306922, IMG submission 203758) | Lab enrichment of tropical soil microbial communities from Luquillo Experimental Forest, Puerto Rico - statoxic.12C.oxic.44.000.082 (v2)... | ecosystem: Environmental > Terrestrial >... | reverse complement strand
GAGCGTGATTGCCGACGGTGTGGCCATGAGGTTCATGCCCCGGGCCTCCATCATGACCGAGAAGCTGGCGCGGCGTGGACTGCACATTCATCAGGAGTACGAAACCGACATCCTAAAGCAGGTGAAGGTGGCCGAAACCATGGACCAGATGGCTCCAATCATTCCGGCAAGCCTGCTCGTGTCAGTGCTCGCGGAGCGAATCGCCAAGCACGATCCCGCAGTAACCCAGCACCAGGGGCTGTTCATCGTGGATCCAGCAGGAAAGCTAGAAGGCGTGATCACGCGAGGGGACATCGTGCGAGCATTCGCTCAGGATCCCGATGGAGCGGTCAGCGTTCTCGAGGCTGGTTCCCGCAATCCGGTGGTGACGTTTCCGGACGAGACGATTTCGGAGGCATCCGACAAAATGTTGCGCTATTCCATTGGCCGTTTGCCGGTCGTGGATCGTAGTGATCCTCGCCGGCTGGTCGGATACCTGGGTCGTCATGGCGTGATGGCGGCTCGGCTGCGGCGTCTGCACGAGGAGCACGTCCGCGAGCCGGGATGGATTGAGGGATTCGTCGGGACTGGGCGCACGACGAAGCCATAAACTCTTAGGGCGCAGGTTTTCTCAGCAAGGCCTCGAGCGCGCAATTCCACAAGGGAAAAACAAGCCGAAGTGCAATTGGCCGGCGATGGTACTTCAGCGGTGGACGCCGGAAGCGTTTAGCGGACTTTCGCGTCGCTAGCTGGCACCGTCTTCTCGGCCGCTTCGATCAGCGGACGCAGCGCATCCACCGAGATCCCCAGAGTTCCCCCCGAGAAACCATCGATGTAGGCCGAGTTGATTCCGATCACCTCGCCCTCGGCGTCGAAGACCGGGCCTCCGCTGCCGCCATGAGCCGTGGGAGCGTCGTAGATCAGCTTGTCACCGACCACGTCGCCCAAATGGCCGACGGTTGCCGACGGACGAATCAACGAAAGCGCCGCCAACTCACTGGCTGCACCGATGTCATCGTGCCGGTACGCCAGGCGCTCATAAACCTCTGTGGGCGACTTGGCCACCATCCCTGCGACTCCCATCGGGTACCCGATCACCGTCACCAATTCCCCGGGTGCTGTGGGATGCGCTGCCAGGGGAAGGGGCTCAAGGTTTCGGGTGGCCTGCGAGAACTCCACGTGCAGGATCGAGAGATCGCTGTGCGCCGAGACCACCGTGGGCGTCAGATCAAAAGGTGTCGGAGAGCCGGGGAAGAAGGCGACCAGCTTCTCCAGCGACGGGGTTGCACCGCGGCGGATCAGGGCGTCAGCCTCGGGATCTCCATACCAGGGTTGAGAGACGTGGCGGTTGGTCGCCATGAGACCGTTGGCCACGATGAATCCGGTGCCCGACACGCGCGCCCTCAGCCTTGGGGCCTGGTGCGGGAAAGCCACTTGGTAGATCCCGAAAACGTAGCAAATCGAATTTCGGTAGCGGTTCAGGACCACGACGGGCATGGCCTGCTCCTGCTTGAGTTGCTGCACCTGCTGGCTGAGCTGCCGGACCTGGCTCTGCAGGTCGTTGGTGGGTTCGGGCGTGTAAAAGCGAACCAGAAGTGAGGTTCCGCAAACCACTAGGACGGCAACCACGATCTGAACGAGACGCGTCCAGATTGCCCCGGCCTGGTCCACCTCGGAAATCGAATCTTGCTCAACCATGGTGGTTGGTACGCTCCGCTGCTTGGTCCGGGGGAGAGTAGAAGCCTGGAAACTGCTTCGTAGAGCCAGAACTATCTTGCCGGGAGTGGGACAATTTCCCAAGGCACGGAAGGTGATGTACCCGGGGCCAAGGCACGTTGGTTGTAGGTTTCTGGGAGACTTGTAGGCTTGCAGGAGGGGCAAGCAGAGCTAGCAGTTACACAGAGCCGTCAGTAACGTGCCAGAAGTACCCCGGGGGAGCCTATCGCGGCTCCTGGATCCCCAGCCGCTTGGTCATCTCCTCATACAAGAAGCCTTCCCCTGGTCGATAGGGCTGTACCCACTCGCCGTCGATAACGAACTGGGGAATCGAACGCTTGCCGGTTTGCCGGACGACTTCCTCGGCAGCGCCGGGAGTGGTCTCGATATCGATTTCCTTGAAGGGGATGCCATGCTCCTTCAGGAAGCGCTTGGCAATGCGACAGTCCGGGCACCAGAACGCGGTGTAGACGGTGAGTTCCATAAGGCTGTGAGTTGAAGTTCTCGGAGGGTAGAGGATACACCACAGGGTCAAGAGCTACCGCGCCCGGAGTGGGTTCAGGCCGGCCGCACCTTGAGGAAACGCCCTCACTTGAAAAGTTCCGGGATCAGGTTGGGATGGATGTTTCCTCCGGTGAGCACTGTTGCCAGTCGGTCCCCTGCGGGCGCGTGTACCTGAATCGCAGCCAGTCCCGCCGCCCCGGATGGCTCGAGGATGATGCCCAATGTAGTGGCGGCTAGACGCATGGCCTCGAGCATCTGCGGGTCGTCGACGAGGACGACGTCGTCCACCAGCCCTTGCATGCGTTCCACCGCTTTTGGAATCGGGGTCTGCACCGCGATTCCATCGGCGATCGTGTTCACCGTTTCCTCGGGAAGCGATCTGCCCGCTCGCCAGCTATGCAACATGGCAGGCGAGCCGCTGGCGCAGACTCCCACGATCTTCGTTTGCGGCGAGTGGTGCTTTGTCCAAAGCGCGATTCCTGTGATCAACGCGCCGTCACCCAGGGGGACGACGATCGCGTCCAGCGGACCAGACTTTAAAAGTTCAATAGCGATGGTACCCGCCCCCTCGGTGATTGCAGGCTCGTCCCCGTCCTCAACAAATACACAATCTGAGTGTTGATCCGCATAGGCTCGGGCTTGGTTCTTGGCGGCGTCGAAATCTGGTCCACCGACAGTGACAACTGCGCCGAACGAGCGAATTCTGTCGATCTTGAGGGGATTGGCGTCGGCCGCAACAAAGACCTCGGCGCCCATCCCTCGGGTTCTGGCCGAATAGGCGATCGCCTGTCCGAAATTTCCCGCCGATGCGCACACCAACTTCTGACGCGCTTCCAGATCATGGACCAGGAAGTCCGAGCCTCTGCCCTTGAAGCAGCGAATGGGGTTCGCAGTTTCGACCTTGACCACGACGGGTCGGCCGAGCGCTTGCCAAAGTTGCTCATCAACAAACTGCGGGCTGTCGCGGAAGACTGGGTCGATCACGTGAGCAGCCCGCTCTATGTTTTCAAGACTTAGATCAGTGGTCGGCATGTCTCAAGGGCGAACTTGATAGTCGCGCTGCAGGCCCCCCTGCGACTACTGGCGAACCGCGGACCTTGCTTGCCAGAAGCTAGTAGCAAGAAGCCAGAAGCATTACTGAATCGGCCGGAGTGTAATTATCTACACTCGGCCTACACCCGTTCCAGTTCCTGAAGCGTGCGTTCGTTCTTCACGTTGCCGGTGTTCAGCGTCGAGGCAGGCTCGAACAAGACGATCCAGGCTTCTTCATCGGCGACCGGACGGTGCTCAACTCCGCGCGGGACGACGAGGAATTCTCCCTCTTCCAGCCAGATATGGCGGTCGCGGAGCTCCATGCGGAAGCGTCCTTTCACCACCAGGAAAAGTTCGTCTTCGTGCTCGTGGTGGTGCCATACGAATTCGCCTTTGAGCTTGTCGAGCTTCACCATTTGGCCGTTGAGTTCGCCGGCGACGTAGGGCTTCCAGAACTCGGTGATCTTCCCGAACTTCTGTGCAAGGTTCACTTTCTCCATGGCAATATCCTCGGCAGGTTTACTCCACAGGATTCGATTCGCGGCAGAAAGTCGCAAAGAACTTGCGCAAGCAGATGGGCGAAAGAAAAGCCGCCAGTTTTGCTGGCGGCTTTCAACTAAGAAGCTGATGGCTGTGGGCCGGTAGCTAGTTCTCGTACAAGAGCACCCCGTCGGTCTTTTCCGAGTCCACGGGGCGGTAGTACAGCTTGTCGCCTTCGAGGAAGACCTCAATGAACGCCGGACGCGTGGTGATCGTGCCCTGAATCAGCGCTTCCGAGAGCGGATCCTCGATGTACTTCTGCAGTGCCCGACGCAGTGGCCGCGCGCCGTAGCTGCGGTCGGTGAGCGTCTGGTTCAGAACCCACTTCTTGGCCTCGTCGGTCACGGTCACCGTGATCGAGCGCTGCGCCAGGTTCTGGTTCAGCTGGTTGACCATCAGTTCGAGAATCTGGATCAGGTCTTGCTCGCTGAGCGCGCTGAACAGGATGATCTCGTCCAGGCGGTTCAGGAACTCGGGGTTGAACGTACGCTTCACCTCGTTCTTGACCAGTTCCTCGATCTTCTCCGACACCATATCTTCCTTGGTCGACTGGAAGCCCAGGCCTTCGCGCTTCTGCAGGTGCCGGGCGCCGATGTTCGACGTCATGATGATGATGGCGTTCTTGAAGTCGACCGTATTGCCAAGGCCATCGCTAAGCTGCCCGTCCTCGAAAACCTGCAGCAGGATATTGAACACATCCGGATGCGCCTTCTCGATTTCGTCGAGCAGGACGACGGAGTAGGGCGCGCGCTTCACTCGCTCGGTCAACTGGCCGCCCTCTTCGTAGCCCACGTATCCCGGAGGCGAGCCGATAAGCTTCGAGACGGAGTGCTTTTCCATGAACTCCGACATGTCGAAGCGAACCAGCGACTTCTCGCTGCCGAACATGAACTGCGCCAGTGTGCGGGCGACTTCAGTCTTGCCGACGCCCGTCGGGCCGAGGAACAGGAACGAGCCGATCGGCCGGTTCGGGCTCTTCAGCCCGGCGCGGCTGCGGCGGATGGCGCGAGCCAATGCCACGATGGACTTGTCCTGCGAAATGATCCGCTTGTGCAGCTCTTCTTCGATGCGCAGCAGCTTCTGCGATTCTTCTTCCTTGATCGAGGTAATCGGAACGCCGGTCCAACGCGAGACCACATCTTCGATGTCCTCGCGGTTCACGACCCCGGTCGAAGACTCGTCGAGGTGATACTTCTCGCGCAGAGCCCGCAGGTTCTCGCGCTCCTTGCGTTCTTCGTCGGAGTAGAACCGTGCCTTCTCGAACTCGTGGTTCGCGATGGCGTTCTCCATGCGATGAACGATGAACTTGATGCGCTTCTGGACCTCGGTTATCTCCTCCGGCAACGAGGTCTGGCGCAGCTTCACGCGGGCGCCAGCCTCGTCGATGAGGTCGATGGCCTTGTCCGGAAGGAAGCGGTCGGGGATGTAGCGGTTCGAGTGCGAGACCGAGAAAGCGATCGCGTCGTCGGTGTAGGTGACGGCGTGGAACTTCTCGTAGCGGTCCTTGATCCCGAACAGGATCTTGGTTGCGTCGGCCTCGTTCGGAGGCGGAACTTTTACCGCCTGGAAACGACGCTCCAGCGAACGGTCCTTCTCGATTGATTTTCGGTACTCGCCCGGGGTCGTTGCCCCGATGCACTGAATCTCGCCCCGTGAGAGCGCCGGCTTCAGGATGTTAGCGGCATCGAGTGAACCTTCCGCAGACCCGGCTCCCACCAGCGTGTGCAGCTCGTCGATGAAAATGATCGAATTCTGCGATTCCATCAGCTCTTTCATGATGGTCTTCAAGCGCTCTTCGAACTGCCCGCGATACTTGGTGCCGGCGACGATCAGCGAGAGATCCAGGGCCAGAATGCGCTTGTCGGCCAGGAAGGACGGAACTTCACCGTCCGCAATACGCTGCGCTAAGCCTTCGACGATAGCAGTCTTACCCACGCCCGGTTCGCCGATGAGCACGGGGTTGTTCTTGGTACGCCGGCAGAGGATCTGGATCACGCGATCGACTTCGCCTTCCCGGCCCACCAGTGGATCGAGCTGGCTGTCCATGGCAGCCTGGGTCAGGTCGCGGGAGAACTCAGCCAGCAGCGAAGACTCGCGTTGACGCTGCGGCTGGGCCTTCTCCTGGCTGGTGCGAGCCAGTTCCTCGCGGATCGTCGGCAACCGCAGGCCGCGCTCGTGCAAAATTTCCGCAGCAAAGCACTTTTCTTCCCGCAACAGCCCCAGGAGCAGGTGTTCGGTACCAATGTGCTTGTGCGACAGGCGCTCGGCTTCTTCCGCCGCGTAGGCCAGAACCCGCTTGCATTCATTGCTTAACGGCAGATCTACAGAGGTCGAAACTTTCTCCCGGATGGTGGTATGTCCTTCAATCTGCTTGCGGATCGATTCGACCGAGGCATGAGAGCGCAGGAAACGATTGGTCAGGGCCTTGTCTTCCCGGAGTAAACCCAACAACAGGTGCTCGGTCTCAATGTAGGGTGAGCCGAACTGGCTCGCCTCGTAACGGGCGAAGAAAATAACGCGCCGTGCTTTCTCTGTATAACGTTCAAACATAGCCCATCCCCCTTGAGCTCTCCTGAGGGTCGGAAGCTGGAACCCGGCTCTCCGAAAACTCCTGGCCCTACCACATTATGCAATCAAGAGGCCACCAAACCCAACCCCCTGAATGGTTTTTCTACTGGCACCGCGGTGCCATAGACTCTCAAGGAACTTCTTTCGTCACCCTTGATATCGTCCAAATCTGCCCTCGAGTTGCTTGCATCCTCCAAATCTATGCTCAAGCCCGAATCGAATCGGGTGCGACCTCCTCGACCCGACCTTGATTCAATTGCAATACGCGGTGGCAGCGCCGCGCAAAAGCAAGGTTGTGAGTCGCAATGAAGGAGGTGAGTTGATGCTCGCGGTGCAGTCGGGCAATCAAGTTGAACACGGCTTCCGCGGTCGGCCCGTCCAGATCACCCGTTGGTTCATCCGCCAGCAGCAACTTCGGTTTGTTGATCAGGGCGCGCGCAAGAGCGACTCTCTGTTGCTCGCCGCCCGAAAGTTCGCCCGAGCGGTGATGTCCGCGCGACTCGAGTCCGACCTCGCGGAGCCACCGGGCCGCCTCACCGTGAACGTCATGCCAGGAATGTCCGCGCATCAGCAGAGGCATGGCTACATTTTCCAGTGCCGTGAATTCAGGGAGCAAGTAGTGGAACTGCCAGACAAACCCGATCTCACGGTTTCGGAAGTCCGCGGCGGCATCGTCGGGTAACGAATTCAGCTGCAAGTTGGCGCAGTATACGTCACCGTCAGAAGCGCGTTCAAGAGCGCCGAGGATGTGTAGCAAGGTACTCTTGCCAGCACCCGAAGCGCCAACCAGTGCCAGCATCTCGCCTCGCTGTACCTCGAAGGACAGATTTTCAAATAACACCAGGTCCGACTCGCCTGAGCGAAAGACCTTCTTCAAGCCGAGGACCCGCACCAGCGGATCATGGATAGTTAGATGCAACCGGCTTCTCCTCCGATACAGGAAGCAGTTGCAACCACAGGCTTTCTGGCGGCACTAACGTCAAGTTTTAGGATGCGCCCGGGTTGCCTCCCCATTAGACCACGAGGCCACCGGAACGCCGCGATTCCCGTTTCAGGAAACCCTTATTCCGCAAACTGTATACCCGATTCCGACCTCTGCAACGTGACGTTGGTCACAAAGCTTTGCACACTCCCGGAGGACGGCAACAGTCTTGTTTCAGGCGGGTTCGAGGACCCGGCTGCCGTTCTGGCGTCACTCGTAGCGCAGCGCTTCCGCGGGCAGAATTCGAGTAGCGGACCAGGAAGGATACATGGTGGCGACAAAAGAAATCCCCACGGCAACAAGAGCGACCAGCACTCCGTCAAGTAGCCGCGGAGCAAATGGCACGTAGTCGATGGAGTACACTTCGGGCGAGAGGGAGATCAGGTGATATTTTGCGCCAACCCAGGAAAGAAGATAGCCAACAACCAGGCCGATCGCTGTGCCGATCAAACCGATCATGACTCCCTGGGTGATAAACAGCCGACGGACTTGAGATTTGCGGGTGCCCATTGAGAGCAGTACCGCGATGTCCTTAGTCTTTTCCATCACCATCATGATCAGCGAGATCAGGATGTTGAGTGCAGCCACAAAGACAATCAGGCCAATGGTAATAAAGGTGACCAACCGCTCCAGGCGCAATGCGCGGAACAAGGCTTTGTTCTGTTCCATCCAACTGGTGGCCATGAAGCCGTGCCCCGCAGCCTGCTCCAGTTCTCTTGCCACCTCGTCAGCCTGGTAGATCTCGTCGATCTTGAACTGGATCACCGAAATCAGGTCGCCGAGGCCGAATAGGCGTTGCGCGTCAGAGAGGCGGGTGAGCGCCCAACTGGTGTCATAGTCGTAGAAGCCAGAGTTGAAGATCCCAACCACGCGAAAGCGGCTGTACTTGGGGACCATCCCGAACGGCGTGAGTTCGCCTTGCGGACTGGTGACCAGTACGACCGACCCCACGGTCGCCCCTAGTTCATCAGCCATGTCTTTGCCCAAGACGATCGGTGGCATGGCGGCGATGCGCTGCTGCACTTCAGCGAGCGAGTCGGGAGAAGTATCTTGTGTGGAGCGGACCGTCTTGTCCGCTGCCGTTGCTTGTGTGGTGCCGGCAGCCAGCCCTGAGCCCGTCGAAGGGCCCTCGCCCCCGGTTTTTGCTTCTGAACTTAGCTGGCTGCCCGCTGAGCCATTGTTGGAATCTGCTGGCGACAGAGTCGTCTCAAGCGGTTCCGCCGACCCGATCTTCACCATGCTTAGCAGATCGCTGACTCGCTTCTCCGGCGCCGGGATCACGCCTTTCAGAACCGCCCCCCGCGCGCGCGGTCCGCGCGAGATCAGGACCTGCTCGTAAATCGCAGGCGCTGCCGCGACCACATGCGGCTGATGGCTCAGTCGCTCGAGCAGCGGAGGCCAATCCTTGATGCCGTCGCTCTGCACTCGCAGCAGGCTCACATGCGAAGCCGAACCGAGGAGGCGCTGCTGCAGGTCCTGGCGAAAACCGTTGTTGATGGCAAGTGCCACAATCAGCGACGCCACACCGGCGGCCACCCCTAAGATAGAGATGGCCGTAATCACGCCGAGGAAGGCTTGGCGTCTTTTGGCGCGCAGATATCGGGTTGCGACAAAAAGCTCGAAGCGCATGGAGAGCGGCTGGCAGCTCGTAGCTCGCGGCTCGTAGCTCAGTCCAATTATAGATGCCGTCGAATTACCGGACTCTCGGAACCAGGGCTGGAACCCTGTTGCGATACGTCCGAAATGTCTCTCCGAATCTCCGCTCCAGTTCCGCATCCTCCGCGCGGATCATCCACGCTCCGGTCGCGACGGCAAACGCAGTCAGTGCGAAGCAGACCACCAGCCCGGTCCCTACGCTCCATACCATCATCTCGCACAGGTGCGCCAGATATACGGGATGGCGCACGCGCGCCCGAATGCCGCTATTTACGAGCAGCGGTTCAGCGCGACCCGCGCGAAGCTCAGGTACCCCAATCAACTGCTTCAAGCTGAAGCTGGCGGCAGACTGGCGATAGATCCAAGTACCGAGCAGAAAAAGGAGCAGAGCAGGCGCCCATTCCCAAGTCGATACGTAGAGTGTCGCCGCGCGCCACGGTGCAGTCAGGAGTGCGACCACAAGCCACATTGCGGCCCAGAGAGGCGCCAGGAGCACAAAGGGCGAGTATGGCCGCGAACGCCAGTACTCCGCGCGCGAGTGAATCAGCAGCCAGAACGAGGGGATGGTCGAATAGACGACGCAGACGAGCCAGCCGGCGCTCCGCAGGATTGCGAACACGCCAACATTGTAGAGCTAGGGGTTGCCCTGCCTTTGGCGAAGCGGTTGAGGGTATGAACAGGAGAAGCTCTCACCCTTCTCCCGTTCAGTGATGACGCGGCTAATCGTCGTCGACGTCGTTATCGGGCGGCGGAGGCGGGGGCATGGGCAACGGGGCAGTTACGTCGAAGGCGTAAGTGGGGATGGCACAAGCATTCGCGTCGCAGTGGACTTCCGGGTAGGCGAACAGGGATTCGTGGCCCTGCTTGTCAACTGCGGCAACGGAGATATAGAAGCTGTCACCCGAGTTGAAGCCCAGTGCATCCGCACTGAGAGATCGCTCGCTCTCGTCGGACAGCCTTACCCGCTGTCGGTAGAAGTTCTCGTTGATGGAACGGGCGGCGACCACGAAGTGATCGATACCGTCGTCGTCGGAATTGAAACGGACGCTCACTCCTTGAACGCTGTTCCCGGTGGCGTTGAAGTTCTGCGGCGCGTTGGGAGCGCGCGCCAGGCTCGCGGCGACCGAAGCCATCACCTGGGCAATCGTGGCCGCGTAGTTCGGGGTGATGTACTGCACCTGGTCGTTCGGAGAGTGCTGGTGGGTTGTCTTGAAACTGGTGTCTTTGCAGAAATCTGGAATCTGCTTCGGCGGAGGACAAGGGAGCGGCCCGCCACAACTGTTGTCGACCGGCGAGGGCGAGCACTCGTGCGTTTCCATGAAGCGCACCGCCGGATACCCGTTGCTGATAAACGACGTGTGGTCGCTGGCCCGTCCCGGGCGGTCTTCGCGCAACAGGGGCTGCATGGTGATCGAGGGTACGTACGCCGCGCCCCAAGTGCCGATGTAACGCATCACCCCCCGCGAGGGCGAGGTGTTGTCGGTGGTGCCATCAGGATCGGTGCTGCGGCGCTCGCGGGGGATTCCGGGCGAGTAGAGGCGGAAATGCTGGAAGTCAGCGCCGATGTTGGCGGTGTTGTCGCCGCCGGGGATGTCGGTGTTGAGCATGGCGATGACGTGCGGCTCTTCGAAATAACGCGTGAGGTTGGCGGCGATGGAGCCAGAGCCGAACAGGCCCTGCTCCTCACCGGAGAAGGACATGAATACGACCGTGGCATCGTATTGATGGCCGGAGAGGACGCGGGCCAGCTCGAGGACCACGCCGGTCTGGGCGCCGGCATCATTGCCGCCAGGCGCGTTGGAGGTACTGTCGGTGACGACAGTGGTGCGCGAGTCGTAGTGGCCGCCGATGATCACCAGGCGGTTACGATGGCGACCAGGAAGCCAGGCCATAACGTTGAAGGTAGGCGCGTTCGGGCAGACGTTCTTCATGATGAAGGGATCGAGTCGAACCTGCAGTCCGGGGATCGCGCTGTACTGGGCGAAGAGGTAGTCGCGCGCAGCGGTGACACCCTGGCCCGGAGCCGGCGAGTCCGAGCAGGACTGGCGTGTCCGAAAATTCTGCAAGCTTTGCGCCGTGTTCAAAATGTTGCTGGGATTGATATTCGTGAGGATGCTGCTGATTTCCGGATCGGTGGTAATGCTCCCGTTGCCCGGTGCGAAGCCAACCACAATCACGGCAACGGCGAGCACGAGAGCGCTGTAAAGCAGCGTTCGCTTCATGGGCATCTCCTTCGCGGACAGAAATCGGGAAAAAATTGAAGGTCTGTAAAGGCCCACACCTTAAGCGTGGGCTCGGCCTCATCTAAGGGGACCGCCGGGTTCTCTCACGCAGACGAGCGAAGATGATGCCGGGGGATGACTCGGCAGTCAATCAGATAATTACTTGTGCACTGATAGTTAATGTGGATTAGGCGAAGTGTTTAGTTCGCAGATATCAGTGCACTCCTAACTCTCCTCTCGCGGCTTCATCTGCCCGCTGCGTAGATAACGGCTGTGCCATCCCAGAGACTCGGTTGGCAGGTGGGGCGTGTGTTTGCCGTAGGAGAGCCGCTCGGCCCGGCTTAGGTAGTCGACCAACACCGGCTTGTAATCCGGAGAAGCACACTTTTCGATGATCAGGTGAGCGTGCTGCCGGGGGGGACGCCCGCGCAGGTCAGCCAGCCCCTGTTCCGTCACAATCACCTGCACAACATGCTCGGTGTGATCGACATGCGACACCATGGGCACGATGGTCGATATCGTCCCATGTTGCGCGGTCGACGGCGCCACGAAGAGGGAGAGGTATCGGTTGCGCGCGAAATCCCCCGAGCCGCCGATTCCGTTCTGGATGCGCGGCCCCAGGTTCTCTGCGCCAGGGTTGGATTCAGGACGCGCGCTGTGGTTGAAGTCGACAGAGTTGCCAGAAAGACGAAACGCAAGCCGACGAAGGTTATGCGGGCAAACCTCTCCTCAGAGACGTGCTGTCACCATAGACACCGTCGGCAGCACCGTCTGCGACCGCGATCACGCGGGCCGGGCGTGGCTCTGCACGGTCTCTCAGACCCGCCTTATAGCTGTCCCGCCCCCCGACGATGTGGCACATTAGAAACAATGGGGGAATCCGAAAGACTGCTGGCGCGGGCGGGTGCATTCGCCTATCCCGATCTCGTGCTGTACGAGGTCGCGCGCTTCTTCATCGTGGCGGCGCTTGAGATGCAATCGGTCGCCGTGGGCTGGCAGGTCTACGAGATTACGCGGCGGCCTCTCGACCTTGGTTTGGTGGGTCTCGCGCAATTCCTACCGGGCGTTTTTCTTTTTCTGATGGCCGGGCACGCTGCCGACCGGCATGACCGCCTGCGGCTCCTCAACATCTGCTACGGCGGGTTCATTCTGTGCTCCGGGCTCTTGCTCGCTGTGACGCTGCACGGGAGCCGATCGGTGAAATACTTCTACGCCGTGTTGCTGCTGCTCGGGGTTGTGCGCTGCTTCAACTGGCCGGCGAGCCGGGCACTGCTGCCGCAGATCGTTCCCGCGGATTACTTCTCGAAAGCTGTTGCCTGGAACGCTAGCACCTTTCAAGCCGCCACGATTCTCGGACCAGCGATCGGAGGAGTGGTCTACGCGGCGACGCGGGGCCCGGCGGCCGTTTACGGAGCGGCGGTACTCGGTGGCTTCATCGCTCTCGTCGCGACCCTGCGCATGCGCACGAGGACCCAGTCACGTCCGGCAGAAGAGATGACCCTGAAAACAGTGATGGCGGGCTTCCATTACGTGTGGGGGGAAAAAGTCGTGCTGGCCTCGATTTCGCTCGACATGTTTGCCGTGCTGCTCGGCGGCGCGGTGGCCCTGCTTCCGGTGTATGCGAGTGAGATCCTCAAGACCGGACCGTGGGGCTTGGGCATCCTGCGCAGCGCTCCAGGTGTGGGCGCGGCAGCCATGGCCATCTTCCTCGCCAAGCGCCCGATCCAGCGGCGCGCGGGCATGATCATGTTGTGGTGTGTCGCCGGCTTCGGCGTGTTCACGATTCTGTTTGGGGTCTCGACAAGCTTGCTACTGTCACTCCTCGCGCTGTTCCTGGTGGGCGCCACCGATATGGTCAGCGTGATCATCCGGGCGACCCTGGTTCAATTTGCGACGCCGGACGAGATGCGCGGGCGAGTCAACGCCGTCGACATGCTCTTTATCGGAGCGTCCAATGAACTGGGAGAATTCGAGTCCGGCCTGACCGCGCACTGGTTCGGAACGGTTCCGGCGGTGGTCCTAGGAGGGGTCGGCACGCTGGTTGTGATCGGAATCTGGGCCTGGATTTTTCCGCAGCTGCGGACTGCAGATCGATTGCAGCCTGCGCCGGAAGTGTAAGCCGGCGCCTTAGTAGACGACGGGGCAGACAGGCGTCCGCCCCGAAATATCTGTATAACCCGCTATTTCCCTCGGATCACCGTCTTCGCGGAACTCATGTTCTCGAAGCGGTCATACACACGCACCACCACGACGTGCTCGACAGAAGTGGCTTCGGTCTTTTTGGTCTTGCCCGAGGTGGAAGGGCCAGACCCAGCCTCGGAGGGAACGGCCACCCTGAAGTCGTAATTCTCTGTTTTTGAATCCGAGATCTGTCCGACCGGCTCCACGTACTGCCAGTCCCCGGCATCAACGGAAAACTCAGCGCGCTTGATGGGCGAAAAGCCGTCCGCCCCACGGAAGGCCACGTGGATCTTGTCCCCATCGACGGAAGCGCTCAAGTTCTCGATCTGCGGAGGCGTAGTGTCGATTTCGACGCGCGGGCTTTCCTTCTCCGCCGTGAGCTCTTCGCCGGGCGAATGCGACGGCGCGTCCGAAGCGAGAACCTTGAAGGTGTACCCACCGTCGGGCAATAGGCTGGCGTCGAAAGAGTAAAACTTGTCGGTGAGGTCGTCCTTCAGCAGCAGCCAGCGCGTCTCGCCGTCACCGCGATAATAAAGCGAGTAGATAAGTTGATCGTCGTTGTCGTCGTGCGCGACCCATTTGACGCCAATCGAATCGCGATCGTGAGTGGTCGGAACCGGCGGTTCGAAATGGGGCTGCCCAGGCCCGGGTGTGATGCTCCCGCTGAGGTCCGTGATCGGCACAGCAGGCCTCGGCAACGGCTGATAGCGCACGCCCACCTGCACCCCCACGTCATCGACATCGGGCGCGACGTTCTTCGATAGATAGTTCAGGGTCACGCTCTCTACACGAGGCGCGGGACTGCCCGAGTGCAGGACAGCCTTCCACTGCACAAACCGCGCCGGGGGGATTCCGGTTGTGCCGTCGGGGCTGTCGATCTTTTTCCAGGGGCTCCAGTTGCGGTCGGGATTGTCGACGTTTCCGCTGCGGGCAAACAGATCGACGTTGCCCGCGCCGCGGAACTCGGCCCGTCCCCAGCGCGAGAAGATTTTCGCGTCAAAAATGTCGCTTTCGTAAGTTCCCTCGGACTGCGGCCCGGGGCCAAGCACAAAGATTTTTCCGAGATTGCTGCCGGAAGCGTAGAGGCCGCCGCCAGGTGCCTTGGCAAATGCAGTCACTTGCGAGGAGCCGGCTTTCAGCAGGTCACTGAAGTCGTCGTCATTGCGAATCGCGAAGATATGCCCGCGATTACCAGTTCCCGCGAGGAGGTGTCCCTGGTTGTCGAATGCGAGAGCGTAAACAATGTCCTCCCGCGAAGTCCACAGACGCCGTGGGGAGCCATCTGGGGCAAGGCGGTAGATTTCCGACCCTCCGGTTGCTCCCAGGCCGGGCGCGGGAAAAGCCATCATAGGAGCGATCAAGGGCCCGGTAGCCCCTACCCCGGCTCCGCCTGTGGGCACTCCCATGCCCGCGGAGGGGCTCGGAGTCACCGCGCCAGGCTGTCCAAAGTTGGGAGCAGGATTCAGCCCAGGACGCTTCTCACCGACCGCCGAGGCGTAGATGTTCCCCATCGAATCCACAGCAAGAGCGGTGATCTCCTTCTTGGGTGCACTGTAGAGGACGAACCCTTCCCCCGCAGGAGAAATGCGATAGATCAGGCCGCTCCCGTCCGAACCGGCGAGAAGATTGCCCTTGGAATCAAGCGCCAGTACCCGGATGTGGGATTCGTCGCTTTTGAAGAAAACAGCGTGATCACCCTTGGGCGTGACTTTGTAGATCTCACCGCGATCGCCGGTGGCGACAAACAGGTTGCCCGAGCCATCGAAGGCCAGATCCCAGATGTATTTCGTGGCGGGGTCAAAATAAACCGAGGACGTCCAGTTGGGATCGACTTGACCCTTGGACCGGTCTGGAGAACTCGTCTTGGAATTGTCTCCTTTTCCAGAAGACTTTCTTTCAATCTTGTAAACCTTGCCGTCGGGCGCGGTGCCAGCGTAGACCACGCCCTTGTCGACAACCAGCGCCTGGACCTGCAATTCCGTTGGCTCGAAGATCGTGGAGGCCTGGCCATCGGGCGTGATTCGGTAGACGCGCGCAGGTGCTCCGGTCGCGGCATAAATGGTTCCCGCATCGTCAGAAGCGATCGACCAGATATAGGTCGAGGGAGCGGTGTAGAGCGCCTTGAACGCTGGGGCAAGTTCCAGGCCGCCAACACTGCGGATGGCAACGCCGGTCGCCGTGCCCTTGGTTAAGTCGTCAAATTTCGATTGTTCCCAGGTGCGGGTTCCTTCTGCGAAGGCGATGTGTGTCAGGAGGATAGTGCCGAGGAGGGCCAACTTCCGCGGATAGGTCTGCAATGCGTGCACCTCAATCGTGATGTACGGGAAAATTCAGACTAACACGAACCGCAGGAACGAAGCGGAGGGGAGAGACGGGCGGGACGTTGTCAGCCCGCTCCCCAAGCCTGCGGCGATTTCTACTTGATGGTGATGGTCAGAACTTGTGCACCCGCAACCGCGAAATCGAGCGGTGGTGTCGCCACCTCGTTCACGGAGGATTCACCGAGAACCACCATCTCCTGCGTTCCTCGCATGCCGTCCATGACGTTCATCACCGAGTAAGGCAGGGCCGGCATGACCTTGTCGGCCACCATGGCCTCAGGGTCAGCTTCCAGCAGGGACACGTAAACCCGATTGTTGGAGTGTTCCTTGTTCAGCAGGGCGATGGTGGATGCCAGATCGAGCTTGCGCGCCATCATCGGCATTGCGCGCCGCATGCGGTCGAGCGTGTCCCCGTCGCTGACCAGGATCCGCAGCGGCCCCTTGGAAGCGGACGTCGGAATCCTGATCGGAATCTGCCGCACAACTCGCTCGCCGCGATAAGGAGCGAGCACTGTCTCTACTGTGATTTCGTCGCCCGGTCGGGCCTCGGTCAGATCAGTGCGGGCGCTTTCCAGGCGGGCCTGGCGGCGCTCCTTGACCAGGTCAAAATCCAGCTTCACGGATTTGACCGCAGGAACATCGAAGGGATTGTCGTAGATGCGTCCAAAGCGGTCGCCCAGGGCGAGCGCCGCGAGAAAGGCGGCGGGCTGACCGGAGTCGGTCGGAGCAAACACATTCTGCAGCGTGACCTCCGGATACCCCTTCACGCTAATCAAGCCCTTGAAGCGGTACGTGGTTTCCTCGCCGTAGTCGTTGATGCCATGCAGCGCGTTGAAGACCGTTGCCATCATCGCGACCGGACTGAGGCGCGGGTTGTTCAGCACTTCGTAGTGAATCTCTTTGCTGGCGGCTCCGTTGTGGATGTTCAGGGTGACCGGGATCATCTCGGGCTCTTTGTTGAGCAGGCCCATGATTCCAGTATGGCGGTCCTGTACGAAGGCACCGGCCGCTTCGGTTGTGTTGACGATCTTGAAGGCGTTCAGCGGCGAGGGCAGCGTGGCCAGCACGTTGGCCTTGGTCATCGGCAAATCGACGCTGCCGAACTGCAGCAGCGGATGGCCGCAGGCCAGCAATCGTTGCGGATCGATGTAGGTCACGGTGCAGGTCGCGGCGATGTCCATATCGCCACGCACGAGCACAGCGCTGACCGCCGAACCCGCTTCCAATGGTTCGGGCTGCTTCTCATCACTCGCAGATCCGGCACCCATCACCGGAACAATTCCGCTGGCGGCGAATTGCGGCGCGAACATCTTGACGGCTTCTTCGCCGAAGCCGGTGAACACGAGGGGCGCCTCGATCGGCTTGAGGTAGTTGGCGAAGCTCTGAATCGCGGCATCCGCCGGCAGGCCAGGGCCGGAAGTCTTCGTCGCGGCATTGCTGTCGGCGGTGGTGGCCGCCGATGGGCCAGGTGCAAGGCTCTTGTCGAACGCGTTGATCTCCAGCATGTCGGCGATCGGCGTGACGCCGGCGATCGGTTCCTTCGAGAACTCGCCGATGCGGAACGCCAGGGCACCCGCAAGCTTTCCGTCGAAGTAGACCGGGCTGCCGCTCATTCCCGCGACAACCCCCGTGTACTCAGCCTTCTCGCCGTGCAGGCGAACCAGGATGATGTCACCCTTTGGCCCGTTCATATTCTTCAGAACGCCGAGAACTTCGACGTCCATGGATTCAGGCTTGGTGCCCTGAAACACGGTCAGAGCATATCCGCGCATGCCAGGATGAATCTGGCTCACCGGGATCGTTTCGGTTGTTCTGGTAGGAGTGGCGGTTGATTTCTCGGCTGCGAACCCTGGGAAGGTCAGGCAGCTGAAGGCGGCGAGAGCGAGTACAAACTTCCTCATTCCATTAGCCCCGGAGAGCCCTGCCAACTTGGCCCTCGAAATACATTAGACTCCGTACGATGGCGAGTAGTTGCCGGGAGGAGGAGAGAACCTTAGGACCGACCAAAACATCCCAATCGCGAAGCTGTGCGTCTATACTAACACTAAGGGATTTTTGGCACGAATGTTACTTTAGTGCCAGTTTTCGAGCTCACGCCCCCGAGGTCTTATGCGTAACAACTCCCCACGTAAGTTGCTGTGGGTTTTGCTTTTAGCCCTCTTCTGGGGGGCCTCAGCGGTGCTCCGCGCACAGGATAACCCGCAGTCGCCGCAGTCCAGTACCCAGCAGCAGAATCCCAACAAGCAAGACGCTCCCGCCGACGCCGGCGGCCCCACGGGCGATGTGGGGCCCTACGCGATTCCCAAGAAGAAGGACGAACCGCCTCCGCCACCCCCGCCCGAGAAGCCAAAGAAAATCGAGGGCATGCCCGACTACTCGATCAAAGTCGACGTTCCTCTGGTCAGCGTCGATGTGCTGGTCACCACGAAAGACGGGCAGTTCATCCCCAACCTGAAGAAAGAAAACTTCAAAGTCTACGAGGACGGATCGCCGCAGACGATCACGAACTTCAATCAATCCGCGGCGCCGATCACTGCGGTGCTGCTGGTGGAGTATGCGTCGACGAATTACAACTACATGTACGAGGCGCTGAACGCGTCGTACAACTTCGCTGCGACGCTCAAGCCGGAGGATTGGATCGCGGTCGTGTCTTATGACATGAGGCCGCAGATTCTTACCGACTTCACGCAGGACAAGCGCGCGGTCATGGGCGCGCTGAACCAGCTACGCATTCCGGGATTCTCCGAGCGCAATCTCTTTGACGCGCTCTACGACACGATCGACCGCATCGAGACCATTGACGGCCGCAAGTACATCATCCTCGTTTCCACCGGGCGCGATACGTTCAGCAAGCTGAACCTCGACCAGATTCTCAAGAAGCTCAAGAACACGCAGAACGTCACGATCTACGCGATCAGCATCGGCCGCGCGCTGCGCGAATACCTGGAAGCCCGCATGGGAGGCGGGGGAGGCCTGATCACGACCGACTGGCTCCAGGCCGACAACCAGATGAACACCTTCGCCCACATGACCGGTGGCCGCGCCTACTTCCCGCGCTTCGATGGAGAGCTGCCGGAGATTTTCAAAGACATCGGCACCGACATCCGTAATCAGTACACGCTCGCGTATCACCCCACCAACTCAAAGCTCGATGGTAGCTACCGCAAGCTGAAGGTCGAACTCACGGCGCCCGACGGGGGCCCGCTGAAGGTGAAGGACCAGAAGGGCCACGATGTGAAAGTCCAGATCTACGCGCGCGAGGGGTACACGGCGAAACATCAGGTGGAGTGAGTGTTGCGCTCAATGAGCATGGAAGAAGTAGTCCAGCACAAAAAGGCACGCGACTCCCAGGAACACCACTAGCGCCATTCTTACACCCGGCTCCTTGTTAACCTCCGGGATCAAGTCGGAGGCGGCAACATAGATGGTTGCGCCCGCCGCCAAAGGGAGCCCCTCGCTCACCTGATGCCGCAAGATCGCCATCGTCAGTACACCCGCCACAGTCGCTGCGCCGAGTAGAGCCGATGCGATCCAGGCAAAGCCCCGGCTGCGTCCGCTGGCCAACATCACCGACGAGACGGTGAAGCCCTCGGGGATTTTGTGCAGGAAAACAGCCAGAAAAATAATCCAACCCAGCCAGCTGGAAACGAGAAATCCGGCCGCAATCGCGATTCCGTCGAAAAAGGTGTGAATGATCAAGCCGATGAGAACGGAAAACCCCTTGTGCGGATGAACAAACTCATCCTCATGGGTTTCTTCACCGAAATGGAAGTGTGGTGTGACGGTGTGTTCGAAGAAATGAATGATAAGGTAGCCGAGCAGTACAAGAAACGCGGCATAGCGGCCACCCAGTTCGAGGCTCTTGGGGACGACTTCCACCAGCGCCGTCGAGAGCATGAAGCCTGCGCCCAAAGCGATGAAATAGCGGAGGTAGCGTCTTTCCCAGCTTCGCTGGACGATGATCGCACCGCCGAAGATGTTGGCCGCGGCGGCGGTCAGGCCCAGCAGCACTGCGGTGAATACGGGGCTCATCGGTTGGGTACTTTAGCCTGAATGCCGAATATGCAGTACATCCCCATCCTGCACGATGTAGTCCTTGCCCTCGAGGCGGAGCTGGCCTTTCGCGCGCGCATTGGCTTCTGAGCCGGCTTCGAGCAACTGGTCCCAGCGGATGGTCTCGGCACGGATGAAGTGTTTTTCCAGATCAGAATGGATGGCCCCGGCCGCTTCGACGGCGCGCGTGTGGATGGGGATGGTCCAGGCGCGACACTCGTCTTCTCCAGCAGTCAGGAAGGAGATCAGCCCGAGCAGATGATAGGTCTGGCGGATCAGCCGGACCAGGCCGCTTTCGGTCAGTCCATAGCTGGAGAGAAATTCGGCGGCGTGGGCGTCACTCATCTCGGCCAGTTCCGCTTCGACCTTTGCGCAGACCGCGGTGGCTCCCGCGTTCAAGCGTGAGGCTACTTCGCCCAGCTTGAACTTCGCGACCGCTCCCTCCAGTACTTTGCCCAATTCCTGCGTTTCGCTCAGGTTGAGCACATAGAGCATGGGCTTTTCGCTCAGAAACATGAAGCCGCGGATGCGCTTCTTGTCCTCAGGTGTCATCTCCATTTCGCGCAGGGGCTTCTCGGTCTCGAGGTGCGCCTTGGCCTTGATGAGAAGCTCATTCTCTTTTTCAAGCTCCTGCGAGCGCATCTTCTTCAGGTCCTTCACGAGCCGTTCCAGGCGCTTTTCGATCTGGCCGAGGTCGCTCACCATCAGGTCGAATTCAACATTCTTGATATCGCGCAGCGGATCGATAGGGCCGACGTGCGGGATGGAATCGTCGTCGAAGGCGCGCAGGACGTGCACCAGCGCGTCGACCTGCCGCAGATGTCCGATGTAGGCGGTCTCCTTGAGCGCGTCCTGACCGATGGCACCCACATCGACGTACTCGATCGAGGCATGGGTGAGCTTCTTCGGCTTGTACAGAGCGGCGAGCTTGTCGAGGCGGTCGTCGGGGACTTTGGCGACGCCGATATGCGCCTCGCGCGGGTTGGACATGGCATGAGCCGAGAGCTCACCCTTGGTCACCATGCGGAACAGCGAAGTCTTGCCCACTTGGGGCAGACCGATAATGCCAGATTTCATGAGTCAGCTTTCAGCCGTCCGCGATCAGCTCAGCGCGAGCGGCGGAGGATTCCAAACTTCACAGGATAAATGATGCGCAAGTGTTCAGGGTAACGGGCGGGAAGTGCAGTAGACTGCGGCAATCCCGAGAACAAGCACCACCACTTCGAGTCGCACCGACCAGACATGCAGGGCGTCGAACTGCACGCGCCCGGGATCAGTAGGCGGGACGGTGTCGATGTCGCCGAAGCCTGTGCGCAGAGCCGCCATCTTCGGCGAGATGCCGAACTGCGAAACTGCCGTGAGCAGCAGCATCCCGCAGACTAGCACATTGCGGAAGGCGAGCGGCTTGGCCGAGCCAGTGGTCAAGCTGGATAACAGCGAGGAACTGCCCAGGAAGAGAACGCCGGAGAAAAGACCCATCCAGTGCAGAATGCCGAGGGAATGACCGACGACCGTCCCCGCCATGTGCCGCGATGGCAGTTGGGAAAAAGCTGTAGGGGCCACGACGAAGGACAGGAAGATAATCCCGCCGACCCAGACGACCAGGTACAGGAACATCAGGAAGCGGAGAAAGGTCATGGAGCAGGTCTCAGGCGACAGGTGTCAAGTCACAGGGTATCAGGTATCAGCGGTCGGGTCTTAGGTCGAGATCGAAAACCCTGGGATCAAGTAGGTCGGGTTGTCCCGATGAGATTCGGACTCTGCCCACCCTAGATCTTTGTGCCTCTGCATCGGTGAATTGAATTTTGAGGGAGACCTGAGATCGGACCCTAGACCGGCACCGCGACACTGTCAGCGATCTCGCGCATCACCTGCTCGGCCTGTTCGGACTTTCTCAGAGTGGAAGAGTAGGACCCGCTGACCACGACCCGATGCGCAAATACCGGCACGACCAGCGGCTTGAAGTCTTCCGGCGTGCAATACGTCCGGCCTTCGAGGAAGGCCATGGCCTGGGCGGCGCGATAGAGCATCTGCGAGCCCCGCGGCGAGACGCCCAGCGAGAGGAATTCCGATTCGCGGGTCTTGCGAACGATCGCCAGCGCGTAGTTGATCAGTGAATCATCGACCCGGACCTTGGTTACGGCTTCCTGCATCTCGAGCACCTCGGCGCCGGCGAGCACCGGCTTCAGGGAGTCGAGTTGTGCGGTGCCGGCTGTCGAGCGAAGAATCTCGCGCTCGGCTTCCGCGTCGGGATAACCCATGTGTACGCGCATGAGGAAGCGGTCGAGTTGCGATTCGGGCAGCGGATAGGTGCCGTGGTGCTCCACCGGGTTCTGCGTGGCAATCACCAGAAATGGCTGCGGCAAGGGGTAGGAATGAATGTCGATGGTGACTTGCCCGTCGTTCATGGCTTCCAACAGCGCGGATTGGGTTTTGGGCGTCGTGCGGTTGATTTCATCCGCCAGCAGGATGTTGGTGAAGACCGGGCCGCGCTTGAACTCGAACTGCTGCTCGATCGCTGAATACATCGAGATGCCCAGGACGTCGGACGGCAGCATGTCACTGGTGAACTGAATGCGTTGGAAGCTGCAGTCCAGTGCTCTCGCCGTGGCGTGTCCCAAGGTAGTTTTCCCCACGCCGGGCACGCCTTCAATCAGCAGATGCCCCCGGGCAAAAATCGAAACCAGAGCCAGGCGCACCACTTCATTCTTGCCGCGAATGACTTTGCGAAGTGTGGTTTCCAGTTGCGCGGCCCGGTGAGTGGCAGCGGTTGCGGTTTCCGGGGACATGGGATAGCCGATTCTACTATGTGGTCTGGAGCAGATGCTGTTACCAACGTCACAGAACAGCAGCTATGAGCCGTTAGCTTTTAGCTCTTAGCTTGAAGCCCACGAGGACAGAACGGTGGCAGGCGGAGATCTTGCATCGTGTCGAAGGCTATCTGGAAAGGAGCAGCGATCTGCGCCAGGAGAAGCAGATTCCTCCAGCCTCGCTGCGCTTGCGCGGGGATGACAGCGGAGAAGGGGGACAGGACGCAGCAAACTCCAGCCCGAACCTCGCAAAACGCGAGGTTGAGGGGGGCCGGCCGCCAGCCATGCGCCACCAGCCACAAGCCGCGAGCCTCTTATCCGAACTGCTGGAACTCGGCTGGCCGCCCGGTCAGCCGTTCAATGCGCTTCGCGATCGGCGGGTGCGTCGAGAACAGGTTTCCAACGTTCACTCCCAACAATGGCTGAATGATGAACAGATGCGCCGTGGAGGGCGTTGCCATCATCGGCACCCGCTTGGAATAAGCCTCTAGCTTTGCGAGCGCACTGGCCAGGGCATAGGGATTGCCGGTGAGGTGCGCGCCGCTTGCGTCGGCCTGATACTCGCGAGAGCGCGAGACGGCGAACTGGATCAGCATGGCCGCCAGCGGAGCCAGAATCATCATGGCCAACGCCGACAGCCCACCCCCACGCCGCTCGTCGCGGCCCCCGCCGAAGAAGAAGGCGAAACGCGTAACGTAGGTGATGGCGCCGGCGATGGTTGCGGCAATCGAACTGATCAGGATGTCCCGGTTGTTTACATGGCCAAGTTCGTGGGCCAGCACGCCCTCGAGTTCGTCGTCGCTCAGCAGATTCAGGATTCCCTGCGTGACCGCTACCGAAGCGTGCTGCGGATTACGCCCCGTCGCAAAAGCATTCGGCGACTCCGTGGGGATCACATAGATCTTGGGCATCGGCAGCCCGGCCTTTTGGGTGAGCCGCTCCACGACTTGATACACTCGCGGGAGTTGCTCGCGCGAGACTGGCTGGGCGCGGTAGGTCGCGAGCGCAAGCTTGTCGGAGAAGAAGTAGGCGCCGAAGTTCATGACCCCGGCGAAGATCAATGCGGTTAGCATTCCACGCTGCCCGCCGAAATAGCTGCCGAGCGCCATCAACAGGAGTGTCAGTGCGGTAAGAAGAAACGCGGTCTTGAAATTGTTGCCCATAAGGTTTTTCCAGTAGTCACTGTATTGGATGTCAGGAAACGCGGCGGGATGCTTGTTGCGGAGCAGGCGGTTCCCCGACCGCCAATATACGCAGTTTCAAGGAAATAGAGCTGGTGCCGCCTGGGCGGAGGCGGGCACCAGTTTCTAGTTCTGCTGTGCGTCTCTCTTGATGGCGCGCTCCAGCGTTCCGTCGAGCGCCGCTTTGGCCTTCTCGTATTCCTGCTGGCTGATCTTGCCCTGCTTGTGTTCGACCTCGAGTTGGAAGAGCTCTTCCTTGAGAGCTTCGAGCAACATCGAGGGACGCGCCGCAGCGAGCACGGTCCCGGTGGGTGTGCGGGAAGTCGGTACGGGTGCCGTTGGAGTCCTCGATGGCCGAGCTTGGACCGGAGCAGGAATCTCGGAAGCTGCGATTTCCGACGTGCCACCTTCCGGCAGAGCCACGCGACCGGGTTGCCGCGATGTAACGTAATACGCGCCGCCCGTGAGAGCGATCGCGAAGCCTCCGATAATCCACCAGCGGTATTTCTGCAAAGGATCGGGAGCGTCGATGGGCGGGCCCAGGCCTCCTCCGGGGCCGCCCGAGGTCGCTGAGGCCGGACCGCCCATCGCTCCACCATTGGTACTGCCTTCCGGAGCGGTGTTGGAGGCGAGCACGCCGGTTCCGGAGATCTTGAAGCTGAGCGGCTGGCCGGGCTGGGTCATGGTCGCCACCTGCACGACCGCATCGGCCTGCTGCGGGTCGTTCATGGAATCGAAGCGGGCTCCCGACCCCGCTTCGAACTGCATGGCCTTCGGAATCATCACCACGAAGTGCTGCATTCCGTAGACAGACCTGGGATCGATTGTGGCCGACCCGGAATAGGGCACCGAATACTGCACCTGAAACTGAGTTTCTCCCGGACGCAGCGGGAAGATGAACGCATAACGTCCCTTGTCCGCCTGCGGCACCGGAGCTGCATTCAGCGGGTTGCCGTTGGCGGTTTTGGCCATGCCCTGCAAAACCTTGGCCCCCTCAGGAACGTAGAACTCGAAGTTGTGATCGTTCATCTGCGTCTTTGGCGGCTTCGATTCGTTGTTGACCGCGAACAGGCGAACGATTTCCAGTTGCCCGTTTTCTACCTGGCAGCGCATTACGTCGGCGGTCACCGAGATGCCGTCCACCTTCTTGGCAACGTCGTTCACCTCGACCTCGACCGACGTCGTTCCCGGAGGTGCCATGCGGTGATAGGTCACACCCTGATGGACGGCTCGGATGAGGTGCGGCCCGACGTCGTCGAAGGTGAACGAGAAGTTGCCTTTCGAGTCGGCCTTGGTGCGCGCGGCCTCTTCCATGCCGTTGGCGAGCTTGATGAGAATGACTTCGTCGCCGACGGCAGGCTTGTTGGCTGTGCCATTCTTGACGGTGCCAGTGAGCGTCTCAGCGGAGGCAAGTCCGGCGAGGGTGACGGTCAAAAGCAGTGCTGCAAATTTGGGGGAGAGGTTCAAACTCTCGCTCCTTTCCGGTCGCGGAGGGATGCGGTCACCGTGCCAGTACCCATTTCAAGGCGAGTGATCTCTGCCAGGATGGCGGCGGCTTCGTCTTCCAGGGACTGCCTCATCTCAGCGTAATCCGAGTCAGGGAACTTGCCGGCCTTGTATTCGAAGTTGAGGTCGCGCAGGTTTTCGTAGACGACTTCTTTGCGTTCGCGCAGGTACGCCAGACGAGTCTTAATGGGTCCTGTATAGACCTCTCCGGGAATATAGAAGACATAAAAAAGCGAAGCCAAAGTCAGCAGCCCGCAAATCAAGAGGATGGTCACAGTTCGACCTCCTTGTCGGCTTGCTCGCGGAAGCGCTCAAGTTCGGCGCCACGCAAGGGCTGGATGCCGTCAGCAAGCGCGGGCGCGGGGCGGTTGCGCCAGGCGCGTACGACCATAACGACAAGGGTCAGCCCCACGAGTAGCACGACGAAGGGCATGATCCAGGCCACACGTCCGAAGCCGGTAGTGGCAGGTGCAGCGACGACGGTCGTCCCGTACTTCTGAATGAATGATTGGAGCGTTAGGTCGTCGTTGTCCCCGCGGTCGAGCGCAGCCGCCAGTTCGACCCGCATGCGGTCGGAATACTGACAGCCGACGTGATTGCACTCCAGCAGTACTTGGCCGCAGCCGCAGACACACATCAAGTGGTGGCCGAGGGTGCGGAAGCGGGCATCATCGTCGCCCACTCCCATCAGTGTGAACAGGGCCACGAAGACCAGTGCGATCTGGGCGACGCGCCTCCATGAGAATTTAGTCCAGGTTGGCATCAATCACCTGCTCCCACCGCCGCGGGTTGCACTCGCGCCGTGACTCGGGCGGGAAGCGGGGCCGCGTTCGGGATAAGAGCTGTTACTGTTCCGAAAATCATGATGAGCAGGCCGGTCCAGATCCACGGCACCATCGGGTTCAGATGCGCTTTGATGATGGGGCGGCCGGTTTCTTCGTTGCGGCCTTCGTAGACCACATAAAGGTCGCTGACCAGGAACAGGTCCTGCGCGTAGGTTGGGTAGATGCGCGGAATGGTCTGCGGCTGGGAACTGGCCTTATAGAGCCGACGCTCTGGGTACATTGTGGTGATCTGTTCATTCCCCTTGAAAACGTTCAGGATTGCCCACTCGTTGCTGTAGTTCGGGTTGTCGTCCTGCGTGTAGGACTGGCACACCAAGGTGTAGGGACCGATGTTGATCTTGTCCCCGAATCCCATTTCCTTTTCCGACTCTTTATTGAACGGTGTTCCCAGGATTCCGATGATGACGACCGCCACGCCGAAGTGCACGATGTATCCGCCGTAGCGGCGCGTGTTGCGGTGCCACAAGTGCATCATGGAAGGCAGCAGTGCGAAGCCACTGTGACGCGAGATCACGCGGCCGCCGCGGACAAATTCCGAGATCACGGTAAAGATGACAAGGGCGGCCAGCATGGCTGCCATGAGCGAGTAGAAGTACGAGATATCTTTCCAGGGGCGTATGCCGAGGACCATCATCACGACGCCCAGCGCGAGTGCCCCGACGGAAGGCCACATGAAGTTGCGCTTCAGGCTCTCAAGCGACGTGCGGCGCCAGGCCAGCAACGGGCCCACAGCAGTGAGCAGCAACAACAGCAGCGCGACCGGGACGGCGACGTTGTTGTAGAACGGCGCACCGACCGTGACCTTCGAACCCTGAACCAATTCGGAAATCTTCGGGAACCACGTTCCCCAGAGCACTACAAAGCAGGCAACTACGAACAGAAGGTTGTTGAACAGGAAACTCGATTCGCGCGAGATGACCGATTCCAGCTTGTGCTCGCTGCGCAGGTGCGAGTGGTTCGCGATGTAGAAGCCGATGAACGTCGCAAGCGTCACGATCAGGAACACACCGAACCAGGATCCAATGGAAGACTGCGCGAAGGCGTGCACCGAGCTGATGATTCCGCTGCGCGTCAGGAACGTTCCCAGGATGGCCAGCCAGAAAGTAAAGAACACCAGCCACATGTTCCAGGTCTTCAGCATGCCGCGTTTTTCCTGCATCATTACGGAGTGCAGAAAGGCCGTGCCAGTGAGCCAAGGCATGAGAGAAGCGTTCTCGACCGGATCCCAGCCCCAGTATCCGCCCCAACCCAAGACCGAGTACGCCCAATGGGCGCCGAGGAAGATTCCAATCGTCAGGAATCCCCAAGTCACCATGGTCCAGCGGCGCGTGATATGGATCCACTTTTCGCCGGGATACCGCATGATCAGCGCGCCCAGCGCGAAGGCGAAGGGCACAGTGAACCCGACGTAGCCCAGATACAGCATGGGCGGATGGATCACCATCTCCGGATATTGCAGAAGCGGATTCAGGCCACTGCCGTCGGGAGGAACTTGTCCTTCAAGAATCGCGAAGGGATGCGCGGCGATGTTCAGCAGTAGCAGGAAGAAGACCTGCACGCCCGCGATCACGACCGAGGCATAGGCGAAAAGGCGCGGATCGGTTTTATAACGCAGACGAAGAACAAATCCATAGGCCGCGAGCAGCAATGACCAGAACAGCAGGGATCCTTCCTGGCCCGACCAGAGGACAGCGAACTTGTAAGGTCCCGGCAGATCGCGGTTGCTGTGGTGGAAAATGTAAGCGACAGAGAAATTGTCAGAGAAGGCGGCCGTTACCAGCACAACAGACGCCAGCAGGATCGTGCCAAACACGGCGATGCCGGCGCGGCGTGCCGTCTCGGTAAGCCGGTCGGAAACTGGCCCCGGATTAATCAGCGCCATGGCGCCTACAATGAACGAGTAGCCCGCCAGGCCGAGGGCCAGCAAGAGCGCAAAACTACCGATTTGCGGCAGCGCCACACTACTGAATTGGGACATGGAGAAACCCTTGCATATTTTTTCAGAAATACACGGCGGGAGCAACCAAGGCCCCCGCTGGGCTTGTGCTCCGAACTCCAGCTCTCAAAAAGGATTCTTCTGTGTTCGCGGCCGCACAGAACAAGCAATCAAGGGCCCGATGGGCGAGAACCCGCCCAGGCATTCAAGCACTGCCCTAATTTATCTCATGCCAAAAGGGTTCGAAGACAGGTATCGGAAGTGCAGAAGTCAGCGTCATTGGACCGGCTCGATGGCCCCGTCAAAAACCTGAACAGGCAAGGGTTACAGGCTTCAAGGGCGAGAGGCAGGAGGGCATTGGTTTTGAGGCCTGCGGACTGAACCGAGAGCACAGGGATAGCATGGGGCAGGCAACAAACCGCCAATATCGCCGAACTGGGCAGGCAAGGGCCTGCCCAGAAACCGGTGAAGGCTATGCCAACTGATGACGCTGGGAGTCGTAGCGGGCCAGGATCTCGCGTTCGGCGATCAGCCAGTGCTCATTTTCATGCCCGGACTCGCGGCCGTGCTGTTCCCAAAGTTCGTAGGCCCGGCGACGGATTTCCTCGTCTAGATTGATCGGCACCAAAATTGGACTCGGCCCCGGAACGGCCTTGCGGATTTCTCTGATTTCTGAGGTGTTTTCCGTATGGACGGCGGGAGTATCAGGGACAGGGACCGATCCGCCGTTCTGCTTTCCGGTACTGCGGGGAGCTTTCGCTTTTGCCATTTTTCCAACACTCCTGAAACTAGATGAGATTGCTATGAATGAACAACGTTACATACACCTTGGCCTCAACTGCGCGAGGGAAGAGAAATTCATTTTCGTGGCGTGTTGTTCTCAATATAAACCGTTTGACTGTGGATTGAGCACAAGAAAAAGCAGAAAAAGATGCACGAACGGAGCTTGTGTTACAGATCTTTACGATCTTTACAGATCTACCGAGTTCGTTCGAAAAGGTGTGTGTCAGCGGAAATCGTGCGAACTGGTTTCTGCGCGTGTCACCGAAAGTGACGATACCCGCTCCGCTCTCACCGAGATCACATTGTCCTGGTTTTGAAGAATCCCTTCGACCATCAAAAAGGGCTCAGAAATAAGCAGGATGCGATGCGTGTGCAGAAGATCGGGCGTGACAATGGCATTGGCCACCCCGGTTTCATCTTCCAGGCTGAGGAACAGGAACCCTTTAGCGGTTCCTGGACGCTGCCTCGTGATCACGCATCCACCAATGCGCAAACGTCGGCCGCTGGGAATGGATTTGAGGCTGGAGGCGGGATAAATCCCCAGTGCCTCCATTTCGGCACGACGGTAAGCCATAGGGTGCGGCCCGACAGTAAGGCCGACGCCGTGGAAGTCGGCGATCAGTCGTTCTTCATGCGTCATGCGTTCGAGTGGAGATGGAGCGTCGGGTTCGGGGAATTCTTCCAGAAGCGGCCCGGAGCGGCGGACGGCCTTCTCGACCTGCCAGAGAGCGTCGCGGCGGTGAAGTGTTAGTTTCGGGTCTCGAGTTTTGGATGAGGAGGAAAAAGCAGGTCCTTCGCTTTGCTCAGGATGACAATTTTGAAAAATGGGCCTTGGTGCCTGACAGCTCGAAACTTGAAACTCGAAACTTGAAACTGCGTTGAGCGCTCCGATTTCGGCGAGGGTGGTGAGTTCGTCTTTTCGCAACTCGGGGACCCGGCGGGTCAGGTCGTGAATGGATTGGAAGGGGGCAAAACTTCGCTCACGCACCAGGGCCTGCGCGGCAGATTCGCGCAAGCCGCGTACATAATTCAGCCCGAGACGGAGAGCGAGGGTTTTTGGAGGTTGCATATCGGTCGCGCCGAGCGTCAGTCGCGCGGGAAAAGCAGGTTCTGCGCTTCGCTCAGAATGCCAAATTTTTGGAGATTTGACAGCACCCTGGGAATCGTCAGCAGCCAGAGGTTTGTCGACGTGGACTCGTTGCGCGGTAGGAGTGAAGTTTGCACGAGTGTAGGATCCGATCTCGTTCCAGGGAATTTGAACTGCGGAGTCGGGCATTGAAGCAGTATTGAATTTGGAAGCTTTGGCGGGATTGATAAAGCCAGGCCCAGAGATGAAGCGGTTGATGATCTGGACATTGGAGGCGGCCAATTCTGATCGGCTCGTAGCTGATGGCTGATAGCTGACAGCTTCGCTAGCGACTAGCGACTGGCGACTGACGACTTCCTCCAGAGTGCACTTCCAATCCGATTTTGTCGCATCAATCGGCAGAATTTTGAGTCCATGTCGCTGCGCGTCTTTCACGATCGTTGCCGGATGGTAGAAGCCCATCGGCTGATTGTTCAGCAGGGCGGCGGTGAAGGCCCCGAGGTAGTGGCATTTCAGCCAAGCACTGGCATAGGCGATCAGGGCAAAGCTGGCGGCGTGCGATTCTGGGAAGCCGTATAGCGCAAAAGAAGAGATCGAAAGGATGATCTGCTCCTGGGCTTCCTGTGTAAGGCCGTTGACCGTCATTCCCGAGCGCAGGCGGGCTTCGATTTCCTTCATGCGTGCCTGGGAGCGCTTGAATCCCATGGCGCGGCGGAGTTCTTCGGCTTCGCCTCCAGTAAAATTCGCGCTGATCATGGCGATGCGCAGCAACTGCTCCTGGAACAGCGGTACGCCCAGCGTGCGTGCCAGCACGGGCTCGAGCGAGGGGTGCGGATAATGCACGGGTTCGCGCCCCTGGCGGCGCTGCAGGAAGGGATTCACCATCTGTCCGACAATCGGGCCGGGACGAATGATGGCGACCTGCACCACGATGTCATAAAACTTTTGCGGGCGCAGGCGCGGCAGGCACGACATCTGCGCGCGGCTTTCGATCTGGAACATGCCGATGGTGTCTGCTTTCTGCAAGGTTGCGTAGACCTCGGGATCGTCGGGGGGCAGGTGCGCCAGGTCGACTTCTTCGTGGTAGTCGTTGCGGATGATCTGCAGCGAGTCTTCAAGCACCGCCATCATGCCGAGGCCGAGCAGGTCGACCTTGATGATCTTCATGTCGGCGCAGTCTTCTTTGTCCCATTGCACGACGACGCGGCCGGGCATGGAGGCGGGCTCGAGCGGAACCACCGAGTCAAGCTGTCCCTGGCAGATGACCATGCCGCCGGAATGCTGGCCTAGATGGCGGGGCAGGTCCTGCACGGCGGTACAGAGTTCGAAGTATTTGCGCAGCCGCGGGTGATTGAGGTCGAGGCCGGCGTCGGTAAGGCGGCGATCGAGCGCGTCGTTGGCATCCCTGTATTCCCAGGTGGCGACCGCAGCGGAAATTTTGTTGAGCGTTCCCGGATCAAATCCCATGGCTTTGCCCATTTCGCGGGCGGCCATGCGGTTGCGATAAGTGATCACGTTGGCGGTCATGGCCGCGCCACGCTGTCCGTAGCGCTGGTAAATGTGTTGGATCACGCGTTCGCGCTGGTCGCCGGAGGGCAGGTCGATATCGATGTCGGGCCACTCGCCACGCTCCTCAGAGAGGAAGCGTTCGAACAGCAGTTCCATGCCGACGGGGTCGACCGCGGTAATTCCAAGCGAGTAGCAGACTGCGCTGTTGGCCGCGGAGCCGCGCCCCTGGGCAAGGATGTTCTGCTCGCGGCAGAAGCGCACGATGTCCCAGACAATGAGGAAATAGCCGGCGAGGTCGAGCTTCTCGATGAGTTGCAGTTCGCGTTCAATCTGGCGGCGAGCGCGCTGTTGCAGCTCTTTGTTATGAAAACCGCTTTGGGGCACACAATCACCCGACAGTGAAATGCCATATCTCCAGCGAGCCCCTTCGTCGGTGCGTTGGCGCAGGAACGACATCATGGTCTCGCCTTCGGGTACGGGATAGCGGGGGAATTCGTATCCCAGGTCACTGAGCTTGAATTCCAGGCGCGCGGAAAGCTCGGCGGTGTTGGCGATGGCCTCGGGCAGGTCGGCGAAGAGAGCGGACATCTCCTCCGGCGTTTTGATGTGCCGCTCGGAGTTGCGCGCGAGCAGGCGGCCGGCGGTCATCAGCGTGCGATGGTGACGGATGGCGGTGAGGGCATCGCAGAGTTCGCGGTCGCGGGGAGTGCCGTAGCAGACGCCGTTGGTGGCGAGCAGAGGAAGGTGGAGATCGCGGGCGATTTCGACAGCGATGCGGTTGCGCGCTTCTTCCTCGCGGTGAAAGTGACGCTGGAGCTCGACGTAGACGTTCTCGCGCCCGAAGATGCTGGAGAGACGATCGACGACGCGATGGGCTTCCGCGGGGCCGTCTTTCTTCAAGGCAGCGGCAAGCGGGCCCTCGTCGCCGCCTGTCAGGCAGATGAGGCCGAGGGCATGTTGTTCGAGTTCGGGCTCGAGGATGGCGCCTTCTTCTTTGCGTTGGGCGCGCAGCTTCATGCGGGTAATGAGCTGGCAGAGGTTCTGATAGCCGGTGCGAGAGGAAACGAGGAGGGGGAGCTTGAATTCACCAGGGAGAGGAGTTTTGAGTTCCGAGCTCCGACTCCCGAGTGAGGTAGATGGCAGACAATTTGAGGGCAGTGCCGAGTGCCGAGAAAAAGCAGGTCCTTCGCTTTGCTCAGGATGACAATTTTTTATTTGTTTTTGCAGTTCCTTATTTAACCCTGAGCCCTCATTTAATGCTGCTCTTTCAATACCCCTTTTGTCTGTCTCTGTGTCTCTGTGCCTCTGTGGTGAAAGGCTTTTATGCCCCTGCAAAAAACCTTCGCAGCTCACCTCTGCTCCGATGTGCGCTTTCAGTCCTGCTTTCTCGGCGGCCAGGTAGAAACGCGGTGAGCCATAGAGTCCGTTGCGATCGAGCAGCGCCATCGCCGGCATGCCCCGCTCGGCGCAGACTGAGATCAAGTCCTCGGGTAGAGTGGCGCCTTCGAGAAAGCTGAAGGCGGAGCGGGCATGGAGTTCGATGTACATGAGAACAGGTCACAGGATACAGGTCACAGGTGACAGGTGATTCGGTTGGGTGTTCGGTTTTCCAGTGACCTGTGACCTGACACCTGTCACCTGCTTTTCAGTCATACGTTCCCTCCACGAACCAATGCCCACTGAGCAGGTCGCGAACCAGGCGATAGAGGGCAAGGCTGCTCTGATAATGATTTTTCGCTGGCAGCTGGTGACTGGTAACTGACGACGGTATTGCGATGTCCCACTCATCCCGTGCCCAGCCATCCTGTTCCCACCAGTCTCCCGAGGAACGCCAGGGGCCGGCGAGCCAGAGAATCTCGCCCTGGATTTCTTTTCGCTTCGGACAAATCACGTGAACCGGTTTCCCCTCCCGCAGCCGCACGGTGACCCGTAGCGGGGGGCGGAACATACGCAATGCGGTGATCGGCGCACTTGGCGCACAGCCATCTGTTTTTTCTGCATTCCCCGCAGGTTCACGGGGCACGAAACGTTGCATGCGAAACGCTTCCGGCCGATAAGAGTCGAGCAGTTCGAGCGAACCGACTTTGTCTTCGCCTACCATGCCTGCGATGCGCGCCAGGGTAAGTTCCAGCTTTTCTGGTTCGGGTGTCGGCGGCAGGAAGAGTCCACCTTGCGTGGCGCGGGGACGAGCGGGAATCGCCGTGAGATGGACCTTCAGGATCGGCGCGCCCGGAGGATGCGCTTTCAGGTCCAGTTGCAGAAGCTTGAGAAAGACTTTGGCATCGAGCATAGGCACGGGGAGTTCGAGGGTTCGGGTGAATTGTTTCGAGTTAAGAGTGACAAGCGGTGCAGGCCGGGGTGAAAAAGCAGGTCCTTCGCTCTGCTCAGGATGACAATCCATTTGAAATCCCTCGTCGAGATGCATTTGCAGGCGCAATTCCTGCGCAGCCAAAGCACGCGCGCCAAGTCGCGCACATAGCTGATCCAGCATGTGCGCGAGCAAAAATGCCAGAGGCTCCAGCAGCACCAGCGGATGCTCCAGCTCCACAGCTTCTTCAAAAATAAGCGGGGGCGGCACGGGCACCAGCGTGCGCGACACCGCCCCGCGGGCCAGTCGCTGCAATTGCGTTCCGCGTTGGCCCAGGCGCTCGGTCAAGGCAATCTCAGGAAGCGCGCACAGGGAGCGAAAATTGCGCACTCCCCACAAGTCAAAAGTTTCCAGCAAACGCGCGGTGTCTTCCGAAGCATCGGGCGCCGTGAGTTCTGGGAACAAAACATCCAGGGGAAGATTGCCCAGCCGCTCCGCTTCTTTCCCTTCGGGCACCACCGTGACACCCCCGAATCCGCGCGCCGCAAAAAGAGCTGTATCGGGATTGAACGCAGCACCGACGTTCGCCTCCAGTCCCAGATCCGAAGCGCGGCGGGCAATATCGCGCGCCATCTTGGGTAGCGCGCCAAACAGAGATTCGAGTCCAGCAAGATCGAGAATCACGGCGTCGGCCGCGGCATCTTCCACGCGCGGTGAGAACGACTGTGCACAGTCCAGCAGCGCGGCGTGCGCGGCGCTTTCCTGCAAAATGGAGCGCGGGCGCAGCGTGATTTCCGTGAAAGGCTCAAGTTGAATTTTCGTCATGCCCACCTCGGCCCCGGCCTGGCGGGATTTTTCATTGACGGCAATCACTTTCTGCAGCGGAGGCTTGCCCTCAAGCACAGCCAACGGCTGCGTGCGCAATTCCGGTTCGGCGCGCACGATGGCTTCCGCGGGAAAATCGGGCACGAAGATGCAAGCGAAAGACATGGGGGAAGACAGTTCTCAGTTGCCAGTCGTCAGCAGAAAGCCGTCAGCCATCTGCAGGGAAGCAAGGCTCTCAGCCGTGCCGTTAGGTGCCCTTAATCTTGTCATTCCGACGCGCGAGCGAAGCGAGGCAGGAGGAATCTGCTTTTTCCGTAACTCTTCAGCCGTGCTGAAAAATTCCATTTCCGCCGCGCTTTAGGCATTGCGGTCTGCTTCTATGCCGTCCACGCCGTTTTCGAACCGAAAGCTCCTACCGATTGAACCGATTTGCGTTCGCAACGCGAGCGCAGCACTTCGGCATGAACTTCGATTCCGGTAAACAGTTCTGCATGCGAAGGGGGAACTTCTTTTGAACCGAGAATTTCCTGCTGACGACTGAAAACTGACGACGGATGACTAAGTTTCAGCGACAACGACGCACACGACTCCGCGCAAGGCTGAATTCCGACTACCAGCAAGATCGTCGGTTTATTTTCAACGGCGCGACGAAACCGGAACCACGTTGTCAGCGGAATGCGGCGTGCCATCTTCACTGGCACTCCGGCCAGATCCAGGGCGACCATCCCGAAGCCGCCGCTTTGCAGCAGCAGGTCGGCTGTGCGCAGCGCCTGCTCCACTGGGTCTTCCATGCGGCGCCGCTGCCATTCCTGCAGGCTCGCCGCGGGACGGCGCTTCTGCGACATGGCGCGCGAGGGGGAACCGCAACGAACCCAGAGAAGCCGCTTCAGGTCGATTCCGGTGGCCGCGGCCGAGAGAGGATCGAAGGAGTCGCTGGCATCAATCAGCGTGCAGGTTTCCTGCCGGCGTGTGGCTGCAGCCAGGGCCGCGAGCATCACCGTGGTGTGGCCGGTAGATTCCGGTCCGCAAATTTCCGTCAGGCATCCTCTAGGCAAACCGCCGGTCAGGGCGTCGATTTGCGGGATTCCGAAGGAGGCCATTTCCGGCGCAGGCCGGACTTCCAAGCGTGAAGCCGTTGCGATCGCCGCAACTGGCGATTGCTTAGAGAAGTGCTGCAGCAGCGCCGTCGATTTTGCATCCTGGGCCCCAAAAGAAAGACCGAGGTCGTCGATCGAGAAAAGCGGGGAAGCCATAAGAACCTCGATTCCCCGGAAGAATTCCGCGGGGAAATCTGAAATGGCGAAATAAGGGAAGTTTTGAATTTTCGCTTTTTATTCGCCTATCAAAGATTTTGCTCTCAGCCTGTGGTGTTGTCAATAGGGGATTGGAGCATTCAGCACTCGGCACTCAGCATTCAGCGCGGGGGCTAGTACCTAGCATTTAGCACTTGGCATTTGGCACGAAGAGGGCTGGGCGATGACCGCAAGCTACTGAAAATCAGCAGAAATTTTAGTGGGTCTCAACGGGCTGAATGCCAAGTGCCGAATGCTGAATGCCCAATGCTCAGTGCCACAAATTTCGACCGCAAGAATCGGAATGCCCTCGCGGCGCCGACAGAATACTTTCATCAGTACGGCACCATGCGAATCTAAATCTGGGGAAGAAGCTATGACACTCGCTGTAAAGGAAACCTACTCGACCGCCAGCCTGGGCAAGCAGCTGCATGCCCTCGATCCTTTGCGCTTAAGGCACGACCTTGATGCCTACGGGAACGCGATCCTGAGCCGGCTGCTTACGCCCGATGAGTGCCGGTCCCTGGCGAAGCTCTATTCTGACGACACTCACTTTCGCAGCCGCGTGATCATGGCGCGCCACGGCTTCGGACAAGGCGAGTACAAATATTTCCGTTACCCTCTGCCGGAGATCCTCGCGGAATTGCGCGATGGTCTTTACCCGCAGCTTGCCGAGATCGCGAATCACTGGAATGAACAAATGAATCTCAGCGTGCGTTATCCCGAGCAGCATGCCGATTTTCTGCGCCGCTGTCACAAGGCCGGGCAGACCAAAGCAACCCCGCTTCTGCTGCAATATGGGGAAGGCGACTACAACTGCCTGCACCAGGACCTCTACGGTGAGCATGTGTTTCCCATCCAGGTGGCCATCCTTCTTTCTGAGCCAGGCCGCGATTTCACCGGCGGCGAGTTTGTTTTGGCGGAACAGCGCCCGCGCATGCAATCGCGCCCGGAGGTGGTTCCGCTTCGCCAGGGAGATGCGATTGCCTTTGCGGTCCACCATCGCCCGATGCGTGGCAAACGTGGAGCCTACCGCGTGAACATGCGCCACGGCGTCAGTCGAATCCGATCCGGCCAGCGCTACACGGCGGGTATCATCTTTCATGATGCCCAATAAGCAAAACTCGGCCACACTGGACTTGTTCGGACAGCCCGATCAATCTGGCAGAGAGGAGCTCGCAACTGGGGCTTTTCTGCTGCGCGGATTTGCGTTGCCGCTGGAAGCCGCGCTGCTCGCCGGATTGCGCAAGATAACCTCAGCTGCCCCCTTTCGCCACATGGTGACTCCCGGTGGATATCGCATGTCGGTGGCGATGACAAGCTGTGGCGCGCTGGGATGGGTGACGGACCGGAGCGGGTATCGCTACACGGCAACTGATCCTGAGAGCGGGCGCGCCTGGCCGTCGATGCCGGAGTCTTACCGAAAGTTGGCCGCCAGCGCCGCCCAAGAAGGCGGGTTCTCAGACTTCGCTCCCGATGCATGCCTCATCAACCGCTATGATCCCGGCACCAAATTGTCGCTGCACCAGGACAAGGACGAACGCGACTTCACTCAGCCGATCGTGTCGGTGTCGCTCGGGATTCCCGCGGTATTTCTTTTCGGAGCAATGCAGCGTTCCGACAAGACCCTCCGCGTCGCATTGACCCATGGTGATGTCGTCGTCTGGGGGGGCCCGGCGCGGCTGCGGTATCACGGAGTTCTGCCGTTGAAAGAAGCTGAACATCCGTCACTCGGATCGCAACGCATCAATCTGACATTTCGCAAAGCCGGTGACAAAGCCTGAGGAAGTTCAGAGACGCCTCAGAGGACCCGATGCTTTCGCATCGCAATCGCACCGAGACCCGTAACCAGGAGAAGCAAACTCGCAGGTTCGGGCACGGGACTTTGGAAGGCAAATCCGAAGGTGGAAGGCGAGCCGTTAAACGTCACGGTGAGCGTGCCGTTGGTCGGATGTGAGAATGTTGGCATGGTGAAGCCCGCCTGGAAAAAGCATCCCGATGAAGTCGTGCAACTCTCCGAAGCAATCGGAATCTGGAAAGTCAGTCCACCGATGTTCAGCGTGTAGCCAAGTGTGAACGATCCTACGGCGCGATGTTGGTTTCAAAGATCAGCGCGTTCGGGAAAGTGCCCTGCTGGGCCGTCCCGGCGTAGGTGGTGGTGAGAAGCGGAATTTCCCCATGAACCAATTGCACCAGGTTCGATCCTCCCATCTGCGATGCAAACGTGTTGATGGTTGCGGCCAAGGTGTATGGCGAAAGGAAAAGGGGTGTGCAGAACAAGAAACCCGCGAGTAACCAGCGTTTCATATGGCCCCCGACAAGCTGAGTGCATCATTCTATCGATCAACTCGCCATCGCAACCAAACTCGGGAAAGAGATCGCTATGCAGCGTGGCCCACGCCACTGTCGAGCAGGATACTCCTTCACTGGCCTGTACCGGTCAAGCTAACCACAATCTGCACTGAAGCCCCTTGGCTTATCACAAGTCTCCCGGCCCTAGTCCCCGTTGCGGTGGGCTTAAAAACGACCGCCACCGAGCAACTTGTGTTTGGTGCCAGAGATGTGCCACACGTGTTCGTCTGACTAAAGTCGCCGCTTATTGTGATGCCATCTATTAGGCTCGATGCAGTACCGGTGGCACTCAGGGTTACGGTCTGTGGCGGACTGGTCGTCCCCACAGTTTGATTCCCGAAACTCAACTCAAACGTTGAAGGAGTGAAGAGGGCACTGGGCGGAGCGCACGGAACGAAACCTCCCCATCCACCGCCGCAATGGACCTGTAGGGCCGCCAAGATCGTTAAACTGAACCACCACCGCACCCGCTTCGGAGGAAGGAGCTGGATAGCGCGTTTCTGCATCGTGGAGCTCTCAGCTGCTAGCGATTAGTCGTGGTACCTCATCGCTCATCGTCCTCGTGATGATGGTTCCCCCCACGACCATGCTCCCGCCTCAGTTGGGGTGCGAAGCGGAAGGTTGAGTAGGGGCAGACAGGTTCAAGTCCCCAACAAACTGCCGGTTGGAAAAATTGAACAGCCGCGGAGCAGTCCTGCTGTGCTTAAGACCAGTTTTCGACGGCCTCCAGAAAAAATACAGATTCGACCAGATGGCACATGTTGGCCATTGTCAGCCAAGGTCACGTCAGTTAGAAAAATGGCACGAGGCCCGTAAGAACCCTATGAAGCAAGAGATCCCCCTCCGTATTCTTATTGCGGATGATTCTGCTGAGTGGCGAGTCCGAATCCGATCAATCTTGAAAACACGACCAGAATTGCAGGTAATCGGTGAAGCGGGTGACGGACTCGATGCTGTTCACACAACAACGGCGCTGCGCCCTGACATTGTTCTTCTCGACATTGGAATGCCGGTCCTGAACGGAGTTGAAGCCGCTAAACAGATTCGACCAAGGTCTCCCAGCTCAAGAATCGTTTTCTTGACTCAGGAAAATGACGAGGAAATCAGGACTGCAGCTCTCGCCGCTGGCGCAGAAGGATACGTGCTAAAGGCAAATGCAGGGAGTGAACTTCTCCCGGCTATAGAGGCTGCCTGCAGCCCGGAGGTTGCGTCTCCCGCTTAGATATTTTGCTCGACCCGGGTGCCCAGACCGCTTGTCGCGCTGGGATGCGCCTACTTGCCGAGTTAAGCGACGGGCGGACCCGCCCCGGGGTTCGTAGGGGGGCAATGAGTGTACGACCCGCGCCGTCGTTAACCCCACGAAGAACTCCCCAACATCTTCCCGTGTCGTCCGCAACTGTCCCTCTCCCAGCGTTTCTCCCTCCAGACCCAAAATGCAGTACTGACTCCAGCGGT
>Ga0306922_10000302_pt1 | contig 39773 bp, 34 predicted proteins | sample sta12Cox44000082_FD_203758 | JGI IMG/M metagenome (GOLD analysis project Ga0306922, IMG submission 203758) | Lab enrichment of tropical soil microbial communities from Luquillo Experimental Forest, Puerto Rico - statoxic.12C.oxic.44.000.082 (v2)... | ecosystem: Environmental > Terrestrial >... | reverse complement strand
GTGGCTTCGCGCGTAAGTCCCTGCACTTCGTCGAGCACTTTCGTCAATTGCTGGTGCGCGCCTTGCTTGATGCCCTGATCGAATTCGCGCAAAGCGTTGGCCAAGGCCTCCGTCGCCATGCCGGAGATCCTGGTTTGCACTTCGCGCAGGGCTCGTTCGGTGACTTCGCGCGCATCGCCCAGATTTTTCTGCGCCGCGCCGGCTTGGCGGTCGATGCGATGGACAATCTCTTCCGCGCGCACCCTATAGCCGTCGAGTTGCGCGTCCCAGCGGCCGCGCACTTCATCCAGGCGATCTTCAAGCCGCGCCAGCAGCTCTTCGCGCGCGCCGTACAGCATCGCGCTGCGCTGCTGCGCGAGCGTATCTTCCAACTGCTTCAAACAGGCCGCGCGCGCCTCATCGAGTGAATTTACAGCCGCATGCAGCGCCGGAGTCAGATGCTTATTCACCGCCCCTAAGATCGCCGTTTCCGCGGCCTTATCGATTTTTGGCTGCAGCGCGAGGAGCAACCGCTCCGGGGTGATCGCGACGCGGCTGGGCTTCTCATAGGCCGGTGCGGTGGGAGCCATCGCGGGTGCAGTAGCCGCTCCGGCGCCCGCAAAACCTGCCGCGGCCTTCGCTTCTCCTGCGCCCGCTTCTATTTCTGCCCTTTCGGTAACGGGCGCAGGCGCCGGCGCGGCCGCCGCCCCTGATCTCGAGGTGGTGGAGGTGGTGGGCATAGCGGGGGAAGGTGCAATCACGGCCGACGCCAGTCCCGCTAGCGCTTCCGTCAGCAGCATGCGGTCGGTCGTTTCGCCGTTGGTGTAACCGCCTTCTTTCTCTTTCGCCGCCGGCATCCCGGGCATGTCATCGGGACCGGGCGCGCGCCCTGGACCCGTGGCGGCCGCGGTCTGTTCTTTTGAAGGAGGCAGTTCTCCGGCGACGCGTTCGGCCGCGGTCAGCCAGTCTGGCGGCGGCGTCGGAATCCGCCAGATATTTGCCGGCTTTTCCAGCTGCACGCCGACGTGATAGAGATCGCGCGGATTGCGCGGCACCTGCACCGAGCGCACCTGCGCGCGCACCGTGGTCACGATTTCGCCTACGCCCGAGTCGCCGATCTGCATCGTCACCCAAGTGCCCACGTGGGTATCGTGGCGCGACGGATAGCGGCAGCCGTGCAGATTCAGGCTGACGGCGGAAGTGCGCTCCAGGAATTCCTGGCCGAGTCCGTCGTGACCCGTGATGAGCAGCGGCACCGGGCGTTCGATGCGCGTGCTGCGGCGCCCTTCGGGTCCCGAGTAGCCGAAAGTCGAGTCGGCGGTAGGAATCGTGCTCACGCGCGGCCTCCGCGAAAATGGGGACAAAAAATCAAAAAGAGGCATGTTGCACCGGTAGAACAGGAACGCACACGGCTCGGTATGGCGCGACCTCCCGCTGCAAATTGTTTTTCAATTTCCCAAGGTGGATGCCGATAGACAGGATTCTAACTGAATTCTCAAAATGAATTCCAGCAAACTGCGGCGCGCGAAACTTTTGCGAGAAAATCCACAGTTCTAGAACTGCTAGCTGTGCCGAGGCGAGGACGGCGCGCCGTCCTCGCGTTTCTGGCGACGCGCCGTTTCGCGGCCGATCGATGATTTAGCCCACCTTGATGGTGTTGGTCGGTCCGCCTTCGACCCCCGCTTCGTAGCTGAAGGTGATAGACCCGAATGTAATGGTGCAGGTGTTCATCCCGGAGGGATAGTTTACGTCGAATTTGACTTCACCGCCGGGATTGATCACCACGCCCGTACTCGGCGTGAAGGTGCCGTCGGAGTTGATGGTGATCAGTTTCGATTGCTGGTCCAATGGTGCTGGTGCCGGGTGTGCCATATGCTGTCTCCTCTGCTGACTATTTTCCGTGGGGGCGGAAATTCGGGTCTTTCACGAGCTCCTGCAATTCCGGAGTGTTTCTTATCTTGTCGGCCGGAAATCCTGCCGATAATGCCTGGTCAATATACTGCAGAGCCAGCTTGCGGTCGGCAAGATTTTCATACGCCACGCCGACATACGCCAGCGTTCCCGGGTCGGAAGGCGACAGAGCCAGGGCCGTTTGTATCTGGGAGACGGCCTTTTCTTTTTGCTTCTCGCGCGCGTAAAGGCTGCCCAGCACGGCGTGCGAAAGGTTGTCTTTCGGGCTCTCCTTGACCTGCACTTCCAGCAGCTCGACCGTGCGCCGCACGGCTTGCTGCAGCTTCTCGTCGTTGCCGTGTCCCTGGTTGGCCAGCCAGAGATAGGCGGTGACCATGTTTTCCCAAACCAGATAGTTGTTGTCGTTGATGGCGAGCGCCTGGGCCGTCATGTCCGCGCAGTCGGAATATCTCTTCTGATCGCAGTAGAGCGATCCGAGGTTGGCGTAGGCCGGATAGCTTGGCGTCAGCGAAATGGATTTCTTCAGGGCGGCTTCGGCCTGCGCTCGCAGCTTTTCGTCGCCGGTATCGAGGTAAAACGCGCCGAGGTTCAGATACAGCTGCGAATTGTCGGGCGTCAGCTCGATGGCGTGCTGCAGTTGCCGAATCCCCTCGTCGTAGCGGTTTTGCCGGTCGTAGAAAAGCGCGAGGCTGTTGTAACTGATCCACGAATCGGGCCGCAACGCAGCGGCTTTTTTGAACGCCTCTTCGGCATCTTTCGTGCGCCCAGCATTTTCATAGGAATGCGCGATGCCGTCGAGAGCATCGGCGTTGCGCCGGTCCAGCTGCAACGCTTTCTGAAACTCCTGCACGGCAAGATCGTGCTGTCCGGCGTCCTCGTGGATCTTGCCGAGCGTGACGTATGCCGAGGCCATCTTGTCGTCGAGCCGCGTTGCTTCGCCGCCATAGGCGGCGGCCTGCTCGACCCAACGCGGATTGGGATCGCCCAGATTCTTGAGCCGGTAAGCCTCGGCCAGCGACGCGAAGCCCAGAGCAAATCTTGAATCCGTTTTTACCGCTTGCTGCAGCGCCGCCACGGCTTGGTCCAGGTTGCCAGGCTTGTCGTAGCGCTGCATCAGGCCCAGAGCCTTCAGATACAACTCGTAGGCAGCCGGTGAGGCGCGGCCTCCGGTGGCGCGCAGCATGTCCGCCGAAACATTGATCTTCATCATGCCGCCGAGGCGCGCCACCGCTTCGTCCTGCAAACCTGAAAGATCGCCGGTTGCGTCGTCCACTACCGCCGAGCCCAGCTGTCTCAGATCTTTGGCATCAATCAGGTTCACCGTGAGCTGCACCTCCCGTCCGTCGCGGCGGATACTGCCTTTTACCACCAGGTTCGCGCCCAGATCCTTTCCTGCCGCGCCTGGATCGCTGACCTTGCGGCTGCGCACCACGCTCGAGGGCACCACCCACAGCGATTGCTGCGCCGAATCCAGGTTCGACAGCTTGCTGGTCAGAGAGTCCATCAAGCCCTCGGCGACTGCTTGGTTCGCGGGGTCGTTGCCGATATTGTCGAACGGCAATACGGCAACATGCTTTGCACCGGCTGTTAGGGAAAGCACGGCCGCCGCGCGCTGCCGAACGCTCGGAACCAGCAATGAGCTGGCGCCCACCGTCAGCAGGCCGAGCGCCGCATAGAAGTAGGGCGCGGCGCTGCGCTTGGCAGCGCTTCGGGCGGCTGTGCTCGCTGCCGCAGCGGCTCCGGAAGCCGCAGCCGGAGCCTGCCAGCGCGGGGTTGAGGCATGCGTGGCGATTTCTTTTAGCGCCGCCTTCATCTCTGCCGACTGCGGCCCTCGCGTCAACGTCGGCTCGTCCGGCGGAACTGCGGAAGATGTGAATTGCGCCCGCACCGATTCGAGGTCGGCCAGAATTTCCTTCGCGTTTGGGTAGCGATGAGCCTGATCCTTGGCCAGTCCCTTCAGCGCAATGGGTTCGAGCAGCGCCGGCAGTGCGTCGATCGCCGCCGGCGGCTGGTTCAAGATCGCAAACGTCATGGCCGTGGTGCTTTCGCGCGCAAAGGGATGGCTCCCGGTTACCAGTTGCACCAGCAGAATCGATAGTGCCCAGACATCCGAGCGCTGATCGACCGGCTCGCCCAAAATCTGCTCCGGCGACATATATGGAAGCGTGCCCGTAGTGCCGCCGGTCAGGGTCGCGCTGGGCGTAGCGACCACGCGCGCCAGGCCGAAGTCCACAATGCGCGCCATGCCATCGCTCGCAATGATGATGTTCGACGGCTTGATGTCGCGATGAACGATGTTGCGAGCGTGCGCGGCCCCCAGCCCCGCGGCGATCTGGCAAATCCAATCCATCGCGGGCCGCAACGCGAGCGGACCCGCTGCGATTTTCTGCGCCAGCGTCTGCCCTTCGTAGTAGGCCATGACGATGAAAATCTGGCCGTCCGCGGTCTTTTCGATCCCGTGGATTACGCCGATGTTGGGATGGTCGAGCGCGGAAGCTGATCGCGCTTCGCGCAGGAACCGTTCGCGGTCCCTGTCGCTCAAAGCCAGATCGTGCGGCAGGAATTTCAGCGCAACGCTGCGTTCGAGCTGCAAGTCCTGCGCTTTGTATACGATGCCCATTCCGCCCGCGCCGAGCCGTGCGGTAACGCGGTAGTGCGAAATGGTTTCGCCAATCATGGGCAGCGGGTGCCGCGATTCTAGGGGCTCCGTTCACTGGAAGTCAACGAACGCTCGATTCATTAGGATGCGGTCGCCGGCGTGGAGCTTAGCGCGCCGCGGCCGGACGCCAGGCGCCGTACGGAGGAAGGAACGGTCAACCAAACACGATTCCGCCGTCTACGTTGATCGATTGTCCGGTAATGGCACTGGCTTGCTCCGAGCAGAGAAACAGCGCGGCCTCGGCGATTTCGCGGGCGGTCTGTGCGCGTCCCTGCAAGATGGCATTGAGAAAGCCGGCGAGCTGTTCTTCCTTGCTGACATTCAGTTTTCGCGCCAGCTCCGCGCCAAGCTCCTTGCTCATCGCGGTTTCCGTCACCGGACCGGGACAAATCGCGTTCACACGCACGCCTTTGCGCGCCGCTTCCGCGGCGTTGTAGCGGGTCAGTCCAAGCAGCCCCGCCTTGGCCGCCGCGTAGGCCGAACCCCAGCTGAATGCCGCCTTCGCGGAAACGCTCGAAATATTCAAGATCACACCGTGCTTGCGCTCGTACATTGCGGGCAGCACCAGTTGGCTCAGCAGAAAAGCCGCGCGCAGATGAACCGCTAGGACCTTCTCGAATTCCGCGAGGGGATATGCTTCTACCGGCGCCACCGGTCCGTAGTGGCCCCCGTTGTTTACAAGAATGTCGACGCGGCCGAATGTCGCCTCCGCTCTCGCCGCCAGAGCCCGGCAGTGGGCTTCGCTTCCGAGGTCGCCCGGGAGGTAAGCGGCCGCTCCGCCGGCTAGAACGATCTCGCCTGCCGTCGTCGCCAGCTCCGCTTCGGTCCGCGCCGTTAGAAAAACCGCAGCGCCTTCTTGCGCGAAAAGCTTCGCTATCTCCCGTCCGATTCCTCGCCCCGATCCGGTAATCAGGGCCACTTCGTTCCTGAGGCGCATAGCGTCAAAGAGTATCAGAGCCCGGCCGGAGCCTTGAAGAGATGCCGGGGTTGACGCAGAAGGCTGCCGACACCTTCGTTTTACGCTCTTTATTTTCGAGAGATTGGGAGGTTGCGATTTCGCAAAAGCCACGAAGCGCTGGGCAAGAGCGGGCGGGCCGGGAATCGGCCCGTCGCTCGAGCGAGTTCCTGAAAACGAAGCAAGCCGCTAGGGACCGCAGCTGTTTGGCGTGCTACCGGAATTCGGGCTGTTTCCGCAGAGTGTGATGTTGTTGAACGGGGTTTGCGCCTGCACCAGCAGGTTCATCAATGAGCCGGCACCCACGCCGACCGTGGCCGTAGCACCCGCCAGCAGGCTGTTCGAAGTCGCGACCGTGGTCACGCCGATTTGCAGCTGCACTTGATAGACGCCCGCGGACAGATTGTGCACCAGGAAATTGAAAGAATGCGCCGACGTGGTGCTGAGCACCAGCTCGATCGATTCAGGAGTGGTGCAGGTCAGTACGGTGTTAACGATGGCGCAGATACCGGCGAGAGATGCGGAAAGCGTCTGCTGGCGTTCATTGAAGGTCACCTAGTTCGGAAAAACGGCGCAAGGCGAGGCCGCGGTGTTGCTGGTGCATTCAACCAACGGACCGCTGTTACCCGAGCAGTCGTTGTTGGGGCACTGAAACACGTGCGGCGTGACCACGATGCTTCCGGTGGCGGTGGCCGTCGACTTGTTCCCTCCGCTTGAGGACACCTGCGTGGCCGTCAGCAAACTGGTTTCGAGCGAAGCCATAAGCAAAACGTCCTTGCTGGCGGCGCTCGGAACCTTGATATTGGAATAAAGAACGGACATTCCCCCGCCCGTCGGGCAATTCGGATTGGTGCTGCCCCCGCTGCCCAAGCTGGTAGTTCCTGCCTGACAAACCACGGTTGGAATGAGGTACGCGTTCGCGAACGCTCCCGACCCCGAACCTGACGACTGCGCCAATACCGGTTGTTCGCTACACAAAAGCAGCAGCGACGTGAATAAAACCGCCGCCACCTGTACTGATTTCGGTAGTGACCTCCTGAACAAGGTGCGTGCACGGGATTGAAGGCGGGTAGTGCGGAAGATAAAGCGCGGAGGCGGGAAGTCCAACTGGCCCGAAGGTCAGTAAAGGTACAGCCAGCTCAATTCGGGAGAACTTCGTCGAAGCTGCGAATGACCGGATGCTCGTGGGATTCCGGTTCCCGCACGCCGGGCCGAAGCGAGTGCGCCGTCTGCATGTGCGTGCTAGCCGCGGCGTCTAGTTCGGCGGGGAGGTCTGAGACAAACAGCACTTGCCGCGGCGGCAGTTCGAGGAGGGCAGCGATCTTCTTGTAGCTGTCGCGGTCGCGCTTCGGGCCGGTGGCGGTGTCAAAGTAGGCTTCCAGGTACGAGGAAAGATCTCCCGCCGTGGAGTGGGCGAACAGCAGTTTTTGCGCCAGAACGCTGCCGGAGGAGAAGATCGCGATGCGACGTCCCTGCCCGCGCCAGCGGGCAAAGGCCCGCGCCACGTCGGGATAGACTTCGCCTGCTAGCGCGCCGGTGCGAAAGCCGCGCTCCCAGATTTTTCCCTGCAGTGTCTTGAGCGGCGTGATCTTGCTGTCGCGATCGATGAGCCAGCGGACATAGGCCGCCGCAGAAGCGAGTTTTTCGTTTGCCGTCGATTCAATCCAGACCGGAGCGCCAGAGGCAGCAGCGCCGCTCCAGGTACACCGCAACTCCCGGATGAGCGTTTCGACTTCGGCGTCGGACGAGCCTTCGCGCAGAAATTCTTCCACGTGCTCTGAGGCATAAGGAAACAGCGTCTTAAATACAAAGTCGAGCGGAGTGGTAGTGCCTTCGATATCGAGAAGAACTGCGCGGACGCTAGAGGCATCGGGCGCCGGGGGCAATGTCAGCTCATCCGATCAGCTGATCGCGCCGCGGCCAGCAAGATAAGACGGCCCAAAGCAAACCGGCTGGTAGCGGCGGTCGGCGCCGCTTAGGGTGTAGTGCGGCGTCCATCCCGAGGTGTCCTGAAAGAGCCGAATGGCGCGGATGCGTTTTTCCTGGCAAAGATCGAACCAGTGCCAGGTTCCGCGCGGAACACGCAGCAGATCGCCCGCTTCAACGGTGATGGAGACGACTTTGCCCTCGCGTGGATGAATGTGAAACAGGCCGCGTCCCTCGATGATGAAGCGCACTTCGTCCTCATCGTGCCAGTGTTCGGAGTTGAAGCGGTTGAGCATGGCATCGAGACCGGGCGTAGCCGGCGAAACGTCGATTACGTCCGCCGTAACGTAGCCGCCATGGGCTTTGAGGCGATCGATTTCCGGAGCGTAAGCGGCCAGGACTTCGGCGGCCGAAGCGCCGGCGGCGAGTTGGTGAGACGGCTCCCAACGTTCGTAGGTGATGCCGATGCCGGCGAGGTAGTCGCGCACTTCGCCGTCTTGGGTGAGCGTTCGCTTTTCGTCGGGAATCGATACAGTAGCCATCGTTTTTGGCCCTAAGCATTCGGCGGGCCGAATTCGCGCCGGCCGGCGACCTCAAACAAAAACTCGAAGATTTCGACGTGGCGGCGCGCCTCGGCCAACTCTTCTCCCCAAGTATATAACCCGTGGCCGCCCAGAAGGAATCCGTGGGAAGCGGGATCGCGGCACAGTTCGGCTTCGACCCTTCCGGCGAGCGTCGAAATGTCCTGATCATTTGCGAAGATCGGGATCCATTCGCGGTGCGCGTGAGTCTTGACGCCTTGCAGGCCCTTGAGCATTTCATAGCCCGTGATAGCCAGCCCGCCCTGGCCGGCGTAGCGCTCGGAGAGCAGCGTGCTCCAAATGGAGTGCGTGTGCAGCACGCAACCGGCGTTACGCGCGCGCACGACCGCGAGGTGCAGGAAGGTTTCCGCGGACGGCTTGCCTCTGCCTCTAACCACCCGTGCTTGCTGATCGATTTCCAGGAAGTCATTTGCGCGCAGCGCGGATTTGTCGAGCCCGGAGGAAGTAATCAGCAGGCGCACGGGCTGGCGCCGGAGTACGGCGCTGTAGTTTCCGCTGGTGCCGAGCGCCCAGCGGCGCGAGTGGAATTCCCGGCCGAGGGTGGCGAGCTTCGCGGCGAGTGCGGCGCGGGTCGGAGATGGGGCTGAATGAAGCACGGGCGGAGAAAAGTATGACACGGCGGCGTTCAGAAAACCGAAACAAGCTTTGCAGCGGCGCAGAGCGAACGAGCCAACGGACGCCGGGCTAGGCGATACGGACCGCTTCGATCAGGTCGAGCGGCGACTTGGTCTTGATCACCTTGGTCAGCTTAAAGCCGCTCTCGGCCAGCAGGTCGCGGTACTCCTGCTCGGTGCGTTCCGAGCCTCCGGGAAGCAGCATCATTTCCAAGTCCACCATTTTGGCGAAGTGCGGCTCGTTGCCCGGCGCCATGACCGCTTCGATCAGAAACAGGCGGGCGTCGGGCGCCGCGGCGGCGTGGATGTTGTTCAAAATCGTGCGCGCGTGCGCGTCGTCCCAGTCGTGAATGATGTTCTTCATGATGTAGGCGTCGCCGGCCGGGACCGCCTCGAAGAAGTCTCCATGTGCCACGCGGCAGCGGGCGGAAAGCCCTTCCGATTCGATGCGCGGAACCGCGCCATTGACCACGTGCTCGAGGTCGAACAGGATTCCGCGGACGCCGGGATTTTTCTTTAGAATTGCCGTCAGGACTTTGCCGTGTCCGCCGGCGACATCCACCAGGGTTTTTAAGGAAAGGCAGCTGAAATCGTAGGCCTCGAGCACCGCGGGAATAACATTGGCGCTGAACTCGGTCATGGCGTCGTTGAAGACGTCGTTGACCTCCTTGTTTTGCGCGAGGTAGTCGAAACAGGGCAGGCCGTAGAGCTTTTCCGAAACGGTTTCCCCGGTGCGCAGCGAATGGCACAACTGGCCGTAGACTTCGAAGTGGAAGGGAAGTGTCAGCCAGAGCGCCATGTGGCGTACGGAATTTTTCGCGTCTTTGCAGAGCGGTTCGGAAACCGCGGTGAGCGAAAAAGTACGCGCGGGATTCTCCCGGAAAAGCCCGGCGGAGCTGAGCGCGCGCATGACGCGATAGAGCGCTCCTTCGTGTAGCCCCGCGAGCAGCGCCAACTCCGTCACACTTTTGGATCCGGACTTGAGCAATTCCGGTATGCCGGCGGAGAGCACGCCATAGAGGGCGGATGCGACGAAGTGGCCGGTCGCGACTTGCATCACGATTTCGGCGGGCTGCGGTCCAGATTGGGTTGGCTCCGTTGCAGGCACGGCAGTAGACACGAGACTTCCTCCCAGCGAAATTTAGGAAAGCTGCGCAGAGTAGGGACAGCAAGTGCCTCAAGACTAGCGCAAGATGCCTTTAAAGAACAACAAAAACGGCCCCGGTAACCGGGGCCGTTTCGACTGGCGCGTTTTCCGGCCGAGAAGGCGCCGCGCTCAGTTCGGTTGCACACCCTTCAGCAGGTGTTTAACGCCTTCGCGAGCTTCGTCGTCGGTGAAGGAGTCGCGCTCGATGACGTTTTCGCGGACCGCGCGGTAGGCCAGGCGATTGACGCGCTGGTCCACCAGGTCAAAGACGATGGTGCCTTGGCGATACTGGACGGTGCGCAGCGAATAGCCTGCAGGACCGTAGAAGCCGTTCCAGCAGCCGTAGTAGCCGCAGACAAGTCCGGACGGATAGACCGGCGTGGCCACCCGCTCGCGGCGCGGCTGGACGGCGAACTGATAGTCCACCAGAAAATCGGCGCTCGCCGGATCGCTTACCTGGACGAGGCCCCGATGGTTGAGTTCCTGTTCGAACGCGCGGGCAATGCGGTTACGGACAATGTCGTTTTCCCAGTCGGAATTGCGCCGGTACGGAACGTTGTCATGGTTGGGGCCCACATTCGCACCATAAGGGGCCGGCCGCCGGTTGACGGTGTCCCTCGAGACGACCGCACGGCTTGAAGCGGGCGGAGGTCCGGACGGGCGCCAGGCCCAAGTCATGCCCTTGCGAATGGGAATCGTCGGGTCGCGGTCAATGACCACGTGGTCGTCGCATCCAGCCAGGCCCATACCCGGCAAAACCGCTAGAAAGGAAAGAGCTAAGAGGCGTGTTTTCACGGGCGTCCTCTGGCGCCGAAGAAAAGCGGCGCTCAAGGGTTCTAACCCGTTGGCGGTGAAAAAGTTCTGCCGGTTGGACGCGGCCCGCTCGACCCCAGGATAGGTAGCACGGAGGAAAAGCGGTGCGGGCGGTCTGGAGCGTGGGTTATGATAGAGTTTTGATAACTCGCCCGTTTATCGATCAGGGCCGATGGGCAAAGTTGGGAGTGAGATGGGTACGGAATACAACGGAAAAGTGTTGCTGCGGGTCAGACCGAGGGGCTTCTGCGCGGGAGTGGTCCGCGCGGTGGATATCGTTGAGTTGGCGCTCGAAGCCTATGGAGCACCGGTCTATGTGCATCATGAGATCGTGCACAACACGTATGTAGTCGAACAGCTGCGGCGGCGCGGCGCGATTTTTGTCGAGTCCATCGAGGAGGTTCCGCACGGGGCGGTGCTGGTATTCAGCGCACACGGTGTGCCTCCGGCGGTGCGCGAAGAAGCCAAGTCGCGTTCGCTCAAGGTGATCGACGCCACCTGCCCGCTGGTGACCAAGGTGCATTTCGAGGCCCTGAAGTTCGCGCGCGAGGATCGCACCATCATCCTGATCGGACACAAGGATCACCAGGAGATTATCGGAACGTCGGGCGAAGCTCCGGACCGCACGATCGTGGTCGATTCGGTCGAAGCGGTGGACAAGCTGGAAGTGAACAACCCGGAGAAACTGGCGTTCCTGACGCAAACCACACTGAGCTTGTACGACACGCAGGAGATTGTGGCGCGGCTGCGCCAGAAGTTTCCGAAGATTGTGGGTCCGAAGAGCGACGACATTTGCTACGCGACGCAGAACCGGCAGGAAGCGGTCGAGCAGGTGGCTCAGGACGTGGATTTGATCCTGGTGGTCGGTTCACAGAACAGCTCGAATTCCAACCGCTTGGTGGAAGTGGCCAAGCGGCGCGGAGTGAAGGCGGAGCTGATCGATTCGGCTCTGGATATTGATCCCGCGTGGCTTGAAGGCGTGAAGAGCGTTGGGCTGACAGCAGGCGCTTCCGCGCCTGAAGTGCTGGTAGAACAGGTGAGCCAGCGGCTTGCCGAACATGGCTATACCGACCAGCGCGATCTGGATCTGATTCGCGAGGATGTGCGCTTCACGCTGCCGCCGGAGCTTGCGACCATCGCGCCGGCGCCGCGCAGATAAAGCGGTTTCTTGGACTAGGCAGGGAATCCACACCGGTACAGGGGCAGTAGGTCGGGTCCGGCAGGCGCACGCGGAGTTTTTCAGAAACTTTAGGAGACAGCCTTGGCGGTCAAAATCGTCCGTCAGCCGAAGAAGATTGCCTTGCTAGGCGCGTGCTCGAGCGCCGCTGCGTTCCTACCCGGAACAGAGAAAGCTCCTTCTGCCCTGCGCGCCGCCGGCCTGGTGGACAAGTTGCGAGCCGCCGGATTCGAGGTGACCGACTTCGGCGACTGCCCGCCGCGGTTATTTGCCGATGATGAGGAACACCGGCGCGCGCGCAACCTGCCGACCATCGTCGCCGGACTGAATGACCTCAAAGTGCATACCGAAGCGGCCATCAAGGGCGGAGCTCTGGTGCTGGTGTTGGGCGGCGACTGCGCGCAAATGATCGGTCTGCTGGCGGGAGCGCGTCGCTACTACAAGCACATCAACCTGCTGTGGATGGACCGCGATGCGGATCTGAACACGCCAGCCTCGACGCCCTCCGGGCGCATTGACGGAATGGTCGTGGCTCACATCATCGGGCGCGGCGCTCCGGAACTGGTGCGATTCTACAGTGAATCTCCGCTGGTGCGCGAACCGGACGTATTGCTGTTCGGGTTAGAGCGGGTCGACCCGCCCGAAGAGGAATTTTTGTCGAAGTCGCCGATGCGGCATGTTTCGGCGGCGGATATTCAGAGGAAGGGCGCGACAAAAAGCGCCAAGGATGCACTGGCGCATCTGCACGCCGAGTCGCGCGAGTTCTTGCTGCATCTGGACACCGACATCATCGCGCAGGAAGAGTTTGCGCCGGTGAACGTCCCGGGTAGCGGTGGGCTAGGCTGGGAAGAAGTTCGCGCTGCGTTGCGCGAGGCCTTCCGTCAGAAAACGCTGCTAGGGCTGGACGTTGCGCAGTACAACCCCGATCGCGACCCGGATGGCGCCGGGGCTCACAGGCTGGTGGACTTGCTTGTGGATGCGCTCAGCGCCCGGCTGGAGGTTCCTGCTCCGGAAAACCCGCCGGCCAGCGAACACTCCGAATCTGCGGCGGTAGCCGCGGTTCCTTCCTCCGAACCCGTCCCCGCTGAACCGGCGCCAGCCGATTCACCTTCGACCGAACCAAAGCCCGAAGACGCGCACTGAGAGCTTTTCGGGCGGCGATGGTTCAAGCGGAGGCACTGGGGGCAGCGTCGCGGGAACGCTTTTTCAGGTAACGGACCAGGCCCCGCCAGGAAAGCCCCAATCCACCATTGAAAATATAGAGTTCGGCCGGCTCCGCGGGCAGCGCGCCGCGCACCTCGCCCGCAATCCTTTCGATGAAAAGGCGCTCGCCCTGGTCGGGCGACTCCGTGGAATGCAGCAAGCGCTCGGTGAGAGCGCTCCAATCGCCGAGGCGTTCGCGGTAGAGGCGGATGTGCTCGTGGGGGCGGTCGATGTATCCGAAATGCGTCAAAAAGAGGCGCTCGGGGTGGAGCGACACGATGGCATCGAGCGAAGCGTTCCACAGTTCCAGATCGATGTCGGGCGGCGGGGTTGCTGGCAGGAGATACGGTTTTCCTTCGATTCGGATGCCGGCGGTATCGCCCACAAACGCGATCCGCGAACAGGGATCCCAGTAGGCGACGTGGTGCGAGGCATGTCCGGGGGTGTAAAAGACATCCAGATGGACCTGGCCGACGCGGATGGTTTCGCCGCCCTCGAGCGGAGCGAGACGCGTTTCCGGAACGGGCAAGCATTCGCCGTACAGGGTTTTGAGGTCGGCGCCGTAGAGGCGGCCGGCGCTGGCTAGGAGGCGGGAAGGATCGGCCATGTGCGCGGCGCCAAATCGATGGACATAGACCTTGAGGTTGGGATTCTCGGCCGCGATGGAGCCGGTGGCGCCGGCATGATCGAGATGGATGTGAGTCAGGAGAAGTGAATCGAGGGAAGCGAAGCTCAGGCCGCGAGAGCGGAGTGCCCGGCGCAGCGTTTCTATCGTGGATTCGGGGCCCGGATCGATGAGCGCGCGCTGGCCTTCCGATTCAATCAGCAGCGCGGCTATGGACTGCGGGCGTCCGGTCCAATGGAGGTCAATGGTAGTAAAGTGGCTCATACCGTTCTCAGTGTAGCAACGCGCCGGGCGGTCCCGCTCCCGGAAAGTCCTGAAAAAACCAGGAATTACTTGCGAAGTAAGAACAGATTGACATACGCTATGGGGCACCGCGCTTTGTCTGTTCATTGCAGTCCCTCCCTCGGAACAACCCAGGATCAGGTGAGGGATGAGCGAGGCGGCTTGTTTTGCGCCCTTCAAGTAAGGACAAGGAAACTGGCTGCTCGGCTCCCTCTGAACGCAGCCGTTTTTTTGGGGGCGCGGGCTACCTGAGGTCCGATCAACAAGTCTTAGGGGAGGATGGATATGCGTAAGCGGTGTGCAGCGGTAGCGGTGGGGGCGTTATTTGCGCTTCCGCTTTTTGCACAGCAAAGAGATGAAGGCGCGACAAAATCGGCTGTTGAGACAAGCGCGGAGGCACCGGCTGCGCCGGCGCCCTCTACATCCGTAAGCCGCAGCGGAGTGTTCGCGGTCCCGGCGATACCCCGGACAACACCGTTCCCCGGGCCGCAAGCCGCCACCGCGGGCAAGGACACGAAGGATACTCGTCCTCCCGGAAGACTGGTTCCGAAATTCGAGGTCAACGGCGGCTACAGCTACATCAACTTCATGCCGGGCGAAGGATTCGACAATTTCAATAGTCACGGCGCTAGCGGCGGTTTGACCTACAACTTCAACCGCGTTCTCGGCGTGACGGGTGAATACTCCGGATACGGCTTTAGCCGCAGAGTCAACGGCAACAAACTTGACGGCGGCTTGCAGACCTATCTTTTCGGGCCGCGCCTCAACTTGCGCCTTGATCACTTTGTGCCATTCGCCGAGTTTTTGTTTGGTGGCTCGCACGGTGACAACTTTGTGACCGGCTCGGGCGGCCAGCAGGCGTTTGCGCTGGCGGCCGGCGGCGGCGTGGACTTGGTGCTGAACAAGATGCTGGCCTGGCGGTTCGCCCAGATCGATTACCTGATGACGAATTTCAGCGGGCCGAATCTGAACCCCAGCGCACGTCAGAACAATGTGCGGCTCGGAACCGGCCTGGTCTTGCGGTTTGGCATCCCGCCTCCGCCGCCTCCGCCGAATCATCCGCCGGTGGCGGCTTGCTCGGCCAGCCCGACCTCCGTCTACGCGGGTTCGAATGACGCGGTTACGGTGCACGTGAACGCCAGCGATCCCGACAACGACACGCTGACCTACAGCTACACGGCGACGGGCGGTACGGTCGAAGGCACCGGACCTGATGCGCGCTTCAACACCTCCGGATTGGCCGAAGGAACTTACACCGTCAACGCGAAAGTGGACGACGGCAAGGGCGGAACCGCGACCTGCGCCGCCGACATTACCGTGGCCAAAAAGCCGAATCAGCCACCCACGATTTCTTGCTCGACCGACCACAGCCCGATCATGCCGGGCGAGCGCACCGGAATCACGGCGACGGCCAGCGATCCCGATGGCGATCCGCTGACCTACAGCTACACCGCGACCGGTGGTCAGGTGACCGGCGATGGTCCCAAGGCCACGTTTGATTCGACCGGGCTCTCGGCCGGAAGCTACACCGTGAAGTGCTCGGTGAGCGACGGCAGAGGCGGCACGGCCGATGCGAACACCACCGTGGACGTGCAACAGCCGCCGCCTCCGCCTCAAGCCGCGAAGGCCGGCGATTGCGGCTACAACAAGGCCGGCGCCTCGCGGTTTGACAACGCCTGCAAGCGCGTGGGCGACGACGTTGCCTTGCGTTTGACCAACGATCCGAGCGCCAAACTGGTGATCGTCGGCTATGCCGATGCCAAGGAACCCAAGGCCGCGAAACTCGCGCAGACCCGCGCCGACCTCGCCAAGAAGTACATGGTCGAAAAGGGCGTGGATGCTTCGCGGATCTCGACGCGCACCGGAGAAGCCTCGACGGAGAAAGGCCAGGAAAAGGCCAATCGCCGCGTGGACTTCGTTATCGTCCCGGAGGGTGCGACCTACTAGACCCATGAGAGCGGATCGCGTGCCGTCGTCTCGATGCTGCGCGTGATTCGCTCGCTCCATAGACCGATCCGCGGGCGCAGAGAGCAGACGCTCTGGGCGCCCGCTTTGTTTTTCAGGCGGCCTATTCGATCGGCCTTGACAGTCTTGCCGTGGGTGGTTATGTGCGCCCTGGCCTTCTCTCGACCTGCTTTCTGCCAGCACTGGCAGCGGCTCGGACCGCCGGGCGGGATGGTGATATCGCTGGCCGCGGCGGCTGACGGAACGGTCTACCTGGGGACGCCGGACGGCCACGTGTTTGCTTCCCGAGATGGCGGTGGACACTGGGAGTTGCGCGGACGCGCCGGAGACCGGCCGGATGCGGTGGTGCAACGGATTGTGGTGGACACCCGCAACCCCAACCGGATGCTTGCGGCGGTGTGGTTTCGCGATTCCCGAGCGGGCGGAGTCTTTGCAAGCGCCGACGGGGCGAAAACCTGGAAGCTGGCCGGACTAGGAAGCGAAGCCGTGCGGGCGCTCGAGCAATCCGCGTCAGACGCCGCCGTCTGGATGGCAGGAACCCGCAGCGGCGTCTTTCGTTCGACCGATGACGCAAAGAGTTGGCAGCGAATTACACCCGTTGAGGATCCGGAACTGCAGAACATCGATTCGCTGGCCATCGACCCGCGCGACCCGCAAACCGTTTACGTCGGAACGTATCACCTGCCCTGGAAGACGACCGACGGCGGAAAGAACTGGCATTCGATCAGCGCGGGCATGATTGACGACTCCGACGTCATGAGCCTGCGCATTGACGCGCAGAATCCGCAGCGAATCTTCTCAAGCGCTTGCTCCGGGATCTATCGAAGCGAAGACGGCGGCGCTGTGTGGACCAAGTTGGCCGGAATTCCGTACTCGAGCCGGCGCACGCAGCAGATCGTGCAGGATCCAGGAGAAGCGCAGACGCTCTACGCGGCGACGACGGAAGGTTTGTGGATGACTTCCGACTCCGGCGAGACCTGGAAACGGGTTACGGCGCGCGATACCGATGCAAACGCCGCGGTGGTGCTGCCAGGCCGCGAAGGCCCGATCCTGCTGGCCGGCACCAGGGCGCAAGGCATTTTGCGCAGCGAAAAAGGAGGAACGGCCTTTGTTGAATCAAATGGCGGATTCGCGCACCGGGTAGTGACCGCGGCCGCGAAGGCTGCGGCTGGGCGGGAAGTCCTCATTCAGACCGAAGGAGGCCCGGCTCCCGTCTACAGCGGTGATGGCGGCACGACGTGGACGCCCATGCCGGCCACCGACCCGCGCAAGCCGGTAAGGAAGATCTTTTTCGCTTCCGGGACCTGGTGGGCGGCTTTTTTTGACGGTGGCGTAGGGGAATTTGATTCACGTTTGCAGCGCTGGCGGGAGGTCCCCTTCCGCGAAGTGAAGACGCTGGCCAGAAGCAAGCGTTCCGGCAATCGACCTGCGATCACGCTTCTTAGAAAGCCGAGCGTCAACTTCCTGGTGGCGTCCGGCGGAGGCTTGGTCGCTACCTCCGCCGATGCACTGTGGATCTGGGATGAGAAAAAACGCGAGTTCCGAAAAACGGCGACAACCGGCTTGCCTTCCCCCGTTTCTTATCTCTCCACGGGTCGCGATGGCTCGTTATTGGCAATCGCGGCGGGCCAACTCTGGTCGAGCGAAGGTCCGGGCACATGGAAGCGCTTGGAACCTCCGGCCCGGGCCGCGGGTTTTCTTTGGATCCGGGGAGGCGGCGGGTCTAGCCCTGAGATGCTGCTCGGAACGCAAGGCGGCGTTTTTGCGAGAGAGAAAAATGCCTGGCGACTGCTTTCAAGGGGTTTGCCCTCGATTCCCTCGACGGCGGCCGCATGCGCCGAATCTCATTGCCTCGTCGCCATGAGCAACGGGGGTCTCTACCAGTCGGAAGAGAGCCTCGAGACCTGGCGGCGCGTCGATTCCGATGGCGAGCGGGGGAAGGTCAGCGAGATTCTGGTCGATGAGCAAGGAGGGTTCCTGGTTGGATCGGAGCAGGAAGGAATGCTCCGCTTTATCTCCCGGGAATAGTTGGTCCGACTCAAAGTGCGCGGGCTCGGTCCGGGGCGCGAGGCGCGTTCTGAGCAGGTTCGTTTGGCCCCTCCAGCTCTCGGTCAAAGAAGGCCAGCACGCGTTGGCGATACTCCGCTGGAGCCAGGCCCAACGCACCCGTGTGCAGCGCTCCTGGAACTTGCCAGAGCTCTTTCCGGCCGGTCGAGGCCTGCCAGATTTTCTCCGCGTGCCGGCACGGCAGAACGACATCAGCGCCGTCACAAATCAAAAACAGCGGAAACGCCCTCCGGCTCACCGCTTTTACCGGAGAAACTTCGCTCGCCGGGAAACCCGCGAGCTTTTCGCCGCGGTAGACCACGGTCCAAGCGCCCGGGGCGAAAAGTGTTTTGCCCAGGAACGGCCACCTCTGCAATCCCGCATAGTCATAGGCTGCTTCCTGCAGATCCGCAAAAGGCGCCTCGGCCGCCACGGCTTCGATTCGCGCGTCGGAGCCTGCGGCCTGCAACGCGATTCCTGCTCCCATGGAGTTCCCCAAGGCAAAGACATGCGCAGGATGCTCTGCGTCTCCTAGCGCGTCGATCACCGAGGAGGCATCCTTGCTCTCGAGCCAGCCGTAGGTGGCAATGGCGCCGCCGCTGGCCCCGTGCGCGCGCTGGTCCATCAGCACCACGCCGTAGCCGGCTTGTAGCAGCATTCGAGCGTGCTCGGTCATGCCGTAGCGGTTGTCCGCGACTCCGTGAAACACCAGCACCCAGGCGCCGTTGGGCCTTGCCGCGCGAACCTTCCAGCCGCGCAGCATCTCTCCGCCCGCCGCCCGGACGTCGAACGGTTCGCGCTGCGCGCCGATCTGTGCGAACGTCACGTCGGCATCGCGCACCATGTCCGGCGTGAACGCTCGCTTTAACGGATGCAGGAAGCCGTCTGCCCCATACCAACCGGCAACGGCGGAAAGGGCGGCAGGGAAGAACAGGAGGATGAGCAGTATGCGTAGGAGCCGGGCCATGTCTTAGATACGCGTTCTGCGCGATGCAAGTTCCATCATGATTTTGCAAATTACGAACGAAACAACACGGACTCCCGCTGGAACATTTTCACCGCCAGGTACAGGGCGCCCGCCGCATAGACACAAGTCGAAGCAAAAATGATGGCGATGTAGTTCCAGTGATATTCGCCGGTGACCAGTTCCTTGCAGAGAAGGCTTACATTAAGCAGCGGCACGATGGCCAATTTCGGCGTTAGGTCCACGCCCGGTAGCATGGCCGAGATGGCCGGAATCACCACCAGAAACATCAGCGGCGCGATGTAACTTTGTGCTTCCTTGTGGCTTTTGGCGAAGAGCGCAATGGTGAACAGCCCCGCCGAAAACAACACCGACAGCGGCACGGTCATGATCAGCACCGAGGCGATGGCCGCGGGCTTCAGCGCCAGTTGCGGTATCGGTTCGCCTTCGTCGGCCATCTGTTCCAAGGCCCCGGATTTTTGCAGCACGGTCGATGAAACGCTGACCGAGAAAAGCAGCAGTATCGCCGTCACCAGGGACGCGGTCACCACCAGCAGGAATTTGCCGAGCACCAGGTGGGTGCGCGAAACCGGGCTCGACAGGATCGTCTCCATCGTGCCGCGCTCCTTCTCGCCCGCCGTGAGATCAATGGCGGGATTCATGGCCCCTTGCAAACACATCAAGATCAGCATGTAGGCGATGATGCCGCCCAGGAAGGCGCCGGCCGTCTTTTCCGGCGGCGCAATGTTCAAGCGCTTCACACTGAACGGTTTCAGCAGCTCCGCGGACAGGTGATTTGCCACCAGCTGCCCGGTTGCAACGGAGTCGCGATATTCCTTGAGCACGCTGTCCACGTTGGCTGCGGCCATTTCAGACTTCAGCTCTCCGCCGTAAACATTGATGGTTACGGTAGGGGCCTTGCCTTGGCCGAGATCCAGCTCGAAATGAGGCGGAATTTCGACTGCGGCGCGAATCTCCTTGCCCACGACCTGATTTCGCCAATCCGCAGTCGCCGCCAGAACATTGAGTTTTGCATTGCGCTTCAGCGCCGCGACCACTCCCGGCGAATCTTCGCCGCCGACGATCGCCACTCTGGCTTTTTCCTTTTTGGCGCTGCCGATCACTGCCGACATCACTCCGGCGAACCCGGCTCCCAGGACGGGAATCATCAGCAGCGGGACCAGAAAGGTGGTGATGAGCGTGCGCCGGTCGCGCAGCGCTTCCGTCAGCTCCTTGCGATAGACGATTCCGATGTTGCGCAGGCTCATGTCAGACGGCCTCTTTGTAGTGCGGCGTGACGATCTTCACGAAAATGTCTTCCATATCGCTGAGGCCGTGCTTCTGGCGCAGCTGCTCGATGGTTCCCTCGGCCAGCAGCTTTCCGTTTTGGATGATGCCTATGACGTCGCAGAGCTTTTCCACCTCGCGCATCACGTGGGTCGAGAAAATCACCGTCTTGCCGCGGTCGCGGCATTCCCGGATGAACTCGATGATGGTCCGCGCGGTCATGATGTCCAGGCCTAGTGTGGGCTCGTCAAAGATCATGACCGGCGGATCGTGCACCAGGGTGCGCGCGATGGACGTCTTTTGCTTCATGCCGGTGGAGAGTTTGTCGCAGCGCCGGTCGCGGAAACCGTTCATATCCAGCCGATCGAAGATTTCGTCGATGCGTTTTTTTAGCGTCGCGGAGTCGAGCCCGTTGAGCCTTCCGAAGTACTCCACCATTTCATACGCCGTAAGGCGCGGATAGAGTGCCGTCGCCGTGGACAGAAATCCGCAGTATTGCCGGGCCCTTTCCGGGTGCTCGACGATGTCTTGCCCGCAAAGCCGTGCGGTTCCCTCGGTCGGTTCGAGGATGGTCGCGAGCATGCGCAGGGTGGTGGTCTTGCCCGCACCATTCGCTCCCAGCAAGCCGTAGATCTCACCCGGCCGGCAAACAAAGCTGACGTCGTCGACCGCCTTTACCTCTCCGCGCTTCTTGTCCTGGAACGTCTTGCGAAGGTTCACCGCTTCAATCACGGTCCCGCCCTCCACCCGTCATACGGCTCAAAAAGATTAACCTACCTCTTCCCTTTTCCAGGCGGTTTTGTTGCGCCAGGCGCTCAGGAATGTTGGCAAAGGGCGGTTCCATGGCCGCTTCGGTGGTGTAAGTTCCGCCGCTCTTGCTAACATGGAGTATCCGCGCCTGCCAGCGATGGCAACACCGTTCCCGGAAACTGCATCATGAATCGAGGCGCGCCAGGTTTGGCCATTCTGGCGGTGTGCCGCGGCGAGGAGCAGCGACGACAGACTCATGGACCGCAGACTGCGCAACCGAATCCTGGTATTCCTTCTGGCAGCCGGCATCCTGGCTTACGTTTTGATTTTGTTGAGCGGACGGCAGCCGGTCGCCAAGCTTTCCGCCACCTATGCCAGCCGCGAAAATATCGTCTCTTCGGTCAGCAGCAACGGCAAGGTCGAGCCCATCGCTCCCTACGTCATGCGGGCCCAGCTCGGTACGTTCGTGCGCCAGGTTTACGTCCTGGAAGGACAGCAGGTGAAAAAGGGCCAGCCGCTGCTGGAACTCGACGTGAAGGACGCCGCAGCGTCGCTCGCCGAGGCCCGGGCCCGCCTGTTGAAGGCGCAGGAAGATTTTCACGCTGCCAGTTCCGGCGGCCGGGCCGACGAAGCAGCCAAAGTCACCGGGGATCTAGCGAAGGCTACCGCCGAGCGCGACCGCTTAGAGCGCAGCCACGACGCGCTCAAACGCCTGCTGGCGCAGCAGGCGGCCACCAAGGACGAGGTTGCGGCCAACGAAGTCGAGCTCGCCAAAGCCCAGGTGGAGGTCGCGCGTCTGGCTGCCGCCAAACAGGAATTCGATCGCAGCGTACATCTCAGCTCGGGTGTCAGCAGCCTGGCGATTCAGCAGGCACAGAGCGAAGTAGCCGCGCTCGAGAGCAAAGTTCGCGACGGCCGCATCACGGCGCCCGTCGAAGGCACGCTTTATTCGTTTCCGGTTCGTCAGGGTGACTTCGTAAAGGCCGGCGATCTGCTGGCGGAGATGGCCGATCTGCATAAGGTGCGCGTGCGCGCCTTTGTGGACGAGCCGGAAATCGGAGCGCTCGAATCCGATCAGCCCGTGCGCATCACCTGGGACGCGCTGCCTAACAGGACTTGGCAGGGCCAGACCGAAGTCGTTCCCAAGCAGGTGGTTCCGCGTGGTACGCGCAGCGTCGGCGAACTTCTGTGCTCGGTCAACAACGACAAGCTGGAGCTGTTGCCCAACGTAAACGTCAACGTGCGCATCAATTCTAAGGAGCGCGACAATGTGTTGGTCATTCCGCGCGGCACGGTGGCTTTAGAGAACGGCAAGCGCTACGTTTTTGTCGTGAAGAACGGAGTCGGCAAGAAGGTGCTGGAGAAGCGCGAGATCCAGATCGGCATTTCCGACGCCAATCACTATGAAGTGGTCAGCGGCCTGGACATCAAGGATCTGATCGCGCTGCCCGGCGACATTGACCTGCGCGACGGCATGCGGGTGAAGATCGTGAACACGGAAAGTGCGTATATTCAGGGGCATCAGGATGCCCAGTAGGCGCGCCGGCATGCTTGTTGCTGCTTGGCTGACGCTTTTTGCGTGCCGCGCCTATGCGGACGTGCCGCCTGAAGCCAAGGCGCTGTTTGCATCCGGCGACTACTCCCGGGCCATCGAGGTGTTGAATCATGCCGCCGCCGCTGCTCCCAACGACGCGGCGGTCCAGCATCTGCTGGCCCGCTCCTATTTCGAAAGCGAGCAATTCGATCGGGCCATCGCCGCCGGGGAAAAGTCGGTAAGTCTCGAGCCGCAAAATTCGCAATACCACGAACTGCTCGGTCGCGCTTACGGCGAAAAAGCGGGCCGCTCCGGCTGGCTCAGCGCGCTCGCGCTGGCCAAAAAGGCGCGCAAAGAATTCGATGCGGCGGTGCATATCGACGAACGGAATTTCTCCGCTATGCAGGCCTTGATTGAGTTTGATTGCAGCGCACCGGGAATCGCGGGGGGCGGCGAAGACAAGGCGCGGCCCGAAATCCAGAAGCTGGGCTCGCTGGACGCGGCCGAAGGCCGCTATGCCTCCGGCAATTGCCGGCGCCAGAAAAAAGACTATGCCGCCGCCGACGCTGAATTCCAGAAAGCGCTGGAGCTGCATCCCAAATCCGCGGACCTGATCTACGATATCGGCGACTATTATATGAAGCGCGATCAAGCGGACGGGCTGGCCGTGGTCATCAAGGAAGCGGAACGAGCCGAGGCAGCCGATCCTCGCGGCGATTTCTTTCGCGCCGTGATCCTGGTGCTGGCCAAGCAAAATCCGGCGGAATCCGGGAAACTGCTGCGCGAGTACATTGCGCGCGCCCCGAAGCGCAACAACTATCCGTCCAAAGCGATGGCCCACTACTGGCTGGGGCGCATGCACGAAAATCAGAACGACGCGGCTTCGGCGAAACAGGAATACCAGGAAGCGCTCAATCTGGAGCCCAAAAACCGCTTCGCCAATGAAGCCCTCAAACGGCTTCGCCGGGACTAGATTCGCGACGGATTCTTGATCTCTATGATGGACTTGCATGAAACGTTCTCGGTGGCGCTGGACGCCCTGCGCTCCAACAAGCTCCGGGCGGTTTTGACCTCGCTTGGCGTCATTATCGGCAGCGCCTCGATCGTCCTGGTGGTGACCGTCGCGCTCACCAGCAAGAAATTCGTCCTGCAGCAAATCGAAAGCGTCGGTTCGAACCTGGTGTGGGTCGAAATGATCAAGACCCCCGACAAAGCGCAGCCGCTTAGCCACGAACTGACCTTGGACGACATGGAAGCGATCCGCATCTCGGTGCCGCAGGTGGCCCAGGTAGCCGGCGTCCGCGATTTGCCCATGTCGGTCGTCGCCAAGGGCGTGGAGCGTTCGGTCAATCTGATCGGCGTCACCCAGGGTTATCAGGAGATCCGCCGCCTGCTGATCCTGCGCGGCAGGTACTTTGATTCCACCGATATGGAGCGCCGCGACAAAGTCTGCCTCATCACGCGGCAGCTTGCGGCGCGGCTGTTTGGGCAGGAAAATCCGCTTGGACGTACGGTCAGAATGGGCGAGCTCACTTTTTCGGTAATCGGCGTGTTTGTCGAGCGCGTCGAGACCTTCGGCCTTTCCGACATTCAGGCCGAATCGGTCATCATTCCGTTCGGCTTGATGAAGTACTACACCGGCGCGGAGGTGATTCGGGTGCTCGACGCGCAGGCGTCCAGCGCCGAGGATGTGCCCTCGGTCCAGAGGCAGGTGGAGCGGATTCTAAAGAGCCGCCATCCTCCCGACGCCGAGTACGACGTGCAGACGCTCACCGCAATTCTCGACGCCGCCCGGAAGATTTCTCTGGCGCTCACCATCGTGCTGATCGTCATCGCCTTCATCGCGCTGCTCATCAGCGGCATCGGCATCATGAACATCATGCTGGTCACGGTGAGGGAGCGAACCCGCGAAATAGGCATACGCAAGGCCATCGGCGCGGCGCGGCGCGAAATCATGTACCAGTTCTTGATCGAAGCGTTCCTGATCAGCGGCGGCGGCGCCGTCATCGGCATTCTCATCGGGCTGGCCATTCCCGTCACCGCGCAATTCTTCCTGCCCAGCAGCCTGCGCGTTCCCATTTCGGGCATGAGCGTCATCGTCGCCTTCGTCGTATCCTGCTCCACCGGCCTCTTTTTTGGATATCTGCCGGCGGACCAGGCTGCGCGTTTGCAGCCGATTGAATCGCTGCGCTACGAATAGATTTTCCGATTGCGGTCGGTACTGCGGCTTTTCGGGGAGGAACCATGCGCGGAATCGTGCGCTTTGTGGTCTGTGCGATAGTCGGATTCTCTTTGGGCGGTCCGCTTGGCGCGCAGGAGTCCTTTGCGCCGCAACCGGTTCGGCTGACGCTGCGGCGCGCGATCGAGTTGGCGCTAGAAAACAGCAAGGACATTCAGGTGGCGAAAATTCAGGCCAGCATCGCCGACCGCGCCGCCATGATCAGCAAGGCCCAATTCCTGCCGAACCTTTATGCCGGCTCCGGCGCCGGCTACACCTACGGCATCCCGGAAACGCCCGGCGGCCGCGCCCCTTCCGTTTTCAATATCACCTACACCGAGAAGGTCTTCAATGAACCCCTGCACGGGCAAGGCAAGGAACAGATGGAGCAGGCGAAAGCGCAGAGGATCGTGCTCGAAGACGTGCGCAACTCCGTCTTCGTACGCACCGCTTCGGCGTATCTAGAACTGGTGAAGGTGCGGCATTCGGCGGAACTGCTCGGCAAGGAGCAGGACAGCGCGCAAAAGATTTTGGGCGTCGTCGAGCAGCGCGCCGGCGAAGGATTTGAGCTTCCCGTGGAAGTGACCCGCGCGCAACTGACCAAGGCGCAGGTCGCACAACGCCTGCTGCAGCAGCAGGGTCGGCAGGATGAGCTGGAAATCTTCCTGCGCAGCCAGTGCGGGCTTAAGCCGGAGCAGCCGATCGAAGTAACACCGGAGGACCTGCCGGGCCCGGCCGAGCAGGAAGGCGCGAACCTGATCGCGCTGGCCATGCAGGACAATACCGAGCTGCGCCTGGCGCAGTCCGACGTGCGAGCCAAGGAATTTCGCCTGACCGGCGAAAAGCGCGGCTACTGGCCGACGCTAGAATTAGTCAGCGTCTACAGCCTGCTGGCCAAATTCAACAACTACGACCAGTTCTTCAATCATTTTCAGTACAACAACTACAATGCCGGCGTGCAGGTGCAAGTGCCGATTTTCAGCGCCAGCGTCAAAGCCAATGTCGCCCTGGCCAAGACCAATCTCGAAGCCTCCAAAGCTTCACTCGTCAACAAGCAGAACCAGGTCAGCGCCGACGTGCGCAGAAAAACCCGCCGCGTGCGCGAAACCGATGCCGGCAAGGAAGTGGCCCGGCTGGAACTGCAGTTGGCGCAGCAGGACTTGCAGCAGTTGCAGGCTCGCTTTGAGGAAGGCAAAGTGAGCCTGCGCGAAGTTGAAAAGGCGCGGCTCGACGAAAACGAAAAATGGATGGCGCTGCTCGACGCCACATTCGAGCGTCAGCGGGCGCAGCTGGACCTGCTAGAGACCGCAGGCCAGCTGGACAAAGTTCTGCAGTAGCGGCCAGCCGCGAGTTCGCCGTTTCCGCCATTTTTCCGCCGATTCTCCGGTAGAATCGGCAACCTATGGCGCTTGATCGCGGTTCGCTCGAAATCCTTGCCCGCGCGCTGGCGAAACTCGACGCCGGTTTTTCGCATCTTCCGGAATTCGCTCCCGCTGCTCCCGGCCGAGAGCGCATGGAGGAAGTGCTGCTTTCGCTGGCCGGAAAACTTCAGGACAACTACCCCTACTTTCACCCCTTGTACGCCGGCCAAATGCTGAAGCCCCCGCATCCGGTCGCGCAGATCGCATATTCGCTCGCCATGTACCTCAATCCGAACAATCACGCGCTCGATGGCGGCCGCGCGACCTCCGTGCTCGAGAAGGAAGCGGTCGCGGAAATCGCCGCGATGTTCGGGTGGAAGGAGTTTCTCGGCCACCTTTCCGGCGGCGGAACGATGGCCAACCTCGAAGCTCTGTGGGTCGGGGGCCAGCTGCGGCCCGGGTCGACCATTCTCGCGAGCGAACAGGCCCATTACACACACTCCCGAATTTCAGGCGTCCTGCAGATTCCGTTTGAAACGGTCCGCTGCGACCGGTTCGCAAGAATGGACGTGGACGCCCTGGCCAAGCGTGTAGCGCACGGCGATGTGGGTACGGTTGTCGCCACCATGGGAACGACCGCGACCGGTTCCGTCGATCCGCTGCCAGAAATCCTGGAGCTGCGCGAAAAGCATGAATTTCGTGTGCACGCCGATGCCGCCTACGGGGGATACTTTGCCCTGGCCTCGAATCTCGGTCGGGAGGCCGCGGCCGGTTTCACCAGGATCAGCGAAGCGGATTCGATTGTGATCGACCCGCACAAACACGGTCTGCAGCCGTATGGGTGCGGTTGTGTGCTGTTCCGCGACCCGGGGGTTGGCCGGTTGTACAAACACGATTCGCCCTACACTTATTTCAGTTCGGCGGAATTGCATTTGGGGGAGATCAGTCTCGAGTGCTCGCGGCCCGGAGCTGCCGCCGCGGCGTTGTGGGCTACGCAGAAGTTGCTGCCTCTTGAGCGCGGCGGAGGGTTTGCGCGGGGTCTTGAGAAAGGGCGCGAAGCAGCCTTAGAGTTCTGGGACGCCGTCGAAAGCGGGGAAACATTCGACGCCGCGTTTCGCCCGGAGCTCGACATTGTGTGCTTTGTGCCGCGCGGTGATTCGCTCGCGGAAATTTCCGCGAGGTCTCGGCGGATCTTTGCGGCCGCGGCGCGGGAAGGTTTGCACCTGGCGGTTGCAGAGTTGCCGGTAAGGCTTTGGCAGCGACTCGGTGCGGAGAGCGGCCGTGAAACGGTGACCTGTCTGCGGTCGGTGCTGATGAAAGCGGAGCACCGCGAGTGGATGCCGGAGGTCCTGGTGCGCTTGAGGCGTGCCGCGCAAACGTAGCGATGGCCTTCGAAACCAGGGAAAGTACGGAGAGAAAGACGTTGCGCGACTTACAGCCAATTCTGACCGGGCACCTGTTCGGCCCGGTGCGGCGAGAGTTGCTGTCGCTGCTGAACGGGCTCGACGAGCAGGAGTGGGGACGTCCGACGGCGGCAGGGAAGTGGAATGTGAAGGATGTGGCGCTGCATATTCTGGGCGGCGATGTGGGGAATCTGTCGCGGCGCCGGGACGCATTTTCGCTGAAGGCGGATCTCTCGGATTTTGGGAAGCTGGTGGCCTTTATCAACGAGATCAATGCGTCCTGGGTGGCGGCGGGACAGCGGATGAGCACGCGAGTCCTCTTGGATTTGCTGGATCACGCGGGCCGGCAAATGGATGAATATTTCGCCGGGCTCGATCCCTTCCTGATGGGCGAGGCGGTCGACTGGGCGGGCGATGAGCCCATGCCGGTGTGGTTCGACGTGGCGCGGGAGTACACCGAGCGCTGGCATCACCAGCAGCAGATTCGCGATGCCACGGAGCGGCCGGGATTGTACGAGAGGCGGCTGTTCGAGCCGGTCATGGATACGTTCGTGCGGGCGTTGCCGTGGACCTTTCGGGCGGTCGAAGCGGCGGAAGGGACAAGCGTGCGTCTCGGATTGACCGGCGCATGCAGGAAGGAGTGGTCGCTCGTGCGCGGCCATGCGAAATGGGAGCTATTTGAGGGACGCACGGCCCATTCGACGGTCGAAGTAGGCCTCGCCGCGGAGAACGCGTGGAAGATTTTTACCAAGGGTATTCGCGGCCGGGAGGCGCGAAGCTGTGCGGAGATTTCTGGCGACAGCGTCCTGGGCCAAAAGGTACTGGAAACCATCGCGGTGATCGCGTAAATGCCGGCCAGTGAGGTGGCGAGGTCGTTGGCGGAACGGGTGCCGGAATGGATTCTTTTTCCGGGCTGGTACTCTCGTCCTGCCGTCGGGAGAAGCCAACTTCAGCTCGCTCGCTTTCGGTTTGCGGCGCTTGGATTTGCTAGCCGCCGGCCTTTAGGGAGTGAGTTTCCTCAATCCGCGCTAGAAGGAGCGGCAGCGCGGTCAGACTGCCCGCCGGTTCGGTGCATCACAGCACACGCCGCCCGCATCCTATAACTGGTGGAATACAAAGAAGATTTGGGTGTTGGGGGCGGCTAGGAAGTCGAGTAAACTAGTACTGATAATTGGGGCGCTGGGAACAGAGGGCAGGGCAGCGCTGCCCGACCTGGGCAAAATCCTGATCAGATTTGCAAGGAACATGAGTTGAGGGTGAAGAATGCCTGATGTAATGAAGACTATTCTGTTGAATCCGCCGAGTTTTGAGAACTTCGACGGCGGAGCGAGTTCGCGCTGGCCCGCAACGCGAGAGATTGAGTCCTATTGGTACCCGGTTTGGCTATCCTACCCGGCAGGAATGATTCCAGGCAGCCGGCTGGTGGACGCTTCCCCGCACAAAATTGACTGGAAACAGACCATCCAGATCTGCAAGGACTACGAATTCCTGATCCTGTACACCTCCACGGTAGGTTTCCACAGCGACATCAAGCTGATTCGGAAGATCAAAGAAGAGAATCCCGGGCTCAAGATCGCCTTCGTCGGCCCGCACGGGCACATTAAGCCGGAAGAGACCCTCAACGCCAGCCTGGACATCGACTTTGTGGTGCGCGGCGAGTTCGACCATGCCGTGACGGACTTTGCGCACGGCAAGCCGCTCGAACAGATCGCCGGAGCCTGCTTCCGCAAAGACGGGCGCATCGTGATCAACGCGCCGCGGCCGAACCTGCACACGGCGGAACTGGACGCTCTGCCTTACGCGACCGACGTCTACAAGCGCGACTTGCAGATCGAGCGCTACAACGTGCCGTTCTTGCTGCATCCGTTCGTGTCGTTCTACACAACGCGGGGATGCCCGGCGATGTGTACCTTCTGCATGTGGCCGCAGACGATTTCGGGCCACGCCTGGCGTACGCGCAGCGTGGACAACGTGGTGCAGGAAGTGAGGAACACGCTCGAATACTTCCCGCAGATGAAAGAGATTTTCTTCGACGACGACACCTTCAACATCCGTCGCGATCGGGTCATCGAGTTGAGCCAGAAGTTCAAGCCGTTGAAGTTCCAGTGGTCGTGCACGGCGCGCTGTCACAGCAAGTACGAAGAGCTGAAGGCCATGGCCGACGGCGGAGCGCGGCTTTTCATCGTCGGATTTGAGTCAGGCGACGCGCAGATTCTGAAGAACATCAAGAAGGGCGCCACCGTGGAAATGGCGCGCGATTTCATGAAGAACTGCAAGAAGGTCGGGATCAAGGTACACGGCGACTTCATCATCGGCCTGCCGGGCGAAACCAAAGAGACCATTAACAAAACGATCGATTTCGCCAAGGAACTGGATTGCGAAACGATTCAGGTCTCGCTGGCCCACGCCATGCCGGGCACGGAGTTGCACGACCAGATGTCCAAGGAAGGCTTCCTGCGCGTGGAGGCGCTCGCGGACTCAGGCGGGCACCAGTTGCCGCACATCGAGTATCCGCACCTGAGCAAAGCCGAAATGATGGCGGGCGTGAACCGCTTCTACGACGAATACTACTTCCGGCCGAAAGTGGTGTGGCGCATTGTGCGCGAAGCGCTCTGGGACAGCCATGAACGGAAGCGCTTGTACCACGAGGCGACGAGCTTCTTGAAGTTACGCGCGGAACGCTGGAAGTGGGTACGGCAAGGCGGCGACGTCGAAAAGCCCATGGTCAGCGTGCCTGCGGCGCCAGCATCGGGCGACGACTAAGCGGGAAACAAACTCAAGAAAAAAAAGAGCAGAGACTGCACCGACGAAAGTCTGTGCAAGCCAGAAGAATACCAGAGAGCAATGGCTAGCGAAAAACGGCTACGGATCAAGACGCTCATCATGGTCTTGGCGATGGTGGTGTGCGCCGTCACGGGCGACTTGCTGCTGAAGCGCGGAATGAGCGAGTTGGGTGCAGTCCACTTCACCGCATCGGCCCTGGCTCAAGCACTCCTGCATATGGCCACCAGCGCAACGATCTGGCTGGGAATCTTGTTCCTGGTGGGCTTTATGGCGACGCAAATGACGGTGATGAGCTGGGCGGACTACAGCTACGTCATGCCGGCGGGAGCGTTCGGCTACGCCCTGCAGACTTTTTTGGCGGTGGTGGTGTTGCACGAGGTGGTTTCAACCAAGCGCTGGATCGGCGTGTTCCTGATTTGCATCGGCGTGGTGCTGGTTGGACAGACCAAACCGCGCTCCACCGAGTGTGCCGTGCGCGAGAAGGCGGTGGCATCATGCTGACGGTGCTGCTGCTTTTTGTGCTGATCTGCGGGAGCACCGGCGGCGAAATCGCGATTTCGCACGGGGCCAAGAAGACCGGAGAGCCGAAGCGCATGCGTCCGCGGGAACTCCTGCTGTTTATCGGGCAGGTAATGTGCAACGGATGGTTCTTGCTGGGGATTCCACTGATGGCGGCGTCGTTTTTTGCACTGCTCATTCTGTTCTCGTGGCACCCGTTGAGCTTCGTGATTCCGATTTCCGCTTTGAGCTACGTGGTGGGCGCACTCGGCGCGAAGTATCTCCTCAAAGAGGAAGTAAACACGGCGCGCTGGGCCGGAGTGATTCTGGTGTGCGCCGGTGTGGCGCTGGTTGCCGCCGGCTGAGCGCCCCCGCCTGAGCTCGATTCCAATTGACACCCCTAGGGGCGGTTCGAGAGTACGTAACGGCCGCCAGCTTTGCTAACAAGATACGCAGGCGCTACCGGCGTGAGCGAATCGCGCTTCTTGGCATCGCCGGTGACCAGATAAACGCGAGTGCTGCCTGCCCACAGTTTGGCGAACCGCGCATCATCCAGAAAAATGTCCGGAGCGTCGGGGAAAAGCGAGCCGTACCAGAGGCCGGTGATCCGGCCATTCAGAATGAGAAGCTGCCGGCCGGTGTAGAAGCGGACCGAAGAGGCATTGGCGAATTCGCCGTCGCAGACGATGAGCTCACCCGGCTGCAGGCGCTCCTCGATGGCGACGGCGAGCTGCTTCGAGCCGAGGATGGGATAAAAAGTGTTCAGGGCCAGGTGGGCGCATTCGATGAAGACCACCATCATGCCCACCAGCGCCCAATTGGCGGCAATCGGCCGGCCGCGGCGGCGAAGGAACCAGTTGAGGAAAGGGCCAAGGGAGAAAGCGAGCGCCGTGCCCACGAGCGGGCCGCGGAAAAAAGCCATGGCGTTGCCGGTGAGGTCGAGAAAGTGACCGAGCGACAGCGTGTAAACGTCGGGATTCTGGTTGAGGGCGTCGAAAATGTCCGCGCCCCGGGGCGGGGTGCGCGTGGTGACCGCCAGAAACGCGGCGGCCGCGGCGATGACGAGCCCGACCGCGAGCAGCACCAAGGCGGAGCGGCGGCCGGCACGAGCCGGCCCAGAAGAGGCCGGGGAACCCGACTCGCGCGCGAGCCAGTAGCCGATGATGAGCGCAAGGCCGGGAAGACCGGGTGCAACGTAGTATTCCTGGCGGGTCGAGAAACTGAAGAAAAGAAGAATTACCGCCGGCCAGCAGAAGAGCAGCAGAAGAACGGCGTCGCCAGAGCGCCGCACATCCGCGACGCGCGGCAAGCGCAGCCTGATTTGCGCCAAGGCCTGCGGCAGAAAGGAACTCCATGGAAGAAACCAGAGCAGCAAAAGGCCGTAGAAAAGCAGAATGGGGAAGGTGTTGTAGTCGTGAGGGTAGCGTTTGCCAAGATAGCGAAGAAACTGCTCGTTGACGAAGTAGAACCAGAGAAAACCCTTGGATTCGCCGGCAGGGGGATTTCTTAGCGCCGCGAGGATGTGCCAGGGTGCCGCGACGAGCAAAAAGACCAGCGTACTCGAGAGAAGATGCATCTTTAGGACGTGACGCAGGTCGCGGGCCAACAAGAGGAAGACCAGCATGATGGCGCAAGGGAAGACCATGCCGATCAGGCTTTTGGTCAGGACGTTTAGCGCCATGAGCGCAGCGATACCCCAGCAAGAGAGAAGGCTCGGATTTCCGGCTTGCCAGCCGTCGAGGAAAAGATAGAGCGTAAGCCCGATCCACAGGCCGACGGTGACGTCGGGAATGAGGATGCGGGTGAAAAGATAGGGGCCGCAGGAAGCAAGAAAGACCACGGCTGCCCAGAAACCCGCTCTTTCCGTAAGAAAACGTCTCCCGAAAAAGTATAGGAAGACGGCCACTGCGAGCGCGCTCAAATGCAGAAACAGCCGCGCGCTAGAAGCGTCGGGACCGAAAAGCTTCACCCCGACGGCCATGCCCCAGTAGGGCAGCGGCGCCTTTTCCAGATAGCGAATTCCGTTTTCGTGCAGGGTCACCCAATCGTGCCGGGTGAGGATCTCATTCCCGGCGTCGGCGTGGGAAGCGTCGACGTCGTCCATGAGAGGCGGGTTGAACAGCCCGGCGCCGTAGATGGTGAGCCAAAGAAGGGTCAGGATTGCGAGCGACGGCCAGGAGCGCTGTCGGGCGGATGCGGTCATGAAATCCGAGTGCCCCGGAAGGCGTGTAGGTGGTAAAGACGCCCTGCAGTGCAAAAAAGTAGTCTAGCACGCGCGGCATGGGCCCGCCGCCGGACGCCGCTACAGGGGGCGGGCCATCCTGCGGGCGAGATCGTCCAGCCGCGTGTTATTCTGACTAACGGTCGCGGCCGGGGTCAGCGGGTGGCTGGGCGGTCGCTACTTTCAATCCTAATTTGAAAACTCAAACTGATCTCGAATGGCGCTGACCGACGGTTTGCCCAATGAAAGGCAGGCGGTAATCCTGGCTGGAGGGCTAGGCACGCGCATGCGGCCGATCACCGAGACGATTCCAAAGCCTTTGATCGCGGTCGCCGGAAAGCCGTTCCTGGCCTGGCAGCTGGAACTGTTGCAAAAAGGGGGAATAGACCGGGCGCTGCTGCTGGTGGCGTATTTGGGCGAACAGATTGAGGGCTACATCGGAAACGGCAAGGAGTTCGGCTGCTCGGTCGAGTATTCCTATGAGCCTTCACCTTTGGGGACCGGTGGCGCGTTGAAGAATGCGCAGCGAAAGCTCGCGGAATGGTTCGTGCTGGTGAACGGGGATACCTACCTGTCGATTGACTACCAAAATCTGGTCCGAGATTTTAACGCGGCGAACTGCGCGGCGATGATCGTGGCATACGAAAAGCCGGCCGCTGCGAGTCAAGACCAGCCCGCGAGCGGACTGCCGGGAAACTTGGGCGTGGGCGCGGATCGTGTGGTCACGGCGTATCGAAAGCGAGAGCCTGCTGGACTTGCGCACATCGATGCCGGCGTAATCGTACTGAGAAAGGATGTCTTGGCAGGCCTGCCTAGCGGCGAGAACTGTTCGCTCGAGGAGGAAATCTATCCCCAGCTGATCTCGCGCGGCGAGATGCGGGCGTGGGTGACGCGTGAGCCTTTTTATGACATGGGCAGCCCGGCGGGGTTGGCGGCGCTCGAAGCGAAGCTCGGATGATTCTGACCAGGACGCCATTCCGAATCAGTTTTGCCGGCGGCGGCAGCGACTTGCCGGAGTTCTATCGGCGCAGTCCCGGCGCAGTGCTGAGCTGCACGATCGACAAAGCCATGTACATCGCGGTTCATCCCTACTTTCACGACAAAATTCGCATCAAGTATTCGAGAACCGAAGACGTGGCCAGCGCGTCGGAAGTGGAGCATCCGCTGGTGCGGGAGTGCCTAAGCCTGGTGGGCATCGAACGCGGAATGGAGATCGCGAGTTTTGCGGACGTTCCGGCGGGAACGGGCATGGGATCAAGCAGCGCGTTCACGGTGGGACTGTTGCACGCGCTCTGGTCGCGCACGGGCAAAAAGCCTGGCGCGCAAGAGCTGGCTAGCGCCGCGTGCGAAATTGAAATCGACCGCGCGAAAGAACCGATCGGCAAGCAGGATCAGTACGCGGCGGCGTTTGGTGGCTTGAACTTCATTCGGTTCAAGCCGGACGAAAGCGTCGAAGTGCACCCCGTGAAATGCGCTCGAAAGACACTGGACGAGCTCTCGCGGCGGCTGATGCTCTTTTACATCGGGCTAGAGCGGCCGGCCGCTTCCATCCTGAGCGAACAAGGGCGCAACATGGCGGACCAGGATAAATTCCGCAGCGTCCAGCAAATGGTTGAGCTGGCGACCGAGCTGCGAAACGCGTTGGAACGGGACAACCTCGATTCCTTCGGCGACATTCTCGATCACGGATGGAAGTTGAAACGCGGGCTGGCCGCAGGGATTACCAACGACATCGTGGATACCCACTACCGAAAGGCTCGTGAAGCAGGCGCGGCCGGTGGGAAACTGCTGGGTGCCGGATCCGGGGGATTCCTGTTGCTGAGTTGCGGCAGGGCCAAGCAGTCCGAGGTGAGGCAAGCGCTTGCCGGGCTGCGCGAGATGCCGGTGGCCTTGACGGATGGCGGGTCAGAAGTCGTGCACAACGACGGGATGAACGGCAGTGCAGGGTAGCCTGGGGCGCGAATCGGCGCCGCCAAAGCACAATTCAAGACCTGCTGTCCTGCGCGGGTATATAATCTTCATAGCCCAGAATTCTGGTGATTTTATGGCTATCGCGAAAACAAATTCGGTCTCTACTGCGCCCGGATTCGCGGCCAAGGAATATCTTTCGGCCGTACAAGAAGTCTTAGAGCGCGTCGACCACGCCGTGATCGACCAAATGGTCGAAGCGATCTGGCGCGGCTACCAAGCGGGGAAAACGCTCTTTCTTTTTGGAAACGGCGGGAGCGCCGCTCTGGCTTCGCACTTTGCCTGCGATATGGCGAAAGGCACGGTTACGGGAGCGGAGCGACGGTTGAAAGCGATCGCGCTTACCGACAACGTCCCGTTGCTCACGGCCTGGGCGAACGACAAGGGCTACGAAGATATTTTTTCCGAACAGCTCGGCGATTTGGCCCAAAAGGGCGACATCGCCATGGCCATTTCGGGCAGCGGGAATTCGCCCAATGTCGTGCACGGGTTGGGGGCTGCGCGCAGACTCGGATTGCAGACGCTGGTGCTCACCGGATTCGCCGGCGGACAAGCGAAGCCGCTCGCGGATCTGTGTCTGGTCGTTCCTTCTGACAGCATGCAGCACATTGAAGACGCGCATCTTTGCGCGAGCCACGCGATCTTCCTGGCGATTCGCGAGCGCATGAAGCAGGCCAATGGCGCTTAGGTCGGTTCATACCGCGGAAGAAAGTGCCGGAACACTTCGCCTGCGCGCAGTGCAGGCCATGGTCGCCGAAGCCTTGGTCCGAGGAGGCGCGGCGGCGCCAACCGCCGGAATGGAGCGTGTCGGCTTTGCGTCGTCACCATGGTTCGCCGAGCTGACGCGAGCGGGCGACCCTGACCGCGTCAGGGAGCTACCCGCAGACGCTACGCGTTATCTGAGCGGATTTCTGACCGCACGCGGCCGCAAGCCCGCGGGGGGAGCGGAGAAATGATCTGGCTCGCCTACTTCCTCCTCGGATTGGCTCTTCTCGGAACGCTCACTTCAACCATTTTCCTGCTGCTGGTCGTTGCAAGCGTGCTCCGATTTCTCGGCCAATCCAGATGGTCAAGGTCGAGCAAGACGGGCGCCGCCCAATTGCCGCCCGTGTCCGTGCTCAAACCAATCCACGGCATGGAAGCCCAGCTGCGGCAAAACATCGAAAGCTTTTTTCGCCAGGATTATCCCTCTTACGAAATCCTGTTTGCCGCCGACGAAGCTGACGACGCGGCCCTGGAATTGGCGCGCGAGATCAGCGCCAACTATCCGCAAATTCCGTGCCGGATCATGGTGACGGGTAAGCCGCCGTGGCCCAATCCCCCCGCTTACTGCTTCTATCGAATGGCGGAAGTGGCGGCGCACGGCATTCTGGTAACCAGCGACAGCGACGTGGAGGTTCGGCCGAACTACCTGCGCGAGGTCGTCGAGCCCATGCTGGCGCCGGAAGTCGGCATGGTCACCTGCGTTTACCGCGGGAAAAACGCTGCCGGCTTCTGGGCCGGATTGACCGCCATCGGCATGTCGGTGGAGATGACGGCCGGAGTGCTGGTCGCCAACCTGCTCGAAGGCATGAAATTCGGACTGGGTCCGACCATCGCCGTAAAGCGGGAAGCCCTGAACAAGATCGGCGGGTACCGCGTGACCGGCGATTACTTCGCGAATGACTTCGCGATCGGAAACATGATCGACAAAGCCGGGTACCGCGTCGTGCTTTCCGGGCACGTGATCGATCACGTTGTGAGCCAGAATAATTTCCAGAAAATGTGGGAGAACCAGCTGCGTTGGGCGAAATCCACGCGGTATTCGCGGCCGAAAGGACATTTTGGCAGCGGATTGATCTTTGCGATGCCCTACGGGTTCGTCGGCCTGGCGGCCGGACTTGCTCTGGGCATGCCCGGGTTGGGATGGGGGTTGCTTGCCGCGGCGGTGTTGAATCGCGCGCTCGAATCGTGGATTGTGGGATGGGGCGTGGTTCGCGACCGTGTGGCCCTGCTGCAGTTCTGGCTGTACCTGCTGCGAGACTTGCTGGGGTTCATTGTATGGGCGGCAAGCTACACCAGCGCCAAAACGGCGTGGCGCGACAGCCGTTATGAATTGCGCGGCGACAAAATTGTGTTGCGCAAGAACGCGGAAATCTGATCTTGCCGTTTCCGATTGTCAGCACGATTACGATCGCGGGCGTTGCCGTTTGGCGCGCCGTGATTTCTCTCCTGCCGCTGGCTTCGCTTGCTTACTATCTGACCGCTATCATCGCCGCGAATCGATTTTTCCGGCGCGAACGCAAGAAAATGCTGGGGGAATATACGCCTCCCATTAGCGTGTTGAAGCCGGTTCGTGGAGTGGACTTCGCTTCCTACGAAAACTTCAAGAGTTTTTGTCTGCAGGACTATGCGCAATACGAAATTCTGTTTTGCGTGAACGATCTGGAAGATCCGGCGGTGCCGTTGATTCGCAGATTGATCGAGGAATTTCCTCACCATTCCATCCGGCTGCTGGCCGGCGCGCCGCAACTTGGTTCTAACCGTAAGGTGAGCAACTTGGTGCTGCTGGCGCACGAGGCAAAATACCCGCTGCTGGTGCAAAGCGACGGCGACGTGCGGGTCGGAGCAGGGTATTTGCGGGAAATGGCTGCGCCGTTCGAGCAAACGGAAACCGGCGTGGTGAGCTGTCTTTATCGCGGGATCACGCAAGAGGACCTGTGGGCGCGAGTAGAGGCCCTGGGAGCTGCCACGGATTTTTCGGCGGGAGTTTTGGTGGCGGACTGGAAGGAAGGCGTGACGTTCGCGCTGGGAGCCTCCGTGGCCACGACCAAGGCCTGGCTCGCGAAAATTGGAGGGTACGAGTCGCTTGTCAATGTTCTTGCCGACGACTACGAAATCGGGAACCGCGTGGCCCGATTGGGAGGCCGCGTACTGATCTCGCGAGAGATCGTCGAAACCATGTACCCGCAAGCGACCTTTCGCCAGTTCTGGGAACATCAGTCGCGCTGGGCCGGAACCGTCAGGCTCTGCCGGCCAGGTTCCTACCTGGGCCTGCTCTTTACGCAGGGCCTGCCCCTGGCTTTGCTTGGAGGTCTGGCTTCCGGGTCGCTCAAGGGCGCGGCTTGGTTCCTGGCGGCTTATCTCGCGTTGAGATTCTTCGCGGCCTGGACGATCGGCGTGTGGGGAATGCGCGACGAAACTGCCAGACGAAAATGGTGGTTGCTGCCGTTGCGCGATGCGGTGCACTTTGTGGTATGGATCGCCAGCTTCTTCTCGAACCGTATCCTTTGGGGTGGAACGGAATTCCGGCTGAAATCGAACGGCGAGATGGTGGCGTTAGGCGCCAGCCGCGAGACAAAGAGAGAAGAAGGACAGTTTCAGGCGGGTTGACGCAGGTGGCTTGAAAATTGCCGCTGACCCTCGGATGGAGCGATTGTCGGTTCGGTCGGATGAAGACCGACGAGGCTCGTGCGATCGGGCGAAACCGATCACTTGAAGCATTCGCATTTCGTGCAGGTGTACAGGGAAAGAGGCGCCGTCGGAAACGCAAACCAAGATTTGCTCAGCCAACCCTAGCCACGTCCGTCACGCGGCGTAGGCGGCGCGGGCAATCTCCCGCTCCATTTCGCGCTTTTCCCAACAGCTTGCCTGCTGTCCGGTAAACGGCTCAGCGTGATACCGGCGGTAGCGCGGGTCACAACCATCGTGCGCGGGATCGTAAATCTTCTCTCGGACCCACCTTTGCCCGGAGACGATGGATGAACGGCAGTAGTCACATTGAGCGACGCAATCCATCATCACTTCCTCCCTATGAGCTGGCTCCTAGAGAGGTCCAAGCAATCGCCGTGCCAATGCCGGCAATTTCGTAATCCGCACAATCCGCTTGGGATGGTGGTTCTGATGAAGAAGATGGCGTCCAGTTGGTGTCGATTTGTTGACACCAGGGGCGAATGTTTGTCTAAGTGGATTCGCGGGGAAAGTTACCCACTCCGCTGTAGTCGGGCGTCGTCGCCCGGCGGGTAGAGACAGCCTTAACCTTCTTTCGACAAAGTCTCGCCCTCGCTCCCCGGGCCGTAGTCCGGATTCCAGCAAACTACCTTAGCTCGTCCAGAAGGTTCCTCAGGTGATCGATTCGCCGATGGATGCGGTTCGCTTCCGGCTCCGGTAGCCTGAAGCGACGGACAAAGCGCAGCGCGATGTCTTGAGCTTTCTGTGCGTTCTTGATTTTGCCATCCCACGCGCCGGCACTGGCCGACGACAGCGCAACTTCGCAGCCTCTGATGCTCCGTCTTAGTTCTTCCGTCACAAAACCAACGCCGAATGAGCCACGGCGCCCGGGATAGCTGCGTTTGGTGACCATAGCCCGGATTGTCTGTCCGTGAAATGCTCGATGCAAGTCAATTTTGTTTGAACAGCAACGACTACGAATCTGACCCCGATCTTTCTGTTCGCGTGTTTCGCACCAAGCTTCCGTTGGCCGTAACGTGGTTCTCCAACGAGTCTTGCGGCAGGCTGCAGGGTGAGTTGTGGCTCGGCGGCAACGTGACGGCTCACAATGCAAACGACGAGGCAGGCGGCCAATGCCCACCTGCCCGAGCTTCTCACAAAGCCGCAGCAGGCCTTTAACGGCTGCCTCTGCAATGTCTAATGACCCGGCCGCGCAATTTGATGCTGCGAAAGGGGCGACGACAGGCTGTCTGGCAAAATCACGTACGAAGATTCGGATCGCCGTCCCTTCATCGGCCGAGATGGCACGGCTCGCAGTTCAAGCGACCGACTCTGGCCGGTTTGCCCCGGGAGTTGAGGCCAACGTATAATGTAAGTCCAGCGTTTTCAGCCACTGGGAGGTCGTCCAATTGGCAGGACTTCAGATTCTGAATCTGACTATCCTGGTTCGAG
>Ga0306922_10000301_pt1 | contig 39810 bp, 32 predicted proteins | sample sta12Cox44000082_FD_203758 | JGI IMG/M metagenome (GOLD analysis project Ga0306922, IMG submission 203758) | Lab enrichment of tropical soil microbial communities from Luquillo Experimental Forest, Puerto Rico - statoxic.12C.oxic.44.000.082 (v2)... | ecosystem: Environmental > Terrestrial >... | reverse complement strand
TTCGCTTTGACCGCGCGCGCCAAACTTGAAGATCTTTCCGTCGTCCTTGTGCGCACCCGCAATCCGCTCAACATTGGCGCAGCCGCGCGCGCCATGAGCAACTTTGGCGCATTCGATCTGCGCCTGGTCAAACCGTTCGAAAAGGCCTTTCGCGAAGCGGTTTCCGCAGTAGGCGCTCGGACGGTTCTGGCAGAAGCCCGGGAGTTTGGCTCCGTCGAGGAAGCGATCGGCGATTGCAGCCTGGTGATCGGCACGACGGCGATCGGCGATCGAGAGCTGCAACACCCGCTGTATTCGCTCGAAGCCGCGGCGAGAGAAATTCGCCGTCGATCGGCCGGGCGCGTGGCCGTGCTCTTTGGCTCCGAGAAGACCGGCCTCAGCAACAGCGAGCTGAGCCACTGCCACTGGCTCCTGCGGATTCCTACGCGCCAAGAGCACCGGGCCCTGAACCTCGCGCAAGCGGTAGCGATCGTCGCCTATGAGCTGTCGCGCCCTGCGCTGAAGACCAAGGCCAACGACAAGGTCGCTACCGCCGCGGCCGATATGCAAACCCTGGCGCGCCTTAACGGAGCCCTGCGCGAAGCCCTCGACCTCAGCGGCTACATACACCCGCGCTCGGCCGCGAGCGCCGAAGAAAAGCTTCGCCGCATGTTGCTGCGCTTCGATCTCCGCGCCGCCGACGCCCAGGTTCTGTTGGGAATGCTCCGCAAAATCCTCTGGAAGCTTCACAGCACGTGAGGAAGAAGCCCCCTAGCCGGCCGATGGGCGGGCCCTGTCGGGGCACCGTTCAGAGGAAACTGCCGGCTACTGACCTTCTACTGGCTTCGGTCATGTCGGCATTTTGAAAAAGAAATACATGCCAAGAAAATAGAAGATCAGATCCGGCGCAAACGCGGCAAACGGCGGCGGCATCTGCCCCACTCCACCCATGGCCTGCAGTAGCCGCGCCAGACTCCAATACGCGATTCCCACCGCCAGCCCGACCGCCACGCCGCTCACCGCACCGCGCGCCCCTACGCGAAACGCATAGGGAATCGCCAGTAGCATGCTGACCGGCGCAATCAGGGGAAAGGCAATCTTCACATACCACTGCACGGTCAGCGTCGAAACGTCGAATCCCGCATTGCGCAGGGCTTGGATGTAGTTTCCAAGCTGCCGGAAACTCAGCTGAATGGCCTGCAGCACTTCGCGGTTGAAGTAGGTTGGAGGCTCGGACAGCTCGGAAAGCGCGGTGGCCTTGAACTTTTGATAGTTGGCCACGCGACCGTCCTCGAAGTCGCGCACCCAACCGGACTCGAGCAGCCAGGTATTCTGCGATTCGCTCCAGGTAGCGCGACTTGCGAATACCCGGCGCTTCACGCGGAACGTGCCGGGGTCGAGCTCAACCACGGTCAATCCTGCGAACAGGTTCTTGTCCGGTTCGAAGAGGTCGTAGTTATAGATTTTGCCTTTCTCTCCAAAGATCCAGCGCTGCGGACGCGTGTAGGTCTGCGCCGGTTTGCCTTTGATCTGGTTGCGCAGCGCGTCCTGCCGCTGGTTGGCGTAGGGCAGATACACATCATCCAGAATGATCATGGTTGCGGCCAGGATGAGGCCCGCCAGCAACAGCGGCATGGCCAACCGGTACAGGCTGATTCCACTGGCCTTGCAGGCCACGATTTCGTTGTTCTTGCTCATCACGCCCAGCGTCGTCAATACCGCTACCAGGGCTCCGAGCGGTGCCAGCTGATACAGCAGATAGGGCGTCAGGTAGCGAAAGTAGTTCACCACCACCAGAAAGGGGACGCGGTGCCGGGCGATGTCGTCCAGCAGCTCGAAAAAGGTGAAAACTTCGAACAGCGCCACAAACGTCAGCATCATCATGCCGAAGTAGGAGAGGAAGCGGCGGAGCAGGTACAAATCCATCAGCCGCGGGAAGCTCCCTTCGGAAGTCCGCGCCCGCCCGCGGCTTTCCCCGTTGGACGGGCGCGCCGCCTCGGCTTCGGCTGCTTTCAGCCGGGCCTGCGTCTTTTTCCTGCGCAGCAGGCGTTTCCACAGCTCAAGCCGCGTGAGCCTACCGATCCACTTGCTCTCGCCGCGAAGCTGCTCCATGCGCGGAAGGAGAACCAGCCCCAGAACGGTCAGTGCGAGGTTGGCGAGCCAAATGCCGATTCCCGGACTGAGCTTGCCTTCGCGCGCGAACCCCGCTCCGGTGATAAACAGCGAGTAGTAAAGGCCGATGAGCAAGACCGAAAGCAGCGTCCCTGCCGCGCGACCGCCGCGCCGCGGCTGCGCCCCGAGCGGCACCGCCACCAGCGCGAACACCAGGCAAGCGAAGGGGAAGGCCAACCTGCGGTGAATCTCCACGCGCGCCTCACGCCAGTTGGCGGTGCGGTCCGCCAACAAATCTCCGGTACGGCGCTCCGGGTTGCTCAAGGCTCTTTGTTGCACCGACACCAGCCCGCTCACTTCAATCGGCATGTCGCTCTGTCCGAAGTCGGTAAGCGAATAGTGATCGGGGTCCTGCCGGCTTACTTCGTGTGTGGTTCCGCCTTGCAGGTGCAGCTCCAGCTTGCCCTGCTTCGGTTCGGCAATTACAATCGCATTCTCTGCCAGCGTCAGCCGGGAGCCACTTTCTTCGCCCACTTCCGCGAGGAACACCCCGTGCCACTGCGTTCCGCTCGCGGAAATGTCGTTGATGTACAGCACGGTCTTGGGAAAACGCTCGTCGAAAACGCGTGGCTGCACCTGAAACGACGCCTGTGAAGCCAGCAGGTCGGCTTCGATATTGCGGAGGGAACGAAACGCGGCCGGGCCAAGCCATAGTGTAAGGGCGCCGGTCAGAACGGTGCCCGTCAGGGCCAGCACCGCTACCGGCACCAGCATGCGGCGACGGCTGACGCCCAGCGCGGTCAACGCAATGATTTCACTGTCGGCGGACATGCGGCCGAGTCCCAGCAATACGCCGACCAGTACCGCCATGGGGATGGTGAAGATCAGCACGCCCGGGAAGACGCACAGGAACAGCTTTGCGACTTGCGACCCAGAACCGGAATGGCGCACCAGGAACTCCATGAGCCTTACCAGTTGCGGCACGAAGAGCACGAAGGTGAAGACGATCAGTCCGAGGCAGGCATGGCGGAAAATTTCGCGGACGATGTAGCGGTCAAGAATGCGCATGGCGCGAGTGGTGAGTGTAGCACGCCGGCCACGGCCGGGCGGGAGACCGCACCGCAATGAACAAAGTTCATCTGGTCTTGCTCTGGCACATGCACCAGCCGCAGTACCGCGACCCGGAAGCCGGTCGTTATGTGCTTCCCTGGACCCGCCTGCACGCCTTGAAGGACTACTGGGGCATGGTGAAGATCCTCGAGGATTTTCCCAAGTTTCACGCCACCTTCAACATGGTGCCGTCGCTCTGCTTTCAGCTGGAGGAATACGCCAGCGGAAATTTCCATGAGCCGTGGTTCGAACTGGCCTTCCGCGACGCCGAGCAGCTGACCCGCGAGGAAAAAAGCGAAATCCTGCAGCGCGCGTTCCAGGTAAACCACGAACGCCTGCTGGCGCGCTGGCCGCGCTTTCTGGAGCTTTATGAATGGTCGCGGCCCGCGGGCGGAGCGCAGGCCCAGGTGACTTTCACCCCGCGCGACTGGCGCGATCTGCAGTTGCTTTCCCAGCTGGCCTGGATGGATGAGGAATGGATCGCGCGTGACCCCCTGATCAACGCGCTAGCCGGCAAAGGCAAAGACTTCAGCGAACGCGACAAAGCGGCACTCAAGAAGAAGCAGCTCGACTGTCTGAAAATCGTGTTGCCGATTTATCGCGAGGCAGCGGGGCGGGGACAGATCGAAATCAGCACCACCCCTTTCTACCACCCGATCCTGCCGCTCATCTGCGAGTCGGATATTGCGCGCATCGCAAACCCTTCGACGCCCTTGCCGCGCCGCGCCTATCGCCATCCGGAAGACGCGCGCGAGCAGCTGCGCCTGGCGCGCGAATATCACGAGCGTATGTTCGGAGTGAAACCCGTCGGCCTATGGCCGTCGGAGGGCTCGGTCTCGGACCAGACGCTGGCCATTGCCGCGGAAGAAGGCTTTGCCTGGTTCGGCACCGATGAGGGAGTGCTCGGCCGGACGTTGAACACCGGATTTTTCCGCGAGGCCAGCGGCCTGCCGGCGAACGCCGACAAACTGTACCAGCCGTGGCGCGTGCAGCTGGGTGCAAACGGCATCACCGGACTCTTTCGCGATCATCATATTTCCGACCTGATCGGCTTCGTATACAGCCGCATGGATTCGAGGGCCGCCGCGGCCGACCTGCATGGAAGATTGCGCGCCATAGGCGACCGCGTGGCCACCCCTCGTCCGCTCACCGTGTGCGTTTTTCTCGACGGAGAAAACGCCTGGGAATACTATCCGGGACACGGCAGAGAATTCCTGCGCGAGTTCTATCGCCGCATACAGGATGACGGCGACTTCCGGGCGTTGACGGCGACGGAAGCGATCGCCGCGGCGGGCGACGGCATCGCGCGAACCAGCCGGATTTTTCCAGCCTCCTGGATCAACGCCAACTTCGACGTGTGGATCGGACACGCGGAAGATGTGCAGGCGTGGGAATTGCTGTGGGACGCGCGGGAAGCGTACGGCAGGGCGGTCGAAGCGCGCGCCCAGGGCCGCAGCGACGCTCCGGGCGAGGCGGCGTTGCGCCAGGCGAAGGAATCGTTGCTGGCGGCCGAAGGCAGCGACTGGTGCTGGTGGTACGGCCCCGAACACAGCACCGCCAACGACGCCGAGTTCGACGCGCTGTACCGCAAGCATCTTACCGGTATCTATCGCGCGCTCGGCATCCTGGCGCCGGACGAACTGGCAAAGCCGATCAAGCGGCAGCCGGAACGCGCGCTGCATCTGACGCCGGCCGAATACCTGCGGGTGGATCTGGATGGCCGCGATTCGTCGTATTTCGAATGGCTGGGCGCGGCGCTGTACGCGCCGGAGCGGCGCAGCGGCGCGATGCACGGCCGCACTTACTATCTGCGGGAGCTGCGTTACGGATTCGAGCAAGAGCGGTTTTGCGTTCGGGTGGATGTTTTTCCGGAAGCGCTCGAAACACTGCTGGACGCGGAGTTCCGCATCAGCGTCCATACGCAATGCGAAGTCACGGTTACGGCCAAGCTCAAGCAGGGCAAGCTGGTGGAATTTGCCGTAGAGCAGGAACGCATCTGCCTGCTTGAAACATCCGGGGCGGCCGAGGCGGCTTTTGAAACGATTCTGGAGGTTGCGATTCACAAAGATCTGCTCGATCTGCGCGGTGCGACGAAACTGCGGCTGGGAGTTGCGTTGTGGCACGGCGGGTTGCCTGTCGATGTGCTGCCGGCCGAGGGCATTCTGGATGTACCGCTTGGCGAAGACAACTTTGCCTGGCCGCTCGAGCCTTTGTCTTGAAGCGGTATGTTCCAGACAGTAGGTCCTGGCGCAGCCGGGGAAACGTCCTGCCCGGAGTCTCAGAACAGCTTCACGGCGAGTTCGCGCGGCTGATTGCCCACCGGAATCATGGTGAGCAGGCCGCTCGGCCGGTCCGAGGTGACGCGGATGACACTAAGATCGCCCGAAGCCTGGCTGACCACAAGCAGCAAGCGCGCTTTGTCGCCCGGATCGAAGCGCAGCGCGCCCGGCGCTTGTCCCGCCTGCACGATGGGCCGGATCAAACGGCGGTAGTTCATGTCCACTCCAATCACGGTGTTGGCCCCGGAGTCGGAAACATACATTTGTCCGGTGTCTGGCAAGAGCACGCCGCGCGTGGGTGCCGAGCCCAGTTCGACGTAGTCGCCCACCTCGTGCGTCCAGGTGTTGATGGCTTGCACGCCGTGTGATTCGGGCGACAGGACGTACAGTTCGCCGCCGTCCGGCTTCAAGATCATTTGCGACGGAATTCCCGCGAGCTCCAGGTTGGTCAGCAACAACCCTCGGCGCAGGTCCACGACGGAAAGGCGTTTTTGCGTGCGGCTTAGAACGAACGCGACGGAATGGTCGGGCAGGATGGCCGCCTCTTCGGGATCCGGAATGACCGGAATCACGGCGGCAAGTTGCAGGGTTGCCGCGTCGTAGACACCGACGGTGGCGTCCTTCTTGTGGAGGACCAGCACAAGTTTGCCGTCGGAGGAAACCCGGGCGGCGACCGGCTCGGCACCGGTGCCGGTGCGTCCGGCCAGCTGGCGCGTGGCGCAGTCGATGACCGAAAGCGTGTTGCCGCCCGATGCGGGAACATAGACTCGCGAACCGTCCGGCGAAAAATCGAACGAGTAGGGGAGCACACCGACGGGGATCCGAGTGATGATTTGCGAAGTGCGCGAGTCGAGCACCCAGACGAAGCCGCCGCTCGAACTGACGCCCCAGACTTCGGCGCGAGCGGGATGCTCGCGCATGGCGGAAACAGCCCCGCCAATGGGGACGTGCGCGACGGTGGCCAGTTTGACCAGATCGACGACCGAGACTGCGTTGTCGCCGGTACTGACGTAAGCGTAGAGACGAAGGCCGGGGCGCAGGAAGGAAGGGCGGTGTTCCTGCGCGAGTACGATGATCGCGGCGATGAGCAGAACCGTAGCGGCAAAGATGATGCGGAACTTGGGGGCGCGCTTCATCAATTGATTTCGCGGTCGAGGACGTCCGCGATTTGACGTACCTCGTCGCTCAGTTCGGCGAACTCGGACGGAAGGATGGATTGCATGCCGTCAGAGAGCGCAGCCTCGGGTTGGTGGTGAACTTCAACCAGCAGGCCGTCGGCGCCAACGGCCACCGCGGCGCGGGAGAGGGGAAGGACCTTGTGGCGCTTGCCGGTGCCGTGGCTCGGATCGACGAGGATGGGCAGGTGGCTGCGCTTTTTCACAGCGGGAACGACGGCAAGGTCGAGCGTGTTGCGGGAGAAATCGGAGAAGGTGCGGACGCCGCGTTCGCACAGCATGACGTTGTAATTGCCTTCGGAGAGGATGTATTCCGCGGCCATGAGAAATTCATCGAGAGTGGCGGACATGCCTCGCTTGAGCAGCACCGGCTTGCGCGCGCGGCCGGCGCGCTTGAGCAGAGAGAAATTCTGCATGTTGCGCGCGCCGATCTGGATAACGTCGGCGTACTTTTCCACGAGGTCGAGCGATTCGTGGTCGATGGCCTCGGTGATGATGCCGAAACCATACTGATCGCGCACTTGGGCCAGGATTTTGAGGCCTGGTTCTCCGAGCCCCTGAAAGCTGTATGGAGAAGTGCGGGGTTTGTAGGCGCCTCCGCGGAACAGGCGTATCCCCGTGGGTTTGAGCTGGCGCGCGATTTCAAGGCACTGCGCTTCGCTTTCAACAGCGCAGGGCCCCGCGACCAGCGCGAGGTGAGGTCCGCCGATCCGTACTTCGCCGGAAGGGGTGGGGACTCGAATGACGGAGTCTTCTTCCTTGGCTTCGCGGCTGACGAATTTGTAAGGTTTGCTGACCGGAATGCATTCGACCACGCCCGGCATGGATTCAAGAACGCCCAAGTCGATTGCGCCGTCGTTGCCGGTGATGCCGATGGCGGTGCGAGCGGCTCCCGGGATGGGGTGAGCCTTTAGGCCCAGCGACTCAATGCGCTGGCAGACCGAACGGACCTGCTCCGCGGTGGCGTGCGACTGCATGACAACGAGCATTCAGGATCTCCGGAGAAGGTGAGGGAAAAGAGAAGTTTAGCGAATCGTGCGGCACGCGGCAAACCTATACGAGCCAGCAGAGAGGGCAGAGGCCGCAACCGACCAGGCGGAGGGACCGGCCCACATGGTGACGCTTATGCGGCAAGGGCCGTCAGAAGCAACTGGTCGGTGCTACTATCTGGCTAAAGGCAGGACCTGGCATGAGCCTAATGGACATTGCAATCCGGACGGGAGTTCCCCTTATCGATATTGAAGACCTGGTGCGCGGCGCGGTGACCGACAAGGTCGCGGAGCGGTGTGGCGTTCCTCAACTGGCGCTCGAAGAGTTTATTCGCCATGGCCAGGCCGGCTCCAGGATGGCCCACCGTTTGGGCATGAGCATGGCCTCGGCGGAGGAGTTGGCTCGCGCCCTTGGTTCGGAGGGCGCGATTGGGCTGGTGCTGGGACTGATGCTTGCCGCAAAACGGTCCGAGCGCAGGTATGCGGCTTCGGCCGGTTGAGCCGTCGCGATCGAGCGCCCTTCTGAAGGGCGAAGGACCCTAGCGCCCGAGATCGGCTCGCGAATTCAACGCCGCTACGAAAATCCCTAGCAAACCTCAAACCGTAACGTAGGCGCGGATGCTATAGCCGTGTCGCGGGCCCCAGAATGTTCCAGTGGATCGCAAGCCAGGAGAGGGCCAGGCAGGCCAGGGCGACGAGCGAAAATTTGATTTGCGTGATGCGGCGCAAGCCGGGACGGAACCAGGCGATGAGTCCGGAGCAGATGGCGAGGATACTGAAGAGAACCGCGAGCAAGGCGACCGCGTTCACGAGATAGAGGTATTTGTCCCAGGCTGCGGTGGGCGGCGCGAGGTCGTCGCCATGGGACGCCAGGAAGCCGAAGATGCCGCCCAATAGGCCGACCCAGAGCCACGCGGCGACTCTGGTGACGCGTGGCAGCCACAGCGTGCCGGGTTGGGGAACGGGCTTGGGGCGGTTTTTGAACACCAGCCTGCGGCCGAGACGGTAGAGTGACGCAACAAGGACCGCGGCAAGGATGGCCGCGCTGCTGCCGCACAAGGCATAGACGAAGCCGGCAGCGTCATACCACTTCACGCGTTCGGCCTGAACGCCGGGAAAATCGTAGGCCAAGCGAATCACTTTGCCGCTGCCATCGCGGATAGCGAAGAGGCGGCGCTGCCCGTCGACTTGCTGAAAAAGATCCGCGGCGATGGGTTTCCACTTGATGGTGTGGCCGCGCAGGTCTTTTATGTCGCCGAGCGTCAGGACACCTTCCTTGTCCACGGATGCCACGCGCTGCGAGAAGAGATTGTTGAGACGAGTCTTGGTGCTGTCGGCGCGGCGGGTGGACTGGTAGGCGCCTTCGACGGATTGCAACTTCGCTGGCGTCATGGCGATGAATTTCTGCGGCGCGTTGGATGGGAAATAGCGGTCGGTAAACATCTGGACGAGTTCGGGGCGGGCTTTGCCGGCTCCGCCGGCGGAGTTGAACGAAACGAAGAGGATCAGATTTTGGGAACGCTCGATAAAGAAAAGGCTGTGGAAGGCGATGAGGTCGCCTTCGTGGCCGATCCAGTCGAGATCGTTGCGCCAGGTTTCATAGAAGCCCATACCGAGCGCGGGGAGCTGGTCGCTCGAGCGGAATTGCGGCGTGTACATTTTTGCCAAGGTTTCCGGTTTGAGGATTCGATGGCCGTCGAGTTCGCCGCCGCCGAGCAGAGCCTGGCCGAAACGGCACATGTCGGCAGCGGTCGAGGAGACTCCACCCGCGCCAACAGGACTAAAAATTTCAAACCCGACGGGATCTTGCGCCGTCGTCCCGCGATACCCTTCGGAGGGGAGCGACTCGAGTTCTTTGCCCGGCGGCTGGAAGAACGTGGAATGCGTCATACCGAGCGGCGCAAAGATGTGGTCGGCGACGTACTGTTCAAACCGCTGCCCGCTGATGCGCTGGACGATATAGCTCCCAAGGCCGACGCCGTAGTTGGAATATCCAGGAACGATGCCGGGTGGAAACAGTCGGCGTGGCTGATTGCGCATGAGGAAGTCGCGCAACGAGGGGACTTGGTCGGGCGGCTGCTTGCCGTTCACCAAAATGATATCGCGAACGGTTTCTTCGAAGCCCCCGGTATGCGTCATCAGATTTCGAATGGTGATGGGGCGGCCAAACGCGGGGCGAATCTGGAAGTCGAGATATTGATTGATATCGGTGTCGAGATCGAGCTTGCCCTGCTCCAGAAGCTGCATTGCGGCGACCCAGGTAAAAAGCTTGGAGATGGAGGCCAGCCGGAAGAGGGTCGTAGCCGGATCAACGGGCTTCTTGTCCTTGAAATTAGAGTAGCCGTAGCCCTTTTCGAGCAGCAGTTTGCCGTCCTTCATGACCAGGACGGCGGCGCCCGCGACGTCGGACCGTTCGAGCTGGAGAGGAAGGATGCCGTCGAAGAAGGCTTCGAGGTCGGCCGAGCTGAGTTCATGGACGGCGGAAGGCGTCGCGGGAGGAGTCTTGTCGCCGGAGGGGTGGGCTTGCGCATCGGGCTTGGTGGTGGGAGCGGGCTTGGGGACTTGGGCGCGGATGGAAGCAAGTAGCAAGGAAAGCGCGAGAGAGCAGAGAGCTATGGACTTGAGCGCAAAACGGTTGCTAAAAAGTCCAGAGTGATTCAATGCTTCCTCGCTTGGGAACGGTAGCGACGATATGCGTGGAGGGCGAGGGAAGTCAAGAAAGGGTCGACACCGAGGGAACCGCACGCCGGCAACAAAACGAGGGTGCCGATCCTCGGTCGCTTAGATCTTTTGTCGTTTCCAGTAACCGCGTTTGAACAGGATGATGCTGACGCCGGCGATCAAAGCTTCGGCGACGACGATGGAGTAGTAGGCTCCGCGAGCTTCGAGGCCCGCTGGAATTGCGAGGAGGTAAGCCATCGGGATTTCGCACAGCCAGAAGCCGAACAGGTTCACGATGGTCGGTGTGACGGTGTCGCCCGCCCCGTTAAAGGCTTGCAGCATCACCATGCCGTAGGCATAGCCGATGTTGCCGTAGCTGACGATGCGCAGGCAGGCTGCGGCGAGCGGGATGACCTCGGGATCCGAAGTGAAGAGCTTCACGATGGGTGTCGCGAAAAGCACGAAGGCCACTCCCACCAGTCCGAGGAAGATCATGTTATAGAGGCCGGTACGCCAGACGGCGGCTTCGGCGCGCTCCGGTTGTTTTGCACCGAGGTTTTGCCCGACCAGGGTCGCTGCGGCGTTGCTCAGGCCCCACGACGGCAGGATGATGAAGATCACAATGCGGATGGCGATGGTGTAGCCGGCCAGGGCGTCCGAGCCGAAGATGCTGACGATGCGGACCAGGCCAATCCAGCTGGTGTGCGCGATGGCGAACTGCAGGATGCCGGTCAGTGACACGCGCAACAGGCGGAACAGAACGGTGAAATTGACGTGCAGCTGGCGCCGGAGAATCCGGATGCGTTCGCTGCCGTCGAGCAAGCGGTAGAACTGGTAGGCCACGCCGATGCTGCGCCCGGTGAATGTGGCGAGCGCCGCTCCGGTGACGCCGAGCTTGGGGAAAGGACCGAGCCCGAAGATGAGGCACGGGTCGAGGATGAGGTTGATGATGTTGGATACCCAGAGCAGACGCATGGCGATGGCCGCGTCGCCGGCACCACGGAAAATGGCGTTGTTGAGGAAGAGCATCATGATGGCGCCGCCGCCGCCCAGGGCAATGCGAGCGTAACCCGAGCCGGCGGCCACGACTTGCGGCGAGGCGCCCATGAGCTTGAGCAATTCAGGCGCATAAAAGACGCACGGCAGGCCGATGAGCAGCGAAGTCGCGAGGCCCAGGATGATGGCCTGGACGCCGGCGACGGCCGCGCCCTCGGGATCCTTTTCGCCGATGCGGCGCGCGACCATGGCGGTGGTGGAGAGGCTCAGACCGAGCCCGATGGCGAAGACCAGGCTCAGCAGGGACTCGGTTAAGCCGACCGTAGCGACGGCGTCAGCTCCGAGCCGCCCGACCCAGAAAACGTCCACGACGGCGAAGAGCGATTCCAGCACCATTTCGAGAACCATCGGAATCGCAAGAAGAAGAATCGCGCGATTGAGATTGCCGGTGGTGAAATCCTGATGGGAGCCGCGCAGAGATTCGCGCACCGAACTCCAAAAGGAGGGCGGCGAAGCGGCCGGCGGCGATGCGACTACGGTGCTCTCTGGAGATGACATGAAAACCCGGGCATTTCTGCGCGAGCGCAGCGCCAAAAGGCGGCCGCTCCGCGCGGCTAGGAAACATTTGAGCTGAGAAATCGGGAAAAGTTAGAAATGGAGACGGACGCGAATTAGAGCAAAACAGCCATGATGGTTCGAGGGATGAACATGTTCACGTCCTTGCCACAAAAGCCGGAACTTCGGCCGATTCTTCCGTGCTCACATGCTACAGCAAGCGCTGTAGCGGGCGCCAGTAAAAAATTCGTACCCGGATCCTGTTAGGGATTTTGGGCATTGCGGCCGGGGTGCTTTCCTAGAATAGTGAAGCAGTCTTCGCCTACCCTCGCTAACGCCCAGCTCACAAGCGAATGAGCGTGCAACCAGCCTGCTGACGCCCAGCCCGGGAGACGCGAAATGTACGTGGAACCCGGCATAAGTATCGCAGGACATGTGGTAACAAGCCTTCAGTTGTTGATTGCAGGAGCATTGTTGCTGTGCGTGGCGGCCATCCTGATGGGGTACCGCCGCGATTTGAAGGCTACCTTGCGGCAGTCAGGAGTGACTGACCGGCTGGCGGAAGACCTGGGCCGGATTGCCAGCGCGCTCGAGCGCATTGCCAATCAGCCCGCGGATTCAATCCGCGAGGCCGGGCGAAAGTCGGCGGCGACGATCGGAACGCCTGTCGAGAAGACGCCGGAGGCCGAGCCGGCAAGCGAAGAAGCGCATCGCGTGGCGTACTCGATTTTTGGCAGGTAAGCGCGCGCCAGGGCGGGTTGATGGTTTACCCGGGCCTCGTGGCGGCAGCCGGGGAATTTGGCCCCTCCGCGGGTTAGGTGGGCTTGCCTGGGCGCTTCGAGCCGAGTAGTTGCGGCGCTCGCGTGATACGATTTTCCGCAATGAGTCGAGAGACCGTTCGGCACAACGTCGCGCGCGTGCGCGAAAGAATGGCTGCGGCGGCTGGCCGGGCCGGGCGCAGGGTGGAAGATATTACGTTGCTGGGGGTGTCGAAGACACACCCGGCCGAGGCGATTCGGGAAGCGTTTGCCGCAGGGGTTCGTCACTTTGGCGAAAACCGTGTGCAGGAATGGGAAGGGAAACGCGGCGGCACGGAGGACCTGGCTGGATACTGGCATCTGATTGGACACCTGCAGAGCAATAAGGCGGCGCGGGCCGCCAAGGCTTTCGACGCCGTGGATTCGGTGGATGATTTTGCGCTGGCACAGAGGCTCGACCGGGCACGGGCGGAGATCAGCGACGAGCGGAAGTTGCGTGTGCTCATTGAAGTGCGAGTTGCGGCGGAAGAAACCAAGAGCGGAGTGGAGAAAGAGCGGCTGCCGGAGCTTGCTGAAAAACTGCTGACGCTCGAGCGGCTGGATCTGGCCGGGCTGATGTGCATCCCGCCCTTTCTTGAGAATGCCGAGAAAGTCCGTCCCTACTTCGCCGAGCTGCGCGAGATGAAGGAGCAGCTCGAGGGGCGCTTGGGAAGGACGTTCCCGGTCGTTTCGATGGGAATGTCGCACGACTTTGAGGTGGCGATCGAAGAGGGTGCGACGGAAGTTCGTATAGGAACGGCGTTGTTTGGTGTGCGCGAAACGCCATGAGCTTGCTCCATCTGCAGGCCGGTATCGAGCGCGGCACGGTGACGTTTGCGGTGCGGGTACAGCCGCGAGCCAGCAGGAACGAAGTCGCCGGAGTGATGGACGGTGCACTGAAGATTCGGCTGCAGGCGCCGGCGGTCGAAGATCGTGCCAACGAAGCGCTGCGCGAGCTTCTGGCGGGACTTTTGAAGCGTCCCAAGTCGGCTGTTAGAATTTTGGCCGGCGAACGGAGCCGGATGAAGCGAATCGAGGTCTTCGGAGTGACGCCAGCGGAAGTCGAGGCGCTAGTCAGAGTGGAGGCGTAGGTTCTCAAATGAGTTTTCAGCTGGAAGAAATGCAGAGAGATTTGCGTGCGGCGAGGCTGGACGGCTGGTTGTTCTACGATTTTCGCGGGCGCGACCCGATTGCGCACCGGATCTTGCATTTGCCGAACCATATGCGAACGCGGCGATGGTTTTACTTTGTTCCGGCGAAAGGGACGCCCAAGAAGCTGGTGCATAAAATCGAAACGCAATCCCTGGCGTCCGTGCCGGGCGAGACGCTCTACTATTCCGGGCAGGACGAGCTGCGCAAGAACCTGAAAAAGATCCTGGGGCGAGCCAGGACCGCGGCCATGCAGTATTCGCCGAAAAACGCGATTCCGTATGTGGCCATGGTGGATGCGGGGACGGTGGAGCTGGTGAAGAGCTGCGGAGTAAAGGTCGCGACCTCGGCGGACCTGGTACAGAAATACGAAGCCTGCTGGAGCCCAGAGCAGCTCGAGTCGCATCTGGAGGCAGGCAAGGCGGTTGACCGGATCGTGGCGGAAGCGTTTGCGCTGGCGGCGAAGGGTGTACGGGAGAGGAAGCCCCTGACCGAGCATGAGCTGCAGCAGTGGATCTTGCGCGAGTTGGACAAGGCCGGGCTCACGACCGAGGAGGGCCCGGACGTTGCGGTGAATGAACACGCCAGCGATCCGCACTATGCGCCATCGGCGGAGCGGCCGACTCCGATCAGAGAAGACGATCTGCTGTTGCTCGATGTGTGGGCCAAGAGCAAGGCCACCGGCAGCGTTTACTACGACATCTCGTGGGTTGGGTATCTTGGCGCGAAGGTGCCCGATAAATACGCAAAGATCTTCAAAGTGCTGACCGAGGCCAGAGACAAGGCTGTCGACCTGATTCGCTCGTCGGTTGCGGCCGGGAAGGCCGTGCGGGGTTGGCAGGTGGACAAGGCGGCGCGGTCGGTGGTCGAAAAGGCCGGTTATGGAAGATACTTCATTCATCGAACGGGCCACAATATCGGGACAACCGTGCACGGCAACGGCGTGAACATGGATGGTCTAGAGACCCACGACAGCCGACACCTGATTACCGGCACCTGCAATTCGGTGGAGCCGGGAATCTACCTGCCGGAGTTCGGGATGCGCAGCGAAGTGAATGTGTACGTGGGCGAAGGCGAAGCGCGGGTGACGGGAGCGGTGCAGAAGGAGATTCTGCCGCTGCTGGCATAGCGGCTCGCACGTCGGGGGAGAGCGACAAGTGTTTGAAGAAAACCCAGCGAACCTTGCGGCCGGCGAGAGGAATGAAGAAGCGATGCCCGCTGCAGCCGCGGGAACCGCGACGCCCAGGGATGAAGGGATTTCCAGCCAACCGAGCGAACCGGCAACGCCCGTCACCGGCGGGGGCGAAGCGGAGCCTTCGGCCGCGCGGGCGGTCGCCGTGGCGATGGCGGGCTGGCTGGTGCCGGGTCTTGGACACGCTTTACTGAAAATGTGGGGACGCGCGCTGGCGATTTTTCTGACCGTAGGATTTCTGGTTTATCTGGGCGCAGGCATGCGCGGAAATGTTTTTGAACCCGGCGGAGAAGACGCCTTCGCAAGGCTCGGATACGTCGCGGATGCCGGGACCGGCTCGTTTTATTTTGTGGCGCGCGCTCTCGAGATTTCGGGTTCTGACGTTTCCCATGCGGACGGTGACTACGGGACACGCTTTCTGGCGACGGCGGGTGTGCTGAACTTGCTGGCGGCGCTGCACGCGTACGAAGCGGCGCGAGGGCGGAAAGCCTGATGGTGCCGCTGCATTTTTCTCACCTGCAATCGCTGCTGCTGTTTGCACTCGTCATTTCTCTGGCCTTTGGGACCTTGGGGCGGCGCAAGCCGATCGAGCGGGTAAAGTACGCTGCTTGGTCGTTCGCGATGTTTGTGCTGGTGGGGATTGCGCTGGGCTGGCTGATGTATCCGTTTTCGCGGTGAACGCGCTAACGACCCGTCCATAAGAGCTGATCCTCCAGGGATCGCGAGCGCTGGCGATGGCGGACTTGGCGATCCTTTTGGCCAACCTGCATGTTGAGGATCCTTCCTGAGGCGGACCTAAAACTGTAGCAGGCGATGGGCGGGGAAGAAACACGTTTTGCACGCCTCAGGATCCGGTTCCTCCGCATAACAGATGTTGCCGGCGAACCGAGGAAGCTCGATCGCGCCGGCTCGCATCTCATGACCCAGCGAATCGCGCACGGTTAAGGCTAGAACGTCCGGCGCCGGGCCGGCGCGGGTATCACACTCCATAAAATCGCGGGTGCCAGCCGGAAAAAGGGAGAGCTCACTTGTTCTATGCATGGAGGCGCGAGACGGACGTTGCGATGAGCGGCGATTTCCTACCCCTGGCCGTAACGCTGTCTCGAGCCAGCACGCGCGGCTGTGAGGTTACCGCCCTGTACAGCGAATTGCGTCGTCCGTTGTTACGCTACCTGGTGTGCCTGGGGCTGACCAGTGACGAGGCACAGGATGTCGTGCAGGATGCGTTTGTGGCCCTGCAGCGGCATGTGGAGTCAGGAGGGTCGCAGCAAAATATTCGAAGCTGGGTGTTTCGCGTGGCGCACAACCGCGCGAGAAACCGGCAGAACAGTTACTACCGGCGCTTTAGGGAATCGTTTGATGCCGAAGCCCATGCCGTCGCGGATGTCGCCACACCGGAGCGTCTGCTGCTTGAGAAGGAGAAGTTTCGCACCTTGGAAAAGGCGCTGAATTCGCTGACGGATGACGAGCGCGAGTGCCTGTCGCTGCGAGCCGGCGGGTTGCGCTACCGCGAAATCGGGGAAGTGCTGGGAGCGGCGACGTCTACGGTGGCTGACACCGTGGAACGCGCGGTCAAGAAACTGGCAGGGAAATGCAATGTGTGAATTTTCAGAAAAGCTGATTGCCTGGCTCGATCACGAGCTTCCGGTGGAAGCATCGGCGGCTCTCGAACGTCATGTCCGAGGCTGTGCAGAATGCCGGCGGGCGGCCGAAGGTTATAGAACACTGAACGAAGCCATCGAAGCCTATTGTGAAACGGCGATCCTGACAGCTCCGAAGAAGCGCGTCTGCATGAAAACGCGAGTTTGGCGGTCCGCGTACGTGGGAACGGCGGCCGCTGCGGCGGCGGTGTTGCTCGTGTTGCTGGCAAAGCCGGTCGAGCGATTTCTGTGGATCGACTCTCCTGGCCCGCCGGCTGCTGCGCTAAACAAGACTTCGGTTCCGTCGATTGCGCTCGAAAAAACGCCCCTGGTTCAAAGGGCTACGATGCAGGCTCCGAACTCGGTCCGAAAGCCGCTGTTGGCGCACCCGTCGGTGTCCGTGACCGAGACGCCGAAGCGAGGAGAAAACCTGTGGCCCAATCAAGCGCCGGTTTACATCGCAATTCCGGCTGACGCCCTGTTTCCGCCGGGGGCGTTGCCGGAGGGTGTCGCTTTTGTTGCAGACGTCAATTTGCGTCCGGATGGCTCGGCGCAACGGCTTCAGCTGCAACCGCAACTCGTTGGATTCCAAAGGAGAGGGGCTCAACCGTGAAAACCAGCTTCAAGGCACGAACTGTACTCTTACTCGTGATCAGCTCGTCTTGCGCGTTTGCGCAGGAGAAAAAGGATGTGATCTACCATACCACCGGAGCTTTCGCGGTGGGCGGGGCCGTGGCATTCGGCAAGCCGGTGCAGGGCGCGCCGTATTCGGCTACGGTCAGCAACGAGTCGACCCAGACGCTTGCCGACGGGAACCGCATCGTCCAGAAGAGCAGCGGTACCACCGCCCGCGATTCGCAGGGACGCACGCGGCAAGACGCGGCCTTGCCGGCGATTGGCAATCTCTCCGCTGCCAACGCCCCGGACTTGGTCTTCATTCAAGACCCGGTTGCGCAGGTGTCCTACACGCTGAACTTGACCGACAAGACGGCGCAGAAAATGCCGGCGCTTCCTCCACCTCCTCCCGGAGCTCCGGCAGGAGTCGGCACCTTCGCCGTCGCGTCCGGTGTCGCAGCGGCGGTGCCGCCCACCGAAACCTTTTTCGCGGAGGTCGGGGGCGAAGCATCAGGCAGCACGGAGCCGGTCGCAGCCCCGGCGATGACCTTCCAGAAGGCGATCCTGCTGAGCGACCACGCCGAAGCAAAGACCGAGGACCTCGGCTCGCAGACGATAGAGGGTGTTCTCGCAAACGGTGTGCGCACAACGCGCACCATTCCGGCCGGCCAAATCGGCAATGAGAAGCCGCTCAATATCGTAACGGAGGTTTGGACCTCGCCGGAGCTCAAGACGATTGTCTATAGCAAGAGAAGCGACCCCCGCATGGGAGAGCAGGTGTTCCGGCTGACGAACATTGTTCGGGCCGAGCCGGATCCTTCGCTTTTCACTGTCCCGGCCAATTTCAAGATTGTCGAGGGGCCAAAACCGATCCTCTATCAGAGCCGGCAGTAAACCCGCGTCGCATTCCAATCAGCAGATCGGAAGCGGCCGCCCCGAGGTGGCCGCTTTCGTGCTTTTGCGGTGCGGTTTAGGGTTCCCCCTTATATACTTGACAACGGCAACTGTCTATGTGCCAATGTCAATATAAGGAGGGGACCATGCTCAAACCGGCCGATAAGATGGTGGGCGCGATCCGCGACTTCAACCGCTTCTACACTCGCAAAATTGGTCTGGTTGACGGAACGGCCAGCAGTCCCTTTTCGCTTGCCGAGGCGCGGGTTCTGTTCGAACTGGCGCGCCTTGAAAAACCTACGGCTACTGAGATCCGCAAGGAACTGGGACTCGACGCCGGCTACATGAGCCGGATCCTGGGTGAATTTGAGCGCCAAAAACTCATCACGCGCGAACGGTCCGCTGGGGATGAACGCCAGAAGGCCGTGTCTCTCACGGCCAAAGGGCGCAGTGCGTTCGCGCCGCTGGACGAGCGTTCGAGCCGCCAAATGTCGGAAATGGTGGAAAACCTGTCGACTCGAGAACGGAAGCAGCTGGTGGATGCGGCGCAAACTATCCAAAGGCTGTTGGGCGACAAGCGGAAGGCAGAACCCCCATACCTGTTGAGGGAGCACCAGCCGGGCGATCTCGGCTGGGTCGTCCACCGCCAGGCGCTCCTTTATGCCGAAGAGTATGGCTGGGACGGGACCTACGAGGCGCTGGCGGCGGAAATCGTGGCTCAATTCGTCAAGCATTACGATGCGAAGCGCGAGCACTGCTGGATCGCAGAAAGGGATGGAGCCCGTGTCGGCGCCGTTTTGATCGCAAAAGCGTCGGATGAAATTGCAAAGCTGCGCCTGCTGCACGTGGAGTCGGAGGCGCGCGGCCTGGGCATCGGCGGGCGCCTGGTGGAGGAATGCATCCGGTTCTCACGTCGCGCCGGGTATCGCCAGCTGACGCTCTGGACGCAGAGTATCCTTCATGCCGCCCGGCACATTTACAAGCGGGCGGGATTCGAGATTGTGCGCAGCGAGCCGCATCACAGCTTCGGCAAGGATCTGACGGCTGAAACCTGGGAACTGGATTTGCGGGCGGAGACCAATGCGGCGCCGCGAACGGCAAGCTGAACGATAGGCGCCGGTTGGTTCGAAAATCGATATCGGTTTGCCTAGGATGAGCATGAGGAAGCACACAACGGAACAGATCGGACTCAGATGTAATTGCCCGGCTTAAGACCGATGAGCGTGGGTAGCAAACCAGGCAAATCGGTTGTTGCGAAGCGCTCTGCAGCATTTTGCGAAGGAAGCCGGCACTGGTTGGGAATGCTGTCGGTGCACTTGGACAAACCTTCCTGAGCGAGGTCTGATATCCGCAGGCCTTCCACAATACCGCTTACAGGTCTAGCTCCGGCACCTGAAAGTGCCAGGAATTTGCGGTTCCATCTTGCCAAGGACCTCGCAAGTTTTTGCGGGCGAGCTGGTGAAAGAGTGTCTTAAGATCGTAGGCCCCGAGCGCTTTGCTGCAGCTCAGCGAAACGTTCGGCTGCGTCCGTGCGTCGAAATCGATAGACGGAGAGAAACGTAGTGAATTCTGCAGGGAACGGAAGCTGCTCTACCCGATCCGCGCTGCGAGCGCTGCTTGCAATCGCTGTCGGCGTCGCCGCACTGTTGTGCGCCTGCTCGAAAACCACCTCCACCAGCGTGCAAGGCGACGCCGCGCACCCGTCGCCAGTACATCTTTACACGGTTGAGGAAGAAGTGACTCAGCGGCGGGTGCAGGCCGTCGGCTCGCTTTATGCTCTCGAAGAAAGCACACTGAGCGCACAAGTCGAAGGTCAAGTCGCACAGGTGTTGACGGACGAAGGCGATACGGTGAAAGAAGGACAGCCGCTGGTAGTGCTCGACACCCGTGAGTTGCAATTCGAGGTGGACCGCCAGCGGGGACTGGTGCGGCAGGTTTGCGCGCAACTCGGGATTGGGCCGAACGACGCGCCTCCGTCGGATCCCAAGACGATTGCCTCGGTACAACGCGCCGAGGCGGACTTATTCGACGCGGAGCGCAAGTATGGCCGTGCGCAGGAAATGTTCAGGGACAGTCTGATTTCGCAGCAGCAGCTCGACGAGGCGGCCAGCCGTTTTCAGAGTGCTAAGGCAACCTACAGCGTAGCGCTACAGGAAGTCGATAGATTGAAAGCGCTACTGATTGCAAACCAAGCTACGGAAAAGCTCGCGGAAAAGAAGCTGAATGACGCAACGATTCGCGCACCCTTTCCGGGAGCGATCCAAAAGCGCAGCGTTCATCCCGGCGAGTACGTGAAGGTGCAGAGCCCAGTGATGGTCATCGTCCGCACGGATCGCTTACGAGCACGGCTTGCTGTACCAGAGCGATGGGCGGGTTGGATCAGGGAAGGCGCGCCCGTGGATTTGCAGGTGGAAGCGTTTCCCGGAGAAACCTTTCACGGCAATGTGTCCAGTATCAATCCAGCAATTTCGCAGGATTCGCGCACATTTGAAACGGAAGCTTTGCTGACGAACCTGGATGGCCGGCTGAAACCAGGCTTTTTCCTGCAAGCCTCGATTCCCAGTGCGAAGTCGGAAAAGACGATTCTTCTACCTGAGCGCGCGGTGAATTATCGCTACGGAGTCTACAAGGTTTTTCTGCTCCATGGGAATCGGGTGAGCGAGAGGCTGATTCGCCCGGCCGGGCAAACCGAAGATCAACGCGGGCGCCGCTTTGAAATTGCGGAAGGCGTAAGACCCGGAGACCGCGTCGCCGTGGCGGTCTCCGGGGATTTGCACGACGGAGCCATGGTTCAGGAACAGCCGGAAGGGGCTGCCGTCCCAAGCAAGTAGCTGTCGCTCTTTGCAGCGCATCGATTTTCATGAAACTGGCCGAAACCTGCGTCAGATATCCCGTCTTCACGGTGATGCTCATCGCTTTTCTGGTGACGCTGGGAGTGTTTTCTTACCGCGGCTTGGCGGTGGATCTTTTTCCCAAAGCGGATCCTGCGACCATCAACGTAAACGTGCAGCTCCCCGGTGCAACGCCGGAAGAAGTCATCACAGGCGTGGTGCTTCCCTTGGAAGACGCCATCTCGTCTGTGAACGGCATTGACGAGATGCAGGTGTACTCGTCGGAAGGCTTTGCCGACATCACCTGCACCTTCGTGCTCGAACGCGATATCGAGGGAGCCGCCCAAGACATCCGCGAAAAAGTCGCTGCAGCAGTTTATCGGCTGCCTCGCGAAACGCTTCCGCCGGTAATCACCAAGGTTGATCCCCAGTCGGACCCGATTTTGACGTTGCTAGTGAGCGGACCGCTGCCTTTGCGTGAGTTGACGGAAATTGCGGACAAACAAGTGCGACGAGCGATTCAAACCGTTGACGGCGTCGGCAGCGTGGCGCTGAACGGCGGGCAGGCGCGGCAGATCCGTATCTTCCTGGACGCACAAAAGCTCACGGCGCACAACTTCACCGTGCTCGACGTGCGAGGCGCCCTGCAACGCGAAAATATCGAGGCGCCAGGCGGCCGCTTAATTACCGGTCCGCAGGAACTTGGTCTCAGAACTCTTGGCCGCGTAACCTCGGCCGAGCAGTTCGGTGAAATTGTCATCGGCACGCGCGGCGGCACACCGGTGCGCGTTCACGATGTCGCACAGGTGGAGGATGGCGCCCAGGAACTACGAACTTGGTCGGCTCTTTTCCGAAAAAATGCTGCCGGGCAGGAAGTCGTCGCGGTCCAAGTGGTCCGCCAGGCCGGTGCAAACACCGTCCGTGTCGCTGACGACGTCAAAGGCCGGATTGAAGAGCTGCGCGGGCAATTGCCGCCCGGCGTACAGCTCCAAGTCGTTCACGATATTTCTGACTTCATCAAAGCTTCGGTGCATTCGTTATTGGAGCATTTGATTCTGGGCAGCATTCTCGCCAGCGCCGTTGTTTGGCTTTTCATGCGCAATTGGCGCGCGGTGTTGATTGCGGCCGTCGCGATTCCTGCCTCCATCATTGCTACCTTCACTCTGATGCGCGGCATGGATTTTTCACTGAACAATATGACTCTGCTGGCGTTGACGTTGGCGGTGGGCATCGTCATCGACGACGCGATCATCGTGCTGGAGAACATATTCCGGTTCATGGAGGAAAAAGGGCAAGAACGGAAAGCGGCGGCAATCGAAGCCACGCGGGAGATCGGCTTGGCTGTTATGGCTACCACGCTTTCGCTGGTCATCATTTTTCTGCCGATCGCGTTTATGACCGGGTACGCCCGCAAATACGTGAACTCCTTCGGTTGGACGATGGCCATGGCTATCATGGTCTCGTTGCTGGTCGCTTTCACGCTGACGCCGATGATGAGTTCGCGATTCCTCAGGGTGGGAGACAGAGAACGCAAGCACCACGCTACCGGAATTCTGCACCGGATCGAGCAGGTCTATATGGCCATGCTGCGTGCGTCCCTGGCCCATCGCGGCATCGTCGTTCTGGTCAGCGTGGCCGTGTTCCTCTCCACATTCGGACTGTATCAGCTGGTTGGCCGCGATTGGATTCCGCCTGACGACCAAGCCGAGCTCATCAGTTCCTTTACTCTTCCGGAAGGCACTGCGCTCGAAAAAACGAGGCTTATGGCCAGCGATATGGCCGGACGGATGGTTGCGCTGCCCGAAGTGGCGTTTGTGCAATCGTTCACCCACGGCCCCACAAACCACGCACATTTTTTCATCGGCCTTGTCCCGCGAACGCAACGCAAACGTAGCCACGAGCAGATGGCTGCGGTAGTACGCGGGATCCTCGCCGACTACCGGAATATTTACTACAACGTTCGCCTGCCCTCGGTGTTTGGCGGAGAAACATACTTTCCCATTGGGGCGGTGATCCGCGGACCGGATCTCAATGAACTCGCGGAAATCAGTAAAAAAGTTGCCGACGCGATGCGCAAGTATCCCGAATTGGTTGACGTTAATCCTACGCTAAATCTGAACACTCCGGAGCTGCAGGTTAAAGTTGACCGTCAACGTGCCGCGGATATCGGCGTGCGCATGACCGACATCAGCGACGCTGTGCGCCTCTTTTATTCCGGCGAAGACGAGATCACCCGATTCAAGGAAGGCTCCGAACAATATCCGGTGACCATGCAATTGCTGCAGGAGCAGCGCGACAATCCGGAGGTGCTCGCCCGCATGATGGTGCCATCCAGCAAGCTGGGCCAGGTGCGGCTGGAAAATGTCGCTTCCATTGTGCGCGGTGTCGGACCGGCCACCCTGTGGCGCTACAACCGCGAATTTCAGGTGATGGTTTTCGCCAACGTCGCCGCCGGTTATCCTTTGGATCTGGGCGCGGCGCACACCGTTCAGTCGATCAAAGAAATTGGACTGCCGGCCGGATACTCCTATCGGTTCACGGGGCAAGTCAAGGTTCTCGAGGAAACTACCTGGAATCTTCTGCTGGCTATGCTACTGGCGTCGGTTTTCATGTACATGGTTCTCGCCGCGCAGTTTGAAAACTTTGCGTATCCCTTCATCATCATGTTGACGTTGCCGCTGAGCGTTCCCTTTGCGCTCCTGTCGTTGTGGATTACAGGGCGCGCCCTCAGTCTGTGGAGTGCCCTGGGAATCTTTCTGCTCCTCGGTATCGTTAAGAAAAATGGAATTCTTCAGGTGGACTATACAAATCGACTGCGGGCAGCCGGCCTGCCAGTTCGGGACGCCATTTTGGAAGCCAATCGTGTCCGGCTCCGCCCAATTCTGATGACCACGCTTTCCATCGTCGCTGGCCTCATTCCCGTCGCCGTCGGCATTGGTGCAGGTTCGGAACAGCGCGCCTCGATCGCGGTGACGATCATCGGTGGACAAACTCTTTGCTTGTTGTTGACTTTGCTCGTCGTTCCGGTGGCCTATTCCTATCTTGCTGAGGTGGAATTCTTTGGAAAACTCATGAGACTGGCAGCGCGTGGGAGTCCGTCGGCTCCATCGTTAATAGGCAGCGAGCCGCCGAAAAGCTAGTGGCAACCGATTCGCCCAGGCAACGCTGCATGTCCGCCGGCATTCTCAATTTTGATTGCGTGCTTAGTTTGGGTATGCAACGGCTACGAAGGAGACAGTGAACCGACGCTAGCAACCTATTCCCAATCAGCAGGTTGGTGAAGGCGAGGGCGGGGACTTGGAACCGCGACCGGCCGACTACGAATTGTCTCGTTGGTCTTGAATGTGTCTTTGTCGCTGATATTCGGCGTTGGTTGAGCCTAGTCGGAACAGAAACGTGCAACGCCATTTGGTGGTCCGTTCAGTTTTACACCGTGCGCGACCACGTATCCCCTCCATCAAAAACACAATTCGAGGGACAAGTTGTAGTGGGCTGACCGACCATGATGACGACTCCAATTTTTGGAGGAGCGTTTCTCAAGGGAGGTCTACATCGAGCGCGTAGATTTCGTGGATGCCTGTGTTTCGTAGGAAGATCGGACTTCCATCCGGGGCCACTCCATAATAGGCCCCGACGCGGCCGGCATTTTCACCGCGAACGTGCTCGAAATCTGCAACGCGTTCAACCTTGTGATTTTTGATGTCCACCCGGGAATATGTCAATGGCGGCCCACCATCGATATAAAACACGCTTTTACCATCTAACGACCATTCCGGCCAGCCAACCGATCCGTTTGCAAGCTCCGACCACCGCGGGCCTTGGAAATCAAAGAGCCGGAGCTTTCGGCTGTCCCAGGTTATAGCGACGACATAGCGGCCATCTGGCGACCAGCGCGACGAGTAAAGGCCCTCGGAGGCTGGCAGCGGCGAGACTCTTCGGGTTTGCAGGTCGAGGAGAAGAACGCGGCTGGTAGCGTCCAGACCGTGGTCATTCACCTCGAAAAAAATCACTGAATTTCCATCCGGCGACCACGTGGGATCTCCTGCGCCGGTTTGACCAGCGGAGCTGGCGGTAATCGCTTCGGGGCTGCCTCCCTCTGCGGGGATTACATACAGGTGGGGTTTTTCTCCGGGCATATTTCCGGAAAAGACAATCCGCTGGCCGTTCGGAGACCACCGAGGCCCGGACGCCTGGAGTGGCCGAACGGTTAACTGCTGGCGATGACTGCCGTTGATTCTGCTCTTCCATAGCACAGCTTCCGGGTAGGTGACGTAGGTAACCCACTCGCCATCCCTGGAAAAACTGAGCTGCTCGGCAGAAATTCCTGAGAGATAGCGAACGAATTTTTGCGATTCAAGATCGAACTTAGTTAACTCGCCGCGAAGCTGCTCGCCAATGGCGAAAATCCGCTTACCGTCTCTGCTCGGTAGCGGAGACGTGAACCGGATAGGGCCGGATGTTAATTGAGCCGGAGATGAAATCGAGGTCGGCGAAGAGTGTGAGTTTTCGCGCATGGCCCATATTCCGGTGGCGCCGTCGCGAGTAGACTGAAAGACGAAGTATTTTCCATCGGCAGTCCAATTTCCGCAGCAATCTTGAGAGCGAGAATCGTCCTGAACCGGAAACAATCTCTGGATGTTTACGCCGTCGCTCGTCGAGACTTGCCAGATGGAAGAGGAGCCCAGCGCAGTAAAGTTGTCCGTGGAGGTGAAACGCAAACGGGTTCCGTCCGGGGACCATCGAATCTGGGTGGCGACACCATCCTGGACGCTCGCCAATTTCTTGCACGTTGTTCCTTCGATGTCGGTCTGATAAAGCTCATGATTCTTGGCGAAGACGATGCTGCGGCCGTCGGGTGACCAGGATGCGTCGTGACCGACCAGAGTACCTAGCCGACGCGAAGTTCCACTGGGAACCGAAACTACCCACATGGGCCGATCCCACGAGTACACGCCACCTGTGACCAGCACCTGCGAGCCGTCCGGTGAAACGCTGGTTGGAATCGGCCACTCGAACGAAGTCCGAATCGGGTTCGTCGAGCCGTCCGCGGCACTGGAGCTGGGAATTTCGGCAAAGGCGTGAGAGTCCGACCCCGAAGCGATCTGTGAAAAGTAGATGCGCGGGCCGTTGGAGACCAGCTGGATCGACCAGGGGAAATTTTGCACCACCTTCGGAAGCGCATCGTTGGTGAGTTGGCTGTATCCCAAGACTCGGGGAGTTCGCTGTAACGCAGGGCGGACAAGATGCTCTACGACGGCGAGGAAAACCAGCCCGGCAAACCCGAGGGTGACAATCCCGATCGCCCATTTCTTCCATTTCGCGAGAGATACTTCGCTCGACAGAGGAGTCACAACGACGGGCTCCTGCCTAATCTCGCCAATGAAACGATAGCCTCGCCGAGGTATGGTCTCAACGAATCGCGGATTTTCCCAGGAATCTCCCAGTGCCTCACGGATCTTATTAATGGCCGTGTTCAAATTGTGATCGACGTCAACGAAGGTGTCCGGCCACAGGCGCCCTTGCAGCTCCTCGCGCGTAACTACGGTGCCGGGCCGCTCCAGCAGAATCGCCAGCACTTGCAACGGCTGGCCCGTCAGTTTCTGTCGCAGGCCACCCTTGCGCAGCTCTTGCTCCTGAAGGTCAACTTCAAACGTGGCAAAGCGAATCACCTGGCTGGTGCCGACCTGGTTTGGCATCGGTGAGTTGCCTCAAGTAGCCAAAGTCTAACACCGACCCGCTTATTGGCAACGGCCGCAACAGTCGAGTCTCAGGAACGCCAGAAAACCGTCCATCTCTAACAATGTCGACCCCGTCAAACACTTTTGAAGGCTTCTCCCTTCACTCCCGCGAGTGGTCTTGTTAGGTGCTCTTGACTCTTAGATCGACGACCACGGCTCGCTCAATAAGCTGACGCTAAGAAGCATCCGCGAGCATCCGGACCCGCGCCTCTGTGAATCGGTGCGGATTGTTGCTGCCGGTCCTAGGAAGATGCTGCGGAAGTAGGTTTTTACTAATTGTTATCTCAGTGCGGCAAATGCGCTGTAGAGACCGCGCCTCAGTCGTCCGCGATCATCTTCTGCCTGTTGTGCGCATCACTCATTTGCGGTTGGGGTCTTGCCGGCGGACGCCGTCTCGATCATTCTCGCGAACATTTCTTGCTGGAGATCAGCGAGACGCTCTACTCTTTCGCGTAACCGGACGACTTGTTCCGGCGTGAACCTAAGGTTGCTCGTCTGTGCCTGTTGAATCTGATCGCGACCCCAATGTGACTGCATGATTCCAACCAATGAATGGGTGTCCTTTTCCAAAAACAAATGACCGAGTTCGTGAGCGATGACGCAGCCTAAAAGAGTGGATTCCTCCGATGGGGAATTGTCACGTAAGGAGCGGCTGACAATATTTTCGTAGTGAATGGTTGCGAGAACCGGAACTGTAGCAAAACCAAACTCCAAGCCCCGAAACTGTTTTGTCACCTGTCCCGAGAGCAGGCGCAAGGCGGGAAGTTCCGGACTCCAACCCATTTCGCACAACACCCTGGACTGAAGGTCTTGGGCTTTCCCAAGGCAATCGAGCCAGATGACCTGCCGCCCTGCTGCTGACAAGATGTGGTCGGCTTCGCGCTCAGCCGAAGAGAGCGTGCGGACTGACACCTGTGCATAGTTGAACACCCGAACTGTCAGCGTGGGTGTGGGCCTTGCGAAGATGCAACTGGGGGAAAACGCTAGTAGGCAGAGTGCTGCCACGGGAGAAAGTACCCGGACATTCGAATGCCCACTGCACTGGGCCTTGAAGCCGAAATCGGAGCTCGCTTTCATATCGCCTCCTCTGCGCTGCCTATGCGTCGGGGCGAAATTGCGGTTAGTGCGGGGCTATTTCAATGCATAGCGAGTCGAAATGGGTAAGCCCGAGGTCGAAAGATTCTTAACGTCCAAGCTGTTGGAATCAGAGTACTTAGCAGGCCAGCTCAGCGCCAACTTCTGCGTGTGAAGCCCGGTTGCGGCGCTTTCTAGTGACCGGGAATGCTTCTGCGCGAGAAGACCTCCAAGCACACCCGGACCGTGTCGGTATGCCGATGAGCGCGGCCGTTGCTACAGGTGACCGAGCCGCGCGGTCCAAAGGATTTTCGGCAGCGGCTTTCGGTTGGGCTGGCTCAATTGCCTCGCAGGCTCTTGGTTTTCAACGTCCGCTCGATTTCGCGCGTTCGTTCTTGGCCAGGCCGTCTCTCCAGTATCGGTTGAAACCTTGGTAGTCCGAAGGAAGGTTTGCCAGGATGGTCCGTCGCAGCTCCAGAATGTCCACCGTTCCCAGGTTCTTGTAGAGTACAGCTCCATTGGCATCCAGCAGCACCGTGTAGGGCACTGCCGACTGCCAGTCCGGATCGAAGGCGGCCTGCAGGGCCGCCGTGTCGTCCGAAGCGAAGAGCAAATTCCGGCTGGTCGCATGCTTTTTCTCTAAGATTCTCATCACCGTGTTTTTCTCGTCGGGCATGTTGGCGGCGACGGTCACCAGGTCGAAGTCGCGCACCTGATACATCAGAAATGTCTCCTGAAAATCGGAAAACTCATCAATACAGGAGCCGCACCACGTCGCCCAGAAGCTGATCAGGGTCATGTGCCTGGACGGATTCTCGCGCAGCTTTTTTAGATCCGCCACATTTGCCATTTCCAAGCGTACCGGCTTGGCCTCGATCTTGCGCAGCGCTTCCAGCCGTTGTGCGGACTTCTCCTGCCATTTTGTCGAGCAGCCGAAGACGCCAGTATGTTTCAGCGCAACCTCGCGGCCTGCCAGCACCGCTTCGATGGCATTTCGCGCGTCCTGGGTCTTCGCCAGTTCTATCCGGTAGTTGTTGTCCATGCGACCTTCATAGCGCAGCTTCCGGTCTTTGTCGAAAACGAAAACATGCGGCGTCGCCTGCGGACCGTAGGCGCGGGTCGCGCTTTGTGTCTGTCCGTCGTAGAGGTACGGATACGTCAAATTCCGGTAGGCGACGCGCATACTCATCTCCTCTAGCGTGTCGCTAATGTCGGACGAATCCAATTCATCGATTCGGATGGCCTTGGGATCGTTCGGCTGAATCGCCACCACGGCCACGCCGCGGTCCCGGTAGTCCGCCTGCAGCTGCTCGATGCGCTGCTCGTACATCTGCGCGATCGGACAGTGGTTGCAGGTGAACACTATCACTAGCACCGGGCTGGAGGCGTAGTCCGCCAGGCGGTGGGTTTTTCCGTCCACTCCGGATAGCGAAAAGTCGGGCGCCGCGGCGCCTATGGCCAAAATCGGATGGTTGCTCTCTCCCCACGCCGAAACGGCCAGCGACAGCAAAAAAATCAATCGCCACATTGGCCTCTCCTATCAAATCGTTTCCCCCGCGAAATTTGCGGGTGTCGCGCGATTACTTGGCGGCGAGCGGCCGCGGCTTCACGTCTGTGCCGGTCAGTCTCATGGCCGTCTTGACGCCTCGACACACGTCTTCCGCATTTTCGGTGGTCCCCGTTTTGCTCGACATGCGGGCAACGCCTCGTAAAATACACGCCTCCTGCCGTACAGGTTTGGCCTAGGCCACCGCGAATCGCGATCGTCTGGCAAGTTCATTTCAGTTCCGGTTGTCCAGCTGCCCAGAAAATGGCGTTGCGAAAGATTCTGGTGAAAGCAGGATTCTGAAAATGTTCCGGACGGTGTCCCATAAAGATGTAAACGTTCCGTGCTTTCATGCGCTCGTTTGTCCAGATAACCGGATGGTCGCCCATCTTCAGGCTGCTGTCCGGCGAGTAGCTGTTTTCGTCGACGCTCGCCAGCACATGCACATTCGGCCGCGGTGGTCTGTCGTAGGTGTAAAACTCTTCTCCCCCAACCGCAAACGACGCGGGAACGCCGTCCATGATCGGATGCGCCCGGTCCTCCACGTTCACTGTAGCGTTCACGAATGTGGCGATGTAGTCCTTAAAGCGGATGCCGCCCATGAAATCGCGGAACCACGGCCAGATCGGAAATCCGTCGAATTCTCCGAGCAGCGTGGCGTGATGAAACCCGATCCACCCGCCGTGGCCTTCTTGGATGTAGTTGATGAGGGCGGCCTGCGCCACCGGCGTCCAGCGGTATGGCGGGTAGTCGAGTTGCAGGAACAATGCGTATTTTGCGAGGAACTCGGCGTTGATTTTTCCGGTGTCTTCTATGTAGTCCACTGAAAAGTGCTCGCGTGCCGCCAGCTCGTTAAGCCAGGGAATCGTCCGATCAACAAACGGCCGGTGGATGCTGGTGTGCTCGGCCAACGCGAGTACCCGAAACCGCGCCTTCTCTTGTGCCGCACGGGCGTCAGTTCCCGCAAGCGACAGCGCAACAACGATCGCCAGCCACCATCTCTTCCTAAGTCGGTTGGTGAGGCCCAAACGCATTGCCTACCGGATTCCCCCTTTTCGAAGCACGTTCGAAGGCGCGCGATTGCCGTTGGGTCCTCGAAAGCGGAACAAATTCAATCGCCATTGGTCCGCATATTCAATCCATATCATGGGCCCTCGAGCAATTTCAGCCAAATTGCCTGTGTGCCATATGCGAGTGTATTTACATATAGTCGCACTAAACGTAAGGGGACTTGCGCTGGAAAAGCTGGAAAAATTGTGACATGCGTGCCAGGGCCGGGTAGGAGGTTTGCCCCGCGCTTTGGTTTAAGGGGCAATGGTTGTCCGGTGAGCGAGGAAGTTCGGGAGGAAGGACGTGTGGGCTGAGCCCGTGATTGCCGCACTCCGGATAATGTCAGGCCGGCGGCTTCAAAGAAGTCTACGAACCTACTCTCCTTGGCGCTGTTTTGAATCTAGGTCTTATCGATGCGCAGATACTTAAGAAAATGGTAGTTCCAGGGTGCAAGGTCCACGTACAGGCCCGGCGACACCATTTCGCCTCCATCTCGGTCGTAGGTAGCTCGCGAAAATCCGTCGATCAAACGCCAGGTTCCACTACCGACATCAGCCCACGGAACTTGAACTCGGGCTTGCGTACGATACTCGCTGAGATTGACAACGATCACGTAGCGCTCGTCGTCGGCCAGCCAGCTCCAGGCTAGTAAATTCTGAAAGCTTGTGTTATCTGGCCAGCCCGTCCGGTCACACAAGTGCCACCGGCCCTCGCGAAAAACGGGTCGATTGATTAACTCTAGAAGTTCTTGGTAGAACGCGTGCAGGTCTCGATCCAACGGTTCATCCGGACGCCTACCTAGGAAGACCGGCAGTCTTACCTTGCGTCCTTCCAACTGGCCCTCATGGAAAAGCTTTATTCCCGGGAGCGTAGCCGTAGTCAACGCAACAGCTCGCTGTTTTTCGCACGAGAAGGTCGCCGAGGCCCGCGGCTCGTCGTGGTTCTCGATAAAACGGACGAGCTTACCTTGATAGGCGAGATCGGCACAGAGATGAAGTCGGATGCTCTCCGCGTTGTTGTGCGCTAGCCTATCGTAGAGTTTCTTGTCGTAGCAGAAATCGAAACCCCGCTGCTGGAGCTCCCATTCCAAGTCCCAGTAAGCCTCAGCGACAAAGAGGAAGCCTGCATGGCTTTTCTTGATTGCCGAGATCACATCTTCCCAATACTCCGTTGCGGGCCGCGGTCCAGCACTTTCGCTCCAGGTGCGCTCGAAGATTTGATTCAGAAAAAGCATTGCCATGTCACAGCGAATCCCGTCGCACTGTTGGGCTATGCTTAATATGGTTTCAATCGCGGCTTGCCGAAGACCCGGTTCAAAGGCGTTCAATTGCAGGACGTCCGGCCAGGCTGGAAAGTACGGGTCTCGTCCGCAGGCACAAACGGTGCCGCATACCTCTATGAAGGAAGAGGGGGTGTCCCTGAGGCTGTCGGCATTGCCTCGTATGAAGTATTCAGGATGTTCGGCGACCCACGGATGATCCGGTGCCACGTGGTTGGGCACGAAGTCAAGCATCAAGTTCATGCCCCTTTGCGCGAGTTCCCTGCGAGCAATTGCAAGGCCTTCGGTGCCGCCAAGGCGACGGTCGACTATGTAACGCTTCACGCAATATGGAGAGCCTACGTTATCGCCTGAGCGAAAGTCAGGAAGTGCCCGCCGAAAATCATTAAGCAAATTCTCGTTCTTATCAGCAATCGCGATGCCCGCCGAACTCCGTTCCCATACTCCCATGAACCACACTGCGTCGAAGCCGTACGCAGCAATGGCATCCCACTCGGTCGCGGGTACTGAAGATAAGTCGATGTTCTTTCCCAGCTTTTGACTGAGCTCAGAAACCCAAACCCAGGTGTTGATCTCGTACAAAGTAGGATATCGAGGCCAAACAGAGTGGGCCGTACGTGCCATCGCACTCTTGGCAAAAGAGGCGGTCATACTCATTGCTCCAATATGAACGAATGACACTCAGCGGGCAGAACCCGATGGGTACGCATACTGACTCCAGGCTCGCAAGAGTAAGAAGTAGATCCGACAGCGTTTTTCAGGGACAACGATTATGAATTATTCGGAAAAAGAAGGAGGCTTCACACCTGCTAGAAATACTAGATAAACGAACAAAATCCTTCTCTTGAGCCGCATTTATAGTAATCGATGAGTGAAAGCTGAAACGCCATGTCGTGCATGGTTATAGATTGGCCGGTGACTGTGAAAGCGCCCGGGCTCGTTCCGATTTGGCAACCGCTTGCAAAACGTTCGCTCCGGCAGGAATGCCGGGTACTGGATCTGGCACATCACCCATCCGCCTAGGAATTAGCTGAGTGTGGCTGTGTGGACTCGTTTGACCCGCGACCTCCGCCATGGTTGAAGCCTACCCACAGATCACCCGGTGTCACGAGCGTCATTCAGGCGCCGCTGCTCCTGGGTGTCTACGTAATCGATCGCAGACTTCCCGGTTTGGTTTTATTGGCTTTTCTTTCCTTCACGCGACCTGCATCTATCCCCGTTTTGTGAAAAGACGCTGAAAGAGTAGTCGTTCCGGGGACTGAGTTCCACCTAAAGGCCGGGCCGACCCGAGTGGAGGGAGCAAGCGGCTACTTCAGGGAAGAGAGCCCGGGCTGCAGCCAGGAGAGGACGAAGTCCGTGATTCCTGGAAACACTCGGGTCAGCAGGCCGACCAGCGGTGCAAATCCAAAACCCACCAGTTTCAGCCAGAATTCTGAGCCCAGTTCTCCCGGCTTGGTGTTGGTCACGTGGCTCAGCGTGGCGTCGCGGTGCATCTCTGCGTAGACCTTCACCATCACCGTGCCCACCCCTACGAAAAGCCCTACCAGGACCGCGCTCAGAGGTTGCCGGGGGTCGAAGGGATAGCTGGACATGGCGAGGGCTGTGGCGATGAACAGCAGCACGATGGTCAGGGCCATGGTGCGGAGCCGGCCGAGAACGTTCTGGATGAAACCGAGATAGGCCAGGCAGACGAACTCCTCGGTGTTGCGGATGTGCTCGTCCGGGGCCGGGGACAGCGTTCCCGATCCGCTCTCTTCTTTATCCTTCTCTTTGGGCTCTTTGGGCCCCGGTGTCGCCAGGATCAGGGAATGCTGCTCCTTCCTCCACGCGCCAACCAGAAGTTGCGAAAGAAGCGTGCCGGCTGTTGCAGCCATAGCCGTCTGAAAGCGCTTGAAACGGCTAAGGTCTCCGGCCTTGGGATCGGCATAGTTGGCCGCATACCATTCCGCGAACCGGAAACTCTCCATGCGCATGGCTTGCAGCGAGGCGAGAGCCGGCTTAATGCCGCTCTCCCCGCGGCCGGAGGAGTTGCCGGCGAGTTGTTCGAGGCTCGCGATCGAGTGGTTCATCGATTCCATTTGGCGGGAGATGACCTTGTAACGCACGTCAAGCACGTTTCCACTCATCTTCCATACGCTGCCCCAGGAAAAGCCGTGCAATACAGCTAGCGTCCGCCGCAAAGGCAAGCGATCAAGAAAGATCAGAAGGATCTTCAGCTTTCCCCAGATCTCATAGAGCCGCCAGGCCTCGACAATTGAGAGGCTGCAGCAGAGGTCCAGCCATAGGATGAAGATGATTGCATAACTCCGCGACCCGAGGCTGCGCACTGGAACCCCTTGAGCGACGCCGAAGGCCACCACCAGAAACAGCGCAAAGATCAGCGCTCCGACCTTGACGACCTTCCAGCGCAAGGGCACAGCTAAGCGTTCGATTTCGCGGCCGGCATGCTCGTGGCTGAACATCTTCAGAAAGTCGCGGTCCTGCCCCGCGAGGTTCTTGACCAAGAGGGTGCGCTTTGGGGGAAGGCACGGGCGGTCCGGACCAAACAGTGCGCGGCCGTGCAGGCCGAGCCAGAAGGTGAGGTAGAGACCCGCGAACATCGCGAACATCGGCACGATCGGTGAGACGCCGCTCGCGAGGTGCATGGCCCGCCAGAAGGTCAGGATGCTGTTCTTCTCGTCGAGGTTTAAATGGACCGGCCGGATGAACGCCAAGCTGAACACGATCAAAGCACCTACGAACAAGGCCGGGCCGGTTGTCTCCCAAAGGAGGAAGCGCCGGTCATAGAGCCTGCGCACATGGAATTCCTTGCAGGTGCCGGCGAGTTTCCAGCTCGCGAGGTTGTGCTCGTGAATTGCCGCGCCGGAGACAATCGACACAAAGGCCACCGCGGCAAGAGCGAACCACCGATACCGCAAGTCCCAGTCCATCCAAGAGAAGGCGCCGCAACCCCACCCGGCCACGAGGGCCAGGAAGGCCAGGCAACAGCTTAAGCCGAAAACCAGCAGCTTCTGACGCGGATCCCCGGTGCTGGCAAAGTGCGAGCGGAAGGCGGGCTTTGCGGTGTAGGAGCCGGAAGCGCAGCACCACAGGTGGAATAGAGAAAATCCTACCAGGACGAGGAGGAACACCTGCATACCTGGCGGCATCTCCGGTTTGGCGTCCGGCTCTTTGGTAGCCTGACTTTGACGCACGCAGTGAAAGCCCTCAGGTACGGCAACGGGCTGGGTTCCTTCGGCTAAGGAGGCCATGGGCCAGAACCGGTTGGCTCCGATCACCGACAGCCAAGTCGCGGGCCCCGGAGAGATGCAGGCCCTATCCGGCGCTTTCGCGAGTGCACTAGGGATCCAGTATGGGGGCCCATAGTCGGGAATCGGCGAATTCTTTGTCGGGTCTTCCCGACAGGCGATGGGCGGAACGAAGACCTCCTTAGTCGGCTCCAGAACGTAGCATCCGTCCGCGTTGACTTGCCCACCGTTGAGGCCCTTTTCGTTGAGCAGCAAGCGTAGTGCCACGTAGGTGCCTTCGATGGTGTCGCCGCTAAAGACCCGGTCTGCCGCCGGAAACGAGGGATGCTCGGTCCAGTCCCGCTCCAAGGGAAACAACGGGTAGGTGTTGAGGGTCATGACGCCGGCGAGTCCGGTGGTGCCGCGCTCTCGGGCGAACATGAGATCGGAGCCCAGGATCACGATCCGCACGTCCGGGTAGGTACGGCGCAGGAAGTTGGTCAGGAAGAGTTGATCGAGGGTATTGCTGCTGCGCAGCAGGATGTACTGGGCATGGAAGTCGCTCAGTGCGGCTGCGATCCCGAGCAAGAAGGCTTCCTGGGTGAGCGGTGTCTGGTTGCCGCCATAGCTGCGGATCGAGTCGTGCACCTTTCCCGCCGGGTCGGCGAGATCGGTCGGGAGGCTTCTACGCTGAGAGTCGGCGGACTGTGAAGTCGCGCCGACGTCGAAGAGCGACTTGGTCTGGTAAGCCCCGCGCAGGGCCGAGATGTCGCGCGGATAGTAGAGCTTGAGAGACTGGGCCGGGCAAGCATCTTCCTCGCCGTCGGCGGCTTCGAGTCCTGAGCTGCCATAGGCGGTCTCGTCTTCGGAGACGATCGCCAGTCTGCGGGGGTTGAACCGCAGCTCGTTCTTCATGTATTCGCAGAATCGGGCCATGATTTTGTCGTCGTTCTGCACGAAGCTGTGGAAAGTGACACGCGAGTCAAAGGTCTTCGCGAAGCGAAACGCGGAGTCCCTGCCGCTAACGCTGCCGCTGTAGATGGCCAGCTCCTCGGGAAGCTTCCGCGCGGGATCGGAGAGGAGCACCTGCGCGAGAGAGGGCAAGGAGCCGGAGAAGGAGGGGCCGAGGACGGCCATGCGCCGTGGCTGGCCGATCCCGGACGGCTGCAGCTTCCCAATCCAGGCCAACGCATTTCGGAACTGGGCGCGATGTAATCCCTCGGTGGCTTCCTCCCCGACTACGAAGATGACGAGCCCTTGCCGATACGCGGCCAAGAGGTTGGGGTTTTCCCCGCAGCTGGCGGGCGGCTCCTTTACGCGGCAATCGATGGTCTTGCGAAAAAGGATGATTCCGGGTTGGTTCTCCTTCAGCTGCTTCTCCTGGTTGAAGGTCTTCTCATCGGAAAGCAAGGCATAGGATGGGTCTTCGTCGTCCCAGGGAAGCCAGGAGCTGTCGAAATCGTACTTTTCGTCCTGCGCAGCCTCTTGGATTACGGCCGCCGTTTGGTCAAAGTTGGCGGAGAGGTGCGTGTGCACAGGGTCGGGAAGGGTGGCGATGATGAGCTTGAGCTGCGATGATCGCTCGACTACTTCTACCAGGTGGTCGTCCTCGAGAGTATGGCCTAAGGGGAAGCAAGTCTCAGGCGGGGTGACCGGGACGTCAAGGAACTCTCCAAGCTCGTCGGCAATCCGCTGGCAGCCCGGAAGAGCCTCCTGCGGTCCGTTGCCGCCTGGCGAGGGCTTCGACGCCCTTACGGTGCCCCGCTCGGCCACTCCGTTCCCTCCCGGCTTGGGTCCGGACTGCAACGAAAATCCGGCCACCGCCGCGATAACCAGCAGGGCCCCCACGCCGATGGTTCCATCTCTCTTCACGGCACGTTCCCTAGGAAGGTGAGTTTTTAGAAAGAGCTGACCCGTTACAAGGTAGTGTCGCGCGGCGAGGAAACGTTACAATGAGCTCCGGTCGGCTGTAACCACCTGCACGACCGCTTCAGAACTCGCTGAAGATCTTATCCTCCAGTCTCGCAGAACATCCGAACCCCACATTCTCGAAGAAGGACCGCACAACAGAGATATGTTTTATGGAGACAACTTTCGTAATCCATCGAGTCTGCTGAAGGACAAGAAGGAAATCAGTCTCAGCACTTCTTTCGCGGGTCAAGCCGCGGGTATCAAGGAAGTCGACGACGGCAACTGGCTGGTCGGCTTTATGGACTATGGTCTGGGTGAGTGCCGCATTCCAGATAACGTCAGGCCGGCGGCTGCAAAGAAGTCCACGAACCTATGTCAGCGCTCGATCCTGGTGATTTTGGAGCCGAGGGCGGGACTTGAAGCTGCGACCTGCCTGATTTGTCTTCTTGAGTTGCAAGCCGTCCCTTCATGAGTATAATCGGTTCCCCCGCGCAGATTGGCTATCGTATGGACGGTAAGAAGCCTGTCGCGCTTTCTGATGAGCGTTTTCTCCTGGCTTTGATCGTCGCGCTTTCCGTATTGGCCGTGGCTGCCTGGATCCATACTTGGTAAGGCTTTGTCAGCTCGATGCCTTATTCGGCCCTAACCGGGGCGATTTCTGCTCCTCTTGGCAGAGAATGTTTTGTCTCGAGCTTGGGACTGCTCGGTCTATTCGGGAATCATTCCCAGACCTTCAGCAGTTGTCCTAGAGCAACGACAACCACCCTTTTGGGCATGCAAAATTTCGATTCCATAAACCGACGCCATATCGGCCGGCAGGGCTTCGTGGTATGCTTCCGGCCACCAGGTCCCCTACCGCAACCGAGTAGCAGCATTCTGACTTTGTTTTAGTATTCGGCTTTCGCTGGAAGGTTATGGAAGTTCCCGATTACTACGAGTTTCTTCAAATCAACGCGAAGGCCGAGCCCGATACGATTCACCGCGTCTATCGCTTCCTTGCCGCTCGCTTCCATCCGGATAATCCAGAAACTGGGGACGATGAGAAGTTTTATTTGTTGACGCAAGCGTACTCCGTGCTCTCATGTACCGAGCGCCGCGCAGAATACGATGCGAAGCGGAAGAATGAAGCAGCGTCGACTGAGCCTCTTTCCTCTACTATCGATTTCATGGATAGCATAAAAGGCGAGTTGAACCGTCGGCTAGCCATGCTCTCCGTTCTTTATTTTCAGCGCCGATCCAATCCTTATTCGCCGGAACTTTCCTTTCTTGATATCGAGGCACGCTTAGGCTTTCCTCGCGAATACCTGGAGTTCACGGCTTGGTACCTCAGAAGCAAGGGCTATATAACCCGCTCTGATAATTCGGACCTCGCTCTTACCGCTGAGGGCGTTGATTTTGTGGAGACCCAGCGCGTCAATATCCCCGTTCTCAACAAATTGCTGAGTACGGATTCGCTTTCCAGTGGCGTAGATCGCCAGCCAGGCGTCCGGTCCGCCCCTCTTTCAACGAATGGAAACAGAACTGAATTTCCAACGAGCAAGGATTCCTCGCCTAGAATAGGCAGTCCAGAGAGCTAAGTCACCGACCAAGCTAGCCGCTTTCTTCTGACTTGTGAGGCTCTTTTTTCGACCCGAAAAGACTACGCTTTTGCTGTACACGAGCGACTCTTTCGCGAACCGGCCTGCCGGCCAACGTTCGCAGCGACAACGGTCGTGGAGTCGTTGTGCCAGGCTGCTCAACCTGCAACAAGCGAGCTAACGCCACGACTCAATTCTTGGAGCATGTCGCCAACGACGCGATTCCACGACTAACTGAGAAGCTTTCGCAGAGAAAGGAGTTGTTATTTACCAGACTTTACAGATAGGTAGAGGTGTGCTAGAAGTATCCCCGACCGCAGACCGGGAGAAATCCTATGAAATTAAAACTGCCGTACCTGGCGCTGGTATTGGTGTGCTCAGCCATTTGCACGTGCGACGCTTCGGCGGATACCATCACCTCGGGCGGTCTCTCTTTCACGTGTCCTGCCTGTAGTGATGTGCTGCAATCTGGCGTTGCCGACATAGCACCGACGTCCGGTTCGTTCGTCTTCGACAACACGACCAATACCTTCCTGAGCATTGACGTCACTTGGGACGGTGTCCCGCTCGTCCTCAACGGGGCGGCCATTGTGGTGCCTACACCAACCGACGAGGCCACAGCCTATCTCGACCTAATCGGGCAAGGCATTCCGTTGACTTGGGAAGGTATCAGCGTAGGGCCGGCCTTCGTGGATGGGTGCGGGGCAAGCCCACCGCTCCGCTTTGCCTTCTTCGAGAATCGTCACGCGAACCCCAACACCGACGTCGGCATTTGTTTGGGATGGGCGACCCTCCCACCTACGTTCGATCCAGCTGTTGGGACCGGCTTTGTGACCGCAACGGATCTTGTCACCACCACGCCCGAACCTCCGTCTTTTCTAGTCCTCGCAGCTGGCTTAATCGGGCTTGGGGCCAGACAACGCCTATGCCGGAGCCGGAATTCCATATGAATCGTCAAAGGATGCCAGCGATTACTTTCTGATTATGGCTCTGCCTGGCGAAGTTAGCGCTGATTCTACTCCGCCAACGACTTCGATCGGGGCGTCGCCAGGCCAAAACGCCAACGGCTGGAATAATACGAGCGCCACGGTCACGTTGAACGCGACGGACAATCCGGGTGGCTCCGGGGTAAGACAAATTCAGTTCGTCCTTGCTGCCGCACAGAATTCAGGACTGCAAACGGTGACTGGAAACGTCGCTTCGATCACCATCTCCGCCCAGTGCATATCCGTCCTGAGCTACTTTGCCAAGGATAATGCCGGAAACCTGGAACAAACCCAGAAACTAATGGTCAAAATTGACGAAATCGCGCACCTGGCGACGAAGATTTCGCCGGGCGCCACGGAATCGCGAGCGTCAGCTGGGAAGACTTTCTCATTGGCGGTCCAGGCGGAACGGTGAGGAGTCGCGGAAGCAAATGGGGCTAAAAATAGT